>Ga0209431_10000445_pt1 | contig 34367 bp, 51 predicted proteins | sample RifCSP13_3_FD_184021 | JGI IMG/M metagenome (GOLD analysis project Ga0209431, IMG submission 184021) | Soil microbial communities from Rifle, Colorado - Rifle CSP2_sed 13_3 (SPAdes) (version 2) | ecosystem: Environmental > Terrestrial > Deep subsurface > Rock core/Sediment | place: Rifle... | reverse complement strand
TTCACCTGCGGCCAGGACGTCTAACCCCTGGCCGGCTATTACTTGGACCAGGCCGGCATTGGTTAAGACCAGACGGGTAGCGCCAGATGCGGAAGCGGTGAAGATATCCTGGGATTCAGTTTGGTTAAAGATGGCTACGGCTTTACCGGTGACATTGGCATTGGTGACATATAGATAGGAGATGATATTGGCCTCTGTTGTTGTTCCTATGCCGACTCTGTTGGTAGCAGTGGTTGGGTAAATGACAGTGCTGCCTTCGGTCCAAGCTCCAGCGCCGCCGGTGTTGTCCGAAGCGCATTCCCAACGACTGCCGCCGGATGACCATTTGAGGATTTGGGTGTTGGAGCAGTCCGTTAAGGCGTCGTGGAGAACATACCCGGTGGAATCGGTAAGTGTGATGTTGCCGGAGCCAGCTTGGAGAGTACCGGCGGCATCAATATTGCCGGAGTTGTCGATGACGAAGCGAGTTGTGCCGGAGGCTGAGGCGGTGAAGATGTCCTGGGATTCAGTTTGATTGATTATGGCGGCGGCTAAACCTCGGGTAAGGGAGCCGGCGAGAGAGATTTTGGCCGATGATGTGGATGCGGCTCCAAGATTAACATCGGTAGTCAGAGAGAATGGGGAGATAGCGCCGGAGTTGAGTTGCCAGAGGCCATCGCCGGAGCTGCCGGTGCCACATTCCCAAACGGAGCTAGTGGTGTTCCATTTGAGGACTTCGGTATTGGCGCAGGTGGTAAGGAGGGTAAGGCCGGAGGAGTTGATAATTCCACCGCCGGAACGGAGTTGGATTTTTGAGCCGGCAATGGACGCTGCATCGGAAATGTCCTCATTGGTGATAGTACTGTTTTCAATTTTGGTAGTGTTTACGGCGCCATCTTCTATATCCGCTCGTTTGACTTGGCCGTCGATAATTGACTCGGAATTGATGGAGTTTTGGAGATTGAGGGAGAGGGTAGCGGTATTGTCGGCAATGCTAACTGTGAGATGGGAATTGGTGCTTTTGATGTCTTCGATGGCATCGATATTGACCGATGGGGCAACGACATTTATTTTGCCGGAGTCTACCTGGTCTTGAATAAAAGTGAAGATATTGGCAATAGTGGAAGTGGAAGTAGCAGTGCCAGTGCCAAAAGTCCAGGTGAGTTTTTCTGGATTGAAAAGAGGGAGAGGTCCTTCTAAGTCGCCGTTTTCATTGAAAGCAGGGCTTGCCTGATCGGAAGTGACTCCCAGGACGTGGGTAGTGGTACTTTGGGAAAGTTGATAATGAAGTGCTAGTGCCATGCGGGAGATAATGGATTGGGCCTCCGTTGTTTTGGAGGAACCAAGACTCGTAGTGACTGTGGAAATATACCCAGAGTCATCGATGTGGCCGGCTACTATGTGACCGGAAGAGTAGGTTTGAGCGATAAAGTCGCCAGAGAGTTTCCCGTCACGAACACGACCTGAGAGAATTTTGAGAGGGAGAGTCCGACCGGAGGGGAGAGCCAGACCAACTGACAAATGGTCTAGGACACGGGCCGGAGTGGAAGTACCGTCTTTGAGGCGGAAATTTGGCAGTTGGCCATTTATCGGAGGGTCGATGGAGATGTCGCCGGAAGGATAAATGATTTTGGTTTCGTCTTGGTAGGACGGGATGGGAGACTTAGGGGAAGTATTGACTGTGGCTGCGATGACGCGGTAGGCGGAGAATGAGCCGTCGGGTAAGGAAACAGTACCTACTGCCGGAACTAGGACGCGGGAGCTGGTAAGTTTGTATTGGTCCAAAAATGCAGAGGAAGATTTGAGTTGGTGGGAAAGACTAGATACACCGAGGAATTGGCTTACGGAAGGGGATTGGACAAGTGAGTACCCGCCGATTGCCAGGGATCCGGTTAGAGCCAATGCAAGTAAGATAAACAGGGGGGTGAATCCAAAACGAAGGCGGGACTCAGTCATGGCTTTCTTGAGCTAAAATAGACGGCGCCCAGCAAACCTCCTATGCCAGAAAGTAAAGTGACCAAAAAGACTGAGAAAGAAACTATGGAAGCAGTTCGGAAGCTTTGAGCGTATGGTTGATCCACTAATATGGTTAATTGATATGGTTTGATTGGGGATGAACTGAGGAAAGAAAGGACGCCGGCCGATGAGTATCCGACTCTCGGGTAGGACTGCCCGGGGATAGAGGGTGGAGCGGACGAGTCAGGGGGGAGGAGGGATCTGTTTCGGGAATCGATCAGCGTGTATGTGGACGAAGATGACGATAGCAGGTCGTCAAGCTGATCCTCTAGCTTGACGGTGTCGATAATTCCTACTAGGACACCGGTGAGTTTGTCGGCATTTATGGAGGAGGAGATATAGATGGCGGGTGAGGAGTCTTGGGTTGGGGGGGGTGAGAGATAGGAAAGAAGGGTGGTAGGGGGTTGATCGGCAAGAGGTGATCCGGCCAGATTGGGCAAAAGATCTGCGGGGTAGGGGGGATAGGAGGCGATAATTTCACCAGTTGCGGAGGAAACAATTAGCAGGCGGCGGAGAGTAGAATTGGCTAGATAGGATTCCTTGAGAAAGTCGGTGAGATTTGATGGTGCGACTTGGGGAGATTGACTTAGGGAGCCGATGGTGCGAACAGAGTCGGTGATGAAGTTATCTATTAGTCTAGCTGCAGCCAGGGAGTTTTGGTTGACTGTGGACAGGATTGAACGGCGATATGAGGATTGGATAGTGTAGACAGCGAGTACCCCCAAAGCGACAATGCACAACATCCAGATAAAGGCGATTAATACTTGGCGGCGAGTAAAGTGACTGAGTGATTCGATATGCTCGGAAATGGGTTGGAGAAAGCAAAAAGCGGCAATGCACAAATAAACGATAGCCTTGGTCCAGCTCTGATCCGTAAGTTTGCTTAGACTGACCAGAAGAAAAAAAAATGAGATGGCCCACAGGCAGAAGGTAAAAATAGGGCGGCTTACGCGCGATGCGTAGAAACAGATGACGAAAGCGATGGTGGTGGCGGCAGAGGCGAGAACGATAAACAGGCCGGGAGTAGAGGAAATAAAGTAGCGCAGGTCAGCAAAGAGGATGGGCTGGGGTTGGTAGACGAGGGCGAAAGCGGAAGTTAGACTGACCAGGTAAAGAAAAGTGAGAAAACGGAATATGGGATGCTTGTGCCAGAGGATGGAGATAAGGGAGAAAATGGCCAGTATGGAGAGGGGGGCGACATTGAGGTACTGGTTGGTGATGGTGTTGATGAAGGCCAGAACGGCGAAACCGGCGGCCAAAGGAAGGCGGGAGAGGAGGTGGTGGGCGGTTTTTTTGGCGGGGATGAAGATGTCTACGGCAATGAGGGTTGGGCCGGCCAAGATGAGTAATATTTTTGTGATTAAAACGAGGGAGCGATACGGATCTACCGAGAGAAGCTGATATGAGAGGGGATAAAGAAACTCGGTTAGGCCGACGAATACGGCTGTGAGAGCGAGAAACCAATCGAAAAGATCAGGGTTGGCGACACGGTTAAGAAGGCTTAAGGTGTTGTCTTCGGTTGAGCCCTCCTTCGCCCGTTCGACTCCGCTCAGGGCTTCGGAGGGTGAAGGCGGAGTAACAGCTTGGCGCTCGCCCAGGAGGCGGGTGACTTCACTTTCTGGGATGCGGAAGCGGCCTTCCGAGCCTAAGCGGGTGGCCTTGATCTTGCCCTCGTCCAGGTACTTATAGACGGTGTTGGTGGAGAAGCCTAAGGCTACAGCGACCTGTTTGACGGTGTAGGTTTTGGGCATCGGCAGTTTTTACAAGTTTGTGAGGCTAAATTTACAAGTTCTTACAAGTGTGTAAAACCAGTGTGAAGCCTTTTTATATATGTGTCAATAGCCTTTTGGAGATGGCTTTGGTAAGCTGGATTAAGATGGGAATAAAAAAGGGCCTAGAGATACCTTGGTTGGAGGGGGTGAAACCCCGGGTAAAAGAGGTGTTCTATTTAGGGAGTTGGCGGGAGGAAGTGTTTACCAAGTGTGTGGCAGTGGTGGGTAGCCGGCGGATGACCCAGTATGGAGAGAGGGTGGTGGAGAAACTGGTGCCGGGGTTGGTGGATCAGGGATACACAATTGTGTCGGGGTTCATGTATGGGGTGGATCAGGCGGCCCATAGGATGACTGTGGCCTGTGGAGGTAGAACTGTGGCAGTTTTGGGATGGGGAATAAGTTACCCAATGTCTAATGACGAATGTCTAATGTCTAATAAAATTGTTGATTCTGGAGGGCTGATTATCTCGGAGTGGGAGAAGCAGGAGCCGATGTTGTGGACGTTTCCTCTAAGAAACCGGATTGTGGCGGCGATGGTGTCGGACATTTATGTGGTGGAGGCGGCTTCTGTCTCCGGAGCGTTGATTACCGTGGGGTGGGGAAGAAAGTTGGGGAAAAAGATTTGGGCTGTGCCGGGACCGGTGACAAGCAAAGTGTCTGAGGGAACGAACAAGTTAATAGCCGATGGGCTGGCGAAGATGTGGGTGCCAAATGAGAATAAAAGAGCGGGAGAGTTTAAGAGTATAAGTGGAGGTACTAACATAGGTGATTTATATACTGTGTTGCAGAATGATGCATTGACAATTGATGAGCTGGTGAGAAAGACGAGAAAGAGTGCCCAGGAGGTGGGAGCTGCGCTTACTATGATGACCTTGAGAGGAGAAGTGAGTGAGAGGGAGGGAAAGTATTATATCAATGACCAGTTGACCTAATTGATCTAATTGACATACTATAATAGTAGTGGGATCGAAAACAAGAGTTTTGATTGTTGACGATGATGGGGATTTTTGTGATTTTTACAAGCGGATATTGGAAGAAGAGGGGTATGAGGTAGAAGTGGCCGGGGATGGACATGAGGGATTGGCGAAAGCACTGGCCGGGGGGTACAGGCTGATTTTACTGGATATCAGGATGCCGGGAATGGATGGAATGGAAGTGTTGAAGCAACTGCATGAGGGTGTGCCGAAAAGGGAAAATGGGAAGGTTGTGATGATGACGAGCTATGCTGATTCGGATATGTCTACGGGGGCGCGGATGATGGGGGCAGCAGGATATGTGATGAAGGTGAGCGGAGCCGACCCCGGTCAGTTTGTGAAGATGGTTAAGGGTTATTTGGAATGAGACCGTGTAATATGTGAGTTAATGCTGGTGAAGGTGGGGAGTGTAGCTAATGTGGGATTGCAAAGCTTTGGGGTGGATGTGGAGGTGTCGGAAGGTGTCGAGAGGGGGGATATTATGTGAACGACCAATGGCCAGCATTGGTAGGATTAATGGAAACTATTCTTCAGGCAGGTCTACAGATATTACTTTGAAGAGTTCCCCAGTGGTTCGTATGGGACATTTGTCGCAGACTCGATATAATGGGGTTCCCGGGCACTTGAACAGGATTTTTGCTTCCGGTGAGGTGGGCCAGCCGACGGCTACATTACTGATAGGTTTTTTAGACCTAAGGTCGGGACAAAGTTTGGGGGCAAGGGTTGAGAGGATCCACAGCCTTGCCAGTTCGAGAAGCGGTTTGAACCCAGCGGGGTCGAGTAAAACATACTCCTTTTCTTGCAGTGACATACTATAAGGTATTTTACGGGTTGTTGTTGTTGTTGTTGTCAAGGTTTACAATAGTCGGGTATGGGGACGGATCAGATTATCAGTGCGATTAAGCCGGTGCTTTTGAAGCACGGGGTGATGAAGGCGGAGCTGTTTGGATCGGCGGCTCGGGGTGAGATGGGTCCAGGCAGTGATGTTGATGTGCTGGTCGAGTTGCCCAAAAAAACTGGTCTTTTGGATTTAATAAGATTACGTAGAGATTTGAAGACCCGGCTGGAGAGGAATGTGGATGTGGTTACGTATCGGGCCTTGAATTCGCGGCTGATTCCTTATGTGATGGCTGACACAATGAGAGTAATATGAAGAGGAGAGATCCCGATGTCTATTTGGGGCATATTGAAGATGCTATTCGAGATGTGAACCAGTATTTAGGTGACTATACTTGGGAGGAGTTTTTGGATGACGGCAAGACTCAAGATGCTGTCATGAGGAAGTTGGAGGTAATAGGAGAGGCGGTGAAAAATTTTCCCGAGGAGTTTCTTGAAAAATGGCCTGATGTTCCCTGGAGAGACATTGCGGACTTCCGCAATGTCTTGATTCACGAGTATTTCGATGTGGATTTGGAAGAGGTGTGGAACACGGTGAAAAACGACTTACCGGTTTTGGGGGAGAGGATTAGGGGAGTTCGGGAGAAGATTAAAAAAGATGCTGGTTAAAGTTAGGTCGGTGGCGAATGTGGGATTGCAAAGCTTTGGGGTGGATGTGGAGGTGGATGTGGCGGAAGCCGGATTTCCTGGATTTAATATAGTAGGCTTGGCTGGTAAGGCAGTGGAGGAAGCGCGAGAGCGGGTAAAGACAGCGATTGTCAATTCCGGCCTGGATTTTCCGCCAAAAAAAATTACAGTGAATTTGGCCCCGGCTGATTTGCCTAAGGACGGGGGAGCTTATGACTTGCCGATGGCAGTAGGAATACTCGCGGCCAGCGAGCAAGTCCCAAAACTCAAACCCCAAGACTCAATATTTTATGGTGAATTGTCGTTAGATGGATCATTGCGGGGAACGAAAGGAGTATTGCTCGTTGGATTGTTCGCGAAAAAAGGTGATGGTGTTTTTGTTCCCATCGAGTCCGCCAACGAGGCGGCAGTAGTGGAGAATATAAATGTATACCCGGTGAGAAACCTCAGGGAATTGGTGGACCATTTGAATAACATAAAAGAGATTAAGAGATTGAGTAATTTGGAGATTGGGGAGCTAGTAGACGATGTGTCGGTGGAGTTTGATTTGGCGGAAGTGGCGGGGCAGGAACAGGCCAAGCGGGCGCTGACGATAGCGGCCGCCGGAGGACACAACTTGTTAATGTGGGGACCTCCGGGGACAGGAAAGACGATGTTGGCCCGGGCGATGCCGGGAATACTCCCTCCATTAAATGTGCCGGAGGCGTTGGAGGTGACGAGAATTTATTCGGTCTCCGGCTTGTTGATTGCCGGAGAATCATTGCTCCGGCGAAGGCCGTTTAGGAGTCCGCATCATGGAATATCTCCGGCGGGAATGGTGGGGGGCGGGAGCAACCCAATGCCAGGAGAAGTATCACTGGCCCACTTGGGGGTTTTGTTTTTGGATGAGATGGCGGAATTTCCACGGTCGGTGTTGGAGTCTATGCGCCAACCAATGGAAGACGGGGTAGTGGGGATTGTGCGGGCGACGGCGCATGTTTCTTACCCTGCTAGTTTTACCCTCTTGGCTGCGGTTAACCCTTGCCCGTGCGGATATTTGGGGCATCCCCGGCGGGAATGTAAATGCACGGATAAAATGATTCGGAAGTATAGGGCAAAGATCTCTGGCCCAATTCTGGACAGAATAGATTTGCATGTGCAGGTGCCGACGGTGGAAACAAATAAGTTGACAAGTGATCAGTTATCAGCCCGCCTGCCGGACGGGCAGGTTAATCAGTTAAGTTCAAAAGTTATTAGAGATAAAGTTATTTTGGCAAGAAAAATACAGGTGGAGAGATTTGGGGATGATGGATTGTATACTAACTCTCAAATGCGCAATAAGCAGGTGAAGAAATATTGTAAGTTGGATGGGGAGACGCTGAGGATATTGAAGCTGGCGGTGGAGAAATGGGATTTATCGGCGAGGGCGTATTTCCGTTTAATAAAAGTGGCGCGGACAATTGCCGATCTGGACGAGTCGGAGAATATCGCGGTTAGATATATGGCAGAAGCGCTACAATATAGGCAACTGGTATGAAGAAATTGGCTCTAGTGATCTGGTTGGCGCTGGTCTTGCCGACTAAGGTGGGGGCACAAGAATATGAGGTAACCAGTTTTTCTAGCAGGATTGAAATATTGAGGAACACGGATTTGCGTATTACGGAGACGATAGAGGCTAATTTTAATATTCCCAAGCACGGAATTTTTAGATACATTCCAAGTAAATATAAAGTGGAGGGCAAGACTTGGGATACGCACTTGCGAGTAGAGCGGGTAAACGAGAGATACACTTTGACTCATGAGGGAAATAACGTAGTTATAAAAATTGGGGATCCCAATGTGACTTCGACAGGGCCAAAAACGTACGAGATTACTTATGTAGTTGAGAATATGGTGCTGGATTTTTCTAACCATGATGAAGTGTATTGGAACGTAACCGGAGCCGATTGGGATACAACAATTGACAAGGCGAGTGTTCAGGTGGTTACCCCGTGGGCTAAGATAATTAAATCTGACTGTTTTGCCGGAGTAAGCGGGACGAGCGATAGAAGTTGTCGAACGGTTGGGGACAGCTGGACGGCCGGGGGATTGGGGGAGGGAAAGGAGATGACGATTGTGGTGGGACTAGACAAGGAAAATCTACTGGAATGGCCTGGGTGGTGGGACAGAAACTGGCGGGAAATAGGGAAATATTTGCTGAGTTTAGCTCCGGCTTTAATTATGGGAAGTATTTGGTATGTCCGAGGGAGAGATTTAAAGTATATAGGAAGTAACGTTTATGTTAAACAGGAGGCGGCAATAGTTCGGAAGACTGGTGTGGGGGAGAGGGAACATTTGCCATTGGTGTATTCACCGATTGCCGGTTTAACTCCGGCGGAAGTGGGGACGATTATCGACCAGCGGGTAGATCTGGCTGATGTGACGGCGGAAATTTTGGAATTGGCCAGGTTGGGCTATGTCAAAATTAAAAAAGTCGATAAAGATTATTTGTTTGAGCGGACGGATAAAAATGATGAAGCTTTGAAAGACTTTCAGAAGTCACTGTTAACAAATATTACTGATTCTGTCCGGTTTGCTCCGGATGTGGGGAGTACTAGCAGACAAACTTCGCTTGCCAAGATGAAGCAGAAATTTAGCAAGTCCCTAGACGAGTTTAAAGATAAATTGTATGAGCATTTGGCAAGTGCGCGGATATTTGACGGGAGGCCGGATAATATCCGAAGGATTGTGGTGGGAATAGGAGCGTTTGCGGGTTGGATGACAATTGGGATATTTGGCGCGGTAGTTTTGGCGCAAGGGCCGTGGGGAGTGGTTCTTTTGGTCTCATCGGCAATTGCCGGAGTATTTGCTTATCAGCTGCCAAGACGGACGGCGTGGGGACATTCGTTGTATAGGCAAACGGTGGGACTCAAGTACTTTTTGGGTAAGGGGAAATGGCGGTATGAAGTTGCGGAGAAATATTTGTTTTTGGAGGAAGTATTTCCGCTGGCGGTATCTTTGGGGGTAGTGTCTAAACTGGTTTCTGATATGAAGGGACTGGGCCTGGCGGCTCCGGAGTATGTGGGTGGCTTTGGTGGAAACATTGGGAGTTTCCATAGCCAGATAAGCTCGACTCTGCCGTCTGTGAAATCGGGCGGAAGTGGCGGGTGGAGCGGGGGGTCGGGATTTTCCGGCGGGTCTTCCGGCGGCGGGGGAGGCGGTGGAGGGGGAGGGAGCTGGTGATATGTCTGAAAAAGCAACACTCGATATAATTTGTTGCAGTGAAAGAGAGGCTTTGCCGTTGGATGGGGAAGCTTTGAAAAAGGATTATTGCGAGTATGAAGATATTTGTCCGCTGGGAGAACTGAGAATGCAGCTGAGGGTGGCCAAAGGGGTGCTGGCTCGGGCGATATGCGTGTGCGGAACCGATGAAGTGGGACTAGTGAGATATGAAAAAACTTAACCGGGAGATTGGTAGGATCGGTGAACTAGCAGCTGAGGAATTTTTGGTAAAAAAGGGATTAGAAGTGGTTTTGAGAAATTTTAGTACTCGATTCGGGGAAATAGATTTGATAATGAATGATAAGAGCGTATTGGTGTTTGTGGAGGTAAAAGCTAAAAAGGGACTGGTTTTTGGGTCACCGGAGGAAATGTTTACTCGGGGGAAGTACAACAAGGTAAAACGAATGGCGACGGTGTATTTAAAGGGCCGGGACGTGCTCTGTAGAATTGATATGGTGGCGGTGGTTTTGAACGAATCAAACCAACCAGTTTCTGTAAAGCACTATGAGAATGTGGTGATGTAACTTTAGGTTTTGGGTCTTTTTGAGTATTCGGCGGCGAATTCGTCGAGCTTAGTTCCGTAGGGATTCTTTTTCTCTTTGGCGTGAAATTCGCCAAGTATTCCAGCCACCAGAGTGTCGAGTATTTTAAGTCCGATTGACCTGTCTCTACTAGGGCTGAATAAATCTGGTTCCAGTTCGGTTGCGGCTAATTCGGCTGCTCTCGTTTCTAGATTACCTAATCCTCTGGCATCGGAAAGATGAAGGACGCGGCCCCAAGCTTGGAGAAACTCGGCGAGTGACATTAAATTACTTTTATCCCCATGGAGCGGGCAGTACCCATGACCGTTTTGAGGGCACTATCTAACGAGTCGGTGTTTAGATCGGCCAGTTTTTGGGCGGCGATGTCGCGGGCTTGGTCCATCGTAAGGGAGCCTGCGGTTTCGCGGCCGGGTTTTTGGGAAGCGATTTTGAGGCCAAGGGTTTTTTTGATTATGGCGGAGACGGGGGGGAGCTTGGTGATGAAAGTGAATGACCGGTCCTCATAGACGGTGATGACTGCCGGGATGATGTTGCCTTTTTGGTCACGGGTTTTGTCGTTGTAGGCTTTGACGAAGTCCATGATGGGTAACCCGTGCTGGCCCAAAGCTGGGCCGACGGGAGGGGCGGGGGTAGCCTCGCCTGCCGGGAGATTTAGTTTGACGACGACCTTGATCTTTTTCGGGGCCATTATATTTTCTTAACTTGTAAAAAGTCGAGTTCTACTGGGGTTTCGCGGCCGAAAATGGAGACTAAAACCCGGAGTTTTCCGTGTTCTTCGTCCAGAGATTCGATTGAACCCAAAAAGTCGGTGAACGGGCCATCGGTGATTTTGACGGCCTCGCCGACGGTGAAATTGGTTTTGAATTTGGCCGCTCCCATTTGGGCAAATTGCATAATGGCGTCGACCTCGGCTTGGGAGAGGGGGGTAGGCTTGTTGCCCATACCGACGAACCCGGTAATGCCTTGGGTGGTTCTAACGACTAGCCAGGAATCGTCGTCGGCGATCATTTTGACCAAGAGATAGCCGGGGAAAATTTTCTCGCGGACTTGAAACTTTTTGCCGTGTTTGATGTGAATTTTGTTTTGAGTGGGGATCAAAAGCTCGAAAACCTTATCGGTTTGGCCGAGGGTGGCGACACGTTGGCGGAGGGCGTCGGCGACCCGGGCCTCGTGACCGGAGTAGGTGTGAACGACGTACCAGTGGACGGAATTGGAATCTGGGACGTTGGAGTTGATGATCATGTGGCCGGGGATGTTTTTGCCCCCTAGTCCACGCTCGGAGATAGCGGTAGGACTGTCGGTAGTAGTTATTTGATCGTCATGGGGAGTCATAGGGGTTATTTGAAGATTAGAGATAAGGATTTGGTGAAAGTTAGATCCAGGGCGCCGATGTAGGCGCCGACGAGCAGGGAAATAGCTATGACGATAACTGTGAGTTTGGCGGTTTCGTCGCGGCTTGGCCAGCGGACTTGTTTGAGCTCGGACAGCGTGTCACGCAGATATGCGATAGGGTTCATACAAAAAAAGAGTCTTCTCGACTCGTGTCAAGTATTATATATGATTTATGAGTTTTTTCAAGATGGGGGCGAGGAGATGGGGGTCGTGGCGGATGCGATTGAGATGGCTGGTGACTGAAAAGATTGGGGCAGAGATGACTAAAACATCAGATTTTTTTAGTGGTGTGAGCAGTCCTGGGTTCCAGCCTAGGAAGTGAGAGTGCTCATGAGAGTAATTTTGGGCTACTTTGGGATATTTAGCTTCGAACTGAGACTCGCTGAGATGAGGAACTATTATGGTATCAAAAGGGCTAGGTGTCCTGGAGTAAGTTTGAAAAACTTTTTGAAAGTCGATTGGAGAGAATTTGTGGGTTTGGTTGCGGGTTGAGACCAAGTTGGTGATGAGGATTTTATGGGCCCGGGATTTTTTTAGGGCAAGAGATATTCCTTTTGGGAGAAGGTTGGCTATGACCGAGCCGTAGATACTGCCTGGGCAGAAAATGATGTGGGTGGCGTCAGTGAGCGCCGTGAGAGCTTGTGGAGTAGCGGGTACTTGGGGATTGAGCCAGATAGAAAAAATGGAGTCGGTGGACATGGAGTGACGATCAAGCTCGTGTTCACCACGGAACTCGGAACCGGATATAGTAGAGAAGCAAATGGTGGTTGGGGAGAGAGTGATGGGGATGGCGGCTCCGGAAAATTTTAAGGAAAGTAGGTTTTCTAGATGCTTTTGGACTTGGAGAAAATCGCCGGAGTATTTTTCCAAAAGAGCATAATAAAGGGTGTAGCCAAGGTTTCTATTGCGGCCATCGGTGTAAGTGACCAGATCGGTGAAGGCTTGGATCTGGGGGAGGTTTTGATAGCTTGGGGAAATAAGGGCTAAAAGATTGCGCATCAGATCGCTGACGGCAATCACCTGGTCTCTCTCGTCTGATCTGATAGTGCCCGTTTTGCCGCCGGAGTCCATAGAGGCGGAAATGGCATTAATGTTATTAAAGCCGGCCAGGGTCAGGGCTCTGACTACTGTCGGAGCTCCGGTTCCGCCACCAATGGTAACAATGCGGGGTTGAGATTTCATTCTTGGCGACTTAGTATACCAGTATGTGGATTGGTTTAGCTTATAACGTAAAACATGAGGAAACGGGGCGGGAGATGGGGAAGCTGGTGGAGCTGGATTTTGACTCTTGGGAGGTGATAGAAGGACTAAAAAAGACGTTGGAGAGGCTGGGGCATACTGTGGCTATGGTCGAGGCGGATGAAGAGGCGTTTGATAAATTGAGAAATTTAAAGGGAAAGGTAGATATTGTTTTTAATATTGCCGAGGGCTTACATGGAGACGCGCGGGAGGCGCAGGTGCCGCTTTTTTGCGAGATACTGGGGCTAGCTTATACACATTCCGGGCCGACGACGCATGCAGTGAAGCTGGATAAGCACATGGCAAAACTGGCGGTAAAGGGAGCCGGAGTAAAAGTGCCGGAGGGATTTGTGGTCAGACATGCTGAAGTGCCTGAATTGCCGGAGGTGAAAATGCCAGTAATAGTTAAACCCAATGCCCAGGGGTCAAGTATCGGGGTGTTTGATACCAATGTGGTGAAAGAAAAGGAAAAGCTGGCGGGTGTAATAAAGGAAGTTTCCAAGGGCGGAAAGTGGGAAGTGGTGGTGGAGGAATATATCGAGGGGCGGGAATTTACGGTCTCTCTGTTGGGTAACGATCCTGTAGAAGTATTGCCGATCATAGAGCAAAAATTCGGTTTCTTGCCGCCGGGGATGAATAGAATTGCGGGATATGAGGTGAAATGGATATACGAGACGCAGTTGGCTGATATTACCGAGGCATATAGCTGCCCAGCTGATATAGATCGTGATTTGAGAGAGGAGATAGAGAAAACGTCGGTAAATATTTTTAAGTCACTAAATGTCAAAGATTGTGCAAGGATTGATTTTAGACTGGATGAGCGTGATAATTTGTATTTTTTGGAGATAAACACGTTGCCGGGGTTGAATCCCGATCCGGCCGGGCCGTCTTATTTTGTGTACGCTGCATTTAAAGCTGGAATGACATATGAGCAACTGGTTGAGAGGATACTATTGGAGGGCTGCAGGAGGTGGGGGTTGACAGAAAAGGGGTTGTGAATATAGTATCGGGGTGATGTCGGTGACTTTGGGAGAGTTAAAAAAAAGCTTTCCTGGTGATGGACAATATTATATTGGATTTAGGGCAGGGGGGATGGTTGTGATAGAAGGTAGGGGTGGGGAAAAGATAGGGGGAAAAATTTTGAAGGGGGTGGATGTGTTTGGGCGAGTTGCGAGTGAAGGTGGTGACATATCGGCAGCAGCAGCGTTGATTGCCCTGGGGGAATTACCGGCTGAAACACGGGAAGAATTTTGTTAAGGTAAAGCGTAAGGATATGTGACTTGAAACGAGCCGGTTTGGGGGAGGAGAGAGGGATGGCTTGGGTGGGGGAGGGGACCAAGAATGTAAAAGTCAGAAGAAGCAGAGCGAGACAGTAAATAACAGGTAGTTGACAACAGGTGGGGAGTTGATCCAATATGGAGTTGCGACGCATATGCGAGATAAAAAAGTGGTAGCGGGTGTGGGTTTGGCAGTATTAGTGTTTGGAGTGGCGGTGGGGGTGAGTTTGGTGCAGCAGAGGTTGGACATTAGGAAGAAGGCGGCGGGGGGAGCGGCTTCGTATTTGAAGCTGGAAAAAACATTTACGGTGAATCCGGCAGTTGGAACACTATTTGATGTATATGTGACTTTAAATACCGACGGGGTGGCGGTGGGGGCGGTAGATGCGGTGGTTAATTTTAGCCGGGGAGCGTTGGAACTGGTGGATGTGATAGTGACACCTAGGACAGGTAATGCTGGGGGTGAGCTGCGGGCGTTTTTGCCGGTAACTGGGACGACGACCAAAACATTTGATAAAGTAAAAGTGGTTGCCCAGGCAAATACTACCGGGGGAATTGTGTTGGGGGCGGTGGCGCAAGACTTAAATACTGGGGCTGTGCTTAGTGGCTTTAACGGGAGTTTGGGCACCGGTAACCCATTGGCTGTCTTGCGGTTTAAAGGGCTGACCGGGGGGACGACTAGTTTGAATTGGCAATATTCCACTGGGGCGACGAATGACACCAATATGGTAAGCGTATCGTCGCCGACGGATATTTTGGCAAGTGTAGCAGGATTGAGTGTGACGGTGGCTTCGTCTGTCACCGGGACGCCAGTGCCTCCACCTACGGGAGCGTTTCTAGTTGGGGATATTAATAGGGACGGGTGTGTCAACGTCCAGGATTACATACTGCTCTCTAATGCCTACGGGACGAATAACTCGGCTGCAGATTTGAATGGGGATGGGATAGTCAATGTCCAGGATTACATATTGTTAAGCAACAACTTTGGCCGATGTTCGTGAAAAAGATCATATTGACAAGCGATTATGAATAGTAGCACTATGGATAGTATGCGAGATTTGTTGAGGCGGCATTTGCTGGCTGCACTAGTCATTTTGCTGATGCTGCCGCTGGGAGTGATTTTGGCGCTGCGGCAGACGAGGTTGGGGAGTAAGGCAGCGGGCACGGCAATATTGTCAATTGCGCCTACTAATGTGCTGATAGCTCCGAACACGGCGGGGACGTTTGATGTCTTTTTGGATCCGCGGGGTGAGAATGTGGCGGGGATGGATGTGACGATTAGATACGATTTTAATGTGATTGGGGTAACCGACGTAACGCCGGGGGCGTTTTTCAACTCAGCTGCAGGGAGTCCTCAGGTGCTTCTTAAGGATATTACTACTGAACCGGGAATTGTCAGATATTCGGTGGCCTTTCCTTTGGGGAGCCAGGTGACTTCTTCTACAGCTGGGGTGGCGGCTACTATACGTTTTACGAGCCGGACGGCTGGTTCGACTGTGCTTGATATCTTGAGTGTATATGGGACGTTTAGGACAGTGGTGACTAACGGTCTGGGGGCGGATGTGTTGGGGACTATTAATGATGGAAATCTGATTGTGAACGGTCCGCCTACCGGTCAGGGTAGACTGTATTTTGCTGGTCCCAATCCGGCTAATCCTCAGGCAATTGGTACTACCTTTAATATGGAGGTGCGGGCGGGTACTGGAGGCCAGAGTATTGATGGCCTGGATGCAAGAATTAGATTTGACTCTAACGTGATGAGGGTAGTGAGTTTGTCCCAAGGACCGGTTTTCGCTTCGTATCCGGCGATAACATATTGTAATGCCAACCAGACGTGTGCTGCTGGCATGGTGCCGGGGCAGATAGAAATATCGGCTAATATTGGGAGTGGTGACACTGCTACGCCGGTTAACGGGGATCCGGTGATAGTCGCTGGTATAGTATTTATGCCGTTTGCTAACACTGCCGGGACGAGTATTTCATATCTTTTTAATGGAGTGGGGGACAGGAACGACAGTAATATGGTGTTGTATGGCTCGGGTACGCTCCAGGATCCGATTGATATACTGGGTTCGGTGACAAATGCCAATATCGTAATCGGAGAAGGGGGGGCTACTCCCACCAATACGCCGGTCCCGACTGTGACTGGGGCGCCGACGCTAACGCCAACGCCGGGAGCGGGATTGGTGACTTTCAGGTTTGCTTTCGAAGGAAGATTGCGGGCAGGCGTGAGCCGGGCTAAGACTGTGACTGTTATCAAACGGACGCTGCCTACTGGGACTGAGACTATATCTACGGTAAACACGAATTCAAATGGCGAGGCAGCAATCAGTGTTTCGCCTGGCAGCTATATCTTTTATGCCGATACGGCTGGTTATCTGAAACGTAGATTTGGAACGCTGACTTCCCCTGTAGTCATTGCGACGGGGCAGACGGTGGTGGACTTTACGAGCACCCCACTTAAGGGAGGGGATTTGACGAGCGATGGAATAGTGAATGCGGTTGACTATACGTCGGTGTTCTTGCAAGCCTTCTTGAGTACTAATCAGACAGTGGATTTGGACGGCAGCGGGCTGGTTAATAATTTGGACTTCAGCATCATGAGAAGGAACTGGTTCCAGGTAGACGATATATTGCAATAATGGTCAGGGTAGGCTTATGGTTGGCGGTGACGGTCTTTTTGGTGGGAGGGCTGGTGGGTACGGCCGGGGCGGCAGCAGAGCCGAGCTTAGGGTTTGTACCGGTTTCGAAGGTAATTAAGGTGGGGGAGAGGTTTACGGCTCAGATAGTAATGGATACTGCGGGAGCTGAAGTGGGAGGGGCGGATATGATGCTAGTTTACGATCCGGAGAAGGTAACTGTGGTGGAAGTGGTGCCGGGGACTTTATTTGATGATTATCCAATTGCCGCATTTGATAACGAAACGGGTAAAATATCTTTTTCCGGGATTGTTTCATCCAAAGACAGGTTGTATAGCGGGAGGGGAACTTTGGGATCGGTTACATTTATGGGGCGGGCGGCGGGGGTGAGCATTGTCAAGTTTGAATTTACGCTGGGAGATACCCGGGATTCGAATATAGCCGTGACTTATGAGCCGGGGGATATTTTAGCTAAGGTTGATAATTTGACGATAGTAGTTGGGGGCGGCGACGAAGTAGTGGAGGCGGAAGTGACCCCAACGCCGGCTGGGAATGTGAGTCCAACCCCCACACCGGTGGTTGGATTGTGGGACCGGGTGCTTATAGCACTAGGCTTAAAGAGCGGGCAGGGGTATCCCGGCGATCTGAATGGCCCGTTGGTGTCCCAGGCGCCCAAGAGAGATTTGGGGGCTACCGAGCCGGCAATGGAGACAGTGGGAGGTCAGGGGGGTAAGTTGTGGATGTGGTGGGTGCTACTGGCGCTGGTTTTGATCCTAATAATAGTGATAGGGGTAATATGGTGGAGGAGACGGCGTCGTGAAAGAAAAGAGAAGCCGGTTGTAGGAGGTACGCTTGGGAAGTGAAGATTGAGTAGCGGTGGCTCTCGAGCTGGTAATAAACGAATACAAGGCATTGAGAGAAAAATTGAGGAAACTGGGGTTGTAGACTACTGATATCCGATAGTATAATCTCGAAATGAGTCTGGAAAAACTAGAGATTCCTACCGGGAAGTATAAATGCATTAATAATGTGTTGGGGAAGGGGGTTATGATTGGTCCGGGTGACGTAAGAAATTTAAGGGAGAGGGGTACTGGTGGTGTGACTTATTCTGGAATGAGGGGAAAAAGATGTGACAATTGTCTGGCCAACTGTCCTTTAGGGGGGTTGATGGCCAGAATTGCTGAGGAGAGTAAGAGTATATATCCTGACGTGGAGTAACTGGCAGTGATTTTGCAGGCCCTGGTACATTCAGTTCGCATGAATGTACCCTGGATGGAAAGTATGTGCGTGGTTCGACTACGCTCACCACTCCTGATATCTTCGTTTCACTTCGACATCAGAACGAACCTGGTACGCTCAAAATTGACTAGAGAAAATAGGTGGAGAGGGCGAAGCGGTATTGATCTATCAACAACCTTTTGATGTGGTAGAGATTGTTGGTTTCAAAAAACAAAATTAGGGCTTGTTTATACTCGTTTTCATCAATGTTCCGATACGAAAGAGGGTAGTAGTCATGGGCAATCAAGACTGCGTTTGAAAGCATACGGGAGGTTCGCTTGTTGCCATCCGCGAACGGCTGGAGATAAGAAATTATGGCTGAAATGACCAGAGCTTTTTCCAAGGGAAATCGGATTTGGTTAACACAATCTAAAACCCGTTTGAAATATTCGGTGATTTGCCACTGATTATCCGGGGGTAGATAAGCGGTTCCCGAGATGCCTACCTGAACCTGACGAATACCCGTTGAAATATTCAGACCTGACGTTAAGGAGTTGTGCAGTTGGAGAACTGAAGACGGGGAGAGTTGTTTAAAGTCATGGGGATTTTGCAATATAGTTTCAAAAGCCGCTTTATGATTAAGAATCATGGTTGCGTCGTATAAAGATTTGCCCCGGGCTTGCCTGGCGTCTTTTATTAATCCCTCAGTTTCTAAAAGAGTGTAGGTATTGCCTTCAATTTTGGAAGATTTCCAAGATAGTTCAATGACAAATCTTTCGAGTTCCCGATAATTTGGTTTTTTGGGGAAGGGTTTGTAAATATGTTCAAGTTCTGTAAATTCTTCCGTGGTGAACAAACCGGGCAGTTGAGTAAATATTACCGGGTTGAATTGTTTTTGGACGTTTGGACGCTGGTCCGGATCAAGCTCGAAGTATCCGGCTAAGTTTATCGGTTTTAGCAGGGGGTGAGTGGAAGGAATAAAATATGAGGTGTTTCGGCCAGCTCCCCGGCCTTGGATTTGGCCGGTGGATATGAGATGTTTCAGGTCGCGGACGAGAGTGGGCTTGGAAACCGGGTAGACCGAAGCCAAAAGGGAGGACAGTTCCGCCCTGGTGGCCTGATCTTTTGTGCCTAGTATGCCAAGAATTTTTTGCAGCCTGGGAGTGTTTTTCGTCTCATTCATATGCGTTTATCGTATCATTTTGAGACGAAAGTGTCAAGTTTGCAGGCCTTGGTGGACTATGTGGGAACGTATTTCAGCCTGAATTGGAGGATGTATAGAGGGTTGGCTTTTGGATGACTAGGGGGTTGTTGTGCCTATGAAGTAGATTGAGTTTGGAGATGCCAGGGATGCGGTACCAACGATAGTTGCCGAAGGGGAGACGGGTGCCGTGTTGAAGTGTAAATGAGGCAGGTCGTCTAGGTGCTCGTGCACAAACAGCGGAGTAACGACTGATGTGGCTATAAGACAGTAAACGATTGGTTTTGTTGACATGGATATATTTTACTCTGACAATCAATGATTTGGTGGTAGAATTTAGGTATGTTAACGCTAGTACCAAGGGATTTTAAGGTTCCAGAGAGGTTAGATTGTCCGAGATTTGTAATCAGGAAATTGTGTGCGAGCGACGTGTATTTGGACTATATGGCAGTGATGTCCAGCGTTGACATTATTAAGAGGACCCGGGGTGGAAAGTGGCCAACACCGGCATTAACTTTTGAGGACGATTTGATTGACTTGGCTTGGCACCAGAGAGAGTTTGAATTTAAGAGCAGTTTCGCCTATACGGTTGTGAACAAAGAAGGAACGGAATGTTTAGGTTGTTTGTATTTTTTTAAGCCAGGAACGAGGAAAAATCCTCCGGAGAACGCAGATGTGGATGTAAGTTTTTGGGTCACCCAGAAAGGGTATGAGGTCGGTTTATATCCGGAGCTTTATCAAGTTATCAAGGATTGGCTGAATGAGTGGCCGTTTAAGAAACCATATTGGTCAAATTCCGAATTACCCTAGAATGAAAACAGCTTTAGTTACGGGGGTTTCAACTGGGATTGGGAGGGCGGTGGTACAAGCAGCTTCGTGCTTGTACTAAAGTACGATTAGCTTTGTGAACGTACTAAAGCGGTTTGTCCAACGTGTTTTTGAGCATAGAGTGAATGCGTTTCCAGCCGGCGGTTGTTTTAAAGTACTTTTCGCATTCTAGAGCGTCAGGTTGACTTGTAAAGGCAGAATAATAGATTAAATCATATGGCGCATTGGGCTTCGTAGCTTTGTTTTCTGATGAGTTATGCGATTTTAATCTGGCTTTCAAGTCGGTTGTGTAACCAAGATACAGTTTATTATTTTTTTGGCTTCGAAGTATGTAGAAGTAAAACATACAGGGCAGGATACGTTCATGTAAACTGAACGTATCAGGCTACAATTCAGGCTCGTTGTTTAAGCGAGGCAAGGTGGGCAGGATGGCTTGCTACGTTCACGAGCGGAGCGAGCTGAATGTAGCAGGCCTGGATGGAAAGTATTCGAACCTGGTACGCTCAAATTTGAATAGCTGGAGGGTTAGTGGATCTAATGGCTCCGAGGGTAGTAAGGGGTGAGGCTGAAGCGTATTCTTCCGGCGTTACTCCATAGGCGTGCAGGTCATAAGGGAAGCCAACGCTAGCACGGTAGATGATTTTTAGTCTGGAATCCGGGTCGTATTTGGAGAAATCGGATGATAGGATAAGCAGATCCACATCGCTGTCTTCTTTGTTGGTGCCGGCTGGTAGTGAGCCGTACAAGATGGCTTGGTCCACGGAGACATACTTTTGTAGGCGGCCTAGGTATTGTTTGATTAGTGGGGTAATTGTTGTTTGATCCATATAAAAACCTCCTGGGTTTTGGAGTAAGTAGGCTCGACTGATTCTTTGGAGGTGTAAACGAACCTTTGGAAGTCGGGATAGCGGACACGCCAAAAGTGGCGGGTAATTTCTGCTAGGTCTTCAAGCCAAATTTCAGGGAATTTTAATGTGGTTTGACGAGCCAGAGCATCCAGATTATGGGATTTGGGTGGAAGCTGGTTTGCAAACTGGACGATGCAGCCCTTTAGTAACTTTTCTAGAGCTTGGTGGCAGCAGTAGACGGCCATAGAGTATCTGGAACCGTTGTAAAGAAATTCAGCGTCTTTTAGACTTTCTTCGGCTTGATCCAGCCACGTCTTGGCTTCGTCTTTCATGGACTTAGTATACCACGGCTGGAATTACAAGTTTTTGCAGGCCCTATTGGACGTAATCAGGAACGCTTGGGTGAATCTGAATAGCTTTGATTTTGGGATGGAGGGGGTGGGGAGGCTGCTGAAACCGGAATTGGCTTTTGCGTAAATAGGCGGGAGGGGATAGAATTCGGATGGTATGGATATTGAGGGACTACGGAAGTTTTTGATTGATTCAAACAGGGCTGGTTATGCCGGAGGGGAGGAGAAGAAATGGATTAAGGAACCGGACGGGTCGACCCGGATTCCATTTGAGAAGGGGGAGTGGAGGTCAGATGACCATTTTTACGGTGGTGAGCCGTATGTGGGAATGATGATTGTTTCTTATGAAAGCCGTGCGGTTTGGTCAATGATTTACTACGGCTGGGTGGTGGAAGGTGTGGAAGCGGAGGCTGTATATGGGATATTGAGAGGTGCGTTGATGCAAATGCCGGAGGAATACCCATACCGAGGGCCGCAGGAGTACAAACGGGGCGACTTTGTATACCGAAATAAGTGGGATGGAGAGTTGGACAGATTTTCAGGTGAAGAGACGATTGAGCAAAGGGGAAAGCTGATTTACAAGGCGGATTACCGTGGAGGAGAGGTAGATAAAAGGAGGGGAGTATGAATACAACTAAGGACGCTTCGGGTAAAGCAATTGTGGATTTTATGGGGGCAGTTCTTCCCGATGGTAGGAAAATAGAAGATTTATTAAAGAGGGGTTTTACTGACAGTATGGTTAATGTATTGAGGGAGTTTGGGGTCATGGGGGTGGTTACGTACGTTGGTGGCACATTGATTTTAGTATTCTTCCCTTTTCAATCTGACTTGAATAGGCAAATATTGTTTGCTTTTACAGGTCTGTTTCTTTTATCTCTTTCTACTTTTATTTCGTACTTTCGCATTAAAGCTCATAGAGAAAGAGAGAAGGGATTAATAGAGATGACCCAGAATACTGGGAATAGACTGGCCGAGCAGTTGGGCAAAAATATGTCCAGCGAACAGGTTGTATCAATAACCCAAACAATTTGGCAGGACCAAAAGGATCTTATAAGTGCAATATTTGGATTTGCTGGATTAGGAGGTAGGGCAAACGATGAAGTTGAAAGATAAATTTGCAATTGTTACGGGTGCGTCTACAGGGATTGGGAGAGCCGTGGCGGTGGAATTGGGAAAAAAGGGATATATGGTTGGATTGGTAGCCAGGAGAAAGGAAAAGATGGAGGAGACGAAGAAGATGGTTGAGAAAGTGGGGGGCGTGGCAGAAGTGTTCGTTTACGACCTGGCTAATGTGTTACAAGTTACTAATTTGATACAGAAAGTTAAGGAGTGGACTGGCAGATTGGATGTTTTGGTGTATGTGGCGGGAGTGTGGCATGGTGAGGGAGAAGTTTACGCTGGGAAAGAATTTGCCACTTTTGACCAGAAAGTGATTTTGGATACTTATGCGGTGGGATTTACTGCCCCGACACTTATGGTTCATGGATTGTTACCAATAATGGGTCAGGGGAGTGTGATTGTGAACTTGTCCGGTACCTTTGAGAATGGAGCCAAGGGTTGGTTGCCATACTTTGCGTCTAAACGGGCACTGGAGGACTTTACTTTGGGTCTGGCGGAGGAGTTAAAGGATAAGGGAATAAGGGCGAATTGTGTGTCGCCGTCGGATACGGCGACGGAAGAATACAAGAAATATTTCCCGGAGGACGCTAAGGACGCCAACTTGGTTGAGGATGTAGCTAGGGTTATTGTCGAGATGATAGAAAGTGGGGAGAGTGGAAAATTTCTGGGGATAAAGAGGGGGAGATCGACTTTTGAGGCATTTCACAAGTAGCTTGTAGATATGTTTTGCAAAAAAGATGAATTCTCCTGTTAGGAAAGTCAGCAAGCCAAATACACCAATTCTTTGGTTTGATACGGGGTTTATTTGGAGTCGCCGAAACGATTTAAATTTTTGGCAACAACTCTCCACTGTCATTTTGGGTAGGAAAGTAATTGTGGTTGACACTGGGCAGTTCACAGAAATACAGGAGCGTTATTCATCGAAATTTACTATGAATCCAGAGTCGGAACTCTTGCTTAGACGGTATGAACTCTTAGTTCAAGACTACTCTTCGACGGATCATAACAGTTTTCTTAGTAAACAAATCTCAAGAGCCATGAAAGCATGTGTCGAGCAGAAGGACGAAGTAATATATGATTTTTATGATTTGTTTGACCCACTAATTAACTTTTTGACGCCTTTTTTGGATATCCAAAATAGATTATTTAAGAGAAGGTGGGGTACTCCAAGTGCTTTCAAATCACTTAGTAAAAGCATGGCCGATGATTGGGAATCCCTAGGTAGTCAAGCTAAATCTAAGAGGATTAGCCTTTTGAAACAGCGAGAGCTAGAGTTACTTGGTCTTCACGAAGCTCTTAAGAAGGTGATTGAATCCGGTGACCAAGTTAAGATGGAAAACTTAGTGAAACATCACTTAAGGAATTGGGAAAATGCATCAGGTGAAAGCAGTATTGATTCAATGCTTGGATTTTTCAAGTCGCCATATTACAAGACTATTCCTTATATTGAAATTCATTCTTGGCTCATTTCTGACCTAATGACATCTAACAAATCAAGGAAATTTAATCGGGGGGACTACTTTGATGTTGTAATGATTTCTATGATGTACCCTTTTGCAGATTATATGGTGGTGGATAATGATATGAGGGATCGTATTGTTGATAAGCTTAAATTCTCTAAGAGGTACCCAGAGTTTACATGCAGTCTGATAGCTCCTGGAGAAGTGGATGAATTGTTAAGAAAACTATGACTGACTTTTTAGGGATAGAGGGTTTCATTGCTCAATTTTAGTACTTTGTACTGCCAAATAGGGGGTATGGCCGCAAATGAGCCTCGTCGGGTAGGAGATATACTACTTCCCTCCTCCTAATACGAAGATTGGATTTTTAGAAAAAAGTCGGGTCTTACGGTTAGTCTATGAGACTGTAGTTAAACAGTGAAAGAGTAACTTAAGATTTTATTTCCATGTCAGAATCGTTTGTTGTAGGTATAGAAGTAGGAGTGGGAGAATAGTATTCAGGAATATTCATGTTCTCTTCAGGACAGTCTGGAGGAGGAACTTGGGCAAAGTACTTTCTCCAGTCCTTTATTTCCAGCCCCTTATCAAACGCATCAAAGTATAAATCTTGGTTTGCCCACCTTTCCTCCTGGAACTTACTCATTAATTCTGTTGGACTACCTTCAAACTGGAATTCCGTGCCGGTTTCTTTGGCCTTGTCTCCTGCTTTATTCATATCGCTGACTACCTTGTAATATTTGTAATACGCTTCATACATGGCTAGCTGATACTTCCCGGCAGTCTTTACGTAATCAGGAGCAAGAAGTTTGAAATCCCAGCGATTCATAAAGGCACTTTGTTTGTCTAACCAGTTTCTCTCCAGCTCGATATACTTGTCGGCAGAAGTTAAGAGTACACCAAGGTCGCCGCTAAACTGCTCAGCAGATGGTGTTGCTCGACCTGACACAGCAGCTCCAAGTGCCAGATGAGTATTTCTGACTTTGATAAGAGTGGGATTCACGCTGTTGCAGCGATCGTTGAATAATTTCCAACCCTCTATGGCCAACGAGTGGTATTTGTATGTGTATATACCAAGTCCTAACGCTCCAACTAATAAAGTTGCCAATATAAATTTAAATATCAGTTTCATAAATTATGGGTAGATTCTAACACTCTAGGGTCAGTTTACGGTATACAATTTGTTTTGGATGGTTGTCATTGCAGAGGGGGGTATACCCGCAAAATGAGCCTCTTCCCCACGAGGTACTTCCTCCTACCCAAACACATCTTTCAGACAGTTTTCTAATTTCAAAAAAAGGATGCTTATTTTCCAAAATCAAATACCACCCTATATTTTTTGGAAAAATAACAATTTTCCAATTAGTAAAGTATTTATTTTCTATGGCTAACCTGAGCCTGTCTAATTGATCTATAATTAACCTATGAAAAATAAAGTTAAACCGACAGAGAAACAGAAACTTGCAGTGATGGGGATATTGCAAGGCAAGTCAGCCAGAAGAGCCATGATTGACGCTAAGTATACGGAGGTATCAGCATCACACCCTAAGCAGAACCTCATCGACAGGCCAGGGGTGCAGTCCTATGTGGCAAAACTGGACAAGGCCTCCCAGGCAAAGTTTGGCATATCCCTGGAAAGTAAGATGATTGACACCACTCTGGAAGGCCTGGAAGCCACCAAGCTATTCGGGAAGGATGCAGTAAAGCATCCGGACTGGGGATCCAGATATAACTTCCTGAAACTGGTGAGTGATGTCACTGGTAAAACTAAATCCTCAGAGCCAACCTCAGAAACAAACCAGCAATATAATTTCTTCCAAGTCAACACAGTCGAACGAGAGGCTTTCCATAATAAATTGAAGGAGTTTTTAAGGAAGAATAATGACAAAGAATAAAAGCGGTTGCGGTTCAAAGGGGGAAGAAAGGTGAGCGTGGGGACAGAGCTACCGCTGTGTGCAAACTTTTCTAATTATTACTTTAACAAGAAAGTTTTACTATTTATTTTGCTTCTTTCCTTTTATAAGTTGGCATAAAATACAATTCTGCTTCCACTTCCTTATTCTTTTTCTCCAAATACAGCTCCGGGTTTTGCTTAACCATCTCCACCAACTCGCTCACAATATTGTTCAGACTGATTAAAAACACCAGCTTCTTCTTCTTCTTTTGTGGCGGTTCTACTGTCTGGTCTTTTGGAAGTTTGTGAGCCTTTTCTCACTGTGACTTAGACATTCCCGTAAACATCTGAAAACCCGCTATACCGTCTTTTCCAATTAGGTCTTCCATAAGTTGCTTCATACGGCTCATGCTGCCTCCTTTTTTGGATATTCCGGTTTTTTCCGAAAGAAAATTACCTGTGTTTTATCAGATTCCCTTTCCTCAAGTAGTCTTCCCTCTTCCTTTGCTTTTTTGTTTAATTTATCAATGAATTGCTGAGTAGTAAGTTTTTTCACTCGTATCCTTTCTCATCCAGACATCTTTTTCTAAGACTTTGATACTGATCGAATGTAAAACTCGCTCCCTTTGAAATTGCAGTATTTGCTAGATCAGAGGCATATTTCCAACACACTTTTCTGTCTTCGGTTGGCCGCCATTGGAACCAATAAAACAATCCAGTTAGTAAAAGTAGGATAAGAATAGTTAATAATTCCTTATATTTCATTTATAACTTAAAAATTATATTTTCATTCCATTTTTGAGTAAACATTGGTTGTACCAACCCTCTACTGTTTTTTGTGAAGTTAAACGGTGCCACCAGCCCCATTTGGCATCCCAGCGGTCTTGCAATGGGTTTGGCATCCAATCTTTTCCCCAGGCCCACTTGTCGTCTCCGCTCCGATTACTTTCATTTCTATATTCGTCTATAGCGAAGGATTTTTGGTAACACTCTTTCCTAATTTTTGAAGTTCGCCATTGAAACCAGTAGAACCATACGGAAGCAGCAATAACTAGTAGGGCAAGAATTAAATAGACCGGCCCATTGTTTTTCATGGAAGTATTGAGAGTATTTTACCATTATTGGCTGATTATTGGGAATTATGCAGAACTAATGCTGAATAATTACAAGGTTTTTTGTCCACAGTGATAAAATCGGCAAAGATGAAGATTAAGTATGAAAATGGATATCAATAGCCATCTGTCCTATCTTTCCTATAAAGAGGATTGCTTGAAAAAAGGGATAGTCCCTGAACCTGAAATCCCCTTAGAAATAAGTAATAATCCATACGTTCTTGGTTCCAAGGCCGATATTTACCCAGCACAAGAAGTATTACCTTCCAATACAATATCCAAACGATTTATGGGGGAGAACAGGCAAAAGATTATTGCCCTCATTGAAAACTCAGGTTTGAAAAGGAAAAACCAGATCAAAGTTTATTTGAATAGGCTCAGCGGCTTCGATTACGTAGCTGTGGGTGGACTTATAGGAAAGAAATACCAGCCAAAAAACCGGTCCAGCCTAAGAAATTTGGAGTTTAGAGTTAGGAAATTTCTTAAACCAGGTTTTTATATAGAAACCGAGAAAAATAAGCCTTACCGAAGAAAGTTGATTTCTCTAACTGATTAATTTCGAGAGAAAATAATACTTAGCTTCATTTCTTCTGCGTAATCTAATACCACCCTCCCTGGATTTTTTGAAAATAGCCTTGATTTCTAACGCTTCCAGTAGTGACTTCTAACTTTTGACCCGATTATCCTGTGGAAATATGAATATGGGTGAATCATCAAATGTTTATGAAAGTGAAGACGAGCAAATTGCACCGATTTTGTTGACACGTCTGGGAAGAAATGTAACCGATGAAGAGGTGGTTGAGGCTAAATTTAATTTAAGTGGTTTTGCCAAAGTGTTGTTAAAGATGGCGATGGAGAGGAAGTATGGAAGGGCTAATAATTAGAGTCGTTATTCCCATCTCTGATTTCCCCAGATTCAGGATTTCTAACCCTTTTACTGGCAGGGTGTCGTATCGGAAAACTATACGGGGAACATGGGACCTTCTGGAAAAGCGTTTTACCTCCGTTTGCAAGGCTGGCTCGGGGCATAAAACGGCTGTTTTGGTAAAAGATGGCTTGGGACACATCAACGAAACTTATGAGAGTTCAAATCCCGGATACCTGGGCTTTGCGGCGAGGTGCTTCTTGGAAGAGTTTATGAAATCCGGTATGCGGAGGAGGTTGGAGGTTGACTATCCACCTACTGATGAAATATGAATAGCTATAAAACCAAAGATTTGTATGAGGCGGCGTTGCTGTATGCAATTGGTGTACGACTGACTGGACTTGAGGGAGAGCCTAGACAGTTATGGTTTGTGTTTGAGAGACGGGAGGATACACAGCGATTGGCAGATTCCTACTGGGCAGGGGAGGTGAAGGTTGTAGCCAAACGATATGCCGATGCTATTCGATCGTTAAAGGATAGGTTGTTTGCGAGGGGGTAGAGATTAGTATGGAGATGAATATAAAAAGAATTGCTTTTCAGGACTGGCGAATAGAAACGCTGGAAATTCAGATTAGGCCGGTGGTGAGAGGGGATAAGATAAGAGCGTTTGTGGTTTGGACTTTCAAGACTTCGAAGGGAGATTTGAAAATAAGAGGCGGGACAATCAAATTAAAAGAGTTGCCAAGTGGAGAGGAGCTGCTATCGTTTGACGCTCCGGCATATAGAGCTGGCCCTCGATATTTCAAGTCCTTTTTTCTGGAAAGCGATGAGTTTCGTCGGATTTGTGCGGAAACGGTTAAGTTTTACTGTGAACAAACCGGCGAGGTTCCGCCGAATTATATTTTTTTGGATGGAGATGGCCAGAGATAGTAACCATAATAGTAACTATATGGTAACGGTGACTATATGGTTACAGTAGCTATCTCTTGTAAGAAATGAGTATTAGTTATATAACAGTATTAGTGTTTTAGAACTGAAGATGAATATGAAAGCGGTACTGTATGCCAGGGTGTCCAGTAGAGAGCAGGAGCAGGGGTATTCATTGGCGGCACAGACAAAGTTGATTAAGGATTATGCGGAGAGGAACGGTGTTGAGATAATTAGACAATTTGTTTGTTCAGAAAGTGCAAAGGAGGATGGTAGGAAGGTATTTTCCGAGATGGTTGAGTTTCTAAAAACGAAGCCAGACGTGGAGCTTTTGCTATGCGAGAAGGTCGATAGACTTCTAAGGGGGAATCTGAAAGACAGAGTAGAAGTGGACGACTTGGTGAGTAAGTATGAAAAGAAAGTAGTGTTTGTAAAGGATGGCACGTCCTACTCTGGGGATTCAAAATCGACGGAAAAATTGACTTATGGAATTCAGGCAGAGCTGGCGAGGTTTTACCTAAATAACTTGTCTGATGAAGTGAAAAAAGGTTTGACGGAGAAGGCGTCCAGGGGTGAGTATCCGGGTACTCCGCCGTTTGGCTACGTGAGGAAGGAGGGTAAGATTTTAGTGCATCCGGAGACTTCGGTGGCAGTGAGAAAGGCGTTTGAGTGGTACGCCTCCGGTTCTTACTCGATAAGGCAGCTTAGGAATAAGCTGGTTGCGGAAGGGTTGGCAACTAAGCTAAACAAGGGGATATTGGGAAGCAGCGATGTGGGCCACATGCTAAGAAATCCGTTTTACTATGGGGAGTTTAGGTGGAATGGGAAGGTTTACCCCAGTAACAGTACTTATGAACCGTTGATGAGCAGGGATTTGTGGAATAGAGTGCAGGAAACATTAGATGAGCAGAATAAACCCAGGACTCGGAGGCATAACTTTAACTTCACCATGTTGTTGCGATGTGGGGAGTGCGGGTACAGCGTGACGGCGGAGAAGAAGACTAAATTTTACAAGAAGACTGACAGGAAGGCCGAATACACTTACTATCATTGCACTAGGCCCGATTACGGACGGATAAAATGCCATCAGAAGCCAATTACGGAGGAGGAGATGGTGGGCCAACTTACTGGAATTGTGGATTCCATTTCAATTACGGAGGAAGTGGTGGAATTGATGAAAAGTATTCTGCGAAAGGGAGTTGATGAGGAGCACGTGTATCACACTCAAGCCATTGAAGCTCTAAGTCAGAGATATAAGGAATTTCAGGAGAAAAAGCGGAGGTTGCTGGATGGGTATTTGGATGGTGCCGTTAAAGAGGCAACATACCAGGAGAAGGATGAGGAATTGGAAAGGGAACTAAGGGAGGTCGTGGCTCAAAGAGAGAAGCACGAAAGTGGAAATAGAGTCTACTATGAGCAAATTGAGAATTTCATTGAAGTGTGCCACCGGGCTCCGGAACTATTCAGAAGTTCCAGTCCTAAGCTAAAACGGGAACTTTTGAGGTATGTTGTATCGGACCTCCGGTTGATAGACGGAAAAGTCCTATGTACCTACAAATTTCCGTTCTCGGAACTTCTGAAAACAAAGGAAAATGGTAATTGGCAGGGGCGGAAGGAATCGGACCTTCGTCATTGGTTTTGGAGACCAAGAGCCTACCACTGACTGACGCCCCTATGATGATAGGATTTTAGCATTTTTGACGGTGGGCTTGACGGGTGGAGTAAGATTGAGAATGTGGCGTGTGGGCTAATAGCCATTGCATCGGCTAAGTAGGGGGAGTAGTATTCTGGCTGGTGGGAGCAGAGATTACTTGTCAGAGAGTGTGGATTTCAAGGTTGGATATAGCAAAGTTGCTGCGGGCTTTATGGGGGCAGGGAGACGATAAAGCGGTGCGGGCGGCGAGGATTTTGAACCAAGTGAGGATGGTTCGGGAAGAGTGTCCGTTGGCTGGGAAGAATGGATGTGATCCGGCGAAATGCCCGGCGGGGTACATAGTGGAGATGGGTAGGGAGTGATTTTGGTGTTGACAAATGTTAATCAGTGAGAGATTATTGCAGCCATGGTGAGGCGGTTTCCTAAAGCGCAAAATTATCTGGACACGGTTGATTGGATGCGCGCGGATGAGCTGGATAGGATTGCCCGGGAGCTTCTAAACGATGGGGCGTTTTTTGAAAGAGTGGACGATGTATTGGGGCGCAAGTTCCGGCACGGGAAGACGGAAACGACGGGGATGGACCGGGACGGGAGGTTGGCCAAGATTCGTCGGGAAACCCTCCAAGGGAAGTGGTTTAGATACATGATTGAGGGGGCTAATGGGCAGTGGTACGAGCCGGAGGAGAAAATTTGGGTGTTGGCTATGGTGGAACTCTTTCGGAGGAGAAAGAAGACTACTTGAGTTTAGACGACTCCTTGTGAAGCTGGTATTTTCGGCAGTGGCGGCAATATTTTTTTAGCTCCAGCTTATCGGGAGTGTTGATTTTGTTTTTCTGACTAAGGTAATTTTGGGACTTGCAGACCGAGCAGATAAACGCGAAATATTGACGGGCGCCTTTTTTAGCCATGGGGGGATTTTAGTTTAAAAGGCACTCCCTTGGCAAGGGGGAGTGCTTTTGGGATCAGTTTCTATTTATTGCAGCGGTTGAACTTGGTTGGGGTCTAGCGGAGATGCAACCGCTGGAGCAGCGGGAGTTGCCGGAGTTATCGGTACTGTCGGAGCCGCGGTGGCTGTAGTACCCATAGTCATGTCTGGAATTGATGCCGGAATCACTGGAGGTACGGGAGATATGGCTTCCATTGGTTCTGCCGAAGTTGAGGTGATGGGCATGGCGGCAGTACTAACGGCTGGGTTTTCGGTGCCGCAATTTTGGCAGACCCAGACTTTGGAGCCGTCGGTAAGCGCGACCTCTTGGCAGTTGACGCACTTGATTTGAGATTGATCCAAAGAAATCACCGCCTTTCGTTAATATTCAATGTTTAATATTTAGTGTTTAATAGTATTTATAATAAACCATCCTTGACGTGGTTGTAAAGACGGGTGATCATGGATGTATGGAATTGGGGTCGGGATTGTTTAATCTGTCGGGGATGAGTTCGCCTGTGGCTATTGTGGACCAGGTGATTTCGGAGGCGATTCGGGTTACGGCGTCCGACATACTTTTGGAGCCGGAGGAGAAAGAAGTCCGGGTGAGATTGCGGGTGGACGGGGTGTTGCAGACTTACGGGACGATGGCCCACGGGGCATATGACCAGGTGCTGTCGCGGATAAAAGTGCTGGGTAACATGGATGTGACGGAAAATAGAAAGCCCCAGGAGAGTAAGATCCGGGTGGAAGTGGAGGGACACCCGTATGTCCTGCGGGCGGGGATTGTTACTACTAATTTTGGCCAGATGGCGGCCTTGCGGGTGTTGGACTTGCCTCAGTATACACAGTTTACTCAATTGGGGGTGTCTGAGGCTTTAGCTTCTAAAATTAGAAGTAATATATCTGGTCGATACGGATTGTTTTTAGTGTGCGGGCCGACGGGGTCAGGGAAAACGACCACGGTTCACGCGTGCCTTAAGCACTTGAATACGGGCGAAGTAAATATCATGACAATTGAAGACCCGGTGGAATATGTCATGCCGGGGGTGAACCAAATTGAGGTGGGAGAAGATGTGGGATTGGATTTTGTCCGGGGTTTGCGGCAAATATTGCGACTGAACCCGGATATAGTTTTTGTGGGGGAGATTAGGGACGCGGAGACGGCTAAAATTGCGGTTCAGGCGTCTCTTACGGGCCATCTGGTGATTTCCACAATTCATGGGAGAAATAGTGTGGGGGCGATTTATAGACTTTTGGACTTGGGAATAGACCGATTTATGATCAACTATGCTTTGCGGGCGGTGGTGTCGCAGCGGTTGATGCGGCGGATATGTGAGCATTGTAGGGAAGATTATCGGGCGACGCCTGAGGAGTTGGCTCTGTATGCCCGAGAGACGGGCAAAAAACCATTGCAGCTCTTAACAGGCCGCGGCTGTGAAATGTGCCACCAGAGCCGGTTTCGCGGCCGGGTGGGGATATATGAGATGCTGGAGATGGACGAGGAGACGCGCCAGCTGATTTTTTCGGGAGCGGATGAAGAAGTGTTTAAAAAGGAGCTACTTAGGAAAGGGTTTAAGACTATGAACGAAGAGGGAATAAGACTGGTGGACGAAGGAGTGACGTCCATCCCCGAGTTTATCCGGACGATGTATGATGCCAGATGAGCGCTTGGGTTGACATGTTTAATCCTATAGTCTATACTGGGGCGGATGGGTAAGTCTGAACGGGGTTATGATGCAGAGCAAAAGGCGAGAGAGGCTGCCACTAAGGCAGTATGGAGGGCTCGGGCTCGTGAGGAAGCAGTGGGGTTTGTTGTCAACTCGGTGGCATTTGGAGCGGCCGCAACTTTGTGTGTGGCGGGAAGAACTTGAGGGCATACAAACGCGGCCGAAATGGCTGCAGGTGCAGCGTTGGGATGTGCTTTTAACATTATGAAACATGTCAGGGAATTGAGGTTTATTGGAAAAGAGAAGTTCGAAGGTTCTGTGCTGGCCGATTTAGTGTTTACTGCTGGGCCACTTGGTGTGGCGATGGTTGGTGTGGGGTTTCAGGCATATGAGGTGTTTTTGCGCCATCAATATTCGTATTTTTGGTCAGGACTGATCTTTGCATTGGGAGCCGATATGGGATTGAGTGGAGCGACCCACAGTTTATTTGGGATAGCGAAGTTAGAGGAAGACTAGTGGCGGAGCGAGGGTAAATTGCTGATTTGGTGAGGTGAGCCTGGGCTGGGAATCGGACCCAGGACCTCATTCTTACCAAGAATGCGTTCTGCCACTGAACTACCCAGGCTGGTGGATTTGATTTTACGGGGGGGGAGGGGTTTTGGGAAGAGGAGAGAGATTTTAATTCGTGACGAAGAACCAAACTTTGGCTACACCAGAGGCTCGGTTTTGGATGCCGCTTGGTCCACATATTAAAGGAATGTTGCATGTGGTTAAGTGGGTTTCAGAATCATCCGAGGTGGCAGCGATGGAATGCCAGCCATTTTGAAGTTTATTAAGATCGATTAGGACAGGCTGGAGTGATGTTATATTCCCAGGTTGAGCTAGAAGCACTAAACCAGCGCGGGCTTGAACCTGGGGCCAAGTTCCGGTCGCGGGAATAGCGTGACTTTTGTCCATTGCAATTGTGAGTTTGCTACTAGTTTCTTGAGAGGCTCTTGCTCGGAAGGTATAACCTGATGGGTAAGCACTCTTTGAAAGTGGCCTAAGAGGCACACAGTCTATCACGGCGACAGTATATCCGGCGTCTGTATACCAACCTCTTCCTGAAAAAGACGAATATCTAGTTGATCCGGGGCCGGGATTATTACAAAGCATTTGACCAGTAACAGCGTCGGCGTGGGCCGTGTCTGATGTACTACCATTTGCTACTTGAAAAGGAACTGCGCTGGAATTGAGGAATTCCTTGCCGTCAAGAGTATGTGAAACCGAGCGGAGTCTGAATTCGTGCCATTGATTACTCAAGCTGTTGGTATCAAAGTTTACATCGAAGTTAAATGCACAGTTTGTGCTAATTGAACCGTCGTATGGACATCTGGTATTTGTACTAACATAACGTCTTGTATGACTTTCGTCATAAACCTCGACCGTTGATAAAGTACTAGGGTTATCGTGCATGACGATACGGATGTTGAAGTTCATGGTTCCTGTAACCTGTTGACCCAAAGGAACATTAGCGGCCCAGTGCACATGTCCGTAACTTGGCATCCACCAGCCTTGCAGTTCGATTGGAATTCTTCTTTGATCAAAAGCTACTTGGCCATTGACAAGGTAAGGGGGCGACTCGGCACACCAGAGGCCACCGCAGTCTGATGTTGACCCGGGTGGGGGGTTTGGAAAGGTGCCGGGGGGGAGAGTGGGGCCGGGG
>Ga0209431_10000442_pt1 | contig 34456 bp, 40 predicted proteins | sample RifCSP13_3_FD_184021 | JGI IMG/M metagenome (GOLD analysis project Ga0209431, IMG submission 184021) | Soil microbial communities from Rifle, Colorado - Rifle CSP2_sed 13_3 (SPAdes) (version 2) | ecosystem: Environmental > Terrestrial > Deep subsurface > Rock core/Sediment | place: Rifle... | reverse complement strand
GTGGGAGGTGTCAGAGGGGCTGCCGCAGTATCTAAAAATGATACTACCAAAGGGAGGCTGAATGTCAGGTGTGATATGGTCCACCGAGGAAGACGCCGCACTCTTGCGGCTGGCGATAACCGTCAAACTTGATAACGGTTTGCCTGATTGGAAAAGGATAGCGCAACTACTCAAGAGAACGTCTCATGGCGCGCGGCACCACTATGCCGAGATCCGCCCGGTATCTCAGATTGCCGTCTCGCCCTACCCGAAGTACGATGCGCCGCTGGTCATGGAGGGCGACTGCCTGATCCTGCCTGACCCAGAGTTTCCGTTTCACCACGCCGAGTTTCTGAACAGGTGCCTAGACTTAGCGGACAAGTGGGGCATCAAACAGTGCAACATCGCTGGAGATACGGTTCACTTCGATAGCCTCTCGGGGTGGGAGGCAAACTGGATCAACCCCGCCGCAGAGAGCGGGCTATCTGAAGAACACCGAGACCTGCTGGAGGCGGTTGTCCTCACTCTCCAGCCAAGCAAGCGGGATGAGTTGCTGACCATCATGGACCAGATTGCTGAGCCCGTGAAGGAGGGTGCCCCCAGCATCTCGCAGGAGATGGAGATTGCCAGGAAGTCTCTCAAGGTCATTGGCGAGATGTTCGACAGAGTGGATCTGGTAATCGGAAACCACGATGGGCGCCTATTGAGAGCCCTGAACAGCGCCACCTTTGCAGAGGACTTCAAGAAGTTTCTGGATGCAACTGACCCAAAGTGGCGGATTGCGCCGTTCTACTTCTCGTATGTGATGTCCGAGGGCGTTCCGTACCTCATCGAACATCCCAAGGGCGCAGCAAAGTACACCGCCTCGCAACTGGCAGACAAGTACCAATGCCATGTTCTGATGGCGCACTCCCATAGGATGAGCATGAACCCGTCTAAGTCGGGGCAGTGGATGGGCTGGCAGATCGGCTGCTGTGTGGACGAGCGGAGACTGTCCTACGCCGCCCAGAGGCACAACACGCAGGACGCCCATGCTCTGGGGGCGGCGATTATCCGAGACGGCTACGTCACGGTGCTAACGGAGCACTGGACGGACTGGGAGAGATTACAAGGAGGAGCGGCGTGATCTACTTCTATGGTGACGATAACAAGGTAAAGATTGGCTTCTCGGGAGCATCCTCTTATGACCGTGTCCAAGCACAACTATCAAATACTACGGACCATTTTTTCGCCGCAATGTCTGGGCTGAAGGGCGAGGAAGAACGAATACACCGCCACTTTGACGAATACAACATCAGGCAAGCAAATGGTGGGCGAGAGTTATTTCACAACGCCGGACACCTCCGAGAATATGTTGAGTGGGTGATGGAGCAGCCATGGGCGGCAGCCGAGAAGGACGATATTCCGAATATCTACCCCTACCCATATAGATTTCCGTGGAACAGACGGGAGGCCGGTGCGGCCAGACAGGAAATGCTTCCCGTCTTTGCGCATCTGTCAGTGAATAGAAGCCTTCGGGAGAGGCGCAGAAATGCGCTTTTCATACAACTTCAATCAGAATCTGATGATTATATTACGCCGCCCATATACATTGAGGCGGCCCGCAGAGTCATGGGCGCAATTGACCTCGATCCGGCATCGACCCCGATTGCAAATCGGGTTATTCGTGCCTCTGCTATATTCACGATCAAGGAAGATGGCCTTTCACATCAATGGAATGGCCGCATATGGCTCAACCCCCCATACGGGGGATATCAAAAGGCGTTTGTGGCGCACGCCGTTAATGAATATAAGTCCGGAAGGCTTAGGCAGGTAATCATGTGCCTCAATTCCCACGCCAAGGAAACCGAATGGTTCAGCCAACTATGGACAACGGCAAGGGCCATGTGCGAAACCCACCATCGGCCCAAGTTTGCGGGTGGCGCAAGCAACAAAACCCCACAGGAAAGTGCCCCAACAACGGGAACCGTCTTTGTTTACATTGGCCCGAATGTTGACGCATTCTTCTTGGAATTTGGCCACTTCGGCTATGTATATAAGGATTGGCAGCAGCCCCTCACATCTCAGGAGGAATTCAGGACGAAGATTTCCGCGGGGGAGGACTGGAATCTACCCGGCGGGGAGAAGGAATGAGATGCCCCCAATGCAACATACCGCACCTGCCCATCAGCGTGTACGAGGGCTGGTTGGCTACACACCCACGGCTGGATCAGGGTAAGCACTGGCGGGCAACTGTCGACTACCATAACGGGGACAAAGAAGCGTGGGCGAAACTGAAGAAGCCGAAGCGGCTACCCGGCGGAGAGAAGGGCTGATGAACAAGCGCCAAGAAATAGAAAGCCTGAATGCCAGACTGGATAATCTGGAGGATCGGCTGCAAATGTACACCTGCATTTCAGATGTTCTCCGAAGCACGGGGATGCCAATTGAGGATGTGGTCAGGGATATCCTTAGATATCTGAAGCTGGAGATTCACAAACAACCCGAACAATACGAGCTGCGTCCAACAGAGAGGGGCTGATGACTGAACACATACACAATGGCACGTGTTACGAGACCCCTCATCTGAGATTCTTTGTCCGTTGTGAAATCTGCCGGAAGTGGAGATTGCGGCGGCGCGGGGATCTGTTTTGGAAGGTGACGCATTGGTATGCCGACCTACGGCCGGGCATGAACCATACGTGGCATAGGTTACGCAGAAAGAAGCGCGGTTAGCCTCCACTCCGGCGGCCGACTCTTAGACAGAAGCCGCAGCCCCTCTAGTACGCCACTGACGTACTCCTCCCCGAAAATCGAAACCCGCGCTTTCAATAGTGAGGCGCGGGCTTCCTTTGTGTCGTGAGTTCTTCCGGTGTTATGAGATTTACACACGACAGCCAATAGGATCTCGGAGTTCTTCTCACAATAGGCCAGTGCCCCGCGGACATTCCGCAGGGCACTCTTGTTGATGACGTGAGCGCCCTCTAGTGGCCCGCCACAGCCCCCCAGGTGGCGCAGCTCACACAGAGCGTTCGTAGGTGATTTGCGCAAGGAACCAGCTACCCGGTTTGGCCCAGGTGCCTGGCGGGTAGTTCTTGGTTAGATAGCCCGCAGAGGGGGTTAGCGGAGACCAGAACAGGCATAGGGCATAGTACGGGGGCGTAGCCGTCGCCTGAAGTACGAGGCGGCAGTTGCCCCCCGTAATCGTTCCCTTGCCTTCCTCGTAAACTGTCAGGTTGCCGACACTTCTTCGGGTGGGCTGGAGTTCCTCGGGCAGGTAGAAGTACCAGGCACTCTCAGACGGCCAGGTAACAGCACTGCCCATCTTGCCATAGACCTCCAGCGTCACCGAGTTGCCGGAGACCAGGGCGTAGACCTTGTACTCTCCGCCGCTGCCCAGATCGGGCCACTGCCGCAGCCCCTTGAAGCCCCATAGAACCTCGCCAGTGGCATCCTCCCAGGCGCCGACGGGCATAGGAAACCCGCCGCCCGTGTCGATCTCGTCGATGCGGGCTTGCAGCCGCAGTTCAACATCGTCTAGATCATCTTGTTCTACAAATTCAATGGGCATGGCCCCTCCGACCTACTTAGTTGGTAACCATGTCATGTAACTACCTATTGAACGGGTAGTTACATGACACGAACTATCAGAGCTCAATGCCCTTGCTGGTCAGGAACCGTAGGATCAGGCCCCCAACTGACACAACCAGGGCGATGATCGTCGCCTGGTCTGCCGATGGCTGGAAATCAGCAAAGCCGAACAGGCCAGCCACGGCCACAACGATCGAGAGAACGAAGAACCAAAAGCTCTTGCTGGCGTAGAACTTCTTCATGTTATCTCCTTTGACTGCCTTTCTTATGCGGATGACTACAATGTGTATACATTGTATCGACGATTACAAGCCTGGCTGATTGTAAACTTCAGCTGCGTCTGATTGTAAACCTCCAGTGCCGAGATTGTGAATGGGGCCGGGGCTCCAGCTCATCTGCATTGCGGGATGCTTAGCATCTCGCCGCACGACATCACCGCTCTGGTTGCCCAGTGGAGCAGTCGGGCGAAGTTTTGGGCCGCCGGTGATGGGCACCGTTGGCGGCTTGCAGCAACCTACGTTCTCCTGGCCCTCCAGGCCCGGCCCGTGGAGAGATTATAGCACGTTCAATTCCGGCTTGCAAGTATTCCGGCTATGGCAGCCGAAACGACCCCAATGAGGCTGGCCCAGAAGCCAACCTTCCTATCACTGTGCTCAAGGACTGTCAGGCGTCCCCCCTTCCCGTCGATTGTGTCTATCCGGTCAATCAGGCCCCCCTTTCCCTCCAGGCGTGTCTTGAGCCCGTTCAAGCCCTCCTGGAGGCAGGCGAATTCTCCCGCATTGGCGGTTCGGTTTGAGGTCACCTGCGCCAGAATGTTGTCCATCTTGGCGCCGAGCTTACTGTCTAAGTCTGCGACAGATTTCCCAAGCCCCTCACCAAGCCTGGTGAGGTCCTCGTAGTGCTGCTTCTGGGTGACGCGGTCGTTGGGGGGCATCAAAACCACCAACTAATCATGCCGCCGACGACATACTCAATGACGAGTTTCGGGCGCTGTGCCGCGGTGGCGTTCTCGGCAGACACAAAGCCCCACATATCATTTGTCTCTGTGTCCGCCTTTACCATGAAGCCATTGTTTGTGAACGTCCCGTCGAACATTGCCTCGACGGCAGAGGCGGTTAGCGCAAATTGTATCTCCGTGCCCACAGCGGTATTGTTGACTATCGACGTGTTGCCAATATCCGTCTGTTCGCAATCATTTGCACCAAAGCCGCCCGCCGTCTGCCAGTCGTTTGTTCCATCGTACTTGTTCCAGGTCGCCCCGGCCTCTGTCCAGGCGCGCTTTTGGCGGAAGACGCGATAGGTCCTTGTGTTATCTGCGTAGTCCGCAGCCACCCACAGGGAAAGAGTTGCGCTTAGGACTGTCGCGGAAGTGGGTATTGAACTTAGGTCGGATTTTAGGAGCGTCCTGGCAACTTGTGCCCCGCCGTTCCACTCTCCACCATAGAGTCCGTTCTCGGTCCCATGATTTGTGGTCGGGGCGTCGTCCGCAATGTAGGTGTCAGCGGTGAGTGCCTGGTCGCTAAAGGTCGTCATGGCTTCTGGAACCCCAAGGTCACATACAGACCCTTCGTGCCCGTGCCCGCCACGTCGCAGTCCAGAGCGATGATGTCATTCGTAACCACGTCGTCCTTCGTGGTATCAATGACGGCGGGCGCAGCAGCATCCTTTGAGTCCGTCTCTCCCTGGTCAATGGTCAACTTCGTACTCAGCATATCCTGAGTGTCAGTCTGATTGCGCACCTGAATAGTGGGAATGCCATTGCTGCTGGCCGTCAGACAAAACATATGGACATAGACTAGGTTGTAGCCCGTTATGTCAGGCGGAATATGGAATGCCTTCTTGCCATCCCCTGTGGTCAATGCAGTGTCCTTGTCCACAACCTCGATGCAAACATGGCGGATCAATGCTGGCGCATGAACATGGTCCCTCCGGGCAGCGTAGGTGCTCGTCCCGTCGGCGGATGTCAGGGTAACAACATCCGCCGGGTTGCCCTCCGAGTCCAGGAACCACGCCTTCATCAGGTTGGCGATGGTGGCTTTCTTGGCTACCGGAGTTCCGGACGGGTCATCAATCGTCACCACAAGGTCGGCCGTACCTGGTGTCGTATCCGCCGACAGGATGTTGATAGCCTTCAGTAGATTGTCGACCGTCATCTTCCGGGCCAGAGGTGTGCCGGCCGGGTCAACAACGACGTAGACAACATCGCCGGATGCCGGTGCGGTATCTGCGGTCAAATCCTGGAGTTCAGAGTCAGCCATTGGTCAACCTTTCGGGAACCGGGATGGTGTAGTCCCGGAATGGCACTGTAACTGATGGCGCCAATATGGGTGTGCCGGAGGTGTCCTGGAGGATGAGCATATCTCTGGCCACGCATGAAAGAGTTCCGTTGCACGCCGTTAGAGATAGGCCATTAACATCCACCGTCTTGAAAATCTTTGTGGTTGTGTAGCGAACCGGATCGCCGGCATGAGCGCCGATAGTGAGGACTTCTGTTTGGGCCACATTGTTGTTATCCGTGCCGGTCACGGTCAGCGTGTATCCGGCCGTTTCATCCACCAGGAACTCCAGATAATCGGGGGAGCTTGGTTGACTATCTAGGGATGTCTGGAGAGCATAGGGGCCAACCACTATCTCCGCAAGCAGGGTCTCGTTCTTGATGAGCAGATAGTCCGTGGCATTGATCTTCAGTAGCCCCGTGGTGTACGTCGTCGTATATGTCCGGTCCCTGTCCTTGCTTACTGGGATAATGTAGTCTCTGGCAGGAACAACAACCGTGGTGCTCACGTCGTCTTGCCCGTCGTTTCTTTGAGCACCTGCACCGGCAGCCACCACTCATCGGTAACGCCGTCCACCGCAACGACAATATCAATGATGTACAACTCTCCGCCCGTGGTAGAACCCAAAGCCTTGAGCGTCAGGTTAGTTTCACTGACGCTGTTCGACCCCGAAAGAACCGTCGAACTCACGTCAGTTCCGTTCTTGTAGGCAGTGACAGACGTGGGAGCGGAAACCTCCGCCGCCCACGTGAAGGACAGAACCCACGGGACGATGGCGTTCTCGCCCTGGTACTGAGTTGGAAGGACTTGGCCCACTAGAATTTCTCCCCGACTATCTGGTTGGCGGCTTCCTGCGTCTCCAGAAAGTCCCCCGGAATGCGGTCAATCGGATACCACCCCCAGTCAGATAGTTGCTCATTCAGGATGGCATCTCTCTGTTGGTCATGCGCTTTCTGCTCTGCCGACTTGTGCGTGAAGTTGCCGTCAACTTCCACCGGGTAGATGTCATCCACCACAAAGTCAATCTGGTTCTCCTCGCCCGGAAGTCCTATGTTGGATAGAACTAGATACTCAAATCGGTAATCCTTACCCGCCCTATCCAGCGCCCGAGCAAACCTTTCCTCCAGATCAGACGCCTCTTTCCCATGCACAAAGCCAGTCAGTCTCTCTGTCTCACTCGCCCCCGCCAATCTGTTCAGCGGCATCTCCGGAGGACGAGGGCGCAGTTTGTACTTGAATGTCTTACGCTTCCCGTAGGGTGAGAGCAAAGGAGCCTCCGGTCCAGCGCTGGATGGTGTTCTGAAACTTCCTGAATACCGTCGGCGCATCCATAACAACGTGTAAGCCGTCCAGTTCTACCTCTGGAGAGCGCAGCACAAAGTCGTCCGCCTGCTTTGCCCCCTCCTGAATGAAGGCGTAGAAGCTGGACCACGAGTGGTCTTTGCCGCCCGTTCTGGTTCTCTGGAGGTCTGCCGCCTTTACCCGCAGGTTCCACTGCCGCTTGAGTTTCGTCCTGGCAAAGCCGGTAACCACCACTGCATTCACGGCGGGCGGGGTGGCCGCATTGGAGGTATTGCAGCGCAGGCGGTAACGCAGCTTCTTGCGGTTGCCCATATTTAGGTCGGCCACGTCGTGGGGTGATTGGTATAGGGTGGTTTGTTCTACCCAGGTAGATGTGCCTACGTCTTTGTCTATCTGGTAATCCACCCCCACATCACACTCCGCCCCCAGGTTATCCGCCGACAACTCGACCGCCCTGAAGAACTTGGGCAGATGGGATGCCCCGAAGTCATGCGTTGGGGATGTAACGGAATACTCGTGGACGAACCGACTGTCGGAGTCGTGCAGTGGATTCATGGACTGGTCTGGTAGGGCAATGAACACCAGATCGCTGCCAACGCTGATCCACAATCTTGCGGGGTTGGTCGTCCCATTCTGTGGCTGGTAGGCAATGTTGCGAACTCGCTGTCCAGCCTCGAATGCGCGGAACACTTCCTCGTAATCCCTGCCGTTTGTGGTGAAGAAGACTGACGATGTATTTCCGGAGCCGCCGTCTATTCCAACGTAGATACCGCCAATGCCCGAGCAGAAACAGGAGACAACTCCCTGCCTGCCATCTGGTAGACCGGCGCCCTTCCAGGGGCCTATGTCGTCCAGCGTCCCGCCGTACAGTCTCTCAATCGAGAACGACCATGCCAGATAGAGGAAAAGGTCCTTGGCAAGCAGCGCGCCCGCCGAGGTCGAGGGCTCTAGCACAGCATCCAGCCCAACATCGAGACGGGAGGGGCGGTCGTTCTTCACGGAGTGGAGGCCGTCCGTGGTCCTGACCCACACCTGGTCGTTGTAGAACGCCATCGCAAGTGCATTGAAGCCCTGCGGGAACTCCACGTCCGTCCCAAACACGAGGTCGGTATTGAGCGCCTTCACGTCCGACCGTGACCAGTACCAGTTGTTGTTCTCAAATCTGGCTATCTGAGGCCCATCTACGGGATCGTTGTAGGCCAGAACTAGGTCCGCAACGTTGGCGGCGGTTGCATCGTCCTGCCCCGTGGCTGTACCAGATACATTGGTCAGCGTCCAGATAGTCTCAGATCCCCCCGCCGTTCCCCTGGCGCAGTGGGCGATGTTCTTGGAAACCGCCACCGATTTGACGGTCCCGCTTAGCGCATCTCCCGCATCCAGGGTAACGGCAACCCATAGATCGTTTGTCTCATCCCACTCGAATAGCGTGCTGTCTCCAGAGTCCTTCTCGCTGATGGCGTGGAATGTGCCGCTGATGGTGAAGAAGTGCCACTTCATCGCCGCATCTGCCGGAACCACGCGGAAGTACATGCTGAAGGATGCCGCCGTCCAGGTCCCGTCAGTCGTGGCAGTGAGGGAGGCAGAACCGGTCTCGTCCACCGCCACCTCCCAATGGTTGGCGGCGTTGTCCGTGGATGCGCCGAAGATCTTGATATGATAGGCGGTCGAGGCAGTTAGGGCCTGCGTGGTCGTCCAGTCGAAGGCGTAGAGCCGCGATAGGGTGTCGGTAATTGTCGAGGTCGTGACAGTTATGGACTTGAGGGCAGAGGCGGTGAGCGCCGGGGTGTCATCTCCGAGATTGGCACATAGTTCCAGCGTCAGGGTTCCGGGGCTTCCTCTGCGGCGCAGCCAGATGTAGCACTTGTCCGCCGTCAAACCGAGCGACGTGAACTTCACGTCGATGTATCGAGTGGAACCCCTGAGCTGCTTCCACGAATGCGAGGCGAACGGTATTGTGTCTACGGTTCTCGTCGTCGTCAGCGTTGTGCATGGCGCAAAGTCCCACCGCAACTGAGGGAGAAGCCTACCCGGAATGCGGGTCATCGCCTGCCAAGAGTCTAGGTACCTGGTCTCATCATCGGAGAAGAACTCTGAACCTCTCCCGCCATGCCACGAAGACTGCTCAATCTCGGTGAACGTCGGATCACCAGTGCCGAACCTCTTTCCTCCGCTGCCAATCAGCATCGTGGAAGGAGACTGGGAAATCTCCTGCATCCCCCGCACGCCACCGTCCAGCTTCAGCCCCCATAGGAAGTTGTCTCCCTCTAGGGCTAAGTCGTGGGTCGGGTTCTTGATCTTGGGACCTACACTCACCTTGGTCGTAAGTCACCGCCTGTCATGTTGGGTGCGTGAACTCATCTTCTGTCACGTAGTCGCCGATCACCAGTAATCTCGGGCGTCTCTTCGGCTTCCAGATGGGGAAGTTCGCCCTTGCCTCAACTACCTGCTGCTTCTGGTCATTCCACCGCTGAAGGAGGAAGTCATCTCCTCCCTGAAGCCTGGAGTTCTGCCACTCCAGGGCCTTCTCGACAAGCAGGGCCGTTGCCAGTTCGGGATCAATGACTTCTGCCACGGCGCTGCTGTGCGCAGTTAGCGTCGGGTGGACGCCCATGTACCAGATGCGAACCGTTCTACTTGTGGGTAGTTGCGGAAGGACAATCACCCCCGCCGTTCCGGCAGTCGCGGGAACGATACGATAGTTATCAATGGGGACATACTGGTTGTCGTTGGCATCGCCAACCTTGGTGTTGTACTCCACCCGAAGCGGGGCCATCCTCTTCGCCGTAACGGGTAGGGTATATTCCGTCTGGGCCGCGGCGGTGGTAATCGAACTGTCAATGAGGGGAATTGGACCCAGTGCCTGTAAGCAGGAGTTCGCCAACTCCCTCATGGTGAATAAAGGGTAAAAGTCGTTGACGAACATGAACGTATCACCATCCGCAGGAGCCACGGTGTACGCCGAGGTGGCAGATGTGAACGTCCCCGTAGAGTCGGTGTACGCAGTGACCAGCGCAATCTCAGTCTCGGGAGCGGCAGATAGACCGGCGACATCCCTTATGATGATGCAGGCGCCATCCTTCCAGGCATTGTCCCCATGTAGCCCAACCTGCTTGCTGTCGACCACCGAGGTTGTGGCGCCCCCGGTGGCCGTGGAGATGTTCGCCTGGCCCAGTCTGATAAATGCTTGCTGCAATAGGTTGCTCAGAACGAATGCCATTTATTCCTTCTTTCGCTTCCAGGGAAGCTCCGGCATCACAAAGAACTTCACCCGACGAAGGTGAGTGTCTACGGTATTCATGATCAGGTCGCCAGTGGCGCCCCTCTGCCACCCATAACGGGCGTTGATTTCATTTGCCAGTGTTGCATCGTGCGTTGTGAAGGCGGCCGTCTTCTTGCCCATCTTGAGGACTTTCCCGTCTACCTCGATGGCGTTGAAGTCCCGTCTGCTAGCCTTCACGAACTCATAGCACTTAGGCTGGACTTTTGCAGTAGGCATCCAACCACCTCCCCGCCAAGCGCATGGCTATCCTCGCCGCCTTCTCCTGACTCTCAAATGTCGTTCCCGCTATGTGCGGTGTCACATGGACATTTGGCAGTTCCAGGTAGGTCTGCTCCGGGCCGCCATTGGCCTCTCCCGGCAGTACGTCAAACCAGGCAGTCACATCCTGGCGCTTCTTGAGAGCGTCGTAAACATCGTCCGCCAGCAGTTCCCCTCTTGCGGTATTGATGAGGGTTGCGTTCGGCTTCATCCGGTAGATCATCTGCCCGGTAATCATCCCCCTGGTTTCGGCCGTCAGGGCACAACACAGAACCACGACCTGGCAACTAGAGAATTGCCACAGGGGGCTAGACTGATAGATGTGGTCTCTCGCTTCATCATAGGGGTCATACCAGTAAACGCCGGCCCCAAACTCCCGGCACCACCGCTCAATGTTCTTGCCTATCCTTCCATAACCCACCAGCCCAATCATCGCCTCGTATAGTTCATGCCCTCGCAGGCTTTCCTCGTCCCGCTTCCACTCCCCGGATAGCAACATCTTGTCCAGTCGGCGTAGGGCATTCAGAATGAGCAGGAACGTGAACTCCGAACTGGCTCTGATCTCCTCTAGAGCTGGCCTGTCATCCAGCAGGGACCGCAATTCAACGCCCGCCTCTCTGAGAGCCAGCATGTCGATGTGTGTGTTACCTGTAGACGGCGTCACAACCATCTTGAGGTCGGGCAGCATCTCCAGAGCGGCCATGTCCAGAACATAGTGCGCATTTGGGTTGGCGTACAACACCCCAATGGGTAGTAGTTTCTCTAGGTCTTTTGCCTCGTAGACCTCCCAGAACGATGTCTCGCACGGCCAGGACCACATCTTCCAATGGGGTCTGTAGGGGGCGCTCCAGTGTGCTAGCACAGTCTCGCCATTGCCTTTCCGATGCGGACCATCTCGGCAAACTCCTCGAATGAGAGCGCAAAGTGATTGTCCTTGATACTCTCATCCGCCTTATTCAGAGTCACGTGCTTCTCAATGGCCCTTGCACCCCTGGCTATGGCCACCAGCGCATCCTCGATCCCCGGCGTGTGCGAAGAGTACCCATTCCAAAAGCCAAAATCCCCGGGAAGGTTGAGGGCGTGTTGATAGACCGGATACTTCGGGATACAGTATAGACAGGTCGCCCCTGGCACCACATTGCCCGACACAAAGACCGGCTTGTTGCTGGCAAAGCAGAGCTTTAGCAGCCTATCATAATCCTCTCCGTTCGCGTTCTTTGCGAATGTCTCCGGGTGTGCCATCTTGATGTAATCAACTCCAGACGACTCCGCAGTCGCCAATCCCTCCCACGAGAATACCGACGCCATAAATCCTATGTTGAAATAGTCACACCACTTACGTATGATTGCCGCATTATCTGTCGCCCAACATCGGATCGGCCCTGCCCCCCGTGGCCAGCCGAATTGAAACTTGGCGGCATCCGCGCCCGCAAGTTTTGCCTGCCGCACCATCTCATACGCGAGGGCCTCAATTCCCTTATGAAGACTCCCCAGCTCGGCCGCAAAGAACACGCTGTTCATCACTCTGGCCTCCATGAGCGTGGAATATTTTGGTCATCGGAAACATGGTGCTTGCATTCCATTCGTCTTCATCCAAAACCGTGAAGTCATAGTTTGTCAGAACTTTGTTCATTGATTTCTTGTCGCTGGGACTGGAATCAGAAAGCGTGTCCGCGGCCCAGGCGCCCAGAAAGGGCAGTCTTTGAGAGTTATGGCCAAGGAAAAGAACGCCAGAATGATGCGGACCTCTATAGTCCGCCAATGGTGATCCTAGGTATGCTTCCACAACCTTGTCTCTAACGCGCGTAACGCCAATGCCCCTTATGGGGAACTCGAATGGCGAGACAATCCACGCATCGGCATCCATATAGATGATGTCACTTGTAGATTGACGGCAGTAATCAAGGAGTATAAGGGGCTTGTGGAGTGCCCTCGGGGTATATCCTGGCGGATAACCTCTGCCCCGTGGTATTTTCCTTGGCCCGCCTCTTGTTTGAATGCCCATCATCGACAATGCCAGCAACTCAATCCCCGTCAGGCCAAGATCGTATACAACTGGCCGGACGTTCAACCAGCCGTGCGACGTCGTCACGAGTCTCAGAAGATATCGAAAATAGCCCGTGTCTGCCGCCGTTACGATCTCCACGATCAACCTCCAATGCCCTTGTGCATACTGCCGAGTTCGGCTATGAATAGTGTGTCCACAACGGCTTCCTCAGCGGGTGTTGAAGACAGGCATCGCCACCCCATTGCCATCTGTGAATGTAGCCCAGCCTCTTCAGGCTGTTGCTCAACTCTTCGAGGGACCCCCCCGCCATCTTCTGGTTCTCCTCCCTGGCCTCCACAACCAGGAACGGATGAGTGGCCTCGATGGTCCTCTCTGCCCCCCGAAGAACAGAAACCTCCGAACCCTCCACGTCGATCTTGATAAGGTCCACGTCCCACCCGACAATACTGTCCAGGGTTACTGCATCCACTTCGGCCACGTAGTTATCGGAGTTCCCGTATCGAGAAGCCATGCCGACATTGGCGAGCCTACTGAACTGCGGATACAATGGGCGCTGCTCGGGAGATGGAAGGGCGAGGCGTATTCTCTCCTCTTTGTCGCCTAGGGCGATACACACAGGATGGATGTTCTTGAACGCCTTGCAATTCTCCACAAGATACTTGAAGTTCAGCGGATGTGGCTCTATGGCTAGAATTTCCGCATCGGGCCAGATGGTCGTATAGCAAAGAGACATCGTTCCTATACATGCACCCACATCAACGATGTGATGAACATCGCCAATTCTCTTGCGGACCCGCTCTTCTCCATAATAGGAGTCGATGATCTTCTTGACCGTCTTGAACTGGAGACTCGTTGGGGCCGTGAAGATGTACTCCCTGTCTCCCAGGTCAAATCTGGCGGTTGCGTCCAAGGAGCGCCTCCACCAACACGAAGTTCAGCTCAGAGTCGATGTTCACACTCTTCTCCAGCGGCATATACCAAGGTCTAAGATTGTCGCTGCCCTGAAGAAGAATGCCGTCCAAAAGTGCGTCCCTAAGAACCACATACAGGCTGCCGTTGCGAATGAAGGCATCGGGTTTCAGTTCCTGTCTCAATCCGGCCGGCGGCTCGGGCCAGGCAAAGTCAATCAGTCTATCCTCGAAGACCCGCTTAATCCGTGCCGGGTGGTGGTCGTCCAACTTTGTAACCCCGATAACGCCATCCGCCCCGGTGTGGATCAGTTTCTCTATTGCCCCGTCGATGTCATGGGCCGTCTTGAGAGGATTGGTGCATCTGAGATCGGCCACGATGTCATACCATTCCCCCTCTTCCTCCTCGCACCATTTCAGGGCGTGCTGCATCACGGCAATCATGGGGGTGTGGTCTTCGGCCAGTTCCGCCGGCCGCATCAAAACCTCAGCCCCATAGTGGCGGGCAACCTCGGCTATCTCATCGTCGTCCGTAGACACAATGTATCTACTGATGAGACGGCTCTTCTTGGCTTCTCGGATGGTGTAGGCAATCAGAGGAATGCCGCCGATCTGGCGGATGTTCTTCCGAGGAACTCCCTTGCTTCCCCCTCTGGCGGCCGTAACCCCGAGGACCTTCTGCGCACGAGTCATCTGAGTCTCTGGAAGTCGTCCTTCGCTTCCCGGAAGATCCTGCCATAGCGAGCCGCCTCGGCTAGTCTGGAGGCGTGCTTCTTCGGGTCATTCAGGGCATCCTGGACAAACTGCGGGAAGCGATTAGCCATTGCCTCCGCCTCCTCCAGGGCAGCCCAGACCCTATTGGCACACTTCTCCATACCCAGGTTCTTATTCTCCAGGACATTGATGTACCTGTCCCTTTCGGCCAATTCTGCCTTGAGTCTGGCAAGAATGAGGTTAGCATCCCCCGAGAACCGCAGTTCTTCCAGAGGAACCGGCTGGTCCTTACGCTTTCGAGGCATCGTCCATGACCTCCCACGCCTTCTGTACGGAGTCTTCAACACGCTCTCGGGCGGCGTTCTCTCGAACGCTCTCGACCCCGGTAACGCTCTCGTCCAGTTGCAGCCACCCCGGTAGAGGATCGTAGCTGATTTTCCCAGTCTTTAGCGGCGACCACCACCACAGGAAGATGGCCCTATCGGCATTCTTCACGCCCTCTGTGTTGGAGCCATCAAACTTCGCCCCAAGGAAGAGGCTATTCAAGAAGTCGGCCGACGTCAGATCACACTCAATGAAGAATGCGTTCTTGAACTGGGCATATCTCAGATAGGCAAGGCACAACTTGGTCCTGTAGAACTTTGCCCCTCTGCCATAAGTCCCCGTAAGGTCGCAGCCCGTCATGTCGGCATTGGCGAAGTTCGCCCGCTGGATGTTGGCCCTGGACAAATCAGTCCTAATCAGCGTCGCCTGCGACAAGTTCGCCTGCGACAAATCGGCCCCTCGGAGGTTGGCGCTGGTCAGATTGATGCCTCGCAAATCCAGACCACGCAAATCCGCTCTCTCCAGGTTCGCCCCGACGAGGGAACTCTTGTAAGCCAGCTCCAGGCGCTTATCTACGCTGGTCATAGCGTCGTGTTGAACGGCTTCCGTTCTTCCTCTGGAACGAGTGGGCTTCTACCGTCTAAGGACCTGACAGTTTCCCTGGCGTCCTCGCTGGACCGAAACTCCCTTGCCGCCCTCACAGCCGCCGCCGAATGTCCTCCCCCAGTTGGGGAATTCATGGCCTCTAGTGCCCTCTCCAGAGATCCAAACTCCGGCAACTTCGGGCGCCACATCCCGTTGACTCTGATCTGGGTTCCATACCGCGGGTTCTGCTCCTCCGCCTTTTCCCACAGATGTATCTCGTCCATCCGAGCCTCGACATCGGTGTACTTCAGCATCAGCTCGGCAATGACGGTCTTCTCCGCCCCGGAGGCTCTTGCCTCATTGACCTGTTTGACCAGGAACTCCAGTTGCATTTCCAGTTCCTGCAATCTCAACTCAAGGGCGCGATGTCTCATTTCGGCCTAGCCGCGGCATTCTCCTGGATGGAGATTCCCCCCAGGACGCTGTGCCAGAGATCCACGTACCCCTCTTTCGGGTCGTAGGATGGGATGCCTCCCTTGGGGTTCCAGTACCAGTGGAAGACCGCCTTGTCAACATTCCGCATCTGGTCGGCCTTGCAAAGAGGAGGCCCAAACCTAGATCCCAGAAAGAACCCGTAAGCCATGTCTACGCCGGTCATGTCTGCCCCAAGGAAGAAGGCGCTCTTGGCCGTCACCCTTCTTAGGGATGCCCACCACATCGTGGCGTGGTTGAAATTAGTGGCCCGTAGGTAGGACATGGTGAGGTCGGCGTTGCTGAAGTCCGCATCCTCGCAGTTCGTGTTGTAGAGGCACGCCCGCGAGAGGTCCGCCTTCACGAAGATCGCTCCCCGACAGTCGGCGTGGGACAGGTCTGCCCCACGCAGGTTTGAATTGGTAAAGTTCACTCCCCTGAGGTCCATGGATCTCAGGTCGGCGCGCTCAAGGTTCGTCCCTACCAGGCAGCAGTGCCTGATAACCTCAAGAGGCCGAGCCATCGTTTAGCGCCCCCAAGAAATCCTGTGCGGTTTTCTTGGCTACCGGTTCCCTAAGACGTTGACCCTCTTCTTCGCTCTCTCCCTCTGGTCCCTTGCCCCTATTCGCCAGGGCGGCCTTCGCCTCTTCCTCTGAGTTGAACACGGGCAACTTTCCCAGAAATAGCGGCTTCGGAGAGTCTTCTGCCGTCAGCGTCTTTGGTTCCGGCGGCGCTGTCTGTATGTCAATTTCTCGTTCGGCAATCTGCCCATCCACGATGAAAATGCGGGTGCGCAGGTTCGCCGCCTGATCCTCAAAATCCCGCAAGCTATCGGCAAAGCCTTTGCGGATCAGTTGGAGTTGTTTCACTCGTGCGTCGGCGGTCTTTGCGTCCATTCCATGAACCTCCAGATTGAGTTGCCAGATTTTGTTCCAGTGGTCGGCGGCTTTCTCTACCTGCCAGTCACGGACCTTCTTGTACAGTTTCCTGTCCAAGAACACGGTCGCCGCGTGCCTGGCCTCCGCCACGGGATTGCAATCCACCCAGTGCTTGTAACCCAATTGTCTGGCCCTTGCGGAGAACACGAAGTCTGCTCCAAACGGGCCTCGATCACCATTGGTCATCTCGGGCAGGGGCCCCATTCCCAGGATTGGCTCCTTGGGATCCATCGTCTTCTGTACTGCTTCCAGAACATTCCTCTTGATAAGCAGACAGCCGAAACCGCTGGTCGAGACCTCAATCAGCCCGTCATCGGGGATGTCGTACAGTGGCTCATAGGGCCATTCCCCGACCTCGGCAATCGAAATCATTGGGTTGAAGCGCCTGCGGAAGTAGTGCCCGCTGACAATATCTAGGTCGTGTGACCGCATCCTCTCCAGGATGTCGTGGTCGAACAGCATGTCCACGTCCACCAGGAAGAAGGCGTCGAACTCCTTGCGACGCATAAACTCGTCACAGAGTTCGGTACGGGCAATGTCTCCGCGCGTGCGCCACTGGTACTTGCGCTCGTCTCCGGGCCTCAATCTGATGGTAAGGAACGATTCTACGCAACCCCCATGTGCGTATTCCGATGATACTCCGCCGACAAAAACTCGCATTATCCCTCCGGGCGGGGGCGAGGTTAGCGCCCCCGCCCTTCAGGCTATTCAGTTGTTAGGAGGCGCTCGCCCGACCGAACGTTGCCGTATTGGCGGTGAAGTACCTGAGCACGTTCACCGTGCTCGCAGCAGCGATTTGGACGGCGAGTTGCGGCGTCCCTGAAGCGATCACCAGGAACATCTCACCCTTGGCAAGCCCAGTCGTGGGCAGAGCCGTGGTGTAGGGGGCGGAGAACTTCAGCGACTTTAGAGTATCCAGTCGCAGTCCAGCCACGCCTACTCCGGTAGTGATTGAGCCCGCAGCGATGGCACCGGCCGAGTTGATTACGAACACCTCGGTCGATCCGGTGCGGCACACGAGGTAATCCCCACTGATGCTGGCATCGCCACTCAGGGTGACGAAGTCGGTTGCCGCAGTGTCTTGTCTGAGTTCGACTTCCCCGTTGAGGGGGACGGCGAGACCCTTGTACGTGCTAGTTCCAACAGCCATTGTCTTTTCCCCGGCTAGAGGTTTAGTCTAGCCTACCGGGAGGGCACCCCATTTTGCAAAGCCGGGCACGATGTGATCCTCAAGAGAACCCTCCCAGACTATGTTACGCGACGCTTGCGCTCGAGGCAACCTCGGCCCGCATGAGCCAGCTCTCGCTCATCCGGCCGTAGTTCCCGTACCACTTGAAGCCGAGTGTGACCCACTGGTCCAGTGAGCCGTCGCGCTTCGGGCCAACGATGGTGCCGTACTCGCCAACCGAAGGCTCGTAGACCTTCGCCAGCGACATCGGTCCACCGAAGACGATGGGGAACACATCTGAGGCATTCCCGACCCAGGTGGCCGCGGCATGGTCAAAGCGCAACCCGCCGTTGGAGGCCTCGCCAACAAACGTCACTACTCCAGCGGCATGAGACACAAAGCGCACCCGATCGTTCAGCGGGTAGGACGTATCGCCCGTCTCTCGCGTGCCGATGGTAAGCCACTTGTTGGTGGGTGTGTCCAGGTGTGTTACCGTGGACAGGACCAAGGTCTTGTCCAGGGCGTTGACCGAGGAGGTCAGGGTGTAGAACACCGCTGAACCCGGATCAGTCAAAGGAGCCCCGGCTCCACCGAAGACCTTCGCCCAGGCTGAACTCACGAGAGCGAATGGACCGATGCTCCCCAACTCATAATTGAGGATGATCCCCTTGTCTTGGTAGATGCCGACGTTCTGGACGTTTCCGTCCTCGCGGATGTCATGGAAGGCGGCCGGGTGCATGATCGCAACCCAGCGCCGACCCCCGCCCATGCCCTTGAAGCCAGGGCACTTGAGGGTTTCCAGCATCGTCGAGGCGTCACTGAACAGGCCGTCGGTCGCCCGGTGGCCCGTTGCAGAAGCCAGAAGTGAGGTTCGGGCAGCAACGCCCTGGCGGATGACGAGACTTCCCTGAGTGGCCGCGTCGCGGGCCAGAACCTCAAGGCTTTCCATCAACCCCTTGCCGACGATCCCAAACCGCTGGGCACCGTAGTCGGTGTATGCCTGGTTTAGAAGCAGCTCGGAGCACTGAATGCCCTCGCCGCGGCTGGTGGGGGTGATGCTCAGGGTCGCGTCCCTGAGTGCCTGCATGGCGATGTCCGAGACTTCGGAGATTGCCGAGGTGCCAGGCTGCATGTCCGAAAGGGCATTAACCTGCACCGAGGAACCACGAGCAAGGTTGCTCATGTCTCTGCCAATGGGCGCAGCAATCTGGTCGTAGACGCGCGCCATCTCGGCAGCTTCGATGTAGTTCTCAATGTACTGGGTCCTGACTGAATTGGGAAGGTTTTGCCCGCCCACCGCAGTCGAGGAAACCGTTTGGATCAAGGAGGCCATTCTATTACCCCTCGGCGCTGAAGGCTGGCTCTAGCCCGCTCTCGGCTCGTTGGGGCACCACTCTTGCGTGCAAGAAAATCAAGGGCAAGGCGCGTCAGGTCAGACAACTTAGAGTCGTCTGAGCCCTCCAGTTCGCGCCACTCCTCTAGGAGTGACTGAACCTCGGCGTCTTCCAGGCCCTCAATATCATCGAGGATGGCTTGCGCCTTCTCCTCGCCTTCTAGGTGCATCCAATCGAGCGGCACTATCGCCTCTGCGAGGCGAGTTGAGCCTTTAGTTCAGCGCGTCGTTTCTTGTTTTCAGGTGAGATGGCGCTTCCGCGTCTTCCCTCCTGGATGTCTCTCAGTTCCCGCGCCAGCTCATCTTCCGTTGCGGAAGTTACGCCAACGCCAGACTCAAAGACTACGGCTCCGGCGCCGATCTTCTCGCCCTTGGCCTTCTTGAAAGCGGCCTTGCGGGCATCCCTGAAGGCGTCCTCCCAGTTGGTATAGCGTTTGCCGTCCCAAATCTGGTGAACCTCTTCGTCGGTTAGTTCGACTCCGGACTCATCTTTCAGGTCATTCAGGAATTTCGCCGTTCTACTCTCGGCGTCCCCATCAGCCGCCCTGCCAGGAGCGCTGACGGAACTTGAAGTTGGCTTTTCGAGGGCTTCCAATCGGTCCACGAGCGCCTGGCGCTCAATTTTGTCCTCGATCTTCTTGGGGTCTCCCCCCGCAGCCTTGACCCACTCGTAGATTTCATCGACCTTGGCGAACCTCTTGTCCTTGGCGGACTTGAACCTCGCATCGATGTCATCGGGGAGCTTATCAAGACGTGCCTTTACCTCGGCCAACTCCTTAGCGAAAGCACTTGCGTCTGGGCCGGTCGCTGCCGAACCCGCATCCGCTGATCCGCCCGAAACGTCAGGGGCTGGCGGCCCCATCGGTTCCGGCTCGACCACCGGAAAGGCGTCCTGCACACTAGCGGTCATCCTGTTTGTCCTCCATGCCAACTATTTTAGCACAACTACTGGGTTTGTGCAAGTCCTTGTGCTATGTCGGATAGAATGTGGTCAACTGTGGTTCCGTACTGGTCGGCTATCTCTTGCAGCCTCCTTCGGGCCACTTCAGGAAGGGCCTCGCCGTTTTGGTTATCGTCCAGGAGGGACCAGATATTCGGGCCCAAAACCTGATACCACTCTGCCGGCTGGAGCGATGGTTGCCCTGCCTGCGCCTCCCGCAGCGCCTGTTCGCTCGGGTAGGTATAGTCCTCCGGCCTGTCCGTAAGGTAGGGAACAACATCGGGATTGCGCATGAACCAATCCGTTCGCCATGCCCGATACTGCGCATATGGCGGGTGGGCTCTCAGATATTCTCTCCGGGCGGAGCCCTCATCCAGGAGATAGTAGTCGCTCTGGAGGTCTCTCCACTGCGGGAAGTAGGCATCACGGGATTGGTAGAATGCATTTGCCCTATAGGCTACATCCCTGGGGGCTAGATCAAGCGGGGGAATTTGCCAGCCCGGCCCCGTTGAGAGGGTCCCGGGCGGATCGCCCCGCATGACCCTGGTCCAAGCAACCAGCATCTCGTTCGGGATGGATTCATAACTTCTGGTATTCCTGTCCAGGAACGCGTTCTGGAACAAGGGACCGAGTTGCTCAGATACCTCATTCTGGTGCAACTGCGGCAGGGAGTTCCAGGTATCCCAAATCTCATCAACCGCAAACCGGCGTATCCGTTCCTCGGGCTTGTTCCAGTATCCCAAATCTACTCTGGCCTCGTACTCTGGGTGAGACTCGAAGAACCGATTGACCGCCTGCATGTCGCCACCGTCATACTCTTGCCAGGCTTGTGCATACTCGTCTCGCAGTTCCCGCAGGTGCTCTTCTCCGGGTGGATAGGCCCGAATAGGAATGCCAAAGACGGACCTCGCTATGCCCAGAAGACCTGGACCGCCAGATATTTCCTGTACCGCTCTATGTTCCGCCAGGTCAAACACTTCACCCTCTCGGGATATCATTGCCTCCCGCTCTTGCTGAAGCGTGATCTCTCCCGTAGCGACCATGTTGGACAGCATCCGGTCAATTCGATAGTCGTCCCAGCGGTCAAACTCGGGAAGTCCAAGTTCTCTGCGGATGTTCCCCTCAATGTTCACCCCGCCCGCTGGGCCAATTCCAAGAGCCGAAGTAACACCCCGGATGCTTCTGGTAAGCGGAAGGAGGGTGCCTATCCTCTCCGGAGTTCCCCTGGCGGCGTTGTATGCCCACTGGAGAGGAACATGCGGCGAGGAGAACAAGGACATAAAATCGAAGGCACTAAGCCTTTCCTCGTCGTCATCCTGTCTGGCCAATGCCTGTGCCCTGTCCCATGTTGTTCCCTGTCTGGTTTGTAGAGCCTCTTGATATTCCGCCTGGTCAATCTGGCCATCATTCAACAGTTGTTCCAGAACCCTGGTTGTTGCCCCATCATCGCGCTGTTGCTGTTGCTGATATTGCTCGAAGGGATAGGTAAACTGGTCCAGCGGAAGCGCAAACCGCATCGGATCTACGAAGATGCTGTCGCCCATCCAATTCGGCAGGAAGGGCATGGGGATACGGATTTGCCCCCGAAGTCTTGCGGGGAGGTTCTGTTCTGGCCGATACGCGGTGTTCAAGAACCGCTGCATTCTGAGATAGATCATGAGCATTTCTGGGCGGTCGATGGAATGCAGTGCCCACTTCAGGGCGGACTCGGTAAACCAGAACTCATAGGGCATGATTGCCCCGAGGAAGGTGTTGTAGTTGTGCCGACGGTTGTAGTTTAGAAGAGCACTATCGCGCGTGAACTCTGCGCCCCGCATTCCCATGTAACGGGCCTGGGCCAACTGCACCTGGCTCTGTGACATCCATCGTCGTAATGCTTGCTGTTCTGCCTCGCCAAGGTCGGCAAACCTGAGCGGTGGCCGTCCCCGTAGGTCTAGGGCTGCATCCCGAATAGACTCTACAGCATGCTGTCCCCTCAGATACCACATCTGATCAATACCAGTGTCCATGTAGAGTTGTCGGGGGACAAAGGCGTGGAAGTCGGGAAGATGGGCGGCTTCTTGTGCCTCTCCGCCCATGCGGAACAGTATCCTCTGCTCGCCAGAAACGAGCGGCAAATCCCTGAGCCGCGTTACGGCGCCCTCTCTGACCATTCTCCTAAAGAAGGTGTCGCCCCGAGTTACGGTCTCGCCAGCCTCATTTACGGTGTCGGCAAGAAGTTCGTTGGTCAGAAACATGCGGTGACCGGCGACATCATTATGGCGCATCCAGGACCGTAGAACATCGGATCCACCGGGTCGCCGCCCCCGGATGAAAGTCAGAACGGGAACCTGCTCTCCGTTGAGTTCCTCAAAGCCCCACCTAATCCACCCGCCCCGAGTGACAAAGACATTGTTGAGTCTGTGCCCCGCCCTGGTTTCGTTTAGCTCCCTGGCGGTGATCCATCCCTCTTGTAGGCCAATGGCAAGGCTGCTTTCGCTCTCCCTCACTAGCCATGCCTGGCGCTGCGCCGGAGGCATCGCTGCCAGAATGGGGCGAATTTGCTCTATTGTTGTTAGGTCTTGAGCCGCAATGGCGGACCGCTGTGCATCCGTCATGACGCCGGCTTGCGCCGCGATCTGCTCGGCATCCATCGGAACCCCCAGCCCCGCCGTCGGTTCCGGAGGTCTTGCCACTTGGCGCAACCGCCCCATTACTAGGTCGGCTTCCTCTTGAGGTCTGCCATACTGAGCCAGTCTATCTAGTACAATCTGCCGTTGCTCAGCAGTTGAAAGCGGCGCTCCCCGTACTGCCTCTTCGGAACGAACGCTGGCAGCAATCAGGTCGTCCTGGTAAGTTGCGGCAGCCTCCGCATTCCCCGCCACGGCACGAGAACCAATCTTCTCCTCGACGGAAATGGCCGAGGTGTTGTCCATCATCCGCCGCCAGAAACCGGCATAGGCAGCCTGTCTCTGATCGTAGGGGATGGAATCTACCTGCGCAAACCACTCGCGGATCATGGTGGCCCGTTCTGCCCTTAGCGCGGCAACCCTATCCCTATATACAGCAAATGTGGGGCGCATATTCTCCGGAAGCATTCCGCCGACCAGCCGATCAATGTTTTGTAGGCGCTCTGCCTCCATGGCCACAACGTCATCATAGCGACGATTCACCGCTGAGCGTATTTCGTCAAAGCTCAACGCCGGGGCCCGTCCCGCCACGCGGGCATCAAAGAACTCCCGCCAGGTTGTGTTGCGCCATTCAAAGAACTGTCCCCAGCCATCCCGCCATTGTCGGAACGAGGTCATGACCTCATCGCCACCGGGCACGTTCATTCGCCTGACCCCGTTGGCAATGCCCTGAAACCTTGCCTCTAGGCGGCCCCAGCCGCGGGCCATAAACCGCTGCTCTCGGTCCAGCAGAACGCCCATCATTCTGTTTGCAACTTCTGGTCTTAGGTCGGTCAGATCGCCGACGCGGGCCATTGTCATTGCGTGACCCTGGACATAGGAACCGTAGAATTCGTCTACCGCATCACCAAAAACACCCGGGAAAGATCCCGGTCCCTCGGCGGCAATCCTCTCTGTTGCCTCCTCGGTTAGCGTCCGAAGACTATCGTCTAGGCGATTATCTAGTTCGTCTTGTACTTCTCCCCACATTCTATCGACAATATTGTCGATCTCGGCTGGGCCCGCCCTTGCGGCCCGCTCAATCTCGGGACCCCACCGCGCCGTGAAGGAATCATCAAGAATGTTGTCGATCTGCGCCCCGAACCGCTGGCTGGCAGAGTCTAGGATGTTCTCTAGGTTCAGATGCATATTGTCAGTAGAGGCCAGAGCGCGCAGGATATCATCGTCCGTGCCGGCCCCACGGATGGCGTTGTTCGCGGCCCGAAGCGCATCATCGCCATATCTGGCCCTAATGCTGTTGGCCACATCGGGAGCGAAATCCTCCAGGTTTTGTAACAAGGCACGCCTGCCCTGGCGGAAGAAGCGGTGGAAGCCAGATGCGTAGCCTCTCTGAGAAGCGCCGACCTCAATCCTTCTGGCCCAGGCCCCTGTGTCTCCGGGGAAGTGAATGCCAGAAATCCAGTCCCTCGCTTGGTTCCAGAACCCCCGCTCTCCCCTGGACGCCCGGGCGATAATGGACTCGGCGGCACTCAGGCCCTCATTTCCCGCCAGCCCGGCCATGCCCATTCCCGAACGCATTCTGGTTGGCATCCCGCCCAGTATTCTCTCTACGTCAGCAATCGCCTCTCTGCCACCCCCGGCATAAGTACCTCGGGCAATCATCGTTACAACATTGTTGACCCAGTTTCGCAGCGGGTAAACAACGTTCCCGGCCCGGAGCAGAGCAAGAGATTCGGCCGCCTTGATAGCATCCGCCGCAGCTAGAAGAGTACCCCTAGCCCGAACACCAAACTTGGCAATACCCGCCTGGGCGGCAATATCCGCTGCTCGATTCAGAAACTCCAGCCTGAGCAGATCGTCGGTGACGGTGTTCGTTCCAGAAAGGGAGCCGTGCATCCCCTTGAGGAGGTCGGCGGTGAAATCACCAAGCTGACGATTGCCGATCCTAAGCGTCTGTTCCAATATCCTTTGACCATCGGGGACTTGCGCCAATGCCTCATTGAACCGCCGGAAGAGGGCGGGCGCCTCATTTTCCATTTGTCCCAGAACCCGGTAGACGTCTTCCCCGAGAACTGTGGACATCAACTCCAGTAAACGGCGATCCGGCATCGCTGCCGTTCTTGCATGAAGAAGGTCCTGAGCTATGCCGCCCAGGCCACTCATCATCCCGCGGACATACCTTCCCTCTGCTGTCACAACCATGTGCGCGATCTGGGGACTATAGACGCCATCTCGGGCGCGAAGAACCGTCCGCATGGCCTCTTGGAAGTCTTGGGGAAGATAGGCCCTCAGGTTAGTCTCAATCGTATCAACGAAGGCGTAAGCCCGAGATTCTCGCGTGAGTCGGAACGGTCCTGTTATTAGCCGCCCCGCTCTGGAATTCAAGAACCTCCCCGCAACACTGTCTGTGGGCCAGTCCATATTCCCGGCGATACGAAGTAGTGTCTGTTGCCAGGGCGACATCTGCGGACCCTGTTGAATCAATTCCAGGGTTCTTGTAAGGTCCGAGATTACTCCAGCCTGCTTGGAAATCTCTTCGGCGTTCTGGGCTGTCTCGGCCGTCCTCATGATCTCGCGGGCGGCATCAATAGACCGTTGCGTATCGGCCACTACCCCGGCCACCTCGTCGGGCAAGGCCCTCTCCACAGACAATATCCTGCGAACCGCAAGAGCCTCAATTGGTTTGATAAACTCAGCAACAATGTTGATGGGGTCTGCAAACAAGTGAACCCATAGGTCGTTCATCTGGGAACGAAGCGCCAGTGCCCCTTGCGACTCATACATCTGGTCCCTTACTTGGACTAGGGCATCGCCAGGGTCCATGCCTTGCCGAACCAGATCGGCAATTTGCCGTCGAGACTCAACGAGGGAGGCCACGCTCTCGTGGCCATTTTCCCCCATCTGAAAGGCGAGGCCAATTCCCGTTCCAACGCCCGCGCCAAGAAGACCGCCCGCGAACGTCCCGATGGGCCCACCGAGACTTCCCAGAACAGCCCCACCGACGGCTCCAACGCCTCCGCCGGCAACGGTATAGGGGACCATATCCCCGGTGGGACTTCCAACAAAGTCGGCCGCAAGAGATCCCGCGTACCATGCCTCTCGGGCGTTTGCCTGGAAATCGTCCCAGGCCTCTTGGCCGTGGGCGTTTGCATCAAGGGCCTGTGCAACAAAGCCAATGCCCCGCTCAACCCCTTCGGCCCCAATGTCTAAATATTGCAGTGCCCTGCCGGCCCATGTGTTGTTAAACCACTCCAGAGCGCGCCCCACCCCGCTCTCCGCAATACCGGGCAAACGATCCATCACCCACCGTTCGGTTGCAGTCAGGCGCTCATAGTTTGGGACTTGCTGCGCCCGAGGGGTAAAGCCGGGTTGCTGCCACGGGTACTGCGTGGATGGTTGCGAGGCCCGCGCGGTGGGCTTGTCTGTCTTGATTACCCGCGGCGTGTTTGGAGGAGGCGCCTGTGAAGTGGTCATCAGTACCCAATTCTCCAGTTGACTAGCCCATTACCGCCGCCATAGCCGCCATAGCCCCTCCCGCCACCGCCGCCACCACCGCCGCCACCACCGCCGTAGCCTCCCCCGCCGTCCCCCTGGCCATACCCGCCGGTATCAACAGTGGGCCTAAGTTTTCTCTTGGCTTGTCCGCCCACCGTGGCAATAGTGGGGGCTTTCGCGCTGTAGCGGGCGGCAAGAACACGCTGCCGCTCCTGGTAGGCAGAGGTTCCAGGTATCAACTCGGGAGCGGCCATTCCATAACGAGCCATAAGGACATAAGCTCGCTCTCGATCCTGTTGCGCTTCCTGCATTGCGACATTTTTGGAGGCTCCCTTGCGTTGTGCCTCTGCCTGCCAACCGGCGGGGGCGCCATAGCGGGCAGTCATAATGCGCTGCGTCTCTCCGAGTGCACTCTGCCCCGCGGTAAACCCCGCGCCCGCGGGCAAGCCGCTGCGATACGCGGGCCCAGCCGTCCGGAGTGCCGTGGGGATAGAGGTATCCACCGGGATCAACCGCCCCCCGCCGATGCCGGCACGACCAGGCACGTTTTGCCCCGCCGGAAGAGCCGGAAATAGGGACTGGTAGGCCCCGGCAACTGCCTGGCCTATCGCCGCACTCTCTGCGGCTCTAGGGTTGACCCACGGCTGGGGTTGGGCCCCTGGCGTAAACACCCCCCGCGGCGTTACCACCGGCACCGGCGGCCGCTTGATCGGGGGCGTTCGGACCGGCTTGGGAGGCGTTGTCCCCCCCGCCAATTTCGCCATTCTTCACCATCCTCTTCGCCCTGTTCCCTAATAGTTCCAGGGCGACTTCTTGTATCAGCTTGTCGTTTTCCTCCTGGGCTTCCAGGAGCATGATGTCGTATTCTCTCTCGGTGTACATTAGAGACCCGCCAGTTCTTGACCGCCCCTACTCATTCCCGTCTGACCTTCAAATGTGTTCCCCATCGGGTTAGCCATGGCGGGGGGCATTCCCCCGGCGGCGGGATTTACCTCTTGTCCCTCAACTCCGGGCATCCCCGGAGGGGCCATCATATCCTCGGGAGGGCTTCCGGTGCCCATCATTCCCGGCATCTGTTCTCCCCCCTCCGGAGCCTGCTGCTGTTTCATCTGGTCCTGGATCATCTGCTGTGCCATTTTGGCGGCCATCTGCTCGATCTCTCCGGAGACTGTCAGCTCGATCTTCTTCAGCTTGCCCATGAGATCGGCCATTCTGACGCGGTGCTTCATCCAGTCCCTAATTTCACCCTCGGGATCTGTCACTCCCAGGAACTCCAGAAGAGATCGGGGCGACATCGGAAGGTTCTCCGAGTTCGCCAGGTTCATGGCCGCATTCACTCTTTGCTGCCTGTCCACCGGAACGTCGGTGGTCAGTTCCACATCAATGTAGATCCCCTCGGGGTCGATGTCCTCGCTATCAATGGTGTAGACCTTGTCGTCTTTGCCATAGCCCGAGATTTCTCCCCCGGTGTAGTGTGCCAGAAGGAGCATGTGCTCCAGTAGTCGGGAGATAAATAGCTGGGCGACGTTCTTGAAATCCCCCAGAGAGGCAAGGGCCTGCATGACCTGAAGGTTGAAGCCGGCGAACGTCTGGTCGGTTCCCATCGGCTGCCCAGTTACCAGAACATCCGCCACCGTCGCTCTGCGAATGGCATCTTCTGTCCTATCGAACATTTCCCTGATCTGAGGATCTAGTCCAAGTTGCTGCACTCTCTCGTAGGTCTGGAAGGGAGTAAGGTTGATGCGTCCGCCAATTTCTCCGTGGTCAACCTCGACATCCGCTGCCCCGGCACCTTTCACGACGTTCCTTGCGGCGGCCGCCTCTGCAACAGCTACCGACTGCATGATCGTGCCCATGATGTTGGCGTTGATCCAGGCACCCGTCTGTAACACCGGATAGAGCAACGGTCGTCTCTGGTGCTCTGGCGCCAAGTCAATCTTCGTTCCCCCCGCCACGTTGATCCACGGCAGAAAGGGAACCTCTCTCCCCAGCCAGGGTTGCGGAGAAAGCAATGTGTACTTGAGGTTCTCAATCTCGCTAACCGAATTGCTCTGAACAGCCCACACAAAGCGGTTCTCGTAATCGACGTAGTCGCACTCCAGGAAAGGCTCTGTGGCAAAGTCGGGGTTCTTCTCAATCTGCGCGGCAATAGCCTTGTGGCCCCAGAACTCCGAAACCCACCTGGCATCCCTCAGTGCAACCGAAAGAACCGCATCGGTGCCGTAGTTCGAATACCTAACGTCCACCGTCTTGGGGTCTGCCAGTTTCACGCCCCAGTCGCCCATCCGCATCGCCGCCTCGCCCTTTGTCCCCCGGAGGGTATCGGCAATCCTCTTCTGCGTAGGGAGATGAATGGGTTGCCCGTTGACCTCGTGGTACAACACGGAAGACCAGACGATGTCAGATAGAAATGTGGGCGACCGCTTTATCAGTCTGTCCAGCACCCAGTGGAACGTTGTCTCCCACTGATTGGCCAGCTTCCTCGCCTCCAGGCTGTTGTCGTCCTTCCCCCTTATGGCCTTGAGAACCGTCGCCGGATGGACGGTTATCTTCGGCTGGAGGTTCGCCATCGCCCTGACCGCACCCCGAAGGGCATCATAGGGTGCAGTAGACGGTCTCCCCCGGATGAACGCAAATTGCCCTAGTGCGCCGGGAGGTGTCCAGTCCAGGCGGGCCATGCGCTCGTACTCCTCCTGGTATCTGTGGAGGTTCTTGTCCGCATCGACCATCTGCCGGGCCTTGCGCATAATGTCTTTCTTCAGATCAGCCATTGCCTCTCCCCAAGATGGCCCATGGATTGACCATCTTCTTCTTCTCGAAATACAGCGGGCTCTCCGCCGAGACCTGTAATGCGGGTAGGGCAATGAAGCCCTCCGCCGCCTTGACCATCATGTAAACTGCATCCAGCGTGTCGTCTCCGGCATTTCCAGAACCATCCCATGAAATCCACTGGTCCACAAACTTCTTCAGGAATGGCGTCTGCCTCGTGGAAATCAGCACACGCCTTCTCTGGAACATGGGGGCTAACACTTTCTCAAAGCGTCCGCCCTTAGACCTAGCCAATCCACTATGTGAAGGAATGGGAATAATGGGCAGGAATATAGGGGCCTGCGCCAGAAGTTCGTAGAACTCCTCGCCCTTGCCGATGCTCTCAATGCCAATCTGCTGGAGTGTCGGGAAAGAGGAGGCCCTGGCGATGATCCTCTGGTAGGCCTCCGCCTGGGACATCTGTTCTGCGTCCCCGTCAACCAGAACCAAATCGCCCCTCGGGGTGAGCCTGCCCCAGCATACGGCGTTGTCGTCCCGCTTCTTTTGCTTCATTCTGTCCGAGGTAGAGGCGTAGTCGTTGCCCATGAAGACGGGCCAGTCCTCTTTGATATCCTCGTAGTTGAAGTATCCCAGCCACTCCTTCTTCAGATTGTGACCCTTGGCCGCCTCCAAATCCAGCATGTACATGCGGGCGAACTCGACAGCCCCACTGGCGGCTTTCCGGTTGATTACTTCCTCTTCGGTGAACACCTCGGGCCATACCGACTTTTCCCCAACCAATAAGGGAGTGCGGATGTGATGGAACATCGTCGGCAGCGCCTTGAAATATGAGATGGCATCCCCCTCGACCCACGGCGTCCCCACGACAATGTGAAACGCTCCGGGGACCAGGGTGGGCATGAGGGTTCCCTTGATGATGTCCATGACCTCTTCCAACTGCCTGGGAGAAGAGGTGTTCTCGTCGCCGTGGATATCGTCGATGACCAATGTCCCAGTCGGGTGCATGCCCACCAGGGCGCCGGATGTGTAGCCCCAGCCAGACAAGGTGTAGTCCAGCCCTAGTCTTCGGCTCCACTCGTCGTAGGGAATGCTGGTGTCCTGAACCCAGTACCCATTGTCGCCCCAGCCTCTAGGAACATCTGGAACGACGTTCGGGAATATCGCCTTCCACCCCCTGTTGTACTGGATGATGTCGGCTATCTTGGAGGCCCCCCGCTTCTTCGATGCCGCGTCGTTCAGCCCTACAATAAGATTAGACTTCTCCGGATGCAGCCCAATCTGATGGGCCACGAATAGAACGGTCAGGGTGGTCGTCTTGGTAGATCCCCGGAAGGCCTCAATGACCAGCCCCTTCCCCTCCCGTTTAGCCTTGAAGATGTCCTCAACCCAGGCGGCGGCATGTCTCGGAGGAGGGAAGCCCTGGATGAGCGCATAGAATGCCTGATAGCCCTCTGGTGAATCCATCCTCGCCAGGGCGACCATGAGGGCCAGTTCGGTTAGCGGGACGTTCTGCTCGTCAGTCAAAACTCAAGCCCTATTCTCTTCGGCGGCACAACGAAATCGCAGGTCACGCCACGCTCTTTCATCAGCCCCACCATCTGGATGTAGCCGGCGAACATGCCCGCATTCGCTATGGCCGCATTCTTGGAAGACAAGTCCTCGTCGTACTCGTAGTAGTCATCCGTAAGATGGTTCTGGTCCTTCCCGTGCCTCGGCTTCAGTCCGTCCAGTCCCATGAACAGGATATGCTTGAACCCCAACAACGTTGCCACCTGTGCCGCCAGATAGACAGACGTATGTCCCGAGAAAAGGCAGGTCAGGTGCGTCGCCCACTGAGGCCCCTTGTTCGTCCCGTAAATAGAGACGTTCGGTCCCGTGACCCTCTCTCCCCAATGATGCGGGATGTAACTCGGTATCCCCAATGCCACCGACTCCAGGATTAGCGGGAGCGCAGAAAGCCCCCCATCCCCCTGGGACCAACCCAGCAGGTAGTGCGTCGGCCGCCATGTTGTCTGGGGGTAGATTGAAGCTATGGCGTTCAGCCCAAATGATGGGCACCCGATAACCTCCAGCAGTTCCGGAGTGACGCTCGGCCCGTTCCCTACGATGGCACACGTTTTAGCAGAAACCAAGTGATGTCATCCTGAGGGAATTCATCTAAGTGGTAGTTGAACCCGTGGGCCACGAGTTGTAGGTCTGGGTACCTGTCCAGCATCTCTCCTGCAAAGTCCCGCTTCCACAAGACAGTATTGCGGTAATGAGCCTCCACGAGTCTCGGGTTATAGTATTCCGCCAGGAGTAGCCACCGTCGAACACACTGGTAGAGCCTGGCGGTGACCGCATCCAATTCCTGCGGGGGAATGTGGATGAGGAAGGACTTGGTAAGTACAAGGTCATAGGTTCTCTCGGTTTCAAATCTATCTGCCGGGCACTGGTAAACCACGGCATCCGGGATCCTCTTTTGCAGTTCCGCGCAAGCTCCCTGGTTCACCTCTACGCCGGCAACCTCAATCTCCGGGAATATCCGTCTAAGCGCAGACAGATTCAGCCCAACATTCGGGCCGAACTCGATCACCGACTCCAACGGTCCCGTCAGGGTCACGATCGGCGCAAAGAAGGCGGTCTGGTCTCCTGTCATGTTCCTGCGGGTGTAGTCATCTCCCAGCTTACCCGCCCACACGCCGCCGTCTCTCTTCTTTGGCAATTCTCTTCAGGGCTCTCAAGTGGGACATCTTCTCCCGGTCGCTCTTCTTCTGTTCCACAAACTGGGCGGTTTCCGACCTGGGCGGCGCTGCTCTTTCTTTGCGCTGTTGCTCCTGATGCTTCTTCCTGCCGGCCTCCAGCATTTCCAGGAGTTCTTTCTTCTGCTGCTCCTTTGCCAGCGCCTTCTCCCGCTTGACCTCTGCGCCCTTCTTTCCCAACTCGCTGAAGTGCTGTCTTCGATCAAAGGCCTCGTTGGCTGCCGCAATCTCTGCTTTCTTGATTTCCTCGGCGCCCAGCTTCTCTATCGCCTCCCGCACAAGCACCTTGGTCAGCTGCTTGTCGGTAACGATAGCTGGGCCGCCAGCCTGTGGCGGCTTTCGCTTGACTTCAGCCCCCGCCCCTGGTCCCCGAACAATAAAGCCGGGCCAGTACCCTGACCAGTAATGCAGGACGAAGTACCGAGTGCTCCAGTACCCGGCGAGCATTAGGCCCCGTCTGTCGTGATTGCGGTTCTGTTGCCGGCGCTGTCCACCGTGGCCGTGATGCGGGCCTTGCTGTCCGCAGCGTCGCGGAAGGTTATCGTCTCTCCGCCTCCACCCGTAGACTTCCCCGCCAGGGCGGCCAGCATAATGTTCACGGCCTGCTTCAGCGTGACGGTGCTGTCCATTGTCTCCGCAGAATAGGCCAGGTCATCCACCTGTCTGGCGGAGGTTTGGATACCGATGAACAGGTCATCCCACTCCGAAGTTGCGGTCTGGTCGATAAAGACCACAATGATGTTGTCGCCGTTCATCTCATCTGCTGAGAGTTGCACCCTCACAGGGACCGTTGCCCCATCTGGCTGAACATCCGGCAGAGTCGCCAGGTTGTTCAGTGCCCCGCCGTCTATCGAGACTTTGACGTCTCCGGCAGCAAGCGTCGGGTTGGTCTGGAAGTCTGGCCGATTGGCGCTACTGACCAATCCGACGTAGAAGATATAGGCGGCGTTCTTCTTGGGAGTTACGTAAGATGTCATGCTTTCTCTCCACTACGAACAGGCAGATCATTGTGCCCATGATATAACCCAGGTAAACACGGCGAAGTAGAGCATCAAAGGGCAGCCACGGTGAGGCCATCCCACTTGGCGGTTCCATCCTCGCCGTATCCCAGCAAGCCAATTGCCGTCTCGGTTTGATGCACCGCAGACGTTGTCGAGACCTTGCTTGCACCGTTGACGAGTATCTCTATGGTCGTCCCCGTTACCTTCAGTTCAGCATTTGTAAGGACATCCCCTGGATTTAGGGCTTCTGCGGCTCCGGCAATCCGCGTATATGCACCCTGGCAGGCATAGATCCCATACTCATTCGCGACGGTGTCGAATAGGGCCAAGATGCAGTTTAGCCCCGTTCCGGTGCCCCGGGCCACAATGCCAGAATACTGTCCCAGGGTCATCGAGGCCACCACAACATCCACGTCCGCGGCGCCGGCCTCTATTTCCACCAACTGATCGTTTGCCCCATTGCAGCTTGCCTTGTTGCCTTGAATGGTGAACCCGCCCCCAATGACATTGGCCCAGCCTGATCCTGCCGGCTTGGTGTCCGGAGTGTGCGATGAGAGCGCAGTGCCATCCGCGTCAGTGAAGGTGTCCTCGATTAGATATGCGGCCCCCACAACGCAGCCGACGATTGTCTTGATCCACTCGCAAATGATCTGTCTGCATCCGCTGCCGGAAATGGTGTACATGTTACCTCTTGGCCTTTCGTGTCTTAGTCTTGCGGCGGGCGCCGTGCCTGGCCCAGCGTTTTGCTATTGCCGGGTGTCTCGCGTACATGTACCTGCGCTGCTTGGCGGAACGGAAGGGCATGGGTCACATTATCCCAGTCTCACACTGCCGACCAGCTCCAGCATGCACGAGGCATATTCTAGATTGAGATTGCCGCCCGAGGTTTGTCCAACCCTCAACTTGATTGTCCGCATCTTGTTCACGCCGGGCACTCGGTGGATGCCGTCCGCATAACTATAGGTCGTCTGTACGCCAGTAACCGCCCCCGTAGTCGTGAGGGTTCGTGCCACCCCGGGAGTCAGCAACACCCCGTCGGCGTCGTAGGGCGCAAGAACGGTATATCGATACCCCGTGCCATCGGTGGCCCAAACGCACGAACCACTCACCCGAATCAGCGGAACCTCGGGCAAGTCCCGCACATTGATAACCGTTGGGTCAGACGCGCTCCATGAAAAGACATTCCCCCAAAGCGCCCGCAACTCAGAGAAGACAACGTTTGTCTCGGAGGAATTCGCAATGCTCTGAAAATTTGGAGTGTCGTAAAGCCGGACGGCAATCATGTCGTGCGGCCCCAGGTTGCAATCCAGGGCGTCAAACCTAGCCACCTTCGCGTCGATGTCCCCGCTCTGCCCGGTCCACGAACGCACCAGGGAAGCAGCATCGCCTATGTTGTTCCCCTCAAGGCGCAGCCCGTCAACGTCCTGAACCGATGCGCCCAGTCGTCGCAAAACCTCCGCAAGTTCGTCGCCAAATTGTGGCATCTCAACTCCTCTGGGCCGCACCAGAAATGCGGCCGCCCACAACCCGAGCGCCTTAGCCGCCGCCCGGCGGTTCATCGTATTCCGGCGGCGGCGTTATTGTCACGTTCCAGGGCCACTCATCCTGGGGCAACACATCCTGGCTGTCGTCTTCCGGTTCCTCGAAATCCGTCTGGTCCATGACGGTTACCTCGTAAGAAGCGCCAACAGAGCAACAAAGATGCCCACGACCCCCAATGCAATTAC
>Ga0209431_10000439_pt1 | contig 34543 bp, 33 predicted proteins | sample RifCSP13_3_FD_184021 | JGI IMG/M metagenome (GOLD analysis project Ga0209431, IMG submission 184021) | Soil microbial communities from Rifle, Colorado - Rifle CSP2_sed 13_3 (SPAdes) (version 2) | ecosystem: Environmental > Terrestrial > Deep subsurface > Rock core/Sediment | place: Rifle... | reverse complement strand
AGCCGGGTCGAGACGATGACTGTGACGGTGTGGGACACCGCCTGGGAAACGATCTGGCAGGCCGACTCTCCCTTCAACGACTGACGAAGCGGATCGCTGCATCTGTGCGCAAGAGCCGGCGCGCGATTCCAACGGATTGAGCTTGGTCCTGAAACGTGGCCTGCAGGAACGGACCCTTGTTCATTGCTGGATCTCTCCGAAACTGTTCAGCCTAGAATGAAGGCCGCGGCGTCGATGCCGTCCGACGCCCCTCCGGAGGGCCCATGATTCCCACTCGCGATACACACGCGGTCGACATTGCCGGGGTTCGCCGGGAGTTGCCCCTGTTCGAGGTGGCGCCCGGCGTGCGCATCGCCGTCCTCAACATCCTGGGCGACACCGTGCTGGTCGAAGCCTGCGCCCAGGCTCTGGCTCAGCGCCTCTCCGCCGTGGACTTCGATCTGATCGTGACCCCGGAGGCCAAGAGCATCCCCCTGGCCCACGCCCTCGCCCGCGTCACCGGCCGCGCCTACGTCGTGCTGCGCAAGGCCTACAAAGTCTACATGGGCGAGACGGTTCAGACCGAGACGGTTTCGATCACCACCGGCGCTCCGCAAACGCTATACCTCGATGAGAAGGACCGCCAGCTGATTGCCGGCAAGCGGGTCGTGCTGGTCGACGACGTGGTCAGCACCGGATCGACGTTGGAAGGGATGCGCGCATTGATGGCCAAGGCCGGGGCCACCGTGGCCGCCGAGGCGGCTGTCTTCACCGAAGGCGATCCAGACCGCTGGAAGTCGATCATCGCCCTTGGCCACCTTCCGGTCTTCGGTGCGGGGTGATCGCGCTTCGCTCTCTACGCCCTTCGCCCTCTACAGAGGCGCCAAGGGCGGGCGCCCCCATGGGGCAGGGCGCCACGCCCTTCGCCCTCTACAGGGCGCCAAGGGCGGCGCACACCCAGGGTGCACCCGAAGGGGTGCCCGAAGGGGTGAGGGCGCATCGCGCTTCGCATCCCGGAGGGGATCCCGGAGGGGACCCAGAGGCCTCCCTTGGAATCCTGCCTTGAGGGCCGAGAGGTGAGAACAAACCCGTTTTCCACAGGAAGACGGGTTTGTTGAAGGGCCATGATGAGCGGCCGGCTGGTTCCCATCGGTGACACGCGGCTGTACGTCGAAGAGCGCGGCGTCGGTTATCCGCTGCTCGTGCTGCACGGCGGACCCGGGCTCGATCATTGCATGTTCGGCGACTATCTCGACCCGCTGGGTGACGCTTACCGCCTGACCTTCGTCGACCAGCGCAGCCAGGGCCGGTCGGATCGAGCGCCCGAAAGTACCTGGAGCCTGGGACAGATGGCGGCCGACGTCAGTGCATTGGCGCAGGCGCTGGGCCTCGATGATTACGCCGTGCTCGGTCATTCCTTTGGTTCTTTCGTCGCCTTACAGCACGCCGTCGATCACCCCGGCGCGGCAGCCCAGACGATCGTTTCGGGCGGCGTGCCTTCGGCGCGTTATCTGGAGCACGTCGATGCCAACTTGGCGGCGTTTGAGCCGGTCGAGCTGCGACGTCAGGTGGCCGACTCATGGGAACGGGAGAAGTCGGTGCGGACGGCCGACGAGGTGGCGAGATTGCTGCACGACCAGCAGCCCTTCCACTTCGCCGACCCGAGCGACCCGCGCATCACCGAGTATGAGGCCCGCAGCGACGGGGCGATTTACTCGCCCGACGTGCTGCGATTCTTTGCCCAGTTGGAGTATGGCGCGATCGAGGTGGAAGCCCGCCTGGGTGCGGTGACGCAGCCGTCGTTGATCCTGGTCGGACGTCACGAGCGGGTGTGCTCGGTGCCGGCGGCCGAGGCGATGGCGGCGGGTATCCCTCGAAGCGAGTTGGTCGTCTTCGAGAGCAGCGGCCATATGACCTTCGTTGAAGAAAACGAGCGCTACGTGGAAGTGGTGCGCGACTTCCTGGATCGATACAGAGGGCGGCGTACGACTCCGTCAAGGCCAGATTGATCGAAGGCCCCAGCCGCGCCCAGTTTCGACCCTTCACAGCGGAGCACATATCGGGGGCGGCCGAGGTTCTTACTGCGCGGCAGGAGCGCCATCGCGCAGTTCTGCCTCAAGTGCCGAAGGGGGATCCCCGGGCGAGCCTTGAAGCCCTCTGGCGGAGAGAAGGGATGTCGGGTGTAACGGCCCTGCGCGACGGACGCGTGGAGGCCTTCGTACTGGCGCAAGTTGGCGACCGGCGGCACTTCGGGAGAAGTGCATGGGTGCTGCACGCTGGACATGCCGCCGAGGAAGATGAGTTGCTGCGAGATGTCTACGCCGCTGCCGCGCAGGGCTGGGTCGAGGCGGGCGTCGAGCGACACTACGTCCTGGTTCCGGCTTTCGACGAGGCGCTGGCGCCGTGGTACCGACTTGGGTTCGCGCACATGCACGTCGAGTCGCTGCGCCCCAGCGGCGGATTCACAGTCGCTACGCCGGCCGGTGTGACCATCCGGCCAGGGACGCGGGCCGATCTAGAGATTGCCGAGGAGATTGACCTGGAGATCTTCCGAATTCAGGAACGCTCACCTTCGTTCGCCCGGCTGCTGTTGGATCGAGAGGCACGCCGCGCTGATTGGTTCGAGATCGATCTCAAGGAAGAGGGTCTGCACTACCTCGTCGCCGAAGCCAGCGGCGAGCTGGTGGGCCACACCATTATCTTCCGGCACGAGCGGGCCCTGGGTTTCCCGGAGAATGCCGCCACCCTGGCCTCGACGGCGGTGCTGGAAGACCGGCGCGGCCAAGGCATCGGCCTGGCGCTCGTCGCCGCCATTCTGGGCCTCGCCGCCGAAGAAGGTTACGAACATGTCGTGACCAACTGGCGCATGACCAACCTCTCGGCCTCCAGGTTCTGGCCGGCGCGCGGCTTTCGGCCCATCTACCATCGGCTCCATCGGGCCGTCGGGGCAGACTGACGCGGCCCGCCCCCCCTCGCTCGACATCCCGTCCTACCGGCAAGCCCGGTTCCGTACCTTGCCTCGAGACGGGCGGCAGCATGGGCCGCCACGGGAAGAGGGCGGTCAGCCAGGTCGCCGCGCCGTGATCGAAGTGCCGGTGAAACGGCCGGCCACCTGGCGCAAGCCTTCTTCCCCGAGGGCGGCCGCCAGGTCCGACGTCTGGCGCGGCAGTTCCTCCGGGGTCATGCGGTATTCGACGTGGAGACCGATTTCGCGGAAGCCGGCTTCATCGAGGGCCGAGCGCACTTGGGAAGATGTCAGTGCACCCGCGGCGCATCCGGCCCAGTCGAGCGAGCGGCGGATCTCCTCGGCGCCGAAGGGAAGATCCTCCAGATCGGGGTCGATGACGATGTCGGAGATCGCCAGTCGGCCGCCTGGTCGAAGCACGCGGAACGCTTCCTTCAACGCCCGGCCCTTGTCGGGCGTCAGGTTGACGACGCAGTTCGACACGATGACGTCCACGGCTCCATCAAGCAACGGGATGTCTTCCAGATCGCCTGCGCGGAACTCGACGTTGGTCGCGCCGGCGCGCGCGGCGTTGCGGCGGGCCAGTTCGATCATCGCCGGGGTCGTGTCGAGCCCGTAGACGAACCCTTCGGGTCCGACTCGCCGGGAGGCGAGCAGGACGTCGAGGCCTCCGCCCGAACCGAGATCGAGCACCACCTCGCCCGGTTGCAGCCCGGCGAGCGCTGTGGGGTTGCCGCAGCCTTGCCCGCTGGCGACGGCCTCGGCCGGCAGCAGGCTCAATTCCTCGGCATCGTAAGTTGCGCCGCAGCAGGCGGCTGAGTCTGGACCGCAACCGCATCGTTCCGAGGCCTGCGCAGCAGGCTGAGGAAAGCCAGCGGAAGACTCGGCGACCTGCGTGTAGTGCTCCCGCACGGACTGTTTGATCGATTCGGGGCTTTCGCTCATGGGTTTCCTCCGGAGCTCACGGATGGCGTTCACAAGGACTCAAGGTAGGCGCGCAGGCGCTTGCGGCGCTCGTCCAGCGCCGGACGGATAACGGTGTAATGAGCCCAAAGGCCGCGCCGCTGGACAGTCACCAGCCCGGCCCGCCGCAGCAACCGCAGATGGTGAGAGACCGTCGGCTGGCGCACCGGCAACGCGGCTTCCAGATCGCAAACGCAAACTTGACCCGGCCGGCTGGCCAGAATATCGAGGATCTGCAGGCGGACGGGATCACCCAGGAGTTGTAGGTCGCCCGCCAGGCGCGAAGCCTGCCGCGGCGATAGCCGTCGCTCGCTTGGTTCGACGCAGCAACGTTCACCGATGACTCTGAGCTCGACCGAGGACGCCGTTTGCATGCGGCCCTCCGCAGAAGGCATGCTATCATCTATATTGATGATTGTCAATATATCTTCGTCTAGCGGAGGAAGGACGGCGTGCGCCTGGGATGACTTTCGGCCGGGCAGGCACTCGTGAGACAATCGGCCGATCGGAGGCGTGTGACGGATGCCGGCTGAACGATCTGTGCGGCCTGATGAGCTTAAGCGCAACACCGGCGAGCGCGGTACGCGCTGCTATGTGGCGCATGCCGGCGTCGTCTACGACGTCACCGACTGCCCCAAGTGGCGCACCGGGCTGCACGAGCAGCTGCACTTCGCCGGACAGGACCTGACGGGAGAGATCGCTGAGGCGCCTCACACGCTCGATGTATTCGAGCGGCCGTGTGTGCGGAGGATCGGGATCCTGGTTGATTAGGCGACCAAACGGGGAGAAGCGCGCACTAATACGTGAAATGTAGGGACACGGCACACCTGCCCTCCTCGCCAGGACGCCGGAGCGGCGTGGGCGGGCGGTGCCAGGGTGCCGTGCCCCCACGCGCCAAAGATGTCTGAGGTCTAACCACAGAACGCCTGAATCGCCAGCCATTCGGCCTCGAAGGCTCCGCGATGGACCCGGCCGTCGCCCAGGCCAAGCGTCCACTGGCCGTGGACATCGCTGTTGCTGGAGCCGCTGACGATCACGATCTCGCCCCACTCCGCCGACTCGCAGATATCCGGGCCAGTGCAGTACGCCCCCTGCGCGATCGGTCGATTCGCGTCGAAGCGGACGGCGGACGGCGGGATGACCCCCTCCGCCGGCCACAGGTTGAAAGACACCCAACCTTCCCCATTGTCGGCTTCCAGACGGAGTTCGGTCGAAGGAGCGTCGTGCGGCGCGCATCCGGAGCTCATGGTCCCCCGATACATGGGTGCAGGCTCCTTGGACTCCAGCACGCTGCACCCTACGACAACCGCGGCCAGGAGCATCGCCGTCCCCAACGCGGCCGAGTTAACTCTCATCCGAAGGCCTCCGATCGCCAATCGCTAATCTCTAATCGCCAATCTCCAGTCCCCAGTCTCCTCGCTCATCCGCGCAAGAGACGGGTACGATTGGTCGAGCTCTATGGCCAAAGTTGGCCTCACGGCCAGCTGTACCGCACCGTGTACGTCAGCTCGGTCTCGCCGTCGGCCGGGATCTGTGCGCGGAACTCGATCGTCGAGCTGTCCATTTCGTCGTAGTCGTGCGACGAACGCAGGATGCGCCAGTTCGTCCAGCGGAAAAGGTGCTCGACGACGCGCACCTGGACGGCCTCGTCCTTGTGATTGCGCAGGACGATGCGATAGGTCTCTTCGACGCTTTTTTCGCTCGGCCGCCGGAAGTCGGTCTGGATGCGCTCGCCGACAATGTCGAAGGCGTCCCCGACGTACAAGCGGACCAACTCACCCTTGGGAGTGTGGTCGATGGAGTCTTCGCCGATGAGCAGCGCCGCGCCGTCGATGTCTTCCTGGTAGACCCGCACCCGGCCGCGCGGCAGGTCGGCGTCGACGTCGTCGGTGTCGAACTCGACCATCACCATGACCTTCGGGTTGGAGGCGATCCCATAAGACGGATCGGTCTGTGGATACCCGGCATAGGCACAATACCAATAGTACGAGGCGCACTGCAGGCCGTCATACACGAAGAACTTGTCGGCGGCAACGTCCGCCGATCGCACGAACTCGATCTGCTTGGTCTCGTTGTCGCGCACCGTCACCGGCCGCGGCACCTGGTACAGGTGGTACTCGAAAAACTCGCGCTGCTCGACCTGGGCCGCAGCCTCGGTCGGCGCCGCCCGCAGCGCGTACACGTCCGCAGCAAAGCCGGGCTCTGGCAGTCGTTGCAGGTCGCCGGCCACGAGCTTGAGCAAGGCGTCCTTGAAGGTGGCGCCGCTCAAGTTGCTGACCGTCACCCAGCCGTCGAGGTCGATGGACCGGTCGCCCTTGGCCAACTTCAGGACGTAGTCGGCCTGCCAGGTGACCCCGCTGGTCAGATAGGTGATCTCTACGTCCTGCGTACCGGCGCGCGAGGCCTGCAGGCGCCAAACAAGAGTCGGTTTGGTGATCAAGCCCTCGGGGAGCCCTGGAAAGGAGAACTCCTGGATGTCGTCGGCCCGCACGACGGTCACCCGGCCGTCGTTGTCTTGCAGGATGACATCGCCGCGGCCGCTGAGCAGCGTGCCAGAGTAGAGCGTCCCGTCCTGGGTGACGACGTTGATCTCTTGATCGAGGTACTTCTCGAGCAGCGCCGCCGCGCCCACCAGGTCGAACTCGTAGTTCTGTTCGACGACCGAGGTGCCGGAGGGATCGCTGAGCGAAGTGAAAAGGACGCTGGTCGGATCGATCGAGGACGCTACATCACCGAAACGCAGCTCGTTAAGACCTTGGCGCAGGTTGAACTGGCGGCGGTCGCGCACCAGGGCGGTACCCTGGTTGTAAACCGTCAGCGCCAACCCACCCTCGGCGGCCTCGGCGGTCGAGAGCCGGCGGGGAGGCGCAGCCCCGGAGCCGGGGCCAAGCGAAGTACAGGCCAAGCCGACGGCGACAAGCGCAAGACAGGCCAGGCCGACCCGGCGGCCTGCGACGAAGACCTTGATCGATGGGCGTGGGGAGAGTCTAGGCAAGGCGAAGCGGTTCATGGGGACCTCCTGTGTATGACCAGAGGACGCCGGCGCCCCGCCAGAGGTTCCGCCGGAAAGGATTTCTCAAGGTCCTTTGATAGAATCATCCTCTCGGGAGGCGACGCATGCTGAGTGATGTCTTCAAGCGCAGGCAGGAGGAGGACCGCGTCCGCAAGGAAGGGCGGCTGCCGCCCGGGCAGTCGCTGACCCAGAAGTTCCCCGTGCTGCATTACGGCCCGGTGCCTCGCTTCGACCCGGCGACCTGGGACTTCCGCATCTGGGGCGAGGTGGAAGAGGAACTCCGGTGGACGTGGGACGAGTTTCTCAAGCTGCCGCGGCACAAGATCAAGATGGACATCCACTGCGTCACCCGTTGGAGCAAGTTCGACACCGAGTGGGAAGGCGTCTCCGTGCGCGATCTCGTCGACCGGGGGTTGATCCGCCTCAAGCCGACGGCCAGTCACGTGATGCAACACTGCGAGTACGGCTTCACCGTCAACATTCCGCTCGAGATCGCGCTGGCCGGCAACTTCCTGCTGGCGACCCATCTGGACGGCGAGCCGATCACGCCGGATCACGGCTACCCGGTGCGCGGGGTCGTGGGCAACATCCCCGGCGCCGACGTGACGACGCCCTACTTTTGGAAAGGGGGAAAGTGGGTGCGGTCGCTCGAGTTCATGGCGCAGGATCGGCTCGGTTTCTGGGAGCAGGCCGGTTACCACAACGAAGCCGACGTGTGGAAGGAACAGCGCACGGTTCGAATGTGGTGAGGGCTGGACCTCGGCGCACCCGGCGGGGCCTCTGTTGGAAGCATCCTGGGGATTCCCACCTGCGCTTGCGGCTGCGCCGCAGGCGCAGGCGCAAGTGTCGGGCCGCTTCAGGCGGCCCTCGGAATGACAAAGGTGGGGGAACCTCACCGCAGCAACCATCTCCGCGTAATGTCATTCCGAGCGAGGCCGGAACGGCCGAGAGAGGAATCCCTGAGGCGCGGCAATAAGAGGCGACCCGCGGGCACGCAATGGCGCGGCGGACGCTGGTCCCCCGTGCATCGCGCTTAGCATCCCGAAGGGGAGGCGAGCCCGAGGCGGTAGGCGAGGGTTCGGCCTCTACGCCCCTCCGGGCGCCCCCTGGGGCAGGGCGCCACGCGCTTCGCCCTCTACACCCCTTCGGGCGCCCCCAGGGGGCACGGCGCGAAGGGCGGCGCACACCCAGGGTGCACCCGAAGGGGTGCCCGAAGGGGTGAGGGCGCCGAAGCGGGGCCAAAGCCAGTGGAACTAGACCCGGAAGACTACCCACCAGAGAAGGAACTGCGATGCAAAACGGACTGCTCTACGCTCTCACCTCGCTGATCTGGGGCTCGACCTGGATTGCAATCACGTTCCAGTTGGGGGCGGTCGCGGCGGAGGCGTCGATCGTCTATCGCTTCGCTCTGGCGGCGCTGGTGCTGGGAGTCTTCGTGCTCGTCCGCAAGCTCCCCATGGCCTACAGCCGTCGTGAGCACGGCTTCATCGCGTTGCAGGCCGCCTTCCTCTTCTCGTTCAACTACATCCTGGTGTATCTGGCAGAGCAGCACCTGCCCAGCGGGCTCGTGGCGATCATTTTCTCGACGCTCATCATCATGAACGTCTTGCTCGGCGCGCTCTTCCTGGGCAACCGGATCCGCCCGCGGGTGTTGGCTGGAGGGCTGCTGGGGGTCGCGGGGTTGGTATTGGTTTTCTCGCCCGAGATCGCCGGCCTCGATTTCTCCGGAGGGCGAGGTCTGGGCCTGGCCCTGTCGTTTTTCGGTGTCCTGTCGGCCTCGATCGGTAACGTCGTTGCCGCCCGCAACCAGCGTTCCGGTCTCCCGGTGGTGCAGACCAACGCCTTCGGCATGGCCTACGGTGCGATGATCACGCTGGTTGTGGCGCTCGTACGTGGCGTCGATTTCACGTTCGACACGTCCCCGGCCTACCTGGTATCGCTGGCCTACCTGGCCGTCTTCGGCTCGGTGATCGCCTTCGGTGCCTACCTGACCCTCATCGGTCGGATGGGCATCGATCGGGCGGCCTACATCGGCGTCGTCTTCCCCCTGGTAGCGCTCGCTCTCTCGACGCTATTCGAAGGCCTCGTTTGGAATCTAATTGCACTACTGGGGGTGGTCCTGGTGGTCGCCGGCAATGTGCTGGTCCTAAGCCGCCGGCGCAGGGTCCCGGAGGCGCCCCAATCGGCCCAACCCTGACCCCCCTTGCCCCCTGAACCCCCCAATCCCCCACCCACGAACACCTGCACCTACGGCGCACCGCAGGTGAGGTGCAGGTGAGCGGCGGTTGAAGTCCCTTTCTGTTTGAAGTATCGGACCGCCGCCCCGAATTCGGCTCTGCCACTGTTCCGGACTCTCCAAAGGCGGCCGATCGCTGCCTCTGGTTAGCGTCACCTTCGGCGGCCGCTTTGCTAGGGAGAGGGGTGGGGGTTCAAGGGCAGGGGGAGGGGCAGGCTCATTGCCCCTTCCCCTTGCCCCTGGATGAAGAGGATGAGTCCCCGTGTCCGCGCGCAGCGCAAAGCTGCGCCGATGCCTCTATAATGAGGCGGGGCGGGTATGACCCGAGAAGACGACTTCCGCCTCGCCCGCGAGCGCATGGTGGACGAGCAGCTGCGCGGCCGCGACATCACCGACCGCCGCGTGCTCGACGTCGTGCGTTCCGTCCCTCGCCATTTCTTCGTCCCAGCCGACGTCGTCCGTGTCGCTTACAGCGACGCCCCCCTGGCGATCGGCTTCCGCCAGACGATCTCCCAGCCATATATCGTGGCGCTGATGAGTCAGCTGCTCGCCTTGCGCGGGGAAGAGACCGTGCTCGAGGTCGGGACGGGCTCAGGTTACCAGGCGGCGGTGTTGGCGGGGCTGGCGGCGCAGGTATACAGCCTGGAGAGAATCCCGGAATTGGCCGCGGCGGCGAGACGGCGTCTGCAGGAGCTGGGAATCGACAACGTCGATGTGAGGCTGGGCGATGGCTCGGCCGGCCTCCCCGAACATGCCCCTTATGGCGGGATCCTGGTGGCGGCCGCCGCGCCGAGAACCCCCAAGCCGCTTATGGATCAGCTGGCGGACGGCGGCCGTCTGGTCGTGCCGGTCGGGAGTATCGACGGCCAGGTCCTCGAGCGCTGGACACGCCGCGGCGAAGCTTTCGATTGCGACCGGGCCGCACCCGTATGCTTCGTGCCGCTGGTGGGCGAGCACGGCTGGAGGGCGGATTTGCGACCGGTGGAAGAGGGGTAGTCGTCTCATCGGTTCCCGCCGACTCCGCCCCTCAGGGAGTAGCCGCGCAGACACTCCCGCCAGGATGGGCTTCGGCCGTCTCGAGACCCTCAAGGGAATTCGCCAGAGCGGCCCTGACCGCACCTACTCGTCGGTGATACGGATGACGATCTTCCCCGGCCCGTGACGAGCGAGGCTCCGCTCAAAGGCATGGTGGGCCTGGGAGAAGGGAAAGACCGCGTCGATGCTCGGATGTAGGGCGCCCCGCTCGATGAGGCCGGCGAGCGCGACGAGCTCATTGTGGTTAGGCTTGACGACGAAGTATCGGGCAGTGATGCCTCTCGAGGCCTCGCCGCCGGTAGTCGGCTCCTCGGCGACGGATACGAGCCTACCACCAGGGCGCAAGACCGCTGGTGACTTCTGCAGCCGTTCTCCTCCCACAGTGTCAAAGACGAGATCGAGGTCTTCCAGGCCGTGTTCAAATGGGGCCATCGTGTAATCGATGACGCGATCGGCCCCAAGTCCTCGGACAGCCTCCACGGAGGCGGTGGAGGTGGTGCCGATGACATATGCTCCATGCTGGTGGGCGATCTGGACGGCGAAATTTCCAACGCCGCCGGCTGCCCCGTGAATGAGTACGCGCTGGCCCTGTTCCAGTCCGCCGTGGTCAAAGAGCCCCTGCCAGGCGCTGAGCCCGGCCAGGGGGACGGCGGCGCTCTCGACGTGATCGAGCGTCCGCGGTTTAGGGGCGATGAGCGCGGCAGGAAGGATGGCATACTCGGCGGCGGCGCCATCGTGGTCGAAGGGGCAGAGGGCGTAGATCGACTCTCCCATCATGCTATCGGCGACGTCGGGCGCGGCCGCGACGACGACGCCGGAGAACTCATAGGACGGAATGGCGGGCAGCCGGTCGACAGGCCAGTCAAGCTCATCGCGAGTGATGGCCGCTGCGCACACTCGAACGAGCGCTTGTCCCGGTCCCGGCTTCGGCGTGTCGAGATCCTCGTACGCAAGGCTCGCCGGGCCGCCGGGGGAATGGAGCCGAAGGGCGCGCATGACCGAGGGGATCTCCGAAGGCGAAAGGCGATGGTCCGTCATCCTCCACCACTTTCAACGCCGGACCTCCGGGGAGAGGGCCCCGGTGGTCCGTGCCTATGCGGCGCTGTTAGCTGAGCGAAACCGCCACCTGCTCGAGCAGGTCCATCGCATCCTGCATGCCAGCCTCCATGCCGGAGTCGATGACGGCGTCTCGGTGCTCCTGCCGCGTGAACTGCATGAGGATGGTTAGGGAGGTGCGCCCGCGCTGTTCGGTGAACGTCATCGTATCCACTGCCTCCCCTTCGGGCGCCCCCTCGTACACCTCGGTGTACACGAGCCGCTCGTTGGTCACGATCTCCCGGTACTCGCCATGGAACACGACCTCGAAGCCACCCTCCGTCACCAGGACCCACCGCCAGGTGCCGCCGACCCGCAGGTCGACGTCGGCCACGGTCACCTTGCCGCGCTTGGCGTGCCACCAGCGCCTGATGAGTTCTGGCGTGGTCCACGCCTTGTAGATCAGATGCTTGGGTGCATCGAACTCCCGCGTGATAAGGATCTGGGTCTCCGTCGGGAGGGTCACCACTGCCGTTCCACTACTCGTCACTGCCACCATCTGCTTCCTCCTTCGCATTGAGACAAGTTCAAGATCCCCCTTCCCCATGCCTTTCTTTCAAGTGGAATTTGACGATCTTTCTGACTAAGTCATGCGGAATGGGTTGTCCAATTGGGAAGTGGACGGAACTCTTGGCGGCCCTGTACGGCGCTATTTCCTTCCGAAAGGCCTTGTCGCCCTTGGGCACCGCATACATGGCGATATGGTGTTTCCACCCGGCGAAGGAGACCAAACCCTTACCCTTCAGTTTGAAGGTAGGTATTCCGTAGCTAATGGTCTCCTCAGCCGTAGGCGCCGCTTTTCGGATTGACTGCCGCGTCTCTTGAAGCAGGATCTGAACGGGCTTCGGAAAGCTCTTGATGTATTGATCTATGGATGTGAATTTCACCTTGGTTGTCATGATGCGCCTCGGAGTGAATTCTCAATTGTCTCGCCCGGGCTTTGGTGACCGGGCTCCCGGCAGTCCCCTGGCTTGGTGACTAAGATTCTTGGCCATGCAGCTTGATCCCTTGCCAGGCGACGTTGGCCGTCCAGACGCAGCCAATTCACGACCTCCAGTCGATTGGCGTACCCGACCACGGCGATGACTCCCGACGGCAGTTCCGTGACCTCGGATGACACTTCACCGCCAGCCTGAGTAAACGTGACGAACAGAGCGATCAAAGCGACCACAAACAAGACCAGGCTGATCCAAGTCAGATTCGCCGTCCACAGAAGACTTCTCTTCGCAGTTGACCACGGTTGGGTGCGGCCAAGGCTCACACTGATCAACATCGCGGCGGGCGGAAAACAGAGAACCCCAATGAGTCCCGCCAAGTCGTGCAGCGGATGGTTGATATCAAACGCGACGGCCATTCCAGCGCCGATGCCCGACGCGATCAGGAGACCCAATCCGAGTTTCCCCGCCTTGGTTCCCAGCTGGGATCGGATGGCGAAGGCCAGGGCCCAGATGCTCAGCGCCCCGGCAAGAAACATCAGGGACAGCACCCAACCGTACTGACCGGTCGCGTACTCGCTCACCACTCGCCAAGAAGGATCGAACTCCGGGCTCAGCGCGTGCAGGCCGGCGAGCAACAGGACCTCTGCCGCGGCTGCGGCGATCGCCAGGCGGGCAGCTGCGACGGAGATCTTGGAAGGATCACTTATCGACTCTGTTCCTGGCCTCCTATTCGTCGCTGCCACCATCTCCTTCCTCCTTCTCCTTGAGCTCTTCCAACAATTCATCCATCGCTTCGAAGCGTTCGTTCCATAACCGCTCGTAGTTCTTGAGCCAGTCGTGGATCGGCCTAAGCGACTCGCCGTTGAGCCGGTAGATCCGCTGCCGCCCTTCGTCTCGCGCTTCCACCAGGCCGACCTCTCGAAGGACCCTCAGGTGCTTGGAGACATAAGGTTGAGCCAGACCGAGTTCGGTGACCAGGTCATTCACGGGGCGCTCCCCGAGAGCGAGGATGTCCAGGATCTCCCGCCGACGGGGCTCCGCCACCGCATTGAAGGCATCGGTTGTCGTCGCGGCTCGTGCCATGCGGGCATTATATATCTATATAGGTATATGTCAAGGGCCAACCTGGTTGCTACCGCCGACTCCGGGAAGCGAACGCGGGGCTTCGGCGGCTTGGGGCCGGCTGCACCTCCTCTGAATTTGCGGGGTTCGTCAGGACGAACGCTTCGTTTGGTCAGGCCGGTGCCGGCAGACGGGCCCTAAACGTGGAGTGGATGCGGCCTGGGCGGGTGAAGGGGCGAAGGCTGGCTTCGCGCCCGTGATCGCCGGGAGGCCATCGGCTAGCAGAGAGGGATAGCGGTCGACCGGTCTGACGGGCGACTGAGCGACCAGTTTCCGGTCATCACTGGCCACTGACCACTGGCCACTTCTTCTCAGCTGCCCAGGTGCATCGGCATGACCACATGCAGGAAGTCGTCGCGGCCGACGGGGCGAAGCACGCCGGGAGATGCCGCCGTCGTCGTCTCTAAGGCGATGTTCGGGGTGTCGGTCGCCGAGAGGACGTCCACCAGGAAGCGCACATTGAAAGCGATCTCAATCGCTTCGCCTTCGACGGCGGCGTCGACCGAAGCTTCGTTCGAGCCGGTCTCGGCCGAGGTCGCCGTGACGAGCAGTTGACCCGGCTCGAGCTCGCTGCCCGGGGTGATCCGCAGCCGCGCCGAGTGTGCCGCCTCGCGGGCGAAGATGTCGGCGGCGCGGCACGCCTTCAGGAAGGCGGACGTCGTCAGCACGGTGCGCGTGCTGAAGGAGCGGGGAATGATGCTCTGGTAATCGGGGAAGGTGCCTTCGATCAACTGCGAGACGAGCTCGACGTCCTTGCCACGGAAGATGACCTGGCCGCGATTGGCCGGCAGGGACATACGCACCGTCTCCTCGCCGTCCGTCAGAATTCGTCCGAGTTCGCTCAAGGCCCGCGCCGGGACGATCGCCCGGGCGCGGTTCGGACCCTCCGATGGGAGGCCGACCGTGCGCACCGACAGTCGGAAACCGTCGGCGGCCGCCAGGGTCAGCTTGTTGTCGTCGAGCTCGAACAGAACGCCCGTCAGCACCGGGCGCGAGTCGTCGGTCGAAGCGGCGAAGGTCACCTGGGCGATGATCTCGCGCAGCTCGTTCACCGGCAGGGCCAACCCGTCCTCGCCCGGCGCCGGCGGCATCGGCGGGAACTCCTGGGCGTCGATGCACTTGATGTCGCTGCGAAAGGCCCCGCATTGGATGTGCAGTGACTGCGTCCGCACCGCCAGTTCCATCTCGACTCGGTCGCTGGGAAGGGTGTTGACCAGGTCGACCAGGGTGCCGGCCGGCGCCGTCGTCGAGCCTTCGTCTTCGACTTTGGCGCCGATCCAACAGGTGATCCCCATCTCGAGGTTGGTCGCCGAGAGACGCAATCGTCCGCCGTCGGTCGCCAGCAGGATGTTGCCGAGCACGGGCAGCGTGCTGCGGCGGGCGGCGGCGCGGCTGACCGTGCTCAGCCCACGCGCCAGATTTTCTTGTAGGCAGGAGACTTTCATCGCGGGGAAGTCCTCCGACGAAACGCGAGGCGCGAGCGAAGTATACACGAACAACAGTGGTCAGAGGGGCGCCTCAGCCATCCTCTGTCAGCCACCAAGAATCAGCGATCATGCATGGTCAATCGCCAGCCTCCCATCGCGAGCCCCGATCACCGATCTCCGATCCGCACTGACCACCGACCACTCACCACTGACCACGGGCCCCTGGGCGGTGGACACTCGCAGGCCTCTGACGTATAGTTGGCGCCATGCCTGAGCGAGATCTGGCCAGCGAGATCGACGAGCTGCGCCTGCTCATCGTACGGCTGTCACGCCTGGTCGAAGTCAGCGTCACGTTGAATTCGACGCTGGACATCGAGCCCCTGCTGAATTTCCTGATCGGCACGGCCGCCGACCTGCTCGACAGCGAAGCCGCCTCGATCCTGCTTTTCGACGAGAAGACGCAGCGCTTGTTCTTCGCCGCCTCCACCGGGGCGGATCCCGACGAACTGCGTAAGATCCCGGTGCCGCTGGAGGGTTCGATCGCCGGGGCGATCTACCGCGACGACCGGCCGCTGATCATCAACGAGGTCGCCTCCGACCCGCGTCACTACCGCCAGGTGGGCGAGAAGATTCGCTTCGAGGCGCGCACGCTGATCGGCGTCCCGATGCGCATGCGCGACCGCCGCATCGGCGTGCTGGAGGCGCTCAACAAGCGCGGTGGTTTCTTCACCGAGAGCGACCAGGAGACGCTGTCGATCGTCGCTTCCCAGGCGGCCGTCGCCATCCACAATGCCAACCTGGTCTCCGCCCTGCAGAAAGCCTACGACGAGCTGGGCAAGGTCGAGAAGCTCAAGAGCGACTTCATCGCTATCGCCTCGCACGAGCTGCGCACCCCGTTGGGGGTGATCCTCGGCTACGCCGCCATCTTAAAGGAAGACGCCGATCAGGCGACCTCGGAGCATGCCGCCGCCGTGCTCAACTCGGCGCTGCGCATGCGGGCGTTGATCGAGAACATGACCAACATGAACATGCTGCGGGTCGGGTCGGCCGAGGTCGCACCCTCGCGCCAGCCGTTACGGCCGATCGTCGAAGCCGCCTGCGAAGAGATGCGCCCGTTGATCGAGGCCAAGGGCCAGGAGCTGCGGCGGCATGTGTCGGGCGAGGAATTGGTCGCTCGCGTCGACGCGCCCAAATTGACCATGGCCCTCACCAACCTGCTCAACAACGCGATGCGCTTCACGCCGGGCGGTGGGAGAATCGACCTGGGGATGGAGCGGCATGGCGCCGAAGCGTGGGTGCGGGTGAAAGACAACGGACCTGGGATTCCTGCCGACCAGCTGGAGCGGGTGTTCGACCAGTTCTATCAGGTCGAACACCACATGACCCGGCGCCACGAGGGGATGGGCCTCGGCTTATCGATCGTGCGCGCCGTCGTGCTGGCCCACAACGGGCGGGTCTGGGCGGAAAGCCTGGGCCAGGATCAAGGGACGACGTTCACCATCGCTCTCCCTCTGGCCAGCTGAGCCTACTCCTTCAGCAAATACACCGCATCCCCGCGGCGGACCGGCTGGTCGAGCTTGACGGCGACCTCGCTACCGGCGGTGGCCTTCTCGACCGGTTCGTGTTCCACCTGCATCGAAGTGATCGCCTGGTCGAAGTCTGTGTGGCCGCCGAGGAAGTGCAGACGGTCTCCCTGGCGAATCCCCTTGTCCAGGCGGACCACCGCCACCATGATCTTGTCGAAGACGTGGACGACCTGGCCGACCCGCTCTCCGGAGGCCATCGCACCCTCCTCTCTTTCGCGCTGGCACGGCGGACTTGACTCATTCTACAGCGGAAGCGCGCAAAGCCCTCTAGAGCGCGCACAAGGTATGGCAGGGCCAGAGTGGTTGCTGTCGCGCTTGAGTGATTTATAGACATAATCACGAGAGCCGCCCGTCAGGTCCAATTTTCGGCGAGTTTTCGGAGGGGTATGCGGGGCCCAAGGCCAATTTGCCCTTGCCAAAACGCATCCTCATATACTTGTGCGAGCCGGCTATTGCGTCCACCAAGGGGGTTCTACGCAAGAGCGGCGTAAAGACGTCATCCAAGAGACAAGTGAGTCCTGGACCCGCTTCGGCGGGAAGACGGGCCCAGAACGCGTGTTCGATGAGGTGCCGACCTCGGCTGCCGCTTCAGGCTGGCCGTGGATGAGTCGTATCGAGGCGAAACTATGTTGCGCGAACTTGAGCTAAAAGGTAAGTACGAGCGCGGCGGCTGGCCGGCCCAACCCAGGCCGGACATCAAGCCGCCCAGCGGCTGGAGCCTGCCCCTGATCACCTCCGTGGGCAGGCCGCGCGCCCATGCACCCTCGCCGGATGGAACCTGGCTGGCCTACTTCTGGGACCGCGGCGAAACCTCCGACCTGTACGCCTTGCCCTCCGCCGGTGGCTGGCCGATGCGCCTCACGTTCGACCGTGAGCCGCGCGCCTACTGGATGGACGACCCGGCGCAATGGTCGCCTGACGGGTCTTGGTTGAGCTTCACCGACCGCGATCACGTGTGGGTCGTCGATGCCCGCGGTGGGCTGCCGCGCAAGGTGAGCAGCTTCGCAGCGTGGGCGACGGCCCCTCGCTGGATGCCTGACAGCTACCACTTGCTCGTGGGCGTGGAACGGGACGAGCGGTCGCGCATCCTGCTAACCGACCGCGACGGTTCGTGGCCGCGGCCGATCAGCCATGGCCCCGGGCACGACTACAATCCCGCCCCTTCGCCTGACGGTAAGCTGGTCGCGTATCTGCACGGCGCGCTCGACGAGTTGGATCGCGTCGACCTGATGCTGGTGAACGTAGAGACTGATTCGGGATGGCGGCTGACGAGCGGAGCAGGTAGTGAGCTCACCACCCCGATCTGGTCGCCGGATGGACGGCGATTGGCTTACACCAGCGAACAGCCGGGCTTCTACGAGCTGTTCGTCATCGATGTCGGGACGGGTCAGGAGCGCCAACTCACGCACCTGGGCTGCGACATTGTGGACTACACCTGGTCGCCCGACGGTGCGCGCCTCGTCTGCACGGTCAATCGGCAGGGATCGCTCGACCTGGCCGTGATCGACGTGGCGACGGGTCGCGTCGACGACCTGCGGAACGGGCCGGGCGTTCATGGGCGGCCGCACTGGCTCCCCGACGGACGCACGATCACGTTCGAGTATGAGGATCCGCTGCACCCGGCCGATCTCTTTCGCATGGATGTCGAGTCCCACCAGGTGACTCAATTGACTTTCAGCAACCCGCCGGCGCTGGAGGCGCTCGAACTGGTGATGCCGGAGCCGGTGTTCTACCCCAGCCTGGACGGCCTTGAAATCCCGGGGTTCCTCTATCGACCGCGCCACCCCAATGGCGCCGCGATCGTGTACCCGCACGGGGGTCCGACTTCCCAGTACCAGCTCGAGTGGGATATCTGGGCGCAATACATGGTGGCCAAGGGTTACACCTGGCTGGCGCCGAACTTCCGCGGCAGCTCGGGCTACGGGGCCGAGTTCGAGCGCGCCAACCACGACGCGTGGGGCGTGAAGGACACCCAGGACTGCCTGGCCTCCGCCGACTTCCTGGCCGGCTCGCCCTGGATCGACCGCAAGCGGCTCGGTATCTATGGTGCCAGTTATGGATCCTACCTGGCCGTCTGCGCCCTGGCCTATGATCCGCAGTATCGTTTCGCTTGCGCCGTAGCGAAGTATGGCGACTGCAATATCCTCACGTCCTGGGCTCAGGGCGAACGGGAAGCGCGCGAGGAGTTGGAGAGGATGATGGGCCATCCGGCGGTCTGGCGTGAGAACTACGACAGGGGGTCTCCCGTGCTGCAGGTGGCGAAGGTCCGCGCGCCGCTGCTGATCGTTCACGGCCTGCAGGACCCGATTGTCCATCCGCTTCAGTCGGAGGAGTTGGTGGAGGCCCTGAAACGCGAAGGCAAGACGTACGAGTACCGCACCTACCCCGACGAGGGGCACGGTCTGCTGCTCCACAAGAACCAGCTCGATTTCTACGGCCACATGGAGCGCTTCGTCGACTGGTACTTGTTGTAGCGTCCCAGCCGAACGCCGGCCCAAGTCCGAACATGTAGGGGCACGGCACCCTGGCACCGCCCGCCAGGGCAGGTGTGCCGTGCCCCTACGACTCCGGGCGGAGCCTCTACTCCCTAGGTTCGATCCGCGCTCTCGAATGACGAAGCGAGCGACCCGATGAAGACCATCGCCTACGCTGACCTGACCTGGCCGGACGTGGCCGCCCTGCCGCGCGATCTTCCGCTGCTGATCCCACTCGGTGAGGAAGAGTACGACCTGCAGCGGGTGGCGCGGCGGTTGAAGGCTGAGACCGTCGTCACCCTTCCCGCCATCCCCTACGGTTTCCCGCGTTCGGGTAGTCTCGGAGACCTGGCCGTTGGCGCCGGTCTCATGCGGCGCGTCCTCCTGGGCGTCGTGCGCGAACTGAATTCACAGGGCTTCCGGCGCATTTTCTTCCTGGACGGCCATCGGGTGGCGCGTCGCATCGCGCCCCGCGGCTTGCACTTCCTACAGACAGCGATCCGGGCGGATCATTCGGGAGGCCGTTCGTGGCGCTGGCCGGCAGACTTGGTCGAGCGCGTCGTCGTGATCAGCATCGGCCACACCGAGCAGCACGGCTTGCACCTCCCGCTCGATACCGACACCTGCATCGTCGCCGCCATCGCCGCCGGCGTCGAGGTGGCGGCGCCGGATAGAGTCACATGCCTGCCGACCTGGCCTTACGGGGTCAGCACGCACACCCGGCAGTATCCAGGAACGCTCAACCTCGGCGGCCGCGTATTCGAGGACTTCTTCCTGGCCCTGATCGGGCGGCTGGCGACGCTGGGAGCCAGGGCCGTGCTCTTCTCGAACGGCCACGGAGGCAATCACTCGTTTCTGGTCAATGTCGTCAAGTGGGCTGGTGAGCGCTGGCCGGAGACGTTCACCGCCACCGAATGGCTCCACACGACCGGGCCGGCGCTTGAGACGTACCGCCAATCCGAGATCGGCGGGATGGGTCACGGCTGTGAGCTCGAGACGAGTTACATGCTGCACCTGCGACCCGCATCCGTGCGCCTCGAGCTGGCCCGCCGCGAAACCGATTTCATCAGCACGCCGGAGTACTACATGGATTGGTCGGAAGGTGGGCGCCTGACGGCCAACCCTCCTTGGACCGATGACACCCTCACTGGCGTCTACGGGGATCCGACGCTGGCGACGGCGGAGAAAGGTCGGCTCTGGCTCACGGCCGCCGTCGCCGAGAAGGTCGACTCGGTAGACGAGATTCTGGAGCAAAGGCGGCGGCGGGAAGCACGGCGGCGCCAGCGCGCCTAGCGCCAGGGTCTTGATGGGAGCGCCGGATAAGAAAGCCCCACGCCGGCCACTCTCCTTCCAATGTCATTCCGAGCCCCCGCACGATCGTCCCCGAAGCGAAGCGGAGTGGGAGGGGGCGACACCTGCGCATGCAGCTGCGCCGCAGGCGCAGGTGCAGGTGGGAATCCCCAGAGCGCGACAAACGCCTCATGACCCACGGGTGGGACACCTCGTGCCCGCGGCGGTATTCCCCTGAAACATCATAGGGATTCCTCGCCCTTCGACGGAGCCTGCCCTGAGCGCAGCGAAGGGCTCGCTCGGAAGGACATAGAGGTGAAAGTCCCACGGCTGCGAAGCTCCCCTCCCATATTGTCATTCCGCACCTCCGGCGCCAGGGAGCGCAGGTGGGAATCCCCGAGGCGCGTCAGACCGCCCGCCGTCCTCGGGCGCTACCGCCGCGCCCGCATCACAAGGAGCGCTTGACGCTCGTGTCGTCCGGAGGCAACCGAAGGATGGCTACCGTACCGCCGATGAAAGCCAACCCGGCCAACACGAACAGGGACAGGTAGCCGGCTGTCGCCGTTCCGGTCAGACGGTTGATCGGATCGATGATCAGGCCTCCGGTCAACCGCGCCAGCCCGCTACCGGCCGCGGTGGCGATGTTAGCCAGCCCCAGCATGCGCGCCGCGTTCGCTCCGGGGACGATTTGAGTCGCCAGCGCCCAGCTGGCCGTGAGAAAGACGCCTACCGAGATCCCGAGGATCCCGCCGGCGACGAGCGCCACCGTCGTCGACGGCGCGGCGACCAGCAAGGCCGTTCCGCCGGCCGCCCCCACGCCGGCCGCGGCTACCAGTCGACGCCGTCCTATCCGATCGGCGAGCAGACCGGCGGGGAGCGCCACCAGAATCAGCCCGATCCCCATCAAGGCCGACAGATCGGCGACGAAGCGTTGCGCCTGCGCTTCGGGAAGTCGCAAGACATCGATGACGAAGAAGAGAAGGAAGGTGTTGAGTGCCAGGAAGCCGCCCCAAACCAGGGCGCGATTGACGAACCACGGGCCAAAGGAGGGATGGGCGCGTCGGTCGAAAGCAAAGGCGCGGCGCAGGTCGAGACGGGGCAGGCTCGGGGAGGTGTGGGACGGGCCGGCTTCTCGCGCCACCCGGCCCACGATGACGACGGCCAGGACGACCGCCGCGGCGGCCACGGTGACGGCGGCTACCAGCGCGCCCCCGGCCACCAACCTGCCGGAGATCTGGCGGCCGGCGACGAATGCCAGGATCTCCAGCGCCGATTTCCAGCCCGCGGCCGCGCCCAGCTGGTGTTCCGGCACCTGGTCGGGAAGGAGCGCCTGGCTTGGCGATTGAACCGTGTTGGTCGAGAGCTGGGTCAAGAGCAGCAGCAATAACAGCGACCCCAACCCCGGCGCCCGCGCGATCAAGAAGAGAGACGCGATCAAGACCGCGCCTCCGCCGACGAAATAGGGCAATCGCCTCCCCCAACGGCTCTTCGTCCGGTCGGACACGTCGCCGATGATGGGCTGCCAAGCGATCGCGACCAGAATGCCCAAGAAAGTGAGCAACCCGAAAGCCGTGTTCTTGAGCTGGGGAGCCAATTCGAGCACGCGGTGCCCGAGGACGGCCGGCTCGAGAGTGTTGGTGACAAACCCCAGCGCGAACGCTAGCGCGTTGAGCGCGACCAGACGGTGCCACGGGAGAACCGTGGTCCGTGGCCAGTGGTCCGTGGCCAGAAACGATTCCTCGGATGACTGGCCACTGGCCACTAGCTACGGACCACCTTCTTGTAGTAATCGCACCATTTCGTGACCGGGCAGCGTTCGCAGGCCGGACGGCGCGCTTGGCAAACCTCGCGGCCAAGTCGAATCAGATTCAGGTGTGCCGCTTTGTACGTATCCGGTGGAAAGAGCGCGGCCAGTGAGACGTGCGCTTGCTCGGCGCTGGCCTTGGATGGGCGGAGCCCGAGGCGGCCGGTAACTCGATAGATGTGCGTGTCGACGGGAAAGGCCGGCATGTCGAGCGAGAACAGCATGACGATCGCCGCCGTCTTGGGACCGACCCCTTTGAATCGCAGCAGCCATTGGCGGGCGCCGTCCGGAGGCTGGCCGCGCAGGAACTCGAGATCGAGCTGGCCGCGTTCGGCCGTGATTTGGCGCAGCGCCGTCTGCAGGCGCGGTCCTTTCTGGTTGGCCAGCCCCGCCGCGCGGATGGCGGCGATGACCGAGCGACGCGGCGCATCGCGCACCGCCTCCCAGCTGGGGAAACGGAGTCGAAGGGCGTCATAGGCCCGGTCGCGGTTGAGGTCGTTGGTACTCTGGGAGAGGATGGTGGAGACCAGCTCGTCCAGCGGCGGAAGGGTCCGGCGCCAGACGGGCTCGCCATAGACCTCGAGTAGCCGACGGTGGATGGCGAGGGCACGCCGAGCAAGGGCCTTCACGCGCGGATTATAAGCGTCAAGCGATCGAACAAGAAGGTGTAGGGGCACGGCGCGCCGTGCCTCTACCTCGCCGATGACCACGTTGACCTCGCGCCGAAGACGGCTATACTAGGGACAGTCCGCCCGTGGCGCCGCCACGCGGAAACGCACACCCCACGAGGCCGTCAGCTCCACCTTCATCCCAACGGAAACCACCTTCTCTCCTCGGAGCGCCCTGGTAAAAGGCCAACCTTGATCCGCCTCTTCTTCGCCACCGACGTCCACGGGTCGGAAGTCTGTTGGAAGAAATTCATCAGCGCCGCCAAGTTCTATGACGTGCAGCTCCTCATCCTGGGCGGCGACATGACCGGCAAGGCCATCGTCCCGATCATCGCCCAGGCCGGCGGCAAGCACAAAGTGACCTTGCTCGAGCAGGAGAAGATGCTGGACGGGCCCGACGAGGTCCAAAGGATGGTCGAGACCATCCAGAATCGTGGCTACTATCCCTACCTCACCACCCCGGAAGAGGTACAGGAGATATCGAAGACGCCGGGTCGGTCGGACGAGCTCTTCCAGCAGGAGTCCTTGAAGACGTTGGAGCGCTGGATGTCCTATGCCGACGACCGCCTCGATGGGTCGGGCATCCGCTGTTACGTCTGCCCGGGAAACGACGACATCTTCGAAATCGACGGCGCCATCGCCGCCTCGCGTACGGTGCACTCGGTCGAAGGGCAGGTCGTCGCCCTCGACGAGCATCACGAGATGGCCAGCACCGGCTGGTCGAATCCGACGCCGTGGCAGACCCACCGCGAAGAGCCGGACGAGGCGTTGGGCCGGCGGATCGAAGCCGTCGTCAGCCAGGTCAAGAATCCGGCCAACGCCGTCTTCTCCTTTCACGTGCCGCCGTACGGGAGCGGCCTGGACGAGGCCCCGGAGCTGACGAAGGACCTGCGGCCGGCCTACGCCGGCCGATCGTTGGTGCCCGTCGGCAGTAAGGCGGTGCTCAAGGCGATCGAGACCTTCAAGCCGTTGCTCGGGCTGCACGGCCACATTCATGAAGGCAAGGGTTCGCGCAGGTTGGGTCGGACTCTCTGCCTCAACCCAGGCAGCATGTACGAGCAGGGGGTGCTGCACGGCGCGCTGGTGGACCTGAAGGAGAACAAGGTCGGCAACTACATACTGACCACGGGCTGAGCGACGCGCCGGCGGCCCACGGTCTCTACCCTCTTCAGGGCACATCCAGGGCGCACACCCAGGGTGCACACCCAGGGTGCACCCGAAGGGGTGCCCGCCCTTGGCGCACTGCCCCCTGGGGGCGCCCGAAGGGGCGTAGAGTGCGAAGAGGGTGAGGGCGGGGCTGCTCCCGGAAGGACACCGGGACGGTGTGCGCGAGGGAAGGAGGTCCCTATCGGAGGAACATGCCCCTACCACCGATGCGACGAGTGAAGCGCGCATGGGCCAGCCCGGCGTTGCCCGGGCTTCGGCCCACAATCTCCAAAGGAGCCTCCCGATGAGCGAAGCGACTCTGTTCGTGCGCAAAGCCAGCGGTCTGGTGCGCTCGTGGTCGGGCTTTGACGCATTCATCTATGCCACGTTCTCGATCAACCTGATCACCCTCGGGTTGTTCATCTTCTCTTATTGTTGGTACTTCACGGGGAATCTGTCGACGGCCGTCATCGTCGGTGGTGCCTTCACCATCTTCGAGGTCATCGTCTATGCCAGCCTGATCTCGGCCATGCCGCGCGCCGGCGGCGACTACGTCTGGCAGAGCCGGATTCTGGGGCGCGGGCTGGGGTTCCTGCTCGCCGTCACCGGCTGGTGGTTCATCCTGTGGCTGTGGGTGCCGCTCTACGGCCAGATCTTGTCCTATGAGTTCCTGACTCCGATGGCGGCCTTGCTCGGCGCGCCGGCGACGGCGCTGTGGTTCACCGGGACCAGCGAGGGGCTGCTGGTGGGGATGGCGCTGGTCTGCGCCATCGTCTTCATCTACATCGCCGTCGGCATGAAGTGGTACGCCCGCTTCCAGAAGCTCTGCTTCTACATGGGGATGGTCGGGCTGGCCCTGGTCTTCGCCCTGCTGCTGATGGGAAACAAGGAGTCGTTCATCGCCGGCCTCAACAGCAATTTGCCGGCGCTGTACGGAGTGCCGCAGGGTGATTACTACGGCGCCACCATCGAAGCTGGCCAGGCGGCCGGGACAACGTTCGGCGCACCGGGATCGGTCGCCTTGCTGGCTAGTTTCGCCTTGATCCCCATGATGGTCTTCTTCAACCTATGGCCCAATTGGGGATCGACGCTGTATGGGGAAGTGCGGGGCGCCTCGGACTACAAACGCAACTTCTGGGGCATGGCGGCGGCCGTCATCGCCACGGCCGGGCTGGCGCTGGTGTTCTTCGCCCTGATCAATAAGACGTTGGGCTGGGACTTCTACATGAACGCCAACGGCGCCTTCTGGAGCAACTACTTCTATGGGACGGAGATGGCGATCCCGGTCTGGCCTTACCCGGTGCAGTTCGCCACCTTCCTGACCACCAGCCGTGCGCTGCAGCTGCTGGTGGTCTTCCTGGTTGGGATGTGGTGGTTCGGCTGGTCGGGGACGGTGTTCCTCTCGTCGACCCGCGTGATCTTCGCCGCCGCCCTCGACCGGATGTTGCCGGAGTGGGTGTCGAAGATCGAGCCGCGCACGCGCACGCCGATCTACGCGCTGCTGCTGATGGTCATCCCATCACTGATCATCTCCTACCTGTACGCCTACAACATCTTCAATTTCAAGTCGATCGTACTGGATGCGACGCTGGTCATCGCCGTCACCTTCCTGGGAACGGCGGTGGCCGCCATCCTGCTGCCGTGGCGGCAGAAGGGGATCTTTGAAGGTTCGCCGATCGCGCGCTTCGGGTTGCCGACTTGGCTCAACTGGATTGTGACGGCGCTGTTTGTGATCGGGGCCGGCTACCTGATCTACCTGATGGTGACCTATGGCCGGCAGGTCTTCGCACAGTGGGCCGACCAAACCAGCCTGACGCAAGGAATGATCGCCCTCGTGGCTGTGCTGAGCCTCATCAACGCCGCCCTGCTGGTCTACATCCTGATCTTCGTCGGCCGGCGCCTGTTGGCCGGGGAGCGGGTGCCTCTGGTCACCACGATGGGCTTGATCTTCTTCGCGTTCCTCGACTGGCTGCTGGTGGTGTGGCTCTGGGATCCGAGTTACCTGTACGGCATCGGCTGGCAGAACAGCACTTCGATGCTGTTCATGGTGGCGATGTATGGACTGGCGGCGGTGATCTTCTTCGGCTTTAGCGCCTACCGCCGGCGCCAGGGGATCGAGATCGACAAGGTCTACAAGGAGATTCCAGTCGAGTAGGCTGGGCGATGTTTGGCCGCCCTCCCCGGCGCAAGCCGGGGAGGGCGGATCTCTCCGCGCGCGGCGGGGCAGGCCGCACACGGGTGAGCCGCGGGGCCGGCAGGCGGAAGGGACCCTGTGGCTGAGTACATTGACTACCCGAGGGGACGTGCTATAGTTGACCAATCAGCTTTGCGGCACAATCTCTATCCGCTCCCCATTCCCTGAGACGGCTTAGCGAGGCAAGGGCGCGCCCTGAGGGTGACCCGAAGGGCCGATCCCTCTCATACCCGCCTCCCGGAGGTGACCCAGCGCGATATCCAACCAATCCTTTGTCCCGAAGCTCCACCCAACTTGATCCCGCGCCTATCGAAGACGACACACGGAAGGCCGCGGGATGAGGGAATGGGCACGAAACGCCTATCCAATCCACGGAGGATGAGATGAGAGTCCAATGGAACAAGGCTCTACCCGCCCTGATCGCCGTCCTGATGCTGCTGGCGGCCTGCACCCCGGCGGCCACCGAGGCCCCCCCTGCTCCGACGCAGCCCCCGGCGGCCGATACCGCGATGCCGCCCGAGGTTGACCCGATGGCGGCCCTCGTCGCCGCGGCCCAGGCCGAGGGAATGCTGACGACCATCGCCTTGCCCCATGACTGGTGCAACTACGGGGCAGTCTTTGAGGGCTTCAAGGCGAAGTACCCCGGCATCACGGTCAATGAACTCGACCCCGGAGCCGGCTCGGGCGAGGAGTTGGAGGCAATCAGGGCCAACATGGGTAACACGGGCCCACAGGCCCCGGACGTGATTGACGTCGGCCTCGCCTTCGGGCCTACGGCCAAGGACGAAGGTCTCATCCAGGCCTACGAGGTGGCGACTTGGGACGAAATCCCTGATGGCGCCAAGGACGCCGAGGGCTTCTGGTACGGCGACTACTACGGGGTGCTGGCACTCGAGGTCAACACGGCAGAGGTGGCGAACCCTCCCACTGAGTACGCCGACCTGCTTAAGCCCGAGTACAGCGGTCAGATCGCCCTCTCGGGTGATCCTCTGACCTCCAATGCGGCCGCCCTCACGGTATGGGCCGCCGGTCTCGCGACCGGCGCCACTGGGGAGGAAGCCGCGCAGGCAGGGCTCGAGTTCTTCAAGTCGCTCAACGAGGCCGGTAACTTCGTCCCGATCGACGGCGACTCCCGCACCGTCGGGATCGGGGAGACCCCGATCTTGGTCGACTGGTCGTACAACTCGATCTTCAACGACGTGGCCCTTGCCGGCAATCCTGATCTGGTGACCAACGTACCGGCAGCGGGTCGCCTCGCTGGCGTGTACGTTCAGGCGATCAGCGCCTACGCGCCGCATCCCAACGCCGCCAAGTTGTGGATGGAGTACCTGTACTCGGATGAAGGCCAACTCGGCTGGGCCTCCGGGTACTGCTACCCGATCAGGTTCAATTCGATGTTGGAAGCCGGCACCATCCCGGCCGACATGGTGGCGCTGCTACCCAGCACGGAAGGGGCTTACTTCCCGACGATTGACGAGATCAACGCCGCCAAGGCGGTCATCACCGCCGGCTGGCCGACGGTGGTCGGTGTCGAAGTCCTCCCTCTACCCTGACTCCCGATTGGCTGATCGGACCGTGGGGGGCGCGATGCGCCCCCCACGGCTCCACCTCGGGAACTGGTTCGGCGTCCTTCCTTTTTTTGTATTTTCCAGCTTATTCCTGATCGGGCCGACCCTGATCCTCGCCTACCGCAGCTTCGAGGGGCTCGAGGGGGGCCTGACCCTCGACAACTACCGCCAGCTGGCGAGTCCCGGCGTGATCAGCGCCTACGGAATGTCGATCCGGATCAGCCTCACGACCGCCATCCTCGGGGGCCTGTTCGGGTTCCTCCTGGCGTGGGCGGTCTCGCTAGGGAGGCTTCCCGGTCCGCTTCGGTCGACGACCACCACCTTCTCCGGAGTAGCCTCCAACTTCGCGGGCGTCCCGCTGGCGGCCGCGTTCATCTTCACCCTGGGCCGCGTCGGGGTGGTCACGCGCCTCGTCGAATCGTTCGGGTTCGACCCGTATGAATCCGGATTCAGCCTCTACTCCTTCACGGGCCTGTCATTGGTCTATCTATTCTTCCAGATCCCGCTGATGGTCCTCGTCATGCTCCCTGCCCTCGACGGGCTCAAGCGTGATTGGCGGGAGGCGGCCGAGAATCTCGGGGCCACCCCAGGTCAATACTGGCGCCACGTCGCCCTGCCGGTGCTCATGCCCTCGATCTTGGGGACCATGATCCTGCTGTTCGGCAACTCGTTCGGCGCCCATGCGACCGCCTACGCCCTGACCGGAGGCATGTTCAACCTGGCCACCCTCCTCATTGGACAGCAGATCTCAGGCGACGTCCTCCACAACCCCGGACTGGGCTATGCGGTGGCGATGGGGATGGTGATCATCATGGCCCTGTCCATCCTCATCTACTCCATCCTCCAGCGCCGCTCGGAGAGGTGGCTGGGGTGACGATCTCCGCTGCTCCTCTCCCGCGCGCGGCCGAGCCGCCGGCGGCCGAGGCTCCCGCCAAGGGGAACCGGTTTTCGTCCTGGATGATCTTCCTGGTGGTCGGCATCTACTTCCTGCTCCCCCTCGCGGCCACCTTCTATTGGTCGCTGCGGGCGGAGAAGGGCAAGCTCGGCTTCGAGGCCTACCGGAGGCTGTTCTCCGATACCGGCTTCCTGCCAGCCTTCAGCGAATCGATCGTCAACGCCGTCGCCGCCATCACCCTCAGCCTGCTGATCATCGTACCCACCGCGTACTGGGTCCGGTTGCGAATGCCGAAGCTGCGGCCGGTCGTCGAGTTCATCACGCTGCTGCCATTCGTGATCCCGGCCGTCGTGCTGGTGTTCGGCATCATCCGCCTGTACGGCCGGCCACCGCTGCTGCTGACAGCCACCTACGACAGCTCGCGGGTCCTCCTCGTCTGCGTGTACGCCGCCCTCTCGTTCCCCTACATGTTCCGCTCGGTCGACAATGGGTTGCGGGCGATGGACGTCCGGTCGCTGACGGAGGCAGCGCTGAGCCTGGGGGCGAACTGGGTCACCATCCTGCGCGACGTCATCTTCCCCAACCTGCGGGTGGCTGTGCTCTCGGGGGCCCTGCTGACCTTCGCCATCGTCATCGGCGAGTTCACCATCGCGCTCTTCATGGCCCAACACACCTTGGGGCCCTACATGGCCAACCTGACCCGGAGCAAGGTCTATGAGCCCTCGGCGATGGCGATCGTCGCCTTCGCCATCACCTGGGCGGCGATGGGGATGATCGCCTACATCTCGAGGGAGAGGAAGCACCGGTGAGCGGCGGGTTCCTGAGCCTGGAGGGCGTGCGCAAGGAGTTCGGCGGAGTGTTCGTTGTCGACGCGTTCAACCTGGAGGTGGCGCAGGGCGAGTTCGTCTCGTTCCTCGGGCCCTCCGGGTGCGGGAAGACGACGACGCTGCGGATGGTGGCGGGTTTCGAGCAACCCACCTCCGGTACGATCCGGCTGGCGGGGAAGGACGTTACCTTCACTAAGCCCAACGATCGCAACATCGGGATGGTCTTCCAGAGCTACGCGCTGTTCCCGAACATGACGGTCGGCCGAAACGTCGGCTTCGGGCTGAAGGTGCGCGGCCGACCCAAGGCTGAGATCGACGCTCGCGTGAAGGAGATGCTGGACCTGGTGCAAATGCCGCAACTGGAAACGCGCTACCCGTACCAGCTCTCGGGCGGGCAGCAGCAGCGCGTCGCGCTGGCGAGGGCCCTGGCCATCCGGCCCCAAGTGTTGCTGCTCGACGAGCCGCTTTCCGCCCTCGATGCCAAGATTCGCGTTGAGTTGCGCGGCGAGATTCAACGTATCCAGCGCGATCTGCAGATCACGACCGTGTACGTCACCCACGACCAGGAGGAGGCGCTCTCGATCTCCGACCGGATTGTGGTGATGAGCGCCGGGAGGATGGAGCAAGTCGGCAAGCCGTTCGAGATCTACAACTTCCCGGCGACAACGTTCGTTGCCAGTTTCGTCGGCACGCTGAATCAGCTTCGATGTCAGGTGGTGGACCCCGTCGGCGGCCGGCTGGCTCACGACGGTCAGGAGTTCCGAACCGCGACTCCGGTCGAGGCGCCCGACGGGTCGACCGTGGTAGCGATGCTTCGCCCGGAGGAACTCCACTTCGGGCAGGTCGATGGGGAGAACCAGATGGTCGGGGAGGTCGTCTCGGTGACCTTCCTGGGCGCGCTGGTGCGGATTCAGCTCAGCGTGGGTCCGGCCCGGCTCACGCTGGACGCCCTCAACGAACGCCGGCTGACCTTGCCCAAGGTCGGTGATCGGCAGACCGTCTCGTTCCCGCCGCACGCGGTGTGGGTAATGCCCGCCGCTTGACGGCGGCCGCCGCAAGTCGGAGCACGAAAGCGAGATGCGCCGGTCCTGAGCGCAGTCGAAGGGCCGGCGCATTGCTCAAGGAGGCCAAGCGAGAGATGGGATCGACGACGGGAGCGCCGCGCGACGTTCGGTCCTGGCTGTCGTCGGCGCTGCTCATGACGGCCGGGACCCTGCTGATGGTGGTGTCGCTGACCGTCTTCCTGGCGCCGTCGGGGATCGCGCCGGGCGGGGTTTCAGGCACCGCCGTCATTCTGAATTCCGTCTTCGGCTGGTCGATCGGCTGGGTCATGCTCGTCCTCAATATCCCGCTGCTGGCCGTGGGCTTCCGCTACCTCGGCCGGTTTCAATTCCTGGTGCGGACGGCGTACGTCGCCGGCCTGTACAGCGTCGGCGCGCAGGTCTTCACCGAGGTGTTGAAAGTTCCACCAATCACCGACAACGCTCTGCTCAACGCCCTTTACGGCGGCGTCATTGGAGGCATCGGATCGGGCCTGATCTACCGCGGCCGGGCGTCGGTCGCCGGGACGGGTATCCTCGCCCGCATCGTGCAGCTCAGGACGGGGATGCCTGTCAGCCAGGTCTTCCTGATGACGGACGGCGCGGTCATCCTGGCTGCCGGCATTGTCCTGGGCTGGGAGAATGGTCTGTACTCCCTGCTGGCGCTGTTCGTCTGGGGCCTGGCGACCGACTACGTGCTGGAGGGGCCGAGCGTTGTGCGCACGGCGTTTATCGTCACCGACGATCCGGACCGAGTGGCGGAGGCGGTGATGAATCAACTGAGGATCGGCGTCACGGCATGGGCCGCCCAGGGTAAGTTCACCCAGACGGCCCACACCGTGCTCTTCTGCACCGTCAGCCGGCCCGATGTGGATACGCTGCGGGCAGCGGTGGGGAAGGCTGATCCGTCGGCCTTTCTGGTGATCGGGCACGGACATCAGGCGACCGGCGGGGTGTTGCGTGCGGGGGCGGGTCCGCCCGCCGCTGCCGAGGCTGCGGCGCCACAGCCCGCGGTGCCGAAAGTCCGCCGCAAAGCCCGTCCCCCCGCTGGCGCGAAAGCGGGGCGCGTCCGGCGTTAGGCGGGCGCCGGGCCACGGTGCCAAGAAGGTGGAGGGTGAATGGGCCGAGTCATCCTGGTGGTCTCCGATGCGCTGCGGGACGACACCGCGGCGCAGCAAATGGGCTACCTGCAGCATCTGGTCGAGGCGGAGCGGGCCACCCGCTACACGGTGATCGCCGAGCTGCCGACGATGTCGCGCCCGCTCTACGAGTCGCTGCACACCGGCGTCCCGGTCAGCGTCCACGGCGTGACCAACAATCGCATCGTGCGCCGGTCGTTGATGCCGAATGTCTTCGGACAGGCTTTGACCCATGGACGGACGACGGGGGCGTCGGCGTACTGGTGGTTCTCGGAGCTCTATAACAAAGTCCCGTACGATCCCGTGACGGATCGCGAAGTGGATGACCCGGCGCTGGCCATTCAGCACGGCCGCTTCTACGTCGAAGACAATACGCCAGACCGAGAGGTCTTCGCCGCTGGGGCCACGCTCGTCCACAAGTTCGCTCCGGACTACGTCCTGATCCATCCGATGGGCATGGACTACCTGGGGGAGATGCATGGAGCCGATTCGCGCGAGTACCGCAACAATGCCATCTTCCAGGATATGACGTTGGCCAATCTGATTCCCGGCTGGCTCGAGCGCGGCTATCATGTGCTGGTGACGGCCGACCACGGGATCAACAACGACCACTTGCATGGCGGCACCCTGCCCGACGTCCGTCACGTGCCGCTGTACCTGATTCCGCCCGATGGCAAGGGGCGCGGCGACACCCGCAGCCAGGTGGCGCAGCTGGGGATCGCGCCGACGGTGTGCCGGCTTCTCGAAGTGCCCATCCCGGATACGATGAAGGCCAAGCCGATCGGATAGGAGATCGTCTCATGTCTGCAAACCTTCAGTTGCGTCAGGCCGCGGATGGTCAGTGGTATTTCAACCTGACCGCCGAGAACAATCAGGTCATCTTGACCAGCGAGACCTACACTGTCAAGCCGGCCGCGCTGAAGGGCATCGAGTCGGTGCGTGTCAACGGAGCCGTGGCGGAGCGGTTTGAGCGCCGCCAATCGAAGGACGGCCGCGATTACTTCGTCCTGAAGGCGGCCAACCACGAGATCATCGGGACGAGCGAGATGTATTCTTCGACGCCGGCGATGGAGAACGGCGTCCAGGCCGTGATGCGGGTGGCCGGTTCGGCGAGGGTTGTGGAGAGCCAGCCGTAAGAAGAAACCGGGTTTCTGGAAGAAACCCGGTTTCTCCCTGCCGGAGGATCGTTGGGTGATGACGGACGATCGCAAGACAAAGGCCCAACTGGTGAAGGAACTCAAGGCGCTGCGGCGGAGACTGCGGAGCCTGGAGCGGCCGCCCGAGGGCACGAGCGGGGGGAGACATCTGCCGCGGCAGGATGATTACTTCGAGGCCTTGGTCCGCGATAGCCCGGTGGCGATGGTCGCCGTCGACCTGAACGCCGACGTCGTAGCGTGGAACCCGGCGGCGGAGCATCTCTTCGGCTACACGTTCAGGGAGGCCGTCGGAAGGAACCTCGATGATCTGATTGCTGGATCCGAGGCGATCCGGGCCGAAGCGCTCGGCTACTCCGGCGATGCGCTCAAAGGTGGGCGCATCGATGCCACGACTCGCCGCTTGCGCAAAGACGGTTCTTGGGTGGACGTCGAGGTGCTTGGGCTGCCGGTGGTCATCCGGGGCGAACAGCGAGGCTATATCGCCATCTACCACGATATCCACGAGCGCAAGCGGGCCGCGGAAGAGCAGCGTCGGCAGAGGGAGTATTTCGAGGCGATCTTGCGGAATAGCCCTGTGGCCATCGTCACGGCTGATTTGAAATCCAGTGTCGTCTCATGGAATCCTGCAGCCGAGCTCCTCTTCGGCTACCCAGAGGCGGAGGCCATCGGCCGGAAAGTGGAAGATCTGGTGGCCGGTTCCGATCTCATCCGAGCCGAAGCCGATGACTACTCACGACTCAACCTGAGCGGTGAAGCGATCCGTGTCGTCACGCGACGAAGCCGAAAGGATGGCACCCTGGTCGACGTTGAACTGCAAGGGCTGCCGGTGATCATCGGCGGAGAGCAGAAGGGTTACATCGCCATCTACCACGACATCTCGGCGCACAAGCAGGCGCAAGCCGAGCTGAGCCAACAGAAGTCGTATCTGGAGGCCGTCGTCCAGCACAGCCCGGTAGCCATCGTCATCATCGACCCCGACGCCAGCGTGCGGGCCTGGAACCCGGGGGCGGAGAAGCTCTTCGGCTACACGCCGGACGAGGCCGTTGGGCAAAACATCGACGATTTGGTGGCCAAGTCGCCGGAGATTCGGGCGGAGGCGGTCGGCTTCAGCCGTAAAGGGGGGAAGGGAGCCGTCATCCATGCCATCACGCGCCGCACGCGCAAGGACGGCAGTCTGGTCGACGTCGAGTTGAGCGCCGTCCCGGTCGACTTCGGTGGGGAGCAGAAAGGCTACATCGCCCTCTATCACGACGTCACCGCCCACAAACAGGCAGAGGCCGAGCTGAGCCAGCAGAAATCCTATCTGGAGGCCGTCGTCGAAAACAGCCCGGTGGCGATCGTCGTCGTCGATCCCGAGGCCAGCGTTCGCGCCTGGAATCCCGGGGCCGAAAAACTCTTCGGGTATTCCACGGGAGAAGCCGTCGGGCATAACCTCGACGAGCTGGTGGCCAACGCGCCGGAAATCCGGGGCGAGGCCGTCGATTACAGCCTGAGAGGCGTGCAGGGGGCCGTGATCCATGCCATCACGCGGCGCACACGCAAGGACGGCAACCTGGTCGACGTCGAGTTGAGCGCCGTCCCGGTCGACTTCGGCAATGACCAGAAGGGCTTGATCGCCCTCTACCACGACATCGGTGAAGTCAAGCGGGCGGAGGAGGATCTGCGCCGGCAGAAGCAGTACTTCGAGGCCGTCGTCAACCACAGCCCGGTGGCCATCGGTGTGATCGGCATCGATGGCCGAATCTCGGTGTGGAACCCCGCCGCGGAAAAGCTCTTCGGCTACACACCGGAGGAAGCCTACGGCCGCGACATTGACGACCTGGTCGCCAAAGCGCCTGAGATCCACGCCGAGGCCGTCCGTTTCACCCGGCACAAGAGCCGGGGGGAGGTCTTCCATGCCATCACCCGGCGGACCCGCCGGGATGGGAGCCTGGTCGATGTCGAGCTCCTCGGCGTCCCGATCTTCATCGGTGACGAGCGCG
>Ga0209431_10000436_pt1 | contig 34732 bp, 33 predicted proteins | sample RifCSP13_3_FD_184021 | JGI IMG/M metagenome (GOLD analysis project Ga0209431, IMG submission 184021) | Soil microbial communities from Rifle, Colorado - Rifle CSP2_sed 13_3 (SPAdes) (version 2) | ecosystem: Environmental > Terrestrial > Deep subsurface > Rock core/Sediment | place: Rifle... | reverse complement strand
CAAAGGAAACCCATTGCTCGTGGTTACGGCTGTGCCGCCTGATGTGCCGCGGTGGCTTGCCTCGCGGGTTCAGCTGCTTCTAGCGCTTGGGCTACGCCCTCCTTCGCGGTTCTTGCAATTCGCTACCGAAGTGGGGAAAAGCAGCCCCTTGGTTCAACTAGCCGTGAGATGAGCATAAGCAGAAGGGCGCAGCCCAAGTCGGTTCTTGGCAGCTACCGCGAGGCAAGCCATCGCGGCACATCAGGCGGCACAGCCGTAATGAATCTAGCTTGGTGCTTCATAGTGGTTTCTAAAGAGTGCCGCCCTTACAAACTAAAAATCCAAACGCAGCCCTAGACGAATCTGTCGGTGGCGCAGTGTGCGTGTTGTAACCAGAAAAGAGTCGAGAAACGACTGCCGTTGTTCGGCGGTGGCGGCCGGCGCCAAGGCGTTAAAGTTGATGAACTCACTGCCAAAGCTGAAGACAGTTTTGTTCAACACGTTGTCAAACTCCATGGATGCCCGTAGTCGAGAACGTCGCCCCAGGCGAAATTCGCGGCTGACATTCAGGTCAAGCATAAATACGCCTGGACCGTGACCGGCGTTACGAGGCAGGTTCCCGCTTTCACCAATCGTTGGGAGCGCGAAGAAATTCAGAAGTGTTGGTTCTATTGCCTCCCCGGGTCGTCGCCAATGCAGGAGCTTCACATCACCTGTATAAACAGGTCGATCATTTCCCACGTCGTCGAGATTCCGGTCGATTCCACCAAGCGAGATATTGAAGGGCGCTCCTGATGCGAGACGCAAAATCGGGGCGACAATGAACCCTCCCAGATATCCTGGTAGATCGAACGTGCCGGAAAAAACAAAGCGATGTCCTCGATCGAGTAGACTGCGAGCCCTTTCGCCACGAAAGTCGCCCGGGTGCAGGGCATCGGAGGTGTTGACTATCCCATCATCAAGTAGTCGAGAAAGCGTATAAGCTCCGCGCAGAGTGAATCGCAGTCTATGCTCGCTGTTTTGGAAACGCTTTTGGAGATTGACTGTAAGTGCGTGATAAGAACTGTTGCCAACCGAGATCAGTTGCTCAACTTCGCTGCGAGAGGGATCCGGCCTCAGATTACTAATTGCAGCAAGAACAACCTCAACCACAGTCGCGGATGTAAAACTGTTGAGGTTGAAGACCGAGATGGGTACGCCGAATTCCGCAATCCGCTCAATCGCATTCGGGGTTAAGGGATCGGACGGGCTGACGACAAATCTAACCAGCTCGCCGGCGTTTGCTCCATTGTATAAGGGTCGCAAGCCGAGTGGGCCATTGCGGAAGTTGGCGAAATCGCGAGAAGACAGATAAGCTGAAAAACTGTTGTAGCCTGTGGGTAAAGCGGGAGCGTTGGCGTTAAATTCCCGCCAGAGGTGAAGGCCTCGACTAAACGTGTAGTTTGTTTCGATGACGATGTTGGCTCCGAGCTCGCGTTCCATTCCCAGATTTAGCTGGTAGCTCTCGGGAATGCGTAGGCTCGGATCGAGCCGCCGGGAAAAGCCTGTATCGAGCAGCGCAAAATCACGTACCAGCGGTGAAGTCGCCTCGAGAGTTTCCGGAAAACGCAGGTTGGCGGCAATAAAAGCGCGTCGCTCGTCAGCGCTGAAGATGCGGCCCGTAACAGAATTTCGCAACGCGTTTGTATCGAAGAAAAGTTTACGAGTTCCAAGCGTGAAATCGTCAATTGTCCTGAGCAAGACGCGATTGTAGAAGACTCCCACTCCAAACCTCAGAGCCATCTTGCCTGATTTAAACGGATCGTAAGCAAGCGAGAGACGGGGACCAAAATTATTCTTGTCTCTGAGTATGCTCTCCTTCTCGTAACGCAGCCCATAGCTCAACACTAGATTGGAAGTTGGCCGCCATTCGTCCTGCACGAACAGGCCTAGATAGATATTTCGTTGTTGTGATTGGGTCTGGTAATTCTGTCTGAAACGGCTGGGTATGCCGGCCAGAAAATCTCCGGCGCTGGCAAAAGTGAACGTGCCGGATGCGTCGGTGAGATCGATATATATAGAGTCGATTCGCTGCAGATCAAACCCCGATTTTATAGAATGAGAGCCGGCACTGGAGGCCAGAACGTCCTGAAATTGAAAACGAGTCTCCCGGCGGTCTGTTCCTCCTGCCGTGGAAGAACCAGCGACCAAAGTGCCGGAACGTCGTGCAGGATCATCCGTCTCAAGCGGGTCATTGATAGTTATCAGTACTACCGGACCACTTGCACGTGCCACAACGCCTGGCTGCAGCCGCGAAAACTGCATTCGAGCTTGATTTACCCCGCCTGCCGCAAAGACGAGATTGTCTGTAAAGGAGAGCGAGTCTGAATCCCGCGTCCTCGCTTGCAGCGCTTCGGCCAGCCGGTTACCACCCTCAAACATTCGCAGATTTCTTGAACGACCTGACTGATATACCGAAGACGCGTTATGCATTTCAGTAAACTGGTGGTCAATTCGAGCAGTGGTAGCTTGATTCATCAGCGGCGTGCTAACCGAGGAAATGTAGGGAGCAATGTCAGCGCTTAGGGCCGGCTGACTCGCATCTTCTCTGCGCAAGGCCTTGAAGTTGGTCGGCGGCGGGAGACGAAAAAGGCTGCTTTGTTCAGCGGGCACAAGAGTATCAATGAGCGCACTATCCAACTGCTTGCCGCGCTCATAAGCGATAAAGAAGAAAGTCCGGCACCGATTTCTGCATCCGAGAAATCTGAGCGGGCCACCCAGCGTAAAACCGAAATTGTGTTCCTGCAGCGGCAATCTGTTGAGGCCCAGAGAATTGTTACGGAAGGTATTTGCATTTAGCGCTTCGTCTCGGAACAGGTAGAAAGCTCTGCCACGCAAACTCTTGGAGCCCGCGCGCGTGCGAAAGTTAATCCGGCCACCTGACGCCCGGCCATATTCGGCTGAGAATTGATTAGTGATGACCTGTACCTCCTCGACAGCCTCAATGGAGGGGAGAAATCTTTCTCTGGCAGCTCGATCATCGTTATTGTCCAAACCATCGATAGTCAGATTATTGGAATAGGCTGGTCCACCTGAAAGTGCGAAGATGCCAGCTTCTTCCGGTGTCGCCGCGCTGGCACCCCGCTCTTCGGCAAGATCTCGCGTCGAGAGGGGCTCCTCGGTGACCCCCGGCAGCGTAAACAGTAGATCGAGAAGCGAACGTGTGACATTCGGCAGCGTCTCAATTTCACGGCTACTAATGTTTCCACCGGTCACTGTTCGGGTTGTGTCCACCGGTGGGACATCTGCTTGTGTCACTGTCACTGGATCTACCTCTACGCCGGCCGGATACAACGTGATGTCAAGCGCTAGATTTTGACCGGCTTGTAGATTCAGTGCTTGCCGAAGTGCTGTAGCGAACCCTGGTGATGACACAATTAGCTCGTATGAACCAGGTTCCAACTGAATAAACCGGTAGCGTCCTGCGCCATCACTGGCGTTGTCATGCCGCGCGAGGGTTCTTAGAAAAACGACGCTTACCATCGCACCAGGAATTGCGGCGCCATTTTGGTCCAACACCCGGCCCGAGACGGTGCCGTTGTCGAGATCCTGGGCCCTTACCTCGGGGACGTATAAGCTGAACGTGGCTAGAAGGCAGATACACTGAAGACTGTGGAGGATTCGAACGGGTGAGGCGGATCTATTCATTTGCGTTCTCCTGAAGTAACCGACCCTGGCGAGGTTGCGAGGAGATAGGATCGCCGGGTGAGTAATGAGTGCCTGGCCGAGCTACCTTTGGATCGCGATTACCTTACGCATGTGAGGAAGTCGGCGACAGACTGTGGTTGATCGGGAGCGGACTCTATCACGCCAGCTGCGATCCAAACAAGTAATTTTTGGGAGATTCTAGCTGCGGGTAGCACGGCGGCGCAGAGCCGCGGCACGGCTGAAGGGAACAAGCGCGTCTGTCTGTTCGGTTTCCGGTTCCATAAAACTGGTGAACTCCTCAGTATGCGACTGCAGGTACTGAAAGAAGCGCTCAAATTCGTGTTGCATGGCGTCCATTTTTTCCCGCATATTCAATATGATTTCGACGCCAGCCAGATTTACGCCCAGATCCCGCGTGAGCGAAAGGATCAGTTCCAGCCGTTCCAGGTCGGTGTCGGTGTAAAGGCGCGTATTGCCTTCCGAGCGCGATGGCTTCAACAGACCCTCGCGTTCATACAGCCTTAACGTCTGCGGATGAATACCATATTGGTCCGCAACGGCACTGATAGTGTATGTTTTGGCCTTCCGTTTCATAAGACAGTAAATAGTAAATTGTAAATCGTGAATAGAAACGCCGTTTTCGATGGCATCAATTATTTGTTTACTATTGCTTCACCTATCTACTAATCCAAACCCATCTGCACTCTCGGGTTCTCGGCGTTTATCCGCGAATACTGCCGCAACAGTTCCTTTGTTTCTTCGGAAATCACAGGCGGCAAAGTAACCTGAACTTCCACAAACTGATCGCCACGGGCACCGGGGTTTCTGAGCGATGGAGCACCCCGCTGCCGCAGACGAAACTTCTGCCCTGATTGGGTCCCCGGCGGTATCCGCAACTGCGCCTTGCCTTCCACTGTCGGCACCTTAATCTTGGCGCCCAACGCCGCCTCGGGAACTGTTACAGGAACAGTCACATAGATATTGTCACCTTTGCGCGTGAAGTACTTGTGCGTGCCGACGTTCGTGATGATGTGCAAATCTCCGGGAGGCGCCCCCAAACGGCCGCCTTCGCCTTTGCCGGGAATTCGAACGCGCGAGCCAGTCTCGACACCTGCGGGAATCCGCACCTTCACAGTCTCGACCTTGGGAACTGTGCCTGCGCCCTTGCACAATGAACAAGGTGAACGTCGTCGACCGGTGCCCCCACAGTCGGGGCACTCCTGCGAGAAACGCAGTCGACCACCCGCGCGCTGCACCTGACCTGAGCCTTTGCACGTAGGACAAACCATGACGGGACCGCCAATGTCTCCAGCACCGTTGCAACGGGAACACTGCTCAGAGCGATTGACAGTGATATTGGCGGTCAATCCCTTAATAGCGTCTTCAAACGACAGCGCGAGGGGCATTTCAATGTCGGCGCCACGGCGAGGCTGGGGGCGTGGAGGTTCACGCTCTTTTGCAGCGCCGCCGCCAAAGAGATCCGCAAAAATATCGCGAAAGCTGGTTCCACCGCCCGATGTAGTACTTGTACCCCAATCGAAGCCACTGAAATCAAACCCGGGAGCCGCACGCCCTGTGCTTGGGCCAGCTCCACGGGCGGCGGCATCAGCAAGATTGTCGGAGTATTGACCGAAGCGGTCATAAACCGCTCGCTTCTTGGGATCCGAAAGTACGTCATGGGCTTCGGTAGTTCTTTTAAAGCGCTCTTCGGCACTCTTATCACCGGGATTGACATCCGGATGATATTTCCTCGCCAGCCGCCGATAAGCCTTTTTGATCTCTTCGGGCTTCGCATCGCGCTTGACGCCCAGCACTTCATAATAATCTTGCTTGGCCATTCCTGCTATTTACTGCCCTCCCATGGCGAATGCCGACTGATCGCGGCCTCTCACCTTGCAGCATTACCACAAAGTCTTAGGGCTACGACCAATCGGCAATCCAAATCTGGCAATCGGCTAGCGTATCGGTTACTTGTTTTCGTCCACGTCGACGTATTCCGCATCTATAACGTTGTCTTCGCCTGTGCCACCAGAAGAAGCAGCTCCCGCAGCCGAGGCCTGGTCAGCTGCAGCCGCCGGCTCTCCACCCGAAGCGCCTGTCTGTTGATACAGCGCCTCGGCAAGCTTATGGGAGGCACTTTGCAAGCGATTGAAGGCTTCGTTCAGCTTTTCAACTCCGCCTTCCTGCAAAGCTTTCTTGGCGTCGGCAATCGCTGATTCGACTTCAGACGCTACGGCTCCTACTTTCTCGCGATTGTCACTGAGCGTTTTCTCCATCTGATAGGTAAGACCGTCAAGCCGGTTGCGGGCTTCAATCTCCTCGCGTTTGCGGGCGTCATCTGAGGCATGCGATTCGGCATCCCTCATCATCTTGTCAATCTCCTCTTTCGCCAAACCAGAAGACGCGGTGATCGTGATCTTCTGTTCCCGTCCGGTGCCCATGTCTTTTGCCGAAACATTCACGATACCGTTGGCGTCGATGTCAAATGCGACCTCGATTTGTGGCATGCCGCGCGGCGCTGGTGGAATACCGACGAGATGAAACTTACCGAGGGTACGATTGTCAGTAGCCATTGGTCGCTCGCCCTGGAGCACATGTACCTCTACGGAGGTCTGATTATCAGAGGCGGTCGAAAAGATCTCAGATTTACGCGTGGGGATGGTCGTGTTGCGCTCAATTAGCTTCGTAAAGACGCCACCCAGCGTTTCGATGCCCAGGCTGAGAGGCGTTACATCAAGCAGCAGAATGTCAGTCTTCTCGCCAGACAACACACCTGCCTGCACAGCAGCGCCGATAGCCACCACCTCATCAGGGTTGACGCTCTTGTTCGGCTCCTTGCCAAACATATCGCGCACCATCTGTTGCACTTTCGGTATGCGCGTTGAGCCGCCAACCAGGACCACTTCGTCGATCTTCTTTGAATCCACGCCGGCATCTTTGAGGGCCTGCTCCACGGGTGGGCGGAGCCGGTGCAAAATCGGCTCAGCCAACTGCTCGAATTTGGCCCGGGTCAATTTCATTGCCAGGTGTTTCGGACCAGACTGATCAGCTGTAACGAATGGGAGATTGATCTCCGTCTCCATGGTGCTGGAGAGCTCGATCTTGGCTTTTTCCGCCGCTTCTTTCAGTCGCTGCAAAGCCATTTTGTCATTTGAGAGATCAATGCCCTGATCTCGCTTAAACTCCTCAATGATCCATTCGATCAAGCGTTCGTCGATGTCGTCGCCGCCGAGGTGTGTGTCACCATTGGTCGACTTAACCTCAACCACGCCCTCACCGACTTCAAGGATGGAGATGTCGAACGTGCCGCCGCCAAAATCGAATACGGCGATGGTTTCGTCCTTCTTCTTATCAAGTCCGTAAGCCAACGCAGCAGCGGTCGGTTCGTTAACAATACGCATTACCTCGAGGCCAGCAATCTTGCCAGCATCCTTGGTTGCCTGACGTTGCGAGTCGTTGAAATACGCCGGGACGGTAATGACCGCCTTCTCGACTTTTTGACCCAGGTAGTCTTCGGCCGACTGCTTCATCTTCTGAAGGATGATCGCCGAGATTTCCGGTGGGCTCCACTCCTTACCTCCGGCGAGTATGCGCACGTCACCATTCGAGGCACTTTGAACTTTGTAAGGGACCTGCTTAATCTCCTCCGTGACTTCGTTATAGCGCCGTCCCATAAAGCGTTTGATTGAATAGACAGTATTCTCCGGATTCGTGACGGCCTGGCGTTTAGCTACCTGCCCAACCAACCGGCTCCCGTCCTTCGTAAATGCCACCACCGACGGAGTGGTACGACCGCCCTCCGAGTTGGTGATTACAGTGGGCTCGCCACCTTCCATAACCGCAACTACGGAATTGGTGGTTCCCAAATCAATACCAATAATCTTGCTCATTTGTCTCTAGTCTCCAAAATTGATTGAAGCGGCCTGGCCTTGGCAATGGCCTGCCCGCCCTCCGAAAATTTCCAGCCTGATATTGCCCAAGACCCTAGTTTAATCAGCGATTAATATAATATCTGAGTGTGTCTTTGTCAACTTTTATTTAGTGGCTGGAATGAGGCTGTAAGTTGCCACGACTAAAGCTCTTTTTGCGGTTCTTCGCCGGTGTGAGCCCGGTCTTCATTGAGCAACTTGGAAGCAAAGAAGATGTAGTGCAGGCCGGAGAGCAGCGCGAAAGAGAAGACCGTTGTGTAAATGGTAGGAAGATAGTAACCCGTGCCGTAGGGCACGCTGGCCGCGAAGATGATTGCGGCAATGCTTATGATTTGAATGGTGGTGCTGAGTTTTCCCAGCCACGACGGCCGAAAACCACGGAATCCAGTCGTCACATTGATGGCGGCGGCGCCGACTACTATGAAGACATCTCGGCTAATCACAGCCACTGTCACCCAAAAGGGGATCGGCAGATGATTAGGCACCGGCTGGGGGAAAACGCTCCGGAGCGATAGCACCACAAACGCAGTTACAAGCATCAGCTTGTCGGCGATCGGATCCAAAATAGTGCCGAGCTGGGAGCGTTGATCGAAGCGGCGCGCGAGCAGCCCATCAAGGCCGTCAGTGACTCCCGCCAACAGGAATACCACGAGTGCCCACACGAATCTTTGGTAGAGGAGAAAGGTGACAAACACCGGAATGAGCACCATCCGGAAGACGGTGAGCATATTAGGAACGGTAATGATCCTGGAGGACGTCAACTGCGGTTCAGAGCCAGCGTTAGGGTTGATGTTCAGATGCGTGGATTGTTTCGCCGGCGCGGCGGCGGATGTCAAGGCCGGCATCGCAGCTCTAGCAGTGAAACTTCTGGCGGGCAGCCGTATCTTATAGGAAGAATAACCGTTCCCAGTCCGCGAGTAACGTAGATCTGCGTCTCACCCTGATGGGCAAGTCCCCTCAGCAGGCGGCGTCGAGGTCTGCCCGAACCATTGTTTTCGGAACGCAGCTTCACCTGTCCACCGTGAGTGTGCCCGCTAAGCACAAGATCGACCCCGGCCCGAGCCGCGCGGCGCAGGATGATTGGATTGTGGGCGAGTAAGAGCTTCATCTCATCTTCGCGCGATCCGGCAAGCGCCAACGGCAGATCTTCCAAGCCCACCATGGTGTCATCAACTCCCGCAAGCCAGAACGCGGCGCCACGTTGCTCGAAACGCATCCCTTCATTAACCAGCACAGTTATACGTTCGGCCCGAAACAGATCAGTTATCAAGGCAGCATCAGTCCAATGGTCATGATTACCGAGCACGGCGTAAACGCCATAGCGCGCACTCAGCCGTCCGAGCAATTCGGCGCAGGGTGCCGCATATTCACGTTCCTTCGATATGTAATCGCCGGTGAGAGCCACAATATCCGGCTGTAGCCGGTTGGCGGTTTCCACAGCACGATTTATCTGATCGCGGCTTGTAAAAGAACTATGGTGGACGTCTGAAAGTTGAACGATGCGAAATCCATCCAACGCTCGGGGTAACCGCTTGAGCCGGATTGACCGGTGCTCAATGGTTAACATGTAAGGTTCAGCAAGAGCGGAGCGCGCGGCCTGAGTCAAGGCGACGGCCAGGGTGCGCAGTGGAGTTTCAGGCGTGCCTGCGGAGCCGAAACGCGCAATTCGCCGGCCTTGCTTCCAACTGTTAGGAGTTGCCATTCGTGCTCTTCCGGGCCTAAGGATTGGCGCCTGGTTCACTGCCAGAAGCTTGGCGCCCGAGAATTGGCGCATTATAGTGACCCACACTCCGGGAGGCAACCTTGCGAGGGCCAAAAGTACCTCAAGACAACCCGGTTTGGTCCCGGATGCCACGGCCCGGTCACGCACCAGGATCACCGAAATCGCCTGTAAAGTCGCCGAAAAGCTGCCAGAATTGCCACTCGGCATCCGCCGGGGCCGAAGTCGTGTGACATAATAATGGCGAAGAGACAATAGGAAAATGCAACGTCGACTCGTCACATTCGGGGGCATTCTCGCCGGACTGCTGTTCCTCCTCGCGGCTGCCGAGACCTATCAACCAAGCCTTGCCAGTACTGCTGCCGGCCTCGAGCCAGCAACATTGATAGGGATTGCCGCAATGCTGGTAGTGGCGAAACTCGGCGGAGAATTTTTTGAGCGAATCGGCCAATCTGCCGTGCTTGGAGAGTTATTAGGCGGGATTGCTGTCGGCAATTTGATCCTCGTTGGTTTCAGCGGCGCCGAAATATTGAAGGACAACGACGTCATTGCCGCACTGGCTGAACTTGGAGTGATCATCCTGCTCTTTGAGGTTGGTCTTGAATCCGATTTACGAGAGATGATGGAAGTCGGCCGTTCTGCCATGCTTGTTGCTGTGCTGGGCGTGATTGCGCCATTCTTTTTGGGTTGGGCGGTCTCTGCTTACTTCAACCCTTACGGGGCTCGACTCGAACACATCTTCATTGGCGCCATTCTCTGCGCGACCAGCGTGGGTATTACAGCACGGGTTTTCAAAGACCTCGGGAAACTGAGAACTCGCGAAGCCCGCATCATACTGGGTGCGGCTGTAATCGATGATGTGCTGGGACTGCTGATCCTGGCGCTGGTGGCCGGAGCAATTCGAGCTGCCAACAGCGGGGGAGACTTGTCGTCACTGGAAATCGGTATGATTGCAACCAAGGCCGTGCTCTTTCTCATCGGCTCGGTAGCTATTGGTCACTTTGTGGTTCCTCAAATTCTCCGGCGGGCCGGACACCTGGAAACCCGAGGTGTGCTGCTAACCCTCGCGCTCTCCCTCTGTCTGTTGCTTTCGTGGGCCGCGGCCAAAATGGGCCTGGCGCCTATTGTCGGTGCTTTCGCCGCGGGTCTGGTGCTCGACGAGGTGCACTACAAGCCGGTTCGCGCACGAAAGGAACGGGACCTTCGCGAACTGCTCCAGCCCGTTAGTGCGGTTCTGGTACCCATATTCTTTGTGTTGATGGGTCTTAAGGTCGACCTGAGATATTTTGCGCAACTGAATTTACTAGGTTTCGCGTTCCTATTAACGTTGGCAGCAGTGGTTGGAAAACAGGTCTGTGCTCTCGGCGTGCTGGAACGTGGAGTGAACCGGCTGGCGGTAGGGTTGGGAATGGTGCCACGTGGTGAAGTGGGCCTCATTTTTGCGAGCATTGGCACCACTCTGTTGTTGCCGGCAGCAAATGGAGGTTATGAGCGCGTTATCTCACCTGCGACCTTCGGAGTCGTAGTGATAATGGTCATCATAACTACGCTGGCTACACCACTGACTTTAAAGTGGTCTCTGGCGCGCAGTTCCAGCAGTCACAGCCCGAGAGCTACTTCTAATGTGTCGGTAGAATCCGGCGATCGCGACGGGGCAACCTGAATCCAGTTCGACGAGATCGAACCGCTCAGGCAGGTGGGAAAACCGAGCAAAAGCCGGCGGAGCCGCTTACCAATCTTCACCGGCGATATATTTCAGCACGCTCTTGATAGAAGTGACACGATAGCTCCCATCGCCCTTGAGAACGGGGATATGGCGATAGCGGCCAAGATACATCTTATTGAGCGCGGTGGCCACTGAGTCGTTATCGCGTAGCAATTCAGGGTCGGGACTCATCAGTTCCATCACGGCTGTAGTCTTAGTCGCCGCATTGGTGCCCGTCATCCGCCGTAGCACATCATGCTCTGTAAAAATTCCTGCCAACTTTCCAGCTTCAACCACGAGAGCACATCCAGAACGCGCGGCCCTCATGCGTTGTACAACCTCATAAACTGGAGTGTCTGGCTCCACGGCGACAGTTTCTTCTTGCTCGAGAAGACTGAGCCGGTCTTCCATTACGGAACGTGCAAGGCCTTCGGCGGCGTCGGCACGCGGGACATCGAGATCGCGAAACGGGGCAAGGCAGTTTTCACAACGATCGGTGCCTTCAATATTCTCTTGACCACAGGAAGGACAAATCATTTTGGTTTCGAAATTTCGTCAATTTTAACGGGCGCAGGCATTGTATAGCCAACCCGCTGCCGGCACCAAGTTCTTGCCCGAGATCTGGTTTCCGGTTTTTCTACCGAGGCAAACATGAGACAAGCTGCTGCTTTGCTACTGGTGAGTCTTCTGGCAATCGTCGCGCCTGGCGACCTTGCATTTTCCGGTAAATAGTAAATCGTGAAGGGCGAGCGTTTACGATTCTACGACCCAGGTGTCGCCACTATTAATTAGCTTGTCCAGGTTGCCCGGACCGCTTTTCGCGACCGCTGTCGTGATCTGGTCTACCATCATCTCCTCATAGGTGGCGCGCTCGACCGCTCGGAAGATCCCCACTGGCTGAGGAAAGTCGGGGTGTTCCATGCGTGCCAGCATGAAGGCGACGGAAGGATCTTTCAAATAGATATCGTGAACGAGCAAGTCGTTCTCTGTGACGCCATTCTCGCCTATAGTCACGACCTCAGGATGCGCACCCTTCATACGAATGCCACGGTTGCGATCCTTGCCGAAGATCATGGGTTTGCCATGTTCCAGATAGAGGACCCGCTCCGATCGAACACTGCGTTCGGCAAACGAGTCGAAGGCGCCATCATTGAAGATGTTGCAATTCTGGTAGACCTCGATAAACGAAATGCCTTTATGTTTCGCCGCCGCCTCGATTACAGTACCAAGATGTTTCACATCGATGTCGATCGCCCGCCCCACGAAAGTAGATTCGCTGGCGATTGCGAGTGAGAGAGGGTTGATTGGATAGTCGATAGTGCCGAGAGGCGTTGACTTCGTTTTCTTACCAAACTCCGAGGTAGGGCTGTACTGTCCTTTAGTCAGTCCGTAGATGCGATTGTTGAACAGGATGTAGTTAAGGTCCAGGTTGCGTCGAATGGCGTGAATGAAGTGGTTGCCGCCGATTGACAGTGCGTCGCCATCTCCGGTTATCACCCAAACGCTCAGTTCCGGATTCGCACACTTAATACCCGTCGCTACTGCCGGTGCGCGGCCATGAATACTGTGAAAGCCGTAGGTGTTCATGTAATAGGGAAAGCGAGAAGAGCAACCGATGCCGGAAACGAAAACAATCTTCTCGCGCGGGATTCCGAGTTCAGGCATCACCTTCTGCACATTGTTAAGAATGGCGTAATCGCCGCATCCCGGACACCAACGCACTTCCTGGTCTGAAACAAAATCGGCCTTCTTCAATTGGCCTGGCGGTGGGGCGATCTTTCCGGATACAGCTGATCCAACCTCACTGTCGGCCGACACGGCTTCAGCTACTGGTTTACTTCCGTTGCCACTATGACCATTTCCACTTGTGCTCATTATTTCTCCCAATTACTGTTAGAATACGATGTTAGGCGCCAAATATTTCTCCTACCGATATCTGAAAGCCCGGAACCACGTCAGCGCCGTCGAGAGTGTCTTTGTCTGTCAAGATCGAAACGTCCGTAGGCGAACGATAGACACTCACTGTTCGCTGTTTTGGACTCACAACCCAGACCATGAGCGCTCCTGCTGCGAGCCATTCAACCACCTTTCCATAGAGTTCCGCCGCCGTGTCCCCAGGGCTCTCAACCTCAATTGCTAAATTGGGCGCTCCTATCCAATACCCCTTAACCGGGCCAGCTCTTCTTATTCGCTCCCGCTTAACAAAAGCCGCATCAGGAGCGCGCACAGTGTCAGGATCTTTGCTGAGAAGAAAACCCGTTTCCGCGGCATAGACGCGACCAAGCCGTTTCTTTTTTACGTATGCATGAAGTGGGCCCGCAATTTCCATTGCGACGATCCCGTGTTCATGTCCGGTGGGTGACATGCGGATCAATTCTCCCTTCACAAGCTCATAACGAAAGCCGTCGTCTGGCATGGCCAGCAACTGGTCCGCGGTAACAGGATTTGCTGTGGTGAGACTCACAAATACTCCTCGACCTTCCGGACAATCTCGCGAATCTGAAATGGCCGGCCTTTAACCTTGGAAAAGGGGACGGCGTCAACCAGAAACTTCGCTCGCACCATGGTACAAAGTTGGCCCAGGTTCATCTCGGGCACAATCACATTTTCGAACCGCGCGAGCACCTGTCCGAGATTCTTTGGAAAAGGATTAAGGTACCGCAGGTGAACAGCGGAAACACTCTTGCCTTCTCGCTGCAACCGTTCTACTGCCGAACTTATCGACCCATACGTGGAACCCCACCCCAGAACCAACACCTTGCCCGAGTCTTCGCCGTAAACTTCAACAGGTGGTATATCGTTCACAGCACGATCGATCTTTTCCTGGCGCAAGCGCACCATCAGATGATGATTCTCGGGGTCATAATTGACGTTTCCCGTGATGTGTTGCTTTTCGAGGCCGCCGATGCGGTGTTCAAGGCCTGGCGTTCCCGGAATTGCATAAGGCCGTGACAGTGATTCGGGTTCGCGCGCGTAAGGCAGAAAGTTCGTGGGATCGGTGGCAAACTTCACTTCAATTTTAGGAAGGTTGGCCAACTCTGGAATTGCCCAGGGCTCAGCACCGTTCGCCAGATAACCATCAGAGAGATAGAAAACCGGGCACATGTATTTGAATGCGAGCCTCACTGCCTCAATGGCCATCTGGAAACAGTCGGCCGGTGTCGCCGGTGCAACCACTATCACGGGAGATTCACCGTTGCGGCCCCAAACCGCTTGAAAGAGATCGGCCTGCTCAGTCTTGGTCGGCAATCCTGTTGAGGGACCGCCACGCTGCACGTTGACTATCACCAGCGGCAGTTCGGTCATTACCGCCAAACCAATTGCCTCCTGTTTGAGTGCAACACCAGGACCAGAAGTACCGGTCAAACCAATCTGGCCGGCAAAGCTGGCACCGATAGCTGAGCACACCGCGGCGATCTCATCTTCTGCTTGAAACGTCTTGACGCCAAAATTCTTATGACGCGCAAGTTCGTGAAGTATGTCAGAGGCCGGCGTGATGGGATAAGAGCCATAAAAAAGTGGTATGCCGGCAAGCTGTGAGGCAGCGACGAAACCGATTGCGGTCGCTTCATTTCCCGTAATCTTGCGATATTTTCCCGGGGTAATCTTTGCCTTTTTTACCGTGTAATGCGTGGTAAAAACTTCTGTGGTGTCAGCAAAGTTGTAACCCGTCTTTAAGGCAATCTCATTCGCCTTTCCGACCTCTGGATTTTTCGCGAACTTGCTGTGAATCCAGGTCAGCGTGTTCTCCATCGGCCGATCATAGAGCCAGTAAAGCACGCCCAGGGCAAAGAAGTTTTTGCACCGATCGATCTCTTTACGCGAAAGCTCCACATTACCTTTGAGCGCGTTCATATTAAGCGTCGTGATTGGCAGCTTGTGCACTCGGAAACCAGCCAGGGAGCCATCTTCCAAAGGATTCGAGCCATAGTTTGCGTACTTTAAATTCTCCGGAGTGAAACTATCGGTATTGATAATGATTGAGCCACCATCCTCCAGATCCGGGAGATTGACTCTAAGTGCGGCTGGGTTCATGGCCACGAGTACGTTCGGCTGGTCGCCTGGCGTCTTAATGTCGTGGCTGGAGAAATTCAACTGAAAGCCACTAACTCCCGGCAAGCTTCCTGCCGGCGCACGAATCTCCGCGGGAAAGTCAGGCAGTGTGGAGATGTCGTTGCCCACGACTGCTGAGGTATTGGTAAACTGTGTGCCCGTTAACTGCATGCCATCGCCGGAGTCTCCGGCGAAGCGGATGGTTACGGTTTCTACTTCCTGGAGTTCTTTTTCCAGATGTTGGACCGGTCGTGCGATAACAGTGCTCATGATTGTTCGATTATAGCCTCTCGATAAATGTTGTCTGCTTGCGGCTTACGAAATCTCTTTGATGCCGAATAGGAAGAAGTTCCGTCGCGAATGAAACGGCATTGAGTTCATCCGCCATCCGTGCTGTCCATTATCTGCTCCGTATTCGGCGGCAAATTCATCGTCGCCTTGGGATAACTCTCCGCAAGATAGGTGATGACGTCGAACACAGATATTGACCCGACGAGTTTCCCGTCCTTCACCAGTGGAATATTCCGGTAACTCTTTTCGTTCATAACAGCCACAGCATCGCCTATGGTGGCCTCCGGAGTCAGAGTTGCAACCACCGGCGACATCCACTTGCTTACCGGCGCGTTTAGATCCACTGGCTCACCCACAATTCTGGTAAGAAGATCGCGTTCGGTAAAGATGCCAAGGACACGACCGTCTTCGTCGCATACGATTGCGCAACCACCCTCATCCTTCTTCATAAGTTCAATAGCCTGGGCAAGCGGGGTCGATGGCGCAATACAAACAAAGTCCTCGGTGTTCATTTGCCTGACGCTGTCCTCGCGCGCTCGGCGGAAGCCTTCGGGCTTCAGCGTGCGAGAGCCATCTGAGGGGTCTTGTTTGGGAGACATGTTGATGAGTACTCCGGAGGTGGCAACTTAGTTTGGTGAAACATCCCTATCCACAGAGAATTCTACCAACAAACCAAAGCCCGTCAAAAGCGCAAAGGCGGATAATAGTCTACGCCGCGCCACGGGAATTGTAGAGAACACGCAATTCTTCATCGTAAGGCGACATCTCTGCCAGCCGCGCAACAATGTCCGGTAGCACGGTTAAAGTAGTGTCGATGTCTTCAGCAGTGTTGTAACGGCCAAGGGAAAAACGAATAGAACCCTGAGCCCTTGTGTAAGGCACGTTCATCGCCCGAAGTGTGGGGGACGACTCGCGGGTAGTTGAGTGGCAGGCCGAGCCAGTGGAGACGCAAATTCCCACCTCATCAAGCTGCTTCAGAATGTTCTCGCCTTCGACATATTCAAAGGAGATGTTAGCGGTGTTGGGCAACCGCTTTGCGCGTTCAGCCGGACCATTTAAAGTCGCGTTGGGGATGAGCCTCAGGATCTCATCCTCCAACCGGTCCCGCAATTTTTGAATGCGGCTATGCAATTCGGGGTCTTGAGCCAGTTCGCAGGCAGCGCCCAACCCCACAATGTTGGCAACGGCCGACGTGCCGGCCCGCCGGCCACTCTCCTGACCTCCACCTATCAGGAAGGACGGTAACTTTACACCGGCTCTGATATAGAGCGCGCCGACGCCTTGTGGAGCATGCAACTTGTGGCCTGACAGCGCAAATAGATCTACCCCCAACTCCTCTAAGTCGATCGGAATCTTCCCTACGGCCTGGACGCCGTCGACATGTAACAGTGCCTCCGAGCTATCACGCACGATGCGGCTAACATCGGGGATGGGAAACAATACTCCGGTTTCATTGTTGGCAAGCATTATTGAAACCAGTGCTGTATCCGGGCGAAGTGCGGCCCGCAGATTTTTGAGATCAAGTTCGCCCTCGCGATCAACCTCGAGCCACGTAATCTCATAGCCCTGTCGCTCCAGGTGGAGGCAGAGGTTTCTTACTGCCTCATGCTCCACTAGTGTGGTCACAATGTGCTTCTTCTCCGGGCTTGCCTCGAGCACTCCGCGGATCGCCCAGTTATCAGATTCAGAACCGCAGGAAGTAAAGACGATCTCCGCAGTGTCCCTGGCGCCGAGCAAACGTGCTACCTGCTCTCGAGAGCGCTCGATCGCAGCTTTCATCTGACGCCCGAGTGCATGCGCAGACGAAGGGTTGCCGTATCGGACAGTTAAGTAAGGCTGCATCGCGTCAAAGACTTCCGGCGCGACCTGCGTAGTGGCGTTGTTGTCGAGATAGATCACCTGGTCCTAAATATAAATGGTAACTGGTTAATAGAAGAAGCGCCGGCACAAGTCGCCCCAATTTTACGGCCTTGCATTGCTAGGCTTTGCGAGGTTTGGCTGGTCGAGAATGTCTTGGATTAAAGGCCAGCACGAGCGGCAGCCGGCTCCAGCGTTGCAGGCGCGCGTTACCTCCTCAACCCTTTGAAAGCAACCACGGTGCACCAGGTTTTCGATAGTCTTTTCTGATACACCAAAGCAGGTACAGACTAACGCCTCATCGCCCGTCCATTCGTCTCGAACGATATCACTAAAGCGCTTGATTCCGGCAAGTAAAGCTTCGCAGGCAAGCAAGGCGCAATCTTCATTGCCAGCAGCCTCACTTCCAAATTTAGAAATGATCCCTCTAGCGCCCGACCCCGCTTGCCAACGAGCTGCAGCTTGTCCTGTCGTCTTCCCCCTTACGTCCTCCGTCAGTATTGATGCCGCCGCTACGAGCACACTGCATCCTGTAGCCTTGAAACGAACTTCGGATATTCGTTGCCGTTGATCGACCTTGAGGGAGATACGCACGGCGGCGCCACAGCTAAGTGAGGCAGCACAACCGCTATGCGCAGGCAGTTCTACATCGCCGATGTTGCGAGGGTGCAAAAAGTGGTCCCTGATTGCTTCGGCTGGCCATTCGCTTTCACTTAAGGTATAGGCCTCTTTCGACATAATTGAAGATTTGGTTGACCTTCGGTATGACACTAGCGAGCCAACCCTGATTTGTCAAAAACTGATCATATAAGCTACGCTTCAAAAAGCTCAAGACAAATAGGTGGTATTGGAAGAGTTCTATGTCGGAAGTTACCGAACAAACCGTGCTTGCGGCATTGCGCCAGATCAAGGATCCTGATCTGCACAAAGACATTGTCACGCTTGGGTTCATTCGAGACTTGCAGATTCACAATGGAGAGGTTTCGTTCCGCATCGTACTGACCACACCAGCATGTCCCGTGAAGTCAGAGATGGAGAGTGCTGCGCGTGAGTTAGTTGGGTCGCTGCCCGGCGTGATAGCCGTAAACGTCCAGATGGATGCGGACGTACCGAAGGGTCGAGGGTTGGGCGATAAGGTTTCTGTCGAAGGTGTGCGCAATATTATTGCTGTCTCGTCGGGCAAAGGCGGCGTCGGTAAATCCACTATCGCGGTAAACGTCGCAGTTGCGCTGGCGCTGAATGGGGCGCGCGTCGGCCTTATGGACATGGATGTTTACGGACCAAACGTCCCCCAGATGCTTGGCGCGGGCGACGCTCGACCGGAAGTGGATGTAAATAAGCTCGTTCCAGTCGAGGCGCATGGTGTGCGGGTAATGTCTATGGCTTTCCTGCAACCCGGCGACAAGCCAATGATCGTGCGTGGTCCTATTCTGCACGGTCTCGTCAAACAGTTCTTGTCTGACGTGAAGTGGGGCCAACTGGACTACCTAATTGTGGATATGCCTCCCGGCACCGGTGATGTGCAATTGTCGTTGGCGCAGTTGGTACCTGTTCAAGGCGCGGTGCTGGTGACAACACCCCAGGATGTGGCGGTAGCAGATGTGCGGCGGGCGCTGCGCATGTTCGAGACAGTTGCTGTACCTGTGCTCGGTATTGTTGAGAACATGAGTTACTTTATCGCCCCAGACACCGGCATAAGGTACAACATCTTTGGCGAGGGAGGCGGTCAAAAGCTGGCGGCCACTTATGGGGTTCCTTTTTTGGGCACCATTCCTATGGGAATTGAGGTGCGGGAAGGCGGCGACAGCGGCGTACCTGTGGTGGTAAGCCACCCTGATTCCCCACAGGCTGAAGCTTTTCGCAAACTCGCGGAAGAAGTCGCCCGGCAAGTCTCAATTGAGGCCATGAAGCCTGAGCTTGTCGTTTTAGGAAAAGGACAATAAGATATATTTCTGGACTTTGGTCTCAGGCCTTCGTGCCTGCCCGTTTCGCACAAAGGCCAAAGTATAATGACCACTTGATTTGAAGGAGTTTAGTAAAAATGTCGTCAACAACTGCCCCAGCCGTAAGCTTGAATGTTACCGAACCTGCCGCAACTGAGATAAAGAAGTTTATGTCGGGCGAAGAAGGTCTTCCTGAAACTGCGGGCTTGCGAGTACGCGTGGTACCGGGAGGCTGCTCTGGTTTCCAGTATAGCCTGAACATTGAGGAGGAATCGCGTCAAGGCGATTTCATACTCGACGAGCTGGGCGTGAGGCTCTTTGTCGATATGTTCAGTGCGCAATATCTTAATGGGGTCGAGATTGACTACGTCAGTGGCGTGATGGGCTCTGGTTTCACCTTTAAGAACCCTAACGCCACGGGAAGTTGCGGCTGCGGTTCTTCTTTCACGGCGTAGCTAGAAAACTTCAATTCTTGAATAGCGACAGATTAGATCTCTGTCGGCAAAAAATGGGCGCGGTGCGCGATTGCAGGGCTCGGCAGCTCTTTAAGACAAGAGATTGCCGAGCCGCTTTCGCGTACCGCGCGAATAGTTTCTGCGTAACGCAATCTGTCAGATTGCGCAACTGGCAGTCTTTAGCATTCGGGTTCTGCAAAAGCGCAAACTAACAGTTCGCGTTACCGCGCTTTTTCGACTGATGAATTTCATTGAAGCCCAATCCGCGGATGAAATTCGCGAGGCGCGGCAGCTATTTCACGAATATGAGTCCGGTCTCGGCATCAGCCTCTGTTTTCAAAATTTTGCTGATGAGGTAGCAGGCCTGCCGGGGGACTATTCTCCGCCGGAGGGCCGTTTGCTCTTGGTCCGCGATGGAGACCTGATTGCCGGCTGCATTGCCTTGCGGAAAATTGGTGAAGGGATCTGCGAAATGAAACGTCTCTATGTGAGACCTGAGTTTCGGGGATCCGGTATGGGGCGGATGCTGGCCGAACGGATCATCGAAGAGGCGCGCGCTCTCGGATATGAGCGGATGCGGCTCGACACATTGCCGGGGAGAATGGTTGCGGCCATCGCGCTCTATCGATCACTTGGCTTTCAAGAGGTGCCGGCGTATTACAAGAACCCCGTTCCGGATGCAATATTTATGGAACTGAGTTTGGATGAAAATGGGCCACTACAGAATTCTTGAACACTTGCTGAACCAGTTCATCTATGACAAATTCACGCTCAGCCTTGGAACTCGGAGACAGTAATGGCCAAAATCGAAGCTCAAATAGCTAACGGCGTCGAGGTAATCGAAGCACCTGCAGGAAAGAAACTGGTGCTGGCGATAGAGGATGCAGGAATCGATATTCTTCACCGTTGTGGAGGGAATGCGCGGTGCACCACCTGTCGCGTGGAAATTCTGGATGGCGAGCCAGGAGAGATGCGTGAGTTGGAGCGCAACCGGCTGGCCATGGAAGCAGAATTGGCGCCAAACATCAGGCTTTCCTGCCAGATTCGAGTGAATGAAGATCTGAGAGTTCGCGTGATCAATCAGGCCAGTGTCCGCGGAATGGATCCTGGCCCCCGCCCGCTGGATGAATAACCGGAGCAGGAGGCAGGAGCAGGAGGAGCAGGCGGCAGACGGCAGGAGCAGGAGCAGGAGCTTTTCCAGTTGACAGTTGACAGTTGGCATTAGTTGACATTTGACAGTTGGCATTAGTTGACATTTGACAGTTGGCATTAGTTGACAGTTGACAGTTGACAGTTAACATTTGACAGTTGGCATAGTTGGCATTTGACATTGTTTGCCACCATCATCCCGTCAGTTTGTCAGCGAACTGATGGTCTCAGTTTGTCGACGAACTGGTGATCTACTGAGTCGATTGTCGACACAATTGTTTAGACACCGGGCCGCTAACGATGCTTGGAATTGCCAACGAGCCGCAGGCAAGCGATGACAACTGGTAAATGTCAAATGTCAAATGGAAAATCTCCTGCTCCTGCCGCCTGCCGTTTGCTCCTGCCGTCTGCCTCCTGCCTCCTGCCGCCTTATTGCATCCCGCCCATTCTGGGTGTAACCTTCGGCGCGCAATACCAGACATCTATTAGGACAGCTTAGGCTTGCTGACGTGGCCCCAGGCAGGCGGCGCTTAGGCTGTTAGGCAGTCTCGTAGTCTAATCCTGACAGGCTCTAAAGGTCTGTCTGCATGGAGGAATATATGTTCATTGAGTCAACTGTTCATCTCCCCGTCAGTCTGGCTATGTTCCAGGAGTTGTTCCATCCTCCTAACAGCGACGCGTTTCTTCGCATTGCCCTGCGCTGGCTACATTTTGTTGCAGGAATCACCTGGATCGGCCTGCTCTATTTCTTCAACCTGGTGAATGTTCCTTTTCAGAAAGGGCTTGATGCCGACACAAAGAAAAAGGTCAACCCGGACTTGCTCTCCCGAACACTGTGGTACTTTCGCTGGGGCGCGGTGGTGACAGTGCTGGTAGGGCTTACTTATTACGCCATGTACATCCTCGGAGCCGACGTAAGGAACGCAAACACGCTCGGCGGCGGCAGCATCAATGTTTGGTGGGTACTACTGGCCTGGCTGACTTATCCCATTGTCTTGTTTATCGTCGAGTATCTCATCATCAAGAAGGTTCCCGCGCTCACAAAGGATGGAAGAATCTACGCCATCGTGATGATTGTACTGGTAGCAATCGTCACCTGGGGTTTGGTCAAGTTTTTCACGTCTGAACTGAGTGTCGGTGGCGAAAGCTATGCGAGTAACAAAAGCTACTCAATCGGCATCGGTGGTGCGTATGGCATCGTAATGTTGTTAAACGTCTGGGGCATCATTTGGCCCAATAACAAACGGGGTATTGCGACAATGACTGGTGCCGGACCAGCCGCGCCGCCCGAGCTGGCGCGGCAGGCGTTTTTAGCCTCACGCACCAATGCATGGCTTTCACTCCCAATGCTGCTCTTCATGGGCACTTCGCATGGTGACTGGGTAGTGCTAGGCAAGTAGTCGATCATACTTAGGGGCGGCCACGGAGTTCATCAGCCGGCGTGGTACTGGCAGATGTCAAAGGGAAACCATTGCTCGTGGCTACGGCTGTGCCGCCTGATGTGCCGCGGTGGCTTGCCTCGCGGGATCAGCTGCTTCTCGCGCTTGGGTTATGCCCTCCTTCGCGGACGCTCTTCCAATTAGCTAAAGAGATGGGAAATTTGAGCGGCCTCAAGGGAATTTCCGATCAGACGCTCGAAATGCACTTCAAACTCTATGAGGGCTACGTTAAGGAAACTAACAAGCTGAGCGAGAAGATCTCCGAGTTCATAAAAGACGGCAACGTCGACCAGGAGGAGATGCCCGGTTATTCCGAGCTAACGCGCCGCCTCGGCTTTGAGTTCAACGGCATGGTGCTGCATGAGTACTATTTCGAAAACCTGAAGAGGGGCGGTGGTATCGGCGACCCTGATCGCAACTCGCGTTTTGCAAAAGCCGCCGAAGCGAGTTTTGGCAGCTACCAGATCTGGAAGGCCGACTTCGTCGGTATCGGTAAGATGCGGGGCGTGGGCTGGGCCATCTGTTATGCGAATCCCGCCAACGGACGCCTCTCCAACCACTGGATCACACTGCATGAGACCGGCAATGTCGCCGGATTCGATCCCATTCTGGTAATGGATGTTTGGGAGCACGCGTTCCTGCTCGACTATAAGCCCGCGGAGCGCCCAAAGTATATTGAGGCATTCTTTTCGAACATCGATTGGGCAGCAGTAGAAAATCGTCTGCAAAAGGACCTTGGGACGCGTAGCGCCGGCGCATGAGTTTTTGACTACCTTTCCGGCAGCGGTGGTTTCTTAAGCCCACAGTCGACTGTCAAGGAGCGCAGGAAATTCAACAAGTCTTCTCGCTGTTCCGGAAGGATCTTCCGTTTCTCGAGGTTCTTCCGGTCAAGGTGCTCATTCTCTTTGCCACCGGCAAGCATGATATCGACTGCCTCCTCTAACGTGGCGGCGCTGCCGTCGTGAAAGTAAGGCCCTGACTTTGCGATGTCTCGCAATGTCGGTGTCTTGAATGCGCCCGTGTCTTCCGGCTTGTTGGTGACCTTGAATCGTCCAACATCAGATTCTTTCTGGTCCATTCCGATGCCTACATTGTGATACTGCTGGTCGGTAAAAAGCACTCCATCATGACAGTTGTTGCACTTTATTGCTTGAAAGATGTTCCAACCACGCCAGGCGCTCTGGCTGAGAGCAGACTGATCGCCGGCCCGCCACCGATCCCATGCCGTATCACCACTCAGGATAGTGCGTTCATATGCCGCGATGGCTTTGATGATGTTGTCGGGAGTAGCATCACTCTGAAATACTCGTTGGAATTGACCTCGGTAACCCTGGATTCCGTTAAGTTTCGCCGCGATCTCATCGGCTTTGGCCCCCATGTTTGCGCCGGTCCAGGCAGCAAGTGCTTGTTTTTCCAGTGAAGGGCTGCGACCGTCCCAGTAGAACTCTTTGTGATATCCGATGTTCCACAAAGTGGGACTACTGCGCGGCAACTGTTTGTTGGCTGCTCCCACCGCTTTTGCCAAACCGTCGGTGAGTCCTTTTTCGCAAACGTGGCACGAATAGCAGGAGCGCGAACCATCGACGCTCAGTCGTTCGTCAAAAAAGAGTTGCCGGCCGAGCGCCACCTTTTCGGGAGTCAGGGGATTGTCGGCAGGTATCGACATTGGCTCATATGTGGCGAGCTGGCTCGGGAGTGGTTGGATTTCGGGTTGGAAACCGCTTTCGCCGACCTTGTTACAGCTCGAGACCAGGGCCAAACCCACCATAACAGATGTGATTGTCAGGAAAGTGGAATAGAGTTGTTTCGCATTCATGGTGCTGCACAGACGTTAAATATGGAACGCCTTTCCTCTGCATGAGATTTGTAACTAGAGCGCGCGGATTCTGACACTGGTTCCCTTAAAAAGTCCAATGTTTTATGAACCTGGGATTGGCCTGCACAAACTGTGGCACAAATACTTAACCCTGGCTGCCGGCGGTTTGTTTCTTGCGGCCTGCACCACCAGGCAAGACGATAAGAACACCACAGCCACCACGCATGTATCCCCTCCGGTGGTCCAGACGCTGAATATCGTATCCCGGCCCCAGCCGATCTTAGCGATGATGCAACATCGCGGGGAACAGGACGCAGCTCGCCCCGTTTTGAGGATCATTTCTCCACTTAATGGGGAGCTTGTGGATGGGCCTTCCGTCATTGTCAAACTAACAATGACGGGCGATTTGAGGGGCTATACCCTTTATCAGGATTCCATGACTGGCATGGGAAACCACATTCATCTTGTTCTCGATAATCAACCTTATGAAGCCTATTACGATCTCACTCGTCCATTTGAATTCAAGGATGTGGCGCCCGGGCTACACACTTTACGCGCGTTTGCTTCGCGCCCGTGGCACGAAAGCTATAAGAATGAGGGCGCCTTTCAAATGGTGAGCTTCACCGTACGCGATAATGCCTCAGCGTCCGAGGGATTACCCGGGAATGTTGATCTTTCGAAGCCACTTCTCACCTACAGTCGTCCCAAAGGTGAATACAAAGGCGACCAGTCGGATCCGATTATGATCGACTTCTGGCTTTCAAACACAAAACTGAAAGCTGATGGTGGCGCCACACGAGTTCGCTATATCATCGATGACGATGAGCCGCGATATGCCGACGAATGGGAGCCGATCTGGCTATCCGGTTGGACCACCGGCAAACATTCGGTCAGGCTTGAATTGCTAGGTAGTGATGAATGGCCAATCCAGAATGGCGAATTCAACGTCACAACTCGAGAGATATTTGTGACTCGTCCCTAACGACCAGTGCTGCTGACAGCCCGGCTCTCAATCATTGTCATTGCTTGGGAGTGGCGGCGGCGGCCGGCTTACTCATGGTACGCTTGGGTTTTGGCTTGCTCTTTAATTCGACCACAATCACTTCAAAAGGTTGGTCTGACGTGTTCTCGGGCAGGTGAACGGTGGCCGGTGCCCAGCGCACCTCGCCAGCCTTGGAATTTATGTCTTGGGTGCTACCATTGGGAAAAGTGAATTTTCCAGTCGCATCGGTGACAAAAATCGCTACCGTATTGGGGTGGCGGTGCATGACCGACTTCTCGTGCGGACCATACTTGACTCGAAGGACCCGGACCTGAGAATTCTCGAACTCGACTGTATAGTGTTGGGAGTCAACTTTAGTTGCGTCCTGCGCCAGAACCGGAGGAACCGCTAGTGTCAGGGAGAACAGCGCTAAGAGCAGAAGATTACGCATATTTCGTGGTCTCCTTATCTTTGGTTGATGGTACTCAGAGCTCGGGGTTTCTATCCCAGCTTGGCTTACAAGTCAACATTTAGTTTTTATGGATAAACCTCTAGCCATCTCAAAAACTGAACTTTTTGCGGACCTTTCGGCCAAAGCAAGCGTTTGCACCCGTTGTCCGGCCATGTGCAAAAAGACGGCGGTTTTGAGCGAGTTGAACGGGTCCCTGAATGCTCAGGTCCTTTTTATAGGCGAAGCACCCGGTCGCAAAGGGGCTGATCGGACACGCATTCCGTTCTCAGGCGACCAGTCAGGTGGGAATTTTGATCGGTATCTGGCCTCGATTAACCTAGCTCGCGAGCAAATCTTTATTACCAGCGCCGCGCTCTGCAATCCGCAAACCGCTTCTGGGGCGAATCGCCGGCCCACCGATCAGGAAATCCGCAACTGCTCGGAATTCCTGCGTCGCACCATCGACTTGGTTAATCCACGGCTGTTGATAACTCTCGGCTCTGTAGCGCTGGGTGCACTGAGACGCCTTTACCATCACGAACTAACTCTCAAAGAGCATGCGGCGAAGATGCAAAGATTGGACAGCAGAATTCTGATGCCGATATATCATCCGAGTCCACAGGTGCTGGCTTCACACCGTCGTGAAGAAGAACAGTTGCGCGACTACAAGGCGGTCGCCCGAGTACTCAGACTCCTGAGAGAGGAGTAGGGAGAGGAACAGACAGTCGAAACTATGATCGAGAGCAACCTGCCATCCGAGGAGGGAAAGAACCGTCGCGATGTTTCGTCGACCGCTCGCGATGACTCCTCTCTGCCCGAATCCTATGGGGATGTGCTTCGGGAATACGCAGCCGTCCGCAGGGGTGGCGCCGGCATGATCGACCTTTCATCTCGAGGCCGGCTTCGAGTAGGCGGCTCGGAAGCAGTACAGTTTCTCAATGGATTGGTCACCAACGACATAAAAACGCTCGCCCAAGGCGACTGGATGCCAGCTGTATTTCCCAACGTTCAGGGGCGACTAATTGCGAGTGTGAGGATTATGCGTTTGGCGGATCGCCAAACCGAAACCAGCCGGTCTCCAGTATTTCTCATCGATACGGAGCCAATAGCTCACGACACGGTATTCAAGAGTCTTCAGCGCTTTACACATGCAGGAGATTTTCAGGTTGAGGACATTACGCGGGAAACGGCACTTATTTCACTGCAAGGCCAAAAGGCAGGCGCAATTATTGAGACCGTTGTTGGACATGTGCCAGGTCTCCCGGTGGACCATCGCTTAATCGAGACCACATGGCGCGATACTAATGTAATTCTGGTCCGCGCCAGCCACACCGCTGAAGCTGGCTTTGATGTCATCATCGATTCATCACTCGCAACCGAATTGTGGGCAGCGTTCTTAAAACTAGGTGCGCAACCAGTTGGTCGCCAGGCGCTCGAAATTCTGCGCATCGAAGCAGGTGTACCGCGGCAAGGCATCGACATGGATGAAACGAACGTCGTGAGTGAAACCAACCTCGATGACGCAGTGAGTTTTACAAAGGGTTGCTATGTTGGTCAGGAGATCATCGCACGTATCAAGTATCGTGGTCACGTTGCCAAGAAACTGGCTGGCTTGCAGTTTGAGCGAGCAGCAAAGATAGAGCGCGGCGCCAAGGTCGAATCCCCGGAGGCCAGGGAAATTGGATGGCTAACCTCGGTAGCCTATTCTCCTGAGCTGGGATGCACAATTGCGCTCGCGTACCTTAGACATCAATATCTGGTTCTCGGCACACGCTTGCGAGTACTATCCGGGGAAAAGGAATATGCGGCCGAAGTGATCGAGCTACCATTTGTGCGAGGCAGATGAGCGAGCAACAAGAATCACATGAGGCGTCAGGCGAGGCGAATGTCGAGCAGGCACAACTAGCTCATTCCATCATTGAATCCTTGTTGGAACATACTCGCGTGATCAGCGACCTGATCGCGCTTATGGCGCAAACTCTCGACGAGGAAACCACGAAAGCACTCACCCAAACACCTGTCTGGGCCGCTTATCTCGATAGTCGCCGTTCCATGGAACGCACTCGCCAGGATGTAGAACGGTTTGCAAGTCTTATGAAAACAATGAACGAAGAACGGAAACCGCCTGACTAGCGTCGCTAGAGTATTGTCATAGTTACCTGCCGTTCCCGGCCACCGTCAAATTCACAAAGAAAAATTCCCTGCCAGCGACCGAGCAGAAGCCTGCCATCCTTAAAGGGCACAGTCACGGATGAGCCAACCAGTGTTGCTTTAATGTGCGCGTCGGAATTTTCCTCGCCATGGCGAAAGCCCATACCATGTTGCGGCAGAAGCGAACGCAAAGCATGGAGCATGTCGCGCGCGACGTCCGGGTCAGCATTCTCGTTGACTGTTAGGCCAGCTGTTGTGTGTTGGACGTAGAGTACAACCACGCCCTCGCTCTTTCCCGAAGCTTTGAGGTGACGTTCAACCTCCGCCGTAAACTCCACCAGCTCTTCCCGTTCGTGTGATTTCACTTTTAGCAGATACATGACCCACGTTATAGCAAAAATGAGTAGATCGCAGGAATACATTCGCGACCTCAATGCTCATTGTGTTTATAATCTCTAAGTCGATCGGGCGAACGTCCGAGTTTTGTGTCTATAGACAGTCACTCCTAAGGGGTGAGGGCGCCATCCGCTGTAACTAAACTTTCGAAAATTGAGGGGTTTCACCGATGGGTGTGGCAAAACTTACAAATGAGAATACGGTCGAGCCGGCAAGTAAGTATGCGCGACTCGAAAGGGAGCGCCGTTATCTTTTGCAGGATCTGCCGGAAGGTTTGACTCGGGCCAGCAAGCATCTCCAGATCACCGACAATTACATTACGGGCACCCGACTCCGTTTGCGCAAGGTCCGGGATCCGCAGACCAACAAATGGACGGTGAAGTTTACTCAGAAATTTGCCCCGGACGAGGCGGATCTGTCTCGCACACTCATTACCAATATGTACCTCAATGTCCTGGAGGCCGAGACGCTCTCAGTCTTTGAGGCCAATGAGATTCGTAAGAACCGCTACCCTTTTGTATTTGAGGGACGCACCTTCGCTATCGACTTGTATCTGGGAGAACTCTTCGGACTCGTGATGGCAGAAACCAGTTTTGCAACGGACGAGCAATTGGATAGTTTTCCTCGACCAAACTTCGCACTCGCCGACGTGACGAATAATCCAACCTTCACAGGCGGAGAACTGTGTAGACTGACATTTGAGGATATTCGGAATGTAGTCAAAAGAAACATCCATGTAACGCAAGCTGTCAGCTTGCGCGCAAACTAACAGTTTGCGTTACAACAGTTCGAGCTTTAACTACTGCGATGCGCCAAGAAAAAACATTAACCATTTCTTTAATCCTTTTACTCTGCAGTGGAATTGCCGGCTGTAAGAAGGCCTCAAGTCCTACAAGTCAACAGCAGAGCAACTCCGAAGCGACGGTCCCGGCCCCGGGGGACTTTCACCATCCGGAAGGTGGCACGACGCCAGTGGCAGAAACCAAATACTTCGAAGGCTCAATCGGGACCACATTGGGTTTGCAAATGAAGCTGACCCGTGAAGGCGAGCGGCTGGCGGGAAGCTACTATTACAAGAAGATTGGAAAAAAGATCGACTTGAAGGGAACAGTAGACAAGGAAGGACATCTTACTCTCTTAGAGTCTGATCCCAATGGCAAGCAGACCGGGGTGTTTAGCGGCCTCTGGAAAGCCGATCAGGATGGAATGATAACTATTTCGGGAAACTGGTCGCAGCCTGAAGGCCAGAAAAAGACTGCCTTCTCCGTGCACGAAGAACCCATCGCGTTCAGCGGCGGAGTCGAGATTGTAGCCAGGCGGATCAAAGAAAATAACAAGAAACTAAAGTACGCGATTGATGTTGATTACCCGCAGTTGACCGGCGTAACCGCTCCGAATGTCGAAAGATTTAATCAGACGGTGCGTGGCCTTGTTGCGAAGAAGGTCGCCGAGTTTAAGAAGGAGATGGCCGCTCCGGAGGTAGATGAGACTGAGACTGAATCTCAAATGGATCCGGAAGCGCCAGGAAGCGACCTGGGTATTGGTTATACGATCGCCCTGGCGAGGGACGATCTCGTTAGCGTGCTCTTTGATATTGGCGGCTACTACAGTGGCGCCGCGCACCCAAACTCCTATTCCGAAACGGTCAACTTTGATTTGAAGAGTGGTAAGAAATTGAAGCTGGGAGATCTTTTTAAGCCGGGAGCCAAATATCTGCACACTATCTCCGGCTATTGTGTAAAGGATCTGAAGCGACAGTCGAAGGAGAAAAATTCGCTGCTCGAAGATTCAACAATCGCGAGTGGCGCCGGTCCTAGCGAAACGAACTTTAAGAGTTGGACTATTACCAGAAAAGGGCTGGAGATCACTTTTGACGCTTACCAGGTAGGCCCATATGCCGCAGGACCACAAACTGTGCTTATACCCTATGCCGCCTTAAAAGAGATTGCGAAGCCCGATGGAATGCTAAGCGAATTTGTAAAGTAACGCAGACCGAAGTTTTATGAACCGCATTGTGGGATTAATGGCAATTTAATCAGACGCTTCTTCTAATTCTAGGCCTCCATTCCTGAATACTTGTTTCCGTAGGCGCGGGCAAAGTAAGCCGCGAGGACAAAGGCAAGGAACATTGTTGCCGCACCCGTCCAAAAGGTTACAAAGAGAGAGTAATCGCTCATGAAATGTGGTTCTCCGTCAGTTCCGAGATGCGCAGTCTCACTGTGAATCAGGATAGCGGCAAGGGAAGGACCAACGGCGCGCGCTAAACTGGCCACCGATTGCACCACTCCAAGCACGCTTCCCTGTGCGGCTGGTCCCACACTCTTGGAGGCCAGACTCGTCAATGCCGGCGTGGAAAGAGAATTCCCCATCGAAAAGATGCCACCGCCGACAAGTAATCCGAGCAATCCTCCCGTTTCAGGTCCAACAAACGGAACGGCAAACAAGCTGCCGGCAAAGAAGAGAGCTCCCACTATCACCAGCGGCACCTCGCCAAATCGTTTGACCAGCCGGCCAATCAAGCCTCCCTGTATGATTACGGCGATGATTCCGACGTAAGCGAATAGATAGCCATTGTGCTGGGCGTCATAGCCAAAACGGAACATTGTGTAAAGCGAAAACGACGTGGTCATGATTGAGAAGGCCACAATGAAAAGAAAATAGATCGTCAACACAAACCCGAGTCGTGGCTGTTTCAATGAAGTGAAGACTTGGGCGAAGCCGCGATCGCTGTCGGCGGTGTTGCGCGCGGGGCGATCCGGGGTCACTGTCTCAGGAAGTCGAAAGTAAAGCAGCAGGGCATTTGCAAAACAGAGGCCCGCTGCAAATAGGAACGGGACATGAATTCCCCACATGCTCAAAATGCCCCCAATTGCCGGCCCAAAAATGAAACCGAGGCCGAAGGCGGCTCCTATTAGTCCCATTCCACGCGCACGCTCTTCTGGGGTCGTGATGTCCGCGATGTAAGCTTGTGCGGTTGAGATGTTCCCGCCAGTAATGCCATCCAGAATGCGGCCGAAAAAGAGCATCCAGATCGTGGCAGCAAAACCAAGAACCAGGAAACCGATCCCGGTCCCTATTAACGAAAGCAGTAGCACTGGTCTCCGTCCATACCGATCAGAGAGCCGACCCAGAATCGGTGAGAAGATCAACTGCATGATGGAGTAGGAGGCAAAAAGCAGGCCTACAGTACGTGGTGTTGCATTGAACCGGCTGCCTTCAGCGTAAAAAGGCAACACGGGGATGACTATCCCGAAGCCGACGAGATCAATGAAGACTGTCGTGAAGATGACGACGAGTGGCGAGCGGTTCATCAGCATTAAAGGAGGCAAACGGCGAAGGGGACGGCTTCAAGTGCCATCTTGAATGCTACTTCCGTTTACCACTCATCGCCTGATCTACTGACAAAGAGCCGCCACCGGAAATAAGCAGCGACAGGGCTATAGCAAACAGCGCCAGAGGGTATTCAATTCCACGTTTAGAGGCGAAGAAGTTTGGCCAATGCACGCCCGCGATTGCGGTCAGCATAGTGCAGGCGATAAAGAATGCTCCCACACGCGTAAATAGCCCGAGTAGAATCAAAATGCCACCAACAAATTCAGAGAACGCAGCGGTTCCCATCCAGAGCCAGGAAGGTCGCATGAAACTAAAGGGCGCCTGAGCTCCTGTGAAATTCGCCAGCCCTGGCCCTTCGAAACTCCCGAGCACTTTTTGCGCCCCATGAGCAAAGAAGACGATACCAAGCGCAATCCGAACTGGAATCGTCGCCCAATTGGAGGAGGTGGTAATTAACCTGCGAAGCATTTTTCGACCTCACATGAATCGACTGAAAGAGCGGCAAGATATTAGCAATCAGAAGCGGATCAGTACCAATGCTGTAGCCATTGCTTCCCTGATCAGGCTGCTCGCAACCTTGCCTCGATGGCCTGTTTTGGCTGAACACCAATGAGGCGGTCCACGAGACGGCTGTTTTTGAATATGAGAAGAGTGGGAATGCTCTGAATCTTAAATTGGGCCGCGATGCCAGGATTCTCATCGACATTAAGTTTGGCGATTCTATATTGGCCGTTTGATTCAGCCGCGAGTTGATCCATTATTGGCGCGATAATACGGCAGGGGCCACACCAGGGGGCCCAGCAATCTACTAACACCGGATTTGGGAAGCCCAGTACTTCTTGCTCAAAAGTGGCGTCGGTGACTGTTAGCGGCGTTCCTCCCGTTGTCTCTTCCTTTGAAGCTGCAAGCGTTGTTCGGCATTTGCCGCATTTGGCAACTCCCTTTACCATTCGCGCGGCTTCAACTCGGTTCTTCGTGCCACATTTGGGACAGACAATTACAGCCATGACTTCACTCTCCTGCAGCTGATAATCTTCGAATCACAAAATACCGGTTTTAGTGGCAATAGTCTTGCACCGAAGTCGATATCAAAGAAACTCGTCTGCTCGCTTTCCAGCAGTTACACCACACCCAACGATTCAACGCGACCGTCCATTAACTACACAAGGCCACAAACCATCAATATCAGCCCTGGTAAGGTACTGTTGTATTTTGAGCCAGCTTCTTCAATACGGCTAAGTAAGCTTATCTAATTGCGGTGTCAGTCAGGCGCAAAATCTCCGCCCGGAATCGACGTTACGTTAACGAGCGATATGTAATCTGTGGATTACTTTGCCTCTTTAGGTTGAATTGCAACTTCGTAGTAACATTCATGAAGACATGCCTGTGGGTAAAAAAGAGAAGTATAGATGCAAGCTGAAGGGTAGTTTCCTTTCCGCAACGGCCGTACTTTTTCTGGTGTTTGCGAACGCCCCCTCGCTCGCAGCCCAGGCCGGCGCGCCAAAGAGCGCTCAGGAGATTACGTTCACCGTTGCAATGCCCAAGCCTCACACGCACATGTTGGATGTCGAACTCCGTATCAAGCGCGGAGCAGGCGAATGGCCAAAGCAAGAGATCCTGATTATGCCAGTGTGGACGCCGGGCTCCTACATGATTCGGGAGTTTGCGCGGCATGTGCAGGATTTTGCCGCTTCGGACGTATCAGGCAAACCGCTACCATGGGAGAAGACCAATAAGAACTCCTGGCGTGTGGATACTGGTGGCCTCGCTGAGTGGCGCGTCAGTTACCGCGTCTACGCCAACGAACTCACAGTCAGAACTAACGAACTGAATACAGAACATGCCTTCTGGAACAACGCGGCCCTTTTAATGTATCCCGACGGCCAGTTGAATGCGTCTTCCATTCTTCGCGTTCTCGCACCGGAGCCGTGGAGAGTCGCCACCGGTTTGCCACCTGTACCTGGCCAGAAAAATACCTTTCGTGCTGAGAATTTTGACATTCTGTATGACTCGCCGGTCGAAGCGAGCAACTTCAAAACAATCCCATTTGAGGTCAAAGGTGTACCTCACAGGATCGTAATCGATGGCGACGGCAATTATGACCCGGAGCGGATGCGCGCTGACATCAAGAAGATTGTCGAGGCTGAAATAGAATTGATGGGCGGCGAAGTTCCCTATCGCGACTATACGTTTATTCTTCATCTGCGGGGAAACACCGGGGGCGCGTTAGAACACCTTAATTCAACGGCCATCAATGCTTCTCGGTTTGGCTTCAGATCCGAGGCTAGCTATCGCGGGTTTTTAGATGCGGTCGCGCATGAGTTTTTTCATCTCTGGAACGTCAAACGTATTCGTCCTGACGCGCTGGGCCCCTTTGACTACACAAAGGAAAATTACACGAAGCTGTTATGGGTCGCTGAAGGAATAACCAGCTACTACGCCAATATTATCCTGCGCAGAGCTGGACTTATTTCCGAGACCGAATTTCTGGCGAGTGCGGCAAGTGCATTTCAGGGACTGCAAAATACACCGGGACGCCTCGTTATGAATGCCGAGGAAGCAAGCTTTGATGCCTGGATCAAGTATTACCGGCAAGATGAGAATTCTGTAAACTCACAAATAGATTACTATGATAAAGGCGCTATCCTCGGACTGCTGCTGGATCTAGAAATTCGAAAACAGAGCAAAGGCGCGAGGTCGCTTGATGATGTCATGCGCGCGCTTTATGGAGAGTTTTTCAAAAAGGGTCGCAACTATACACCCGCGGACTTTCAGAAGGTCAGCGAGACGGCTGCCGGTACATCTCTCGAAACCTTCTTCGCGAAGTATGTCCGTGGTCGAGAGGAACTGGAATACAATTCCGCCCTCGCGGCGGCAGTACTTCGTCTCGATACCGGAGGCCCAGCCGGGCCGGGCAAACCTGTCGAAAAGGCCTGGCTCGGCGCCGACCTTGCCGATGAGAATGGTCGACTCATTGTGAAACGCGTATACGCCGGTTCGCCCGCGTATGAGCAGGGGCTGAACGCCGGAGATCAGATACTGGCATTAAATAACATGAGAGCCGACAGGGCCTTCGTTGATGCTCGGATTGAAGAAAAGCGGCCTGGAGATGCAATCAGCCTGACCATTTTTCGTTTTGACGATCTGAGTACTTTGCTAATCCGACTGGGCGGGCGCCTTGATGCTCCATATCGCATCATTCCGGTTGATAATGCCACGGAAGAACAAAAGCAGATCTACAAATCATGGCTTGGTGCGTCTCTGCTCTCGCCACGACTGAGTGCTGGTCAGGATGGCTAATTGTCCGGTAGTGTCTTTAAAAATTGTGCGTTTTATCGAGACATCAGCGAACGGTTGCAAACCATCCTGTCGTAACTCGCAAAGTAAGACACTACT
>Ga0209431_10000435_pt1 | contig 34927 bp, 49 predicted proteins | sample RifCSP13_3_FD_184021 | JGI IMG/M metagenome (GOLD analysis project Ga0209431, IMG submission 184021) | Soil microbial communities from Rifle, Colorado - Rifle CSP2_sed 13_3 (SPAdes) (version 2) | ecosystem: Environmental > Terrestrial > Deep subsurface > Rock core/Sediment | place: Rifle... | reverse complement strand
AGCCGCCACGGTAAATGAACCACCGTCCAGCGCCCCTGAAATCCGTGCGATCCAGAAGGAAGCCCCTAGCGCGAATGGCGAAGTTGGCGTGACAGCGACGCCTGGAAAAACTTCATCAAAGACAAAAGTTGAGGGTGCAGCTCCCGGGACTGCCGCTGGCAAGATCACGCTTTCTCGCTTGCAGCCGGGAAGCAAGATCCTGATCGAACAGCAGACTCCCGGCGGCCCATGGCATCCAGCTACCAAAAAGACCGGCGCAACAGTTCTGACAGTTTCTGGAGTTGAGCGGTTAGGTGGCGCCCGCAGTGGAGTACCTGGTCGGTCCGCCAGGTCGCGGAGTGTGGTCCACGGAATTGGGCCAGATGGCCAGAATATCTCAGTTCCGCGTGGGGGCGGACTCCCTGGACATCAAACCTTTATCGCAGCGCCAGCAGAAAGTCCGCCAATCAAGAAGGCCACGAAAGCCACACCGAAGAAGATGGCCATTCGTGACATAGCTAATGCGAGCGGGGAAGAATTGACCCGCGGCGTGGATGAGGGGCGCGTCTCTCGTGCTCGTGCGATTCAGGAAGTCGAGGCACGCAATGCTGGACTTGCTGACCGAATTTCCCGCCCCGAACCTGAAGGCCCGACCGGCGTCGATCAGTCAGCCGACATAGCTGGAGAGCGCGACCACAATCTCGAAGTTATCAAGGAGCTGAGGGGTGCGCCAGCGACAGAGAAGGCTCTAGCAAAGAAGGCAGCACCTGGGCCGGTTGAGCTTGCTGGCGCACAGTCACGTGAAGATGCCACTAAGATGCTCGATGGCTTGGACAACGAGCAGCTACGTGAGGTGGCACGCCAAAGCGGTGTGCCCATTTCGTCACGCTCGAAAAAAGAGCAGATACGGCAAGATATTGTCGAGCAGGTCGTTGGGGTACGCCTCAATACAAGTGCGATGATGAACTATTCGCCTGAAGAACGGGAAGCTTACCGCCAGCGAGCAATCCAGCGGGCGAAGGCCCGGGTAGCGGAAATCCAGCCGCCGACCCCCCCGGCCAAGGCTGTCAAGACTGCGGCGCTGACCAAGGCGACCAAGAAGGCTGCAGGTCCGGTCGCGCCAACCCCACCGTCCACACCGTTGCCATCGGCGCCCGCCAAAACGGTCTCACCAGCGATCAAGGCAACCCCAGCAAAGAAGGCTCGCAGCATCCCTGAGGCAGCTAAGGCCAGGTCGGCGGAAGCTGCAGTGGTTGGCCCTCCTGTTGTGAATAGGCATGTGCCGACCCCGCGAGGACGAATTGTTCCGCCAGCACACAGGGCGAGTGGTGACGAGCCGCTGCATCTGCCTAATGCTGGCAGCGATCAGGGGCTCATGCACTTGGACTCTGAGTTGGGAGGGCTTTGGCAGGCGCTAGTTATGGACGATCGTGAGCCGAACTCGTTCGTCAATGAGATTGGTCGCATGGGTGACGACGTGGGGCGCGAGCATATCGGGCTAGCTCAGGCTATTGACCGTTTAAAGAAGATGAAGGTTCGCGCCACTGACAAGTCCATTGCTGACCGAATCCAGGAAACTATCGATGCGGTAGATGCCCCGCCGGCCGGAAAGTGGGTGATGCCTGATGACACCCCTCCCGCACTGAAGAAAGCTTTCGACGATCTCGCGGCTATCCCTACTGCTAGAAGGACTTCAGGGCGGATTGGCGCGTCTCGGCTAGATGGGTCAGTCTTGGATAAGAAGTTGAAAATAATGCACGACTTGCTTACTCGTTCTGACTCTGAGCGATTGACCACGCTTGACGTGGAGCAGGGTTTGGCTAAACGCGACCTACACGAAAGTGCAGACGGAGCCACGGCCATGTGGGGCATTTTCGAGCGAGCTTTGGCGAATCCGGAAGTAAGGAAATGGCTGCGGGTGAAGGTAGTTGAAGCAAGAGCCCGCGCAGCCGGCAAACCCGCGACGCCTTCAGTGACGTCCGCGACGCCTTCGGTGACACCGGAAGCGCACTCAGGGTCAACACGTCACACACGGTCCGAGCTAATGCAACTAAACCCAGGAGAGCTTAAGGAGATCGAAGACGAACTTGGTATCACTAAGCGTCCGAGCCTACTCAAAGCTAGTCGCGCTGACGAGATCCTTAAAGCGGAAGCTGCCCTCAAGGCAGCCAAAGCAGCGAAAAAGACAGCTTCCAGCAGTAGTGTCGGTCAAGCTCGCGACGACGAGGCAAAGAAAGTCGCACCTAAGGCGAAATCAGGGAAAGGGGCAACGCCATCGCCACCTTCTCCAGAGGCGCCTTCTCTGGAACCACCAGCGCCACCAGCGCCACCAGAGCCACCTGTGCCACCAGAACCACCGGCCGCTGCTGGAACCTCTGCGAAAAAAACGGCATCTAAGGCCATTCAAATCGTGAGTCGATACGAGTCCCGCAAGGTTGATGGCAAATGGGGCGTGTACGCGATCAAACCTGACGGATCGGCAAGACTTGTTGAATCCGTGAGTACCGAGCGGTTGGCTAACAACCGAGCAGGAAGGCTCGATTCCGCGCTGGAGAGGTCTGGCAATCGGGCACCCTACACTGTGAACAAGGCGATTCCAGTTAAAGCCGTTCCGGGCTCACCGTCCCTGACCCATACTCGTTCACAGCTCATGAATATGGCTCCAGGTGAACTGAAAGAGATAGAAAGCGGTCTTGGTGTTAAACATTCGGCTCTAGCCGACAAGGCTGAGCGCGTTGACGCCATTTTGCAGGCCCAGACTGCCGCAAAGGCGCCACCGAAGAAGGTTACGCCAGGGAAGGTGGCACGAAAGAGGGCAGCGCCGAAGAAGTCAGCCGCTCGCATCGACCACGAAAACCGTCAGGCCAGATGGAATGCGGTAATGAAGCAATCTGGTACAGAAAGAGTTGCCACGGTTCCTGGCCTGGAGGCCCAGGAGAAGGCTATGGATCACCTCGCTCGCGGAGATAATCCTAAGGAAGTCGTACAGGCTCTCCGTAGGCAGGCAGATGCACTCCTGAAGGCCAAACTGAGTGAGCATGACATGCTGAGAGACGCATCTCCTAGCGCTAGTGTTCTCGAAGCCCAGAAGAGGGCTGACGTAAATAGGCTACGGAAGCTAGCTAGGGCCATTGAGCTGGAATCAGCGAAGTAGAAACGAAGTAGAAGGAGGAGGAAATGGCAGGAAAATGCGGCACCTGCGGTGGTGGCACCCCGAAGGTTGAGACCCAGGTCGTTATCCGAGCTGACGGGTCAAGCTTCGAAGTTTCTTCACCACTTGAGGCTAAGATCAAAGTTTTGCAAGGTGAGGGAAAAAGTTACCACGCAAAAGCAGCCTAATTCCCATATCGGGAGTTAGGTGTTACTATCCGAGTAGTTGATCGCAACACTGCTGGCCTAGGGCCGGGTGACGGTCGGAACTTCGACTCGCCCGAAAGAGGCCAGCAATGTTTGTCATTCCTGAGGACCTGACTGTCCTCAACACCAAAGCGCTGCGCGATTTCGCGCTGCAGGCTGCGGCGGCTTACGAGTCAATCAAGGACGATGTCACTGAGGACACTGTCACTGATGACCAGCTCGACGAGATGGAAACCTACTCCACCTTCATGCTCGATGTTGACGCTGAGCTCGAAGTCCGTGCTCAGCGCGCACAGCGTTTCGCGACCCTGAACACGGAGCCCGAAGATCTTGAAGAGGATGGCGAGGAGGACGAGACGCCAGTCCCGGTCCCCGCCGTTTTCGCCGAGACTGTTGAGCCTGATGCGCCAACACCCACGCTGGCTCAAGTGACGCACGTTTCACCTCCTATCGAGGATGTCCTCCCGCCGGCACGCAAGATGTTCTCCTACATCGCAGGCGCCGACTCTGGTTTCGCGTCCGCGGCCGAGTTGGACGGCTGGGACGACCTGGTCAAGGCGTTCAACTTCCGCTCACGTTCGCATGTGCGAGGCGCCGCGTTCCAGCAGAACAACTTTGCCAGCATTCGTCGCGAGTTCGGCGATCTGACTGTTCTTGAGTCGGATTCAGACCAGGAGACGATGCGTAAGGTTGACCTGGTCCGCGACGAGCGCAACAGCGCTGACGGCGGATCTCTGCTCGCTGGTGTGGGATGGTGCTCGCCTTCTGAGACCATCTACACCACCTGCAATCAGGTGACTTCCTCCGGCATGCTGCGTGTACCAGAGATTGGCGCCCGGCGAGGCGGCATCCGGCACAACCAGGGCATCAACTGGAATGACGTTTATGGCGCCAGTCCACATACCGGTTTCAACATTCTTACTGAAGCCCAGGTTATCTCGGATACCGCGAAGACGTGTGTTGCGGTTGACTGTCCAGAATTCATTGACGATCGCTTGAAGGTCGCCGTTCTCTGTATCACTGGCGACATTCTGCAGGATCGCTCTTACCCGGAGTATGTCAAGGAGTTCATCCGCAGTGCGGTTGCGACTCAGGCGCACAATGTCAACCGTCAGATCATCGTCGACATGATCGCAGACTCGACGGCTGTCACCCTGACCGGTTCGGCGCCGTGGGCTACCGACAATTCGGTGGTTTCGCAGGTCATGTCGGCGCTGGATATGGCTGCGATGGACATTCGTTACAACCTGCGCCTTGAGCCGGATGCGGTTCTTGAGGTCATTCTCCCAATCTGGGTGCAGGTCGCCTACCGGTCGGACTGGATTCGCCGCAACGCCGAGTCGAACCCGAACATGGTGGACGCAATGGTTGACGCGATGTACCGCGCCCGCAACCTCGCGGTGCAGTACATCTACGACTGGCAGGACGCCTTCTCGACCGGTTCATCTTCGGGCGAGTTTGGTGGAGCCGCGCCTCTGCTGATCAACAACCCGACGTCCATTTCGTTCCTTATGTACCCTAAAGGTACTTGGGTGATCGCTCGCCAGGATGTCATCCGTCTTGACACGATTTATGACAGTACAAACATCACCACCAATAAGGTGACTGAGTTGTTTGTCGAGGATGGTTTCCGGGCGATGCGATTCTGCCCCGTCAGCCGCGTCTACACGGTCAACATCTGCGCCAGCGGTTCAACCGGCGTGCAGCGTTCAGTGACTTGCTAATAGTGGTTGGCCCGCCATTCAGGCGGGCCTTCAACTTTCACCCCTATTAGCAGGAAGGAGAAATCGTGGCATGCCAAATCGAAACAGTGACCTATCCATCGTGGTGGAGTAACGCGACTACGATCAAAGTCCGCGACGGTGGCGGAACTATCGTTTTCTCCGGCAATCGCGCAGATGTTGAGCTTCTGCCGGAAGGAGTTTCGTTTCCTTCGAAACTTTTCCCTTGGAGCTACGTCTTTAGTGTCGAGTTGGTGAGCTAAGTGGCAGCGCTAAACGGTCCAGTCGTACTAGACTCCGGCCCGAATCCACTTATTAGCCGCTCGCAGTTTTTCGCCGTCTCCACCGGCCCGCTGGATTTGATGGGTGACCTGAGGCCGGCCCGCGCTGGTGGTATCGAATATCAGATCGCACACTGTGACCTCCCGTCGTGCTACGAGGTTGAGTGCATTGACGCACACAACACCAAAACATTGACGAACGGGTTCACGCTCATCACTGCTGACCCGTTCGTTGTGTATTCGGATATCCTGTGCACGCCGGTCGGCTTGACTGACGAGCGCCTCAAAAAGGCGCTCTACGAGCAGCTCGTCATGGGCGAACAGGCCCGCGTCGAAGCCGTCTTCTCGCAGCAGGCGTGCGGGCAGGCACCAGGTCTGGCAAACAATGCCGCAGCCGTCGATCTGGGCGCCGCTGTTGACATTGTCCAAGCCGTGTCTGAGCTTGAGGGCTTTCTGTACGACCAGTACAGCGCTCCGGGCGTGCTGCATGTGCCCTACCGGTTCGCCGCATATTTTGAGAATCTCCATCTCGCAGAGCGCATGGACAGTTCGGGTATCTGGCGCACCAAGCTGGATACGAAGGTCAACTTCGGTAACTATTCCGGCCTGAGCCCAACTGGTGGAGATCCAGCAGCGGGAACGGCATACATCTACATCACCGGTCAGACGGTTGTGTGGCGCACGCCTGACAGCGACCTGTTTGTCACATCGCGCCGAGAGGTACTGAACCGCACCACCAATCAACTGACCGCTGTTATGGAACGCGAATATGTGGTTGCGTTCGACTGTGCGGTGGCTGGGATGAGTGCGCCGACGTCTGGGGTGGTGTTCTGATGGCCACGATCAGCGTTGACAAGGAAATCGTGCAGACGGTGGCACGTCAGCTTTTGGCGCTTGCGGCGGATGTCAACAGTGTCAATTTCACCCACGGTCCTCGCGGGTCGATGTTCGTCGTTCCGGATGAGCTGGCTGAGGCGTGGGCGCTGTCTCACGCAGAAGATGGCACGCCCGATGGGGCACCCAAGAAGAAGGGTAAGTAATGGCAAGCTACTGTTTTAAGCCCTTCAAGGTGCCTCGGGTGCGAGCAACCTTGTTGGATGCCTGTGGTCTGTATGTTACGGGCGACGGCAGCATGGAAGTCACCACCGATGGAATCATCACGATCGAGCAGACCGCCAACCTGCAGGATTTGGATGATTTCTACGAAAAGAACGGTGACGGCGTTTTCTGCATCGAGGAAGTCGACCCTGAAATTCTCAAATGGATCGACTTGACGTTGACTTTTTGCAACGTCGACCCCGAGCTGGTCTACCTGCTCACCAAGTCCGCGCTCCTCTTGAGTGACGCACCAACTCCTGTCGCGGTGGGTAACCGCACCTCCGAGGGCGATATCGCGCTGGTGAATTTCGCCTTTGAAGGCTGGACCCGATTGGCGAATCAGGCGGACTGCACAGAGGGCACAAAGTACGGTTACATCCTGTATGAGTGGGTCGTCCAGGGCAAAATGTCTGACGTAACCTATCAAAATGGTACCGCGAATTTTGTGGTAACGGCCAGAACGCATCGTGACAGCCCGTGGGGCGTCGGACCGTACAACGTTTGGAAGTCGGAGGCAATCGCTACGCTCGATGACCCGATGCCGTTGCTTGCCGGCATGGCGGTTGCCGCGGCTGACCATCGGCTCATGTTTGTGACCGGTTTGCAGCCTCCGACGTCTGCGTGTGGTGCGCTTGCGATTCCGCTCGCCCTCGCAGCGCCCATCATTGCCGTCCAGGAGGTGACGATTACGCTGCCAACTGGCGAGACTCCGTCGTACATCGACTGGGGAGACGGCACTACCACCTCAAATGCGCCTGGCCCCACTGCTGTGCACACTTATGGCGGCGCGGGTACGCGCACGATTCGGGTGTGGCCGCAGGGGCGTTCGTCTCAGTCATACAACTACACGGTGACAACGTAAAACTGATTCCAGCAATTATTGACAAGTCAGCTACTGCACTAGCAGCTTTGGAGGGGTCATGACCGCAACCGGATACACAGGTGGTGACCCCTCCAAAGTTGATATCGACGGCTACATCAAAGGCGACGTGCTTGCCGCAAATACTGCAGGCACCCTGACCGCGATACCTGTTGGTGCAAATACTGATGTATTGACGGCTGATTCAACAGATGCCGAAGGCGTGGACTGGCAGGCCGGCGGCGGAGGTGCCACTCCTTCAGCAACAGTTGTTACAGAAACAACTTTCGGGCAGGTGTCAGCCTCGGGCGCGCTGGTCACCTATTCTCGCGGCGACCACACGCACGGCAGCCCCGCGTTGGGCGCGGACCCGGGGGAAGCCGCGATCGGCGAGGCCGCCACGTTGAGCACTGGCGTGCTGCTCGGCGGGGAGCTGAACGCGAACCTGATTACGCCATCATCGCTGGACATCAGCGCGACGATTGGCTACATCGTCGATTACGCGACGACACCCGCCACGCCAATCGTTACCCGCGTATCTATCCCAGCCCAGACCGTGCCACTCAACGACCTGGTCAACCTCGTAACCTGGTGGATGATCGACTCAACCGGTGCCATCATCCAGCAGTCAACCAGGCCGACCAACACTCAGCGCCGGACTCACATTCAGCTAGGAGTGACGGGGCAAATCGCTGGGGCGATTATCGTTGATCAGAGCCTGCCCGTTATTCTGCCTCAGGTTGGTGACCAGCTTTACGATTTGATGTACGCCCTTGGCGCCTTCAATATCCAGGGGAATGCGCTCACCGCTGGCGCCAGTAACCTCACTGTCAGTCGCTCGGCGGGGGCTGTGTTCGATGTTTCGTTCAACCATTTTGCGGGTTCAGTACTAACCAACGATCCGCATGTCAGCACCCTGGGCGCCTCGAACCCGCTGTCCATGACGTATTCCACGCAGAGCGCTACAGTCTTTCCGGCTCCAGTCACGAACATCAACCCAGCCAACTACGACAATGCTGGAGTGATTACCTCAGTCGGGGGTAGCGTAAACCGGGCCACCAATCAGCGCTTTTTCCTCTTTCCCATCAATGCGGTAGCGAATCAAGTCGTTGTCCAATACGGACAAGTCGTATACAGCACTTTGGGTGAAGCTGTTCTTAACGCACCCAGCGAGCAATTTATCCAGAACTCTATTTTTGCTGGCGGAATTTTCCTAGGCCAGCTAAGTGTCATACGCACCGCCACAAACCTGGCGGACACTACTCAGGCGCATTTCATAACCGCTGGAAAATTCGGTGGGTCTACTTCTGGATCGATTTCCGCTGCAGCCGCAACTTCCGTTGTAACAGAAACCACTTTCGGGCAGGCGGCAGCGGTAGGCACGTTGCTGACGTACGCCCGCGAAGACCACACGCACGGCACGCCAGGGCTTGTTGTGCGCAGTGGCTTCATCACCTCGGGCAACATCCCCACCAATGTTGGTGGCACATCCACGCTCCTCGGCCTGACCGGCATAGCGATTCCCGCCGTAATCGGCGACTACGTTGAATTCTTCATCGGCTTCATGGAAGACGCCGCCAACTTTCTGGACGCCGCAGTGATTGTTGGCGGCGTCGGCGTGCGCTACATGTCAACCGACACGGGCACGCCAGCTCTTGAAGGCTCACCTTGGTGGTACGTGTCCCCGGGAACATTTCGCGGATCACCTCCGCCATTCGCGTTCACGGTTGTGTCAGGCGACCTTAGTGCCGGTAATGTGACAGTCGATCTAGCAGCAAGGGGCAGCAACGCGAGCGGCCTACTGTACGCATCCACTAACTACCCCCTGCGCTGGCGAGCCATCAACTACGGAACGGTGTCATGACAACCTTTGTCACCACAGTTGGTGGACCGCTCATATCCCAGTGGTACCAGTATGCTGGTGGTCCAGCCATCAATCTGGACGCGACCCCCAGCGTCACCATCACCAACCTCACCACGAGCGCTGTCGTGCTAGGACCGACGACAGTCGGCGTCAGCAATCCTGCAACAGGCGTGTATCGCCTAAGCTGGGATGCCGCAGTCACCCCGGACAACTATCTTGTGGTGTGGGACGGCCTGTCGGGCGGGGATGCGGTTCAGGCCAGCGAGATCGTCAACGTACTCGCCGCGGCCGAGGGAACTGGTCCCTGTACGTGGACTGGGATCAACACGTCCTGCGCGCCTGACTGGTCGACCTACGCAGCCAGCTTCCAGGAGCAAGCCCTCGCCTATGCGACTTTGGTTCTTTGGGCGGCTACAGGGCGCCAGTACGGTGAATGCCCGATGACGGTCTATCCGTGTGGCCGTGACACGGCTGGCGACGTGTCAGGCAACGGAGCCTGGGGCTGGTGGTGGGATTACGGCACCTGGGTGCCTTACATCTGGCAGGGTGAATGGTTCAACGCCTGCGGCTGCGGACTGCCAGGCTGCTGGGCTTGCAAGCCGAAATGTGCCGCCTACCTGCCCGGACCGGTCTCCAGCATCATTCAGGTCACGCTTGACGGTGTGGTGCTCAGTCCAAGCGAATATCGGGTTTGGGATCAGCAGTGGTTGACGCGGCTCGATGACGCTGACGGCAACGGTCAATGCTGGCCAAGTTGCCAAGATTTTAACGCCGTGACCCCAGCGTTTGAAGTTATCTACACGCGCGGAACGCCTGTCCCGACTGCACTCCTAAGCGCTGCTGGGACATTGGCAGGCGAGTACGCAAAGGCGTGCCTTGGCCAGCAGTGTGGCCTCCCAAGCCGCGTTGTCAACATCGCAAGACAGGGCGTAACGGTCAATTTGACTGATATCGACACTTTGCTGGATAAAGGGTTCACTGGTATCACTACGGTTGACACGGTCATCGCGGCCCTGAATCCATATAGCATGAAGGGTCGCACGCGACTATTCAGCTTTGACACTCCGATTGCCAGGGTGATCACATGAGTGAACCAGTAAACTCCGCAGACATTGATTTGCTGCTACTTCCGGTGGCATTGGAGTTGCTGGATTGTCTGTGCACTGCTCTGAATTTGCAGACTAATCCGCCTGCGATCTGCTGCCTCCGGGCCGGTGACTCGGTAACTGCCGACATCGGCGTCAACTATGACGAGTGCTGCAGCGGTCTCGCCTATGTGCGTCCAGCCGGTTTTTACATGACAGGCACACAGGACGGCCCCTTTCCGTCGCCGAGCACTGACATGGCACTCAACGCCTGCGGTGTCCCAGCCTGGGGCTTGCGGCTTGAGATGGGCGTCATGCGTTGCATCAAGACTGACGGTCAGATTAGTTGTGCGGATTGGACTGCGGCGACCGTGCAGCAGCTCGCTGACGCCAAGGCAATGCGTGCTGCGGTCTGCTGCATGGAGCAGGCCCACGATCCGGGAGACATTGCCCTAGGCGCCTGGGCGCCTGTTGGTCCGGCTGGTGGTTGTCTCGGCTCCACTTGGGTGGTTTCGGTTCAGGTCAGCAACGTCTGTGAGGTCGAGTGTGGGTAGTGGTGACAATGAGCAGGTCTACATCGAGGTCATGGTGGCGTTTGACGGACTGAATGTCGGAGACCGCGGCTTGGTCCGAGCTGACTGGTTTGCCGGTCGGCGCCAGTACCTGAAGCCCCTGTTGCGTCGACGTTGGACCGGAGATGGCGATGGCCCGGGTGGAAATCTACCAGCCGAAGACTGACCGTTTTGCCCAAAATTTAGCCTTCGGGAAAGTCAAGAAGCTAGTTACTACGGTGGCGTTCGAAGCGCGCCACCGTAGTGCCAGCTACACAGGTAACTCGGTGCCAGACCCTACCGGTGGACTCATGCGCTCGATTCGAGCCAATGTTGGCCGAAAGGGGCGGTGGAAAGTTGTTGGCTCAGTTGGCTCGAACCATCCGAAGGCGCTGCTCATTCACGACGGAGCCAGACCACACACTTTCGGTCCGGTAAATGCTGGTGGTCTGAAATTCTACTGGAGGCAGAAGGGGCGTTTTGTCTGTATCAAGAGTACAGTCAATCATCCTGGCTTCAGGGGCAAATTCTATCTGACGGAACCATTACGCATTGAGGGGTTCCGTCAAGGATTCTGGGTCATCACGTCGACCGAGTCTGACAGTCTGTTCCACTAGGCCAGCTTATACATGTACGATCACGTGCATGGTAGTTCGCAAAGCAGCCAGCTCCCGGGCGGCATCCACTAGGGCAGTCAGGCAACCAGCAACCACGGCCATCAAGGACGAAATTTCCGTCAGTGAGTCCATGGATGACGTTATCGAAGGCGAGATTATTGAAGATCATGTGATTGGCCACCTCAAGGTTAAAATGCGTAGGGCCACCGAAGATCAGCTTATGGTCCTGTTGAAGCATGCTCGCCTCGCTGAGAAAGCTGGGACCAAGGAGGCAGCCCTCCGAGCCACTGAAGTTTTTTTCCGGATTATTGAGCAGCTCGTCGTTGATCCTGACGACATTGAACGCATCGACGATGGTTTGGCCGACAAGACGGTCACGGTGAAGCAGATCACCGGCGCCATGGAGATCAAGGGAACCGATGGCCCAGCGACCGCCGCGGCTCGCACCCGTCGAGGACGCTAGCGATCGACAGGTAGCACTGCCTAAAGTCCCGTGTGATCCGCTGGCATCGCTACCTGCGACTGAAATTCTCACCACGTGCGCAGGGCGCACGTGGTGCATTCCACCTTTGACGGCCGACCGATGGCTCAAGATACTATGGACCGCACCTTTCGAACCCGACAGCATTTTTCCGGGCCTGGTTGAAGATGAGAGCATTGATGACATCTTGCTAGATGCCTACTTCGCGGGCGAACTGGAAGTGGGCGAGACCAGTCAAATCGCCATGGAAATATTAGAGATAGCCAGTGGTTATTCGTTCTGGTTTACTCTGCGGTTGAGTGCGGTTTTCGCGGCTGGATGGTCTCGCCTTGGTGGGATGCTAGAGATAGCTGGAGTGGACGCTCGGACGATGAGCTTAGGCGCCTGGTGCTCAGCCGCCCTGGAGATGTGCATAGGAAATATGGAGTCAGCGCGAGCCGCTGAGTTGATCAACGAGCTCCTGGCAGCCCCGGAAGGTGTCGCTGTCGAGGTAGACCCATTTGACCAACATGAAGACACTGCGGCGTTCATGGAGGCCATGAACACTGTTTTCTGACTTTTCAGGCTAAACCATCTACGATGGGCACATGGCAGTAAACATACTGGGTCGCGCGTATATCGAAGTCCACGCAGACACGAAGCCCTTTGGTAAAGAGCTGAAACAGTCCGTTGCTGCTATTAGTAATGCCGTTGAGAAGGAGGCGGACGCTTCGGGGCGCAATATGGGGCGGAAAATCACCAATGGCATCCAGCAGCAGTTGACAAAAGCTGCGCCGTCCCTGGCCCAAACCGCCAGCCAAGGACTGCAACGTGGGATGGCGCAGGCGACCCGTCAGGGTGGCGGATTTTTCTCTAGATTGTTCAGTGGTGGTCGTAGCTCGCTTTTACGTACCGCGCACAAGATTGGTGGCCAAACTGGCGTAAGTTTTGTTAGAGGAATCGGCTCCGTTGCCGGTCAGGCACTATCTGGCCTTGGCGGACTTTTTAGTTCGATTGGCGCGAGTATCGGGAACGTTGGAAACAAGAGTCCACTAGCGCCAGTGATAGCCCTGGGAATCCCTGCCCTTATCGGTGCGGTCATCTCTCTGGCCTCCGTGCTCGGGCCATTGCTTAACGTCGTTGGCTTGATTCCTGGGGCTTTGGGGCTTGTCGCCGCTGCCACCCTGCCAGTCGTCATAGGCTTCCAGGGGTTCAGCGAGGCCGTTGGTGCGATCATGTCAAAAGATCCAGAAAAGATCGCTGAAGCGCTCAAGAGCCTCTCCCCGAGTGCAAGAAAAGTCGCCATCGAGTTCACAAAGATGGTGCCTTTCTTGAAAGAGATAAAGAAGTCAGCTCAAGAGAACATTTTCAAAAGCCTTGTAGGTGTCCTGCCGCAAGTGCAGCGAGGTCTTGGCCTAATAGTCAAGATTGGGTTTAATAAAGTTACATCATCTTTCGGGAACTTTATGAGGACCCTTCTACTATTGGCACAGAATCCGCAAATTCAAATATTCTTTAAAACTATGTTCAAGCTGGCTGCATTTACCTTTGATACGCTTACTAAACCGATAGAGTCGCTGCTTGCGGCGTTTGCGGCGATTGGCACTGCCTCAGCTCCATTCCTAGAAAGATTAATAGGAGGTCTCGGAGCTGGGATTACGCACTTTGCAGACTTCCTTCAGGAATCCATTTTGAGCGGTGATTTTGACGTATTTCTACAAAAATTCCTGACAGCTTTGGATGCGGCTAAAGAGTTTGGAAAATCGGCACTGAACCTAATCGACGCGCTTCTTGGGGGACCCGAGGAACAACAGGCGGCTAGAGATTTTTTTGATGAGCTATTACTTGACATAAACGCTTTGGCTGACTTCTTCCGCTCTGACGTGGGCAGGTCCGCTCTCCGTGGACTGATCGTTCTCGCTGGCGCTTTTGTGGTGGCTCTTACTGGAGTCGTAATTGTAATTGGCGTGATCGCTGCTGGCATTGATCGGCTCGCTAAGGCCCTAGCCGCCGTGATCAATTTCTTAATCCGGATAGACCTCCTGCAGCGTGGTACCCAGTCCTCTGTTCGACGAATAAACGTGAATAGAAATCCTGGCGGATCACCTACTGGGCACGCCCAGGGTGGAATTTTCGAAACCGAGCACTTGGCGCGCATCGCGGAAGGCGGGAGGCGGGAAGTTGTCATTCCGCTCACCGACCGTAGTCGTGCTATGGCTCTCGCTGATCGCTCTGGACTGACTTCCATGGTCAGTAGGAATGACGTCTCTGTCAACGTATATATTGGTGACGAGCAGATCCAGGCGCGCGTAGACAAGCGCGTCGCCGCGGGCATCAAGGGGTTGACCAGCGCGATGAAATACGGACCTCGCCCTATCGGCATAGGCGGCTGACATGCCAACCCCTGACATCACCGTAGTCCCCGAAGCCGCACTGGGGTACGCGATCATTACGATCAACTGGAGCGCGAACCCTACGGTGCTATTCGCCAAGGTGACCAGGACGCTCCCAGATGGCAGCTCAACGGTTGTGCGCCCCCATACGTTCACCGATAGCACTGGAGACTACATCGAGCTGTCCGCAGGCATGGCCGTCCTGTATGACACTGAGGCGCCTTTCAATACGGTCTTGAGTTACAGCACTCAAGGATTGGGGTCAATACTGAGCGCTACTGCCACTGACGTCACTTTGACCAACTCTTTCCCGTGGCTTAAGTCCCCTCTACATCCGTGGGCAAACAAACAGCTCGTTCTAACCCCAGCCTCGTACAGCGACCTGACATGTCTTACTGGAGATTCCATCGTTTTCGCCGCGATAGCGGAAGAGATACGACCTACACGCTCGGCGGCGAGCGCACCTTTCAACGCAGAATTCCCTATCCCATCCAGTAGAACGCGGGGATCGATCGCGTCTAGCCTGCGCCTAGTGACACGAACCTTCGCGGCGCGAGATGCGGTAATCGAACTGAACGCCCCAGGTGATCCGCTCCTGTTCCAAGCCCCAACCGTGTACGGAATCCCCGACCGCTACATCACTGTTGGCGATTACTCGGTAACTAGGTTTTCCGCAGATCACAAGAAGCAATGGCGGGCCAACACAATCCCTCACGTCGTAGTGGATGTGCCTGCGGGATTGGCGGACGGTGTGCTGGGCGTCCGGTGGGCAGACGTCTGTGATCTCTATTCGACATTCGCGGATTTCACGGCAGCCAGTGTCACTCGGACTCAGATCCTGTTCGGTCAGGCAGCCAGCCCACCGAGCCCAACGGTATGCGACTACGATGATCTAGCTGCCGCCTACACTGACTACAATGCGATGACCGCAGCCAATGCCAACTACTCAGCCCTCCTGGACTGCTGATGCTCTCAGGAGGGACAGACGTCGCATACCGCAATTTGTTGGCGAGCGGACATCGCCCAACGTGTAGGCTTGAGGTGTGGCGCTCAGGCGTCAGGATCGACACCTACGGGAAAGCTGGTGTGCCATTTTATGACGGCACACTGACGGCCACACTCTCCTCCCAGGTAACACGCCAACTGAATTTCAACGTCCCAGAAGCTCTCTGGCCAGCAAACGACGTAAACGGTCTACTGGCTCCCTGGGGCAACGAAATCCGCGCCTACATGGGGATCAAGCCAGGCGCAGGCGTGCCTTACGAGTGGCAAGTCTTTCGTGGTCGGGTTAATGACCCCGAGTTAGAAGATAATAGTATGTCAGTTGGGTGCGTGGATAGAGCTGGTGACATCAATGACTCTGGCTTCCTGGGACCAGCAGCCTCGCAAACCACCAATTCAATCAGTGAGGAGTTTGTGCGCATCGTCAAGGATGGGGTAGCTGATGCTTCCTTCAGTACTTTTGACATAACCCATGCGAGTACGCCCGAGCTTACGTGGGAGTGGGATCGTGGATCAGCTTGCGACAGTTTAGCGAATGCCTCGGGCGCTTACTGGTATGCGCTAGCCAATGGAGATTATGTGCTCCGGCGCATTCCGTGGACTTTTGCCCAAACTCCCATACTCACTATTCGTGATGGCGTTGGCGGAACGATAATCGACTCAACGCCAAAACTTTCGCGCGAAAATGTGTTTAATGCAGTTATTGTGGTTGGAGAAAGAGCGGATGGCGATGCACCAGTTTTTGCTATCGCATCAGACAACAATCCCGCATCACCAACCTATATCGGTGGGGCCTTTGGCATCAAAACCAAGACGATCAACATCCAGACTGTGATCAATCAAGGACAAGCGGCCAGCCTGGCCAGGACAGGGCTTCAGCAGGCAAGATCGCTCAGTCAAAGCTGGTCAGTTCGAATGACTCCAGATCCGTCTTTGGAGCTGGGTGACTGTCTTTCCATCGAGGCCCGCGGACAGGTGCCTGCCACTCAAATTCTAGCGTCATTCTCCTTGCCGCTGAATGGCGACCAATCAATGAGTGCAAACTTTAGAGCACTACAGTTATCTAGCGGAGGTCTTTCATGAGTGGGACAACGACGCACTGGGCAATTCCGTATGCGACTGGCACGGATTCTCCGCCTGACGTTGCCAGCGACATGCAAAGCCTCGCCACCGTCAGCGATACAGCTATTTTTGCTGTCGGAAACGTAAGAGGCATTTCCAACAACGGTGGGACCGGCACCACCACAAGCGCTTCTTACTCGAACGTTCCGGCGACCTCCTCATTCTCGTTCACTAAGGGATTGACCGCTACTCGGCTACATGTCAACCTCTCTATTGACACCTTCTGCACCGCGGTGGGTGGGGGTGAGAGGATAGCGATTGCTGTACTCGTAAGCGGTACCGATTATGTTGTGGCCGCCCACTCGTACGGCGCTGCGAATCAGTATGAACTTGCGTCTGGAATGGTGTTCATTAGCGGCCTGGTTGCGGGGGTCTACACGATTCAGGCTCGCTGGCAGCGTTTCAACGGAGCTGGCACCGTCAGCATTAACTCAGATGGGTGGCTCTCCATGGCCTGCGCGGAGGTGTCAGCGTGACGTCGCCTGCCGTGGAACTGGCAGGCGCCATGCCTCCAGATACCAATCTACGTATCGGCATCGCGCGCTCGGACGGGGGAACCATCACTGTCGAGGTCGCCGGGAATGTGATCCAATGCGGTTTCCTAGATCCGGCTACCGTAACAGCAGATACGCCTGTAGCCGTGTTGCGTTTTGGGTCTACCTGGCTCTGTCTCGGTCGCATAATTACTCAGCCAGCATAGAAGAGGAGAACGCTATGCCTGCAGCTACTGCCACATGGGCGATTCCGTATGCCATAAGTACAGATGTCTTCTGCGACGCCTATCTAACAATTCAGGCGTTAGCCGAGCGGGTGGACGCGATTCTTGACGAGTTCGATTTCGATGAGGCCCGAACCAGTGTGATTCCATTGGCCGAGATCGGATTCAATGGAACTCAGCAGGTAGATGACGGGACCACCCAGACAAATGTTATATTCAGCACTGTTGATTTTGACTCAACGGATTTGGCCGATCTGAGCATCGATCCTAGCAGTGTGGTTATTCAGGATAATCAGTACTCTCTTTCCGGTGCTTACTGTAACTGGGATTCTGCGGCTCTTGCGGCTGGCGAGAAGTACGCGCTCAGCATCCTCTACTCTTCGGGTGCTACTTTCGCCGCCCGTCAGCAGCGGGCAAACGGTGCTGCAGCCGGCATGCATGCGGCAATGACGGGCATGCAGTTGCAGTCAAGTGTTGGTGATGATCGACTTGTGCTGGAGCCGAGCACTATCGGTACCGCTGGCGTAGTAACCGCGACTACTGCGCGACTCTGGATCATGAAGATGGGTGATGGCTAATGGAGATCACTGACAGTCAATTTCTTCCGTATCCGGAGCAAGGTGACCCTGCCGACGACGCATTGGATCTTCAGGTCCTTGCGGAAGCGATCGACGGCAAGTTGGTGAGTCTGTTTTCAGAATTTAGAGCAATCCTCAACAATGAGGTGTTCGTCTCGACCCTGTCTGCCAATGAGACCGGCTTCACCGGAACAGCCTCGGAGGTTGGTTTCGACACTGTTCTATATAACAGTACTGCCGACTCAAGCAACGACTTCTTCCCTGAAGGTCCGTTCTTCGCGACTACGGGCTATTACCGGATCGGTACCTACATAATTTCAAATCCGGCAGGTGTTGTCGACGTCAACACAAGCAGGTTCACGATCCTGGAGTATAAACAGCAACTGGCGCTGCCCGTTGGTCAGATCGTTTTAGAACAATGGACCACGCTCAACTGGGAGTCAAACACTGGCGGCGAACACCAAATCGCAGAGGGGCTCGTCCGAGTAGATAGTGTCGCCAGTCCTGGCTCATACATTCACACCTTGTTCTCCTCTGGAAATACGTCATCCACAACCACGGTCTCCGCAGGAGGCATGCTATGGCTGTATAAAGTCTCCGAGCTTGAGGATTTCTAAAATGCCTGGAACAACTAGCCTGGGAATTCGATACCCCCTGCAGAGTGAGATTGTAGACGCCACATCCTGGCAGGACATGGCAGACGACATAGACGCCCTCATGACCTCCCTTGACGCACTCCGAGATACAGCCGTAACCAGGCCAACGGCGAGGATAACTGGTGGATCAACATCGGTGGCGGTTAATACGAACGTAGTCCTGTCAGGTTTCAACAACGTGTCCTGGGATAATGCTGGATACGCCAACCTAGGGGTTGATGATGACCTTCTGACGGTATCCTCTGGCATTTACTGGGCTTATACCAAAGCCAACATGAGCGGCACAACGACCTTCACGATGGCGAGAATTAGCATCCTCGTCAGCGGTTCTGTGTGGGCGATGCAACAACAAGACGATTATTCGTCAACGTTTGCGAGTGACATCAGGTCCTCTGGTCTTTTTTTGGTCACAGCGGCGAGTGCAACGCTGCAGGCCCGCGCTCGTTGGGCTGGAACTGGCGGACCGGCAACGTTCAGCAGTCAGGAGCTTGCTGTCTACAAAGTTCGGGATTTGGCGGACGTGTGAAAGTTCTCTGCTTCCCTGCTGACGCTGGAGGTTGTGGTAGTTATCGGATTGGGTGGCCAGCGCAGTATCTTGCCCACCTCGGTCACGACGTTCAGATAGTAGATTTTGGCGTACGCGATAATGAGTTCAGCGTTATCGCTGATTCTGATGGCAACTTAAAGTCCGTGAAAGTCCCAGAGGGCGTGGATGTTGTAGTTTTTCAGCGGATTTCTCGCCGCGTCTACGCCGAGGCGCTCTTACTGTTGCGAGAAAAGGGCATAGCGGTTATCCACGACATGGATGATGACCTTGGGCGCATCCATACCAAAAACTTCGCATTTTCTAACTACGAGGATCCTGATGGCCACTCCTATAAATGGTGCGAACTCGCCTGCAAGAACGCGACGCTTGTCACGACCTCAACTCCCCGCCTTGCAGAAATCTACGGATTCGGACACGGGCGAGTCATCAACAACTACGTCCCGGGCTCCTACCTCGACCTTCCGCGCCGCGACAGTGACATTCTCGGATGGGCGGGAAGCACATCTGCACATCCAGAGGATCTCACCACCGTTGGTCGAAGTGTCCGGAGACTGGTCGATGAAGGTTCACGGTTCATCGTGGTCGGTCCGCAATCCAACGTCAGAGACCAGCTTCACCTGAAAAAGGAGCCCGTCTATACGGGCTCGGTGAACATTATGGACTGGGGGAAGGGTGTTGGCCTGATCGGTGTCGGAATGGCCCCACTTCAGGACAGTTTGTTTAACGAATCCAAAAGTCGATTGAAATTGGCTGAGATGAGTGCCTGCGGTGTTCCGTGGGTAGCATCCCCAACCCGCGAGTACAAGACCTTTGCTGCCGAGTCTGGTACGGGTATATTGGCCTCAAGCCCGAACGAGTGGCATCGAGCCCTCAAGCAACTGGTCGAAAATCCAGACCTGCGAGCCGAGATGAGCGAGGCTGGGCGAGAGTACATGAAGACCCAGACGATCGAAAACAACGCTTGGCGCTGGTGGCAGGCTTGGACCGAGGCATTGGAGATGGAACGTGGGAGCAGTCAGTCCTGAGGACCTAGCACGGGCGGAAGAGGCAGGGCGCCGCGAAGAGGCGGCAGAGCGGGCACGTGTAGCCGCCCGCGCCGAGATAGCCGCGCTCAGGGCAGCCACAGTCGCAAAGGTGGCGGAGGAGTCTCGACAGAGAGCCATCCGGGCGGCGGCGGAGAAGGCAGCTAAACGAAAAGACAATGTGTAACTAGTACACCCTTATCGACTTAAGTATTGGAGATGGAACGTGGCAACAAGCCCGGCGGAGCAGGAGCGGGCTGCGGAGGCTGAGCGTCGCGAGCAGACCGCCACAGACGAGCGCGAGACAGCCCGCAAGGCTGCAGCGGAGGCCAAGACTGCGGCGGAGATCCGGTCCCGGCGGGCTGCTGCGGACGCAGCGACCAAAGCGGCTCGGGAGAGAAGGGGCAAATGACCGACGTTAAGCGGTTTGCGGTTATTCTTACACATAACCGCCCTGAGCTGCTTTCGGAGTGTGTTGCGGCGATCTCCCCTCAGGTGGATGAGATGATCGTCATCGATAACGCTTCTAATCCTGCGGTCAGGAAAGCTGATCTAGTCTGCGATCCAGCATGTTCTGTCAAGCTGATTCAGGTCCCTGACCAGCCACCGAATCTTTCTCGATTCTGGAATCTCGGTATTGATACTGCGGTAGGTTCATCTGACCCTGGACAACTATCGTACGTGGCATTTCTGTGTGACGATGCGATCGTGCCGTCAGGCTGGTTTGCTGCTGTAAGTGCGGCGATGACTGCGACTGGCGCAGCCGCTGGATGTTCAAGCGATCGACTCGCCCCCGGGCAGCACGATTTAAAGCTGTCTCCTGACAGTGACCTATGGGGGCGGATGGTTGGATGGGCGTTCATTGTTGATACCACAAAAGGCATCCGAGCTGATGAGGACATGCACTGGTGGTGGGGGGATTCCACTGTGGATTTTGAGGCGCGTGGGCGCGGCGGCATGGTAACCACTGGAGGGTTTAGCGTCTCAAATGCGCGCCCCAACGACTTTACTTTCAATAAGCCGGAGCTGGCCGAACGGGCAGGTAAAGACGGAGAGGCTTTTGTGGCCCGCTGGGGATTCCGTCCATGGTAGATGTCGCCTACGGTGCCTGCGTTGGATCATGGGAAAAAATGAACCGGTTTGTCCTGCCTGGGCTCGCAAGTAAGTCCACGAGCCTGTATACGATGTGCGGGCAAGCGTCTATCGCGACCGCCTACAACCACATCCTCGATGCGCATACACGTCAGGACATTGATGCACTCATCTTGCTGCACGACGATCTGGAGATCTTAGACCCGGAGGCGGAAGCTAAACTCCAGCTCGCTCTGTCCGAGCCTGACGTGGCTCTCGCAGGGGTGGCCGGAGGGTCGGGTCAGGCTGGCCTGGCCTGGTGGAATGTAAGTCCTATAGGACATCAGCAGACCGATGTCATGAACATTGATTTCGGTGTGCGGGCTGGGGATGTAGAGATTCTTGAAGGCAGCCTGTTAGCCTTCTCGCCGTGGGCCATCAAAAATCTCCGATTTGACACCAGATTCGCCGGATTCCACTCATACGACGAAATTGGTATGCAGGCAATCTCGGTCGGTAAACGGTGCGTAGTAGTTGATGTTGACACGCATCATCACAGTGTGATGGGTTTTAAGAGTGACGCTAGTCGCCAGCAATGGGAGGCTGGCAACGAGTTGTACAAACAGAAATGGGGACTTGAATGAGGCGCACTACCTGCAGTGCTTGTGCTAGCCCTGACTTGGAAATCTTCTTGGATCTCGGGCTTTCGCCCATCGCCGATGCCTATCTTGAACATCCAGATGTCTCGGTAAACCGCTACCCTCTTGAGGTTGCGGTATGCGGAAAATGTCACCTTGTCCAGCTTCTCGAAGTTCTGGACAGTGAAGTACTTTTCGAGTCGGGCTACTCATTCTACTCATCTGCGTCACCCCCGCTCTCCGCATACCATCACAGCTATGCCAACGAAGTGATCGCCACGTACGGAAATCTGCCTTCACTCTCATCGCCGGTCGGAAGGGTAACCCGGCTTGGCGGGCGGCCGGTCATCGAGATTGGCTGTAATGACGGAGATCTTCTTCGACACTTCAAAAGCGCTGGTTTTCAGACCTTGGGGATAGATCCGGCTGGAGGCCCGGTTGCTGTCGCACGCTCCCGCGGCCTTGAGGTAATTAACGTCCCGTTCGGATCTCAAAAGGCACTAGACCTCCTCCGTCAGAATGACATGGTTCGCGCAGGAATCGTCATCGCGAACCATGTTCTTGCTCATGTCGCCGAGGTAGCCGATTTCATGGCCGGCATCGCGTTACTGCTGGACAAAGACAGCATCGCGATGATCGAAGTTCAATACCTGCCAGATTTGCTTGTCAACAACGCCTTCGATCTCGTGTATCACGAGCATCGAAACTTCTTCTCGTTGACCAGTCTGGAGCTGGCCGCTGGGCGGTTCGATCTACATATTATCGACGCACAGTTGACCAGGCGTCAGGGCGGCTCGCTACGGGTCACGCTCTCCCGGGTGCCTGCACTGAATGCTGACGTTGAGGCCCTCCGGCAGCATGAACGATGGTTGCAGGATTGGGGACCGTATGCGGGCTTCCAGGGGCGCGTAGATCGAATCCGCGCACGCCTGCTTGACCTCATCGCTGACGAGATCAGGCAGGGACGCAAGATTGTTGGATATGGCGCCCCTGCCAAAGCGACAACCTTGCTGAACTACTGCGGCATTGACGCAAGCATGCTGGAGTATGTGGTCGATTCGACAATCGCGAAACAGGGGCGCTTCATTCCTGGAACTGGGCTGCAGATTCTGCCTCCAGACGCAGAGTCAGAACCGGCCGACACATTCCTAGCGCTCGCCTGGAATTATCTAACCGAAATCATGCGAAACAACGCTGATTTCACGGCCAAGAAAGGACGCTGGATCTCCCCCATTCCAGCACCGGTGATCTTGTGATGCGCGTAAACCTCGGCTGCGGAGACCGCTACCAGCCAGGCTGGCATAATGTCGACCACGCTGGGTCCCCGCACCAAAAAGATGACACCATAGATCTGACAGGCTCGCTTCCATGGGCAGTTGGCACTATCGAGCTGACCTATGCTGGTCATGTGTTAGAGCACTTGACACTCGATGAATGTCACACACTCCTAGCCAACCTGCGCCCCTGTATGGCCCCTGAAGGAATCCTGATGATCGTAGGGCCAGATCTCGATCGGGCGCGGACACTGCTCGCTGTTGGTGCTCTTGATGTCACGCTGGAATCGCTGCAATTTGGTGGTCATCGCTGGCCTGGTGACGAACACCGATGGGAATGCCTACCCGTGGTCATCGAAGACCTCTTGACCGCGACAGGCTGGCGCGATATCACTGAAATTGGAATCAAAAACGTGCCAGCTATGTGGCCTGTCGCCGATCGTCGCCCAGTCTGGCAGTGTGCGATTCAGGCAAAACCATGAAGACGCCTTGCATTGTTATCACACGTGATCGCATCTCTTACACGCGCCAGTGTCTTGAGTCATTGGTCAAGTATTCTGATCAGCTCGACATTCATCTCGTTGACCACGGGTCGACATGGGAGGAGATGCTTCCGCTATTGAATGGTGGGGCTTTTCAAACACATCGACGCGGTAATGAGATGCCGCGCTCACTGTGGGAGTGGAGCGGCCTGAAGGATATCGTTGGTGACAAGCCATACATTGTCACAGATCCTGATGTAGTACTCGACCCGATGTGCCCCGCTGACTGGATCGAACGGCTCTACGAGGAGCTGAGCCTAAATAGTGGATATACAGTCAAAGCAGGCTTGGGACTTCGGCTTGACGACCTTCCCGAAGATGGCCTCGGACCGGAGGTGCGCAAGTGGGAGAGCCAGTTCTGGGAGACCCGGTCTGGACCTAATCTACGTTCATGGGTGGCCTCAGTCGATACAACGTTAGCTCTATATCGACCACTCTATATAGAGTCAACCTTCTGGCTCGGGCCAGCGACACGACTGGACTCACCGTATCTGCTTCGACATCTGCCCTGGTATGGCGATCTAGACCAAGGTGAGACGGACTACTATCGTGCTCATGCGCTACCCGGATCATCGCACTGGATAAATGGCGGTTGGTAATGGCCTCCGAAATCACCGTCGTAATCCCAGCGCATGCCGCTCGAATCAAAAATGGGATGCTCGAACGTGCCTTGAGGTCGGTGTATGCGCAAACGCTCCAGCCTGATGCGTTCTCAATCGCTATAGACGTGGATGGCGAAGGGGCGGCCAAGACGCGAGGGAGAGCGCTGGCTGCCGTGAGGACGAAGTATACGGCTTTCCTGGACAGTGATGACCGTCTGAAGGAGCAGCATCTACGGGTTCTTCGTGACGCCATGACCGAGAACGATGCGGCATTCACGTTTTCTTGGTTTGAGCCAGTTGGAATGGGTGATCATGTTGGGCATTTCGGAAAGCACTTCGACAAAAGAAATCCGCATCATACAACTATGACAGTCCTCTGCCGGACTGATATCGCGCAAGAAGTCGGATTCCCAGAACCCGCCTCGGGCGAAACCTATGGGAATGAAGACTGGTTTTTCATCCTGGGGTTTTGCGAGAAAGCGATTGAGCGCGACTTGAGAATGATCCACGTTCCCGAGCGAACCTGGGAGTATCACTATCACGGCCGTAACACTAGCGGTATGGCGCGCAACGGAGACGGACCAGACAGATGGAAATGACCACTGCTGACGAAACCCGAACGATTGAACCAGACGACGCCGAGGATGTGATGTACCGAGACGACCGCAGCGCGGTTGGCCCGTGGATCAAGGAGGCCGAGCAGCACATAAGCGAACACCGCTGGTACGACCGATTCTGGCTTGTGCTGCGCCATGAGGATGGCACGTACTGGGGGCTGGAGTATGAGGTGGGCAAGACCGAGATCCAGGAAACCGAATGGCCGTGGCGGGAGGAACCGAAAAAACCCTTGAAGCTGACTCAACTGTTCCCGCATCCGGTGCACTCGATTGAGTTCAAGCCTCGGCCAGCGCCGATTATCGCCAATGAGGAGGCCAACAAGTGAGAGCTTTTGAGCTTCATCGTGATGTCGATGTCACAGGAATTAGCGGAACTGGTGTTGTTGCCAAGGGGGTGGAATTCGCCTCTGAGGGGCCAGTAGTTATTCGCTGGCTTGGTGAAACACCATCCACTGTGATCTGGGGCAGTATTGAGGATGTCTACAAGATCAACGGGCATGGTGGCGCTACCCGAGTTGTCTGGGTGTCGGACTGGGACGCGGTCTGGGCATCAGAGGTTCCGGTAACTGGCCAGGAGGGCGTGACTCAGCTTTACCACAATGACTGGGTGTCACTACGAGTCATACGCAAGCCCGAGGATGGGATTGACGGCTACGTTTACTCGCACGAAACACGCTGTGCTGGCCGTATTGTCGCAATCCTCCCATTTCGAGACACAGCAAACGGGCACGAATTCCTAATCAAATCTGAGGTGACTCCCTGCTGGAGCCTTGATCCGGTGCTGTCAGCGATCACGGGGAAGTATGAGGGGGGCGACATCGAAGACGACGCGGTACGGGAAATGTCTGAAGAGACTGGGTACACCGTAGCTCGTAGCGACCTGATCCCCCTGGGTAGGACCTATGCCAGCAAGAGCGCAGATACCCTCTACTCCCTATTTGCTGTCAATCTGACCGGGCTCGAAGCCGGTGAAGCCGGCGGGGATGGTTCTCGTCTTGAGGCGGAGAGTACCGCGGTCTGGATTTCGGAGAGCGGCCTGTATGCCGTTCGAGATCCACAGGTTGCGGCTATGTACCTGCGCCTTCACTCCTTTATCTATGGATGGTCGGAAGGTCCGGCTGTAAAACTGACCTAACGTAATCGCCACGCCCCAGACCAAGCTAGCGCAGTCGGACATAAGCCCGTAGGCTGCATGATATGGGCTGGTGGACGGATTTAGCAGAAAAACGCGGACCCGTCATCAATTCTGGTGACGGGGACGGAAAAACGGGCGAAACGCAGGATCGGGCTGTCGAATGCCGTGGTCTCATTCTTCACGTCGCAGATGGGTACTACGAGGGCACGATTTATTGGCAGCACAATCCGGTTGCCGAGGTGTCGTCACAGTTTGTCGTCGCGGGACCGCGTGATGTCCCCAAGGGCGTGCAGGACGGCACGTTGGCGCAGTGTGTAGATACGGATGAGCGGGCTTGGACTCAGCGATCCGGAAACGGACACTGGTTGTCAATCGAGTGCTCCGGATTCTCTGGTGACGCGCTCTCCCCTGCCCAGATCGAGTCCTGCGCCAAGATCTTCGCGCGTGGACATCGGGTGTACGGCTATCCGCTGCAGCTCGCCACAAGCCCATCGGGGTACGGCCTGGGGCATCACAGTATGGGTGCAGAGTCAGGCGTGGATTGGGGGCATTCTCGATGCCCAGGCGAACAAATCAAAGCTCAGAAGTCTCAAATTCTTGCACAAGCTATGGCCATTGTGAACGGAGCACAGGAGGAAGACATGATCGAAAACGAGGACTACAAAGCACTGCTTTGGCGCATTGACGCACTAGAGCGTGGTTCTGACGAGGTGGCTGGTGGCCCCACTGCCGGCAATCCTTTTGCGGCGAACGTTTCCATCCATGACATTCAAGCGAAAATCGCTGCCCTCGACGTAAAGCTTACCGCTATAGCTGATCTTCTGGCATCGGGTGCTGGTCCAGGCGGACTAACGGAAGCTCAGGTCGCCGCGGTTGTCCGCGCCGAGCTGGATCAAACAAAACTCGCTCACTGAGAGTCACCTAAATGTCTGTCGTTTCTGGCAAGATCGATGACATGAAAGCTATGTCCTGGCCACTCGCTATGGTAGCCACTGCCGCAATTGTTGTAATTGGTGTACTCGCACTCTTCGATCGTGACGTTACTGCCGTGTCTAGCGCCATCATCACGATGCTATTAGCTCTTGGTATTGCCGAGCTTCGTGAGATCAAGTCCAACACAAACGGGACGAATACTAAGATGATGGAAGAGTTGTCACAGTACCGGCAAGCCAGCGCCCGAAATTTCCAGACAGCACTGGAAAATCCCGCAGCGCTAGCCAAAGACCCCACGTTTGAATCTCCGGCCACGATTACGCAGCGTATTCCTTCCGTAGGTCCGCCAGCATGAGGTGGAAGGATTCACGCCAAAGGCTGACGCTTTGGCTGGCCCAAAAGCGACGCGAAAGGTATTGTGCACATCACTGGCACGCGGCAGACGGAATGATCTTGTGGCGGTGCTGCAAATGCGACAAAGATACAGATGGTTACCCCAAAGATGACGGTCACGAGAGACTATGTATGGCGCCTGACGCCATCTGAAAGCGAAGACCTCGCTGACCTGTCTCGACGCGCTCACAAAGTCCTAGCCTGGGCCTGCGAAGGCGAAAAGCGCCTCACCTGCAAGGGAATCACAGGTGAGGCGCTCGGCTTTGTCGAACTGAACTTTCAGGTTGTGGGCCGAGATTTGTGGGCCGCGGGCCAGATTAGCCAGGACCTGGTCAATCATGTAACCTGGCGGCTGGCGAATCCTGCTGAGGTTGTCACCTGGTCTGAGCCGCAAGGTCCACACCAGAACCGTGGATACGCCCATGGACGCACTAGGCGAGTTAACCGGCCTAGGGCCAAAACCCCAAAGACTCCCGAGTAAAGGAAGCGCTCGGGAGTCTTTGGTTTAGCAATACATCCTCCGTTGCGGATACCTAAGCCTCCGCAACGGCATTGCTACCTAGAGGTTCGCGGCTTGATAGTGAAGTTCAGCCAACTTCAGTAGGACGCTGACCTCCTCCAGGGAAGACTTTGGCGACTCCGCTTCTTTGAGCAACCTGTCTCCCTCGCTGGCGTGAACCATGCGCCAGGCTTGCGAGAACGGAATTTCGCCAGGAGCGCCTGAATCGTCAATGGTCATCCGTATGCTCCTGTGTCGTGTGTGCGCATCTGGAAGATGTCAGTGAATACCGCACCTTCGCGATCAGCGCGATCTAGTCTGTCTTGGAATCCGTCCTGGCATGCCTGACACATGCCCGTTATCCGGTACTCCTTCAAACAGTCCTGATTTCGGAACCTTTTATCTGGACCTACTCCAGGTCGAAGTGATCCGATCGGCTTTCCACAACCAGCCGGAAGACTGACACAACGCCCACCGCGGATAGCATCTTCCCGTCCATAGAGATTACCAAGAACGCTGCGGGCTGGCTCTACCGTAAACTGCTCTTCGGTCATCGCTTAATCGATCTTTGGGGCCGGGAAGTTGACCAATCCTGGAGGGACTGTACAGCCCGCGCCGCAGCGAATCTGGATATCTTCGCAGTGCTGGTGACACAAGGAGCAGTCATATTTACAGCCGCAGCGATCTCCGGCGATTATGATTGCGGTATGAAGGTTGCGAATGTCGCGGGCATCCTGCAGAGCGTTGTGTGACGACGTGGCTGCCTGAAGCTGGACCGCAAGCCATGTTTCTGATTCCAGTTCTTGTCCTAGCTGCTGGATGTCCTTGATGAACATGGGGAGCCAGGGGCGATGATCCTCGAATGTTCCCCAAAGTTGGGACAGGAGAACGTAATCGAAGGCGCTGTATGACCCCCAGACCTCCGGCTCGCCTTCAGAGACGAGGAACTGGTAGACGTCTTCGCGCAGGTTTTCCAGCTTACGTACGTTGGCGATGTCGGGGTGTGTCGAATCCCAGTCCAGGACTGCGATAGCGCCTTTGTTCACAGGCTCCAGGGGGAGCGTGGGCCACAAGTTTTCCCGGGTCCACCGGTTTTGCCAGATAGCTGACAGCGGTGCGTCGACGTTGATGGCGTATAGCTCATTACCCCTGTCATCGATCATCCCGACAGAAATGAGACTGATTGGATGTTCTGGCCCGCGGTTCAGGTACTTGAAGTCAGCGAACACTTTGCGCTTCATTGGACTTTCCTTTCCTTTTTGACTTGCTGGCTTTCTTCGGCCAGGGCTGCGATGTTCACTCGGGCGCCTGGGTCTCGTAATGCCATCGCATGAAATGCCGTAACGGCACAGGGAAGGCAAAGGTCAAACTTACCGAAGGGAAGGCCGGCAACGCCCGCAAACATGTCATTTCGTTGCCCTGAAAGTTCAGCCGTGTGTTCTTCAAGTTCCAGTTCACAGCCGTCACAGATGATCTTGATACTCATTCTCGGCCTCGTCCCTGTATCCCATGCTCCACGGTATGTCTACTGGGCGGCACGTGGAATGTCCCCCATCAAACTCATTGCCTTTTCCTTGTACTCAGGGAAAAGCTCCCCAAGCACAAGACGAACAATCTGCCAGGCGTCAAGGTTCAGAAGCAAGAGATCCTGTGCCTCGTTCGCGAAGCGACGAGCGCTCTCATCCTCCCCGAGTAGAGTGGCCACATATGAGCTGGTCATGATCTCGACCAGCTCGGCGCGGACAGCGGATATCTCGGCGTCCGCTAGAAAGGCGTCGCCTTTCTCTTGGTCTGTCATTTTCATGCCTGGACCCTCCTTGTGCCTGGGTACGGACGCTTGAGCCTCCGCGCTGGCATTGCTGCCCTCGGAAGACCGACACCTTCCAACTGCTTAAAATCTCCTGCTACCTATTGTGCGGTCACCCTTGGCAATGATGCCAAGGGTGACCGCACAATAGGTAGCAGTCATGGCTGCTACTTGCTGATCTCGCTGCGCATTTGTAAGATCAATTGACGGGTGTTGGCGATGTCCTGCTTGATGGCAAGCTCAGCGAGTGACGAGGTTGAATAGCCGTCCACCTGAAGCATCTCCAGGTGTTTCTTGTACTCAGCTTCTCCGTTCTCCAGTTCTGCGATGCGGGCTTTCTGGGTGGCATACCTGGTGTTCACGCCTCTGGGGAACAGGATCTTTCCCCAGAGGAAGAAAAGAACGACTGGTGGCCATATCATCGCCAGCACCGTGGAAAAGAAGCGATCTTGCATTCGCCAGTTATTGGCGTCCTCGTTTGCTCGATCGAGCAGTACACTAATGGCATCTACGGCACTCGCTGTGGGCGCCCCTTGAGTGAGTCCGTTCAATTGCTTTTGGCGCTTATCTATCGCGCGTTCCGTCTGTTCCGTTCGCGCCAAAAACTGCCAGCGGAACGTTAGCGACGCACCTACCAGGTAGCCAACGACTGCTATCCAGAACCACATGTCTTTCCTCCCATCGTGCGTCAGCGGTGGTCGTACATGTATGCCCAGATAAGTAGGGCCACGACCGAGAAGCCTAGGAGTCCTTCAAGCGGCGGCATGGCGACTACCTCCCCTGCTCCTTCGCCACCTGCTCGTCAGCGCCATGCAGGAGAACGTCTCCGATAAACGGCCCAGTGTGCGCTTTTAGCCCGTCAAGGATGGCTTTGAAGTGCCCCACTCCGTCTTCTTTGAGGCGGTTGACTGCGCCAGGGATGGCCTGCTTGAAGTCTTCGTCCTCCCAGTTCTGGGGTTCTTTCGGATTGTTGTCCGCAAGCTCCAGGACCACGGCACGTGCAACCATGCCGGCTGCAACTACAGTGCCGCCAATGATGCCGCCGACGATCAGTTTGCCTAGCATTCTGTTCCCCTATCTCCGGGCTTTACGTGTATGTACCCCTCAAGTCTAGCACGCCGCCCTGGATACTCGTTGCGGATGACCCCCAGACCTCCGCACTGGCATTGCTGCTGGCTGACCCGACGATGTGAGACGCAAAGCGACGGAGAGGACCTGTAGACGAATCAGCGACTGTGCGGAGAATCCCTACGGCCACGCCTGTCGCTTGTGTTGCCAATCGATCCGTGACCATCCTCCCCGTTCTCGGTCCGACATGGCTGCCCGCCATGATCGTGAGCCTTCTCCGTGGACTTAACGGGTCGAACGTCCTTCTTTGGCCGTGTCATGACGACGAATCCCTCCGATCTCCAATTGGTCGAACAATGTCTAAATGGTAGTCGATGCAGTGATCTTCGCCTACATTAACTACCGCACGGTACAATCGTGTAGCCGTACTGAATCCACAGTAACCGCAAAAAAAGTGCCAAAAATGGCTATACTTGAAGATCTTGTGCTTGGCTACGTCAGTCGGTCCCAATGTCATTACGACCCCTTGCCACATCAATCCTCGATCGGGTTGCCAAAGCCAGCATTCCGCAACAGATTCACTATTGTCGGCACCTCGACCGCGACATACCAGTCTTCCTCGTGGTCTAAGCACCCTGGCGGAGCGTAGACAGCAGCAGCACCCGGATTGACTCTCAAAAATGGCATAATCTGAGCCACCTTCGCGACCCGCACCGCGGTGTCCACGCCCCACACGCCCCACCAACCAGACTGCGCACGTGCCTCCACCCGCAGGCGGTCGAAATCGCCTTGACGCATGACCGCGGGCCACCTGTGGACCGAGCTGGCACCTAAACCTTTGGGCTTGCAGACCAAAACTCCCCACTCCGAGTTGGAGTTTTGGCGTTCAGTCTGGGTTTCACGCAACCATGGCCCCAACTTAAAACCAGCGTCCGCTACCTTGCACTCCCAGCAAACGCCGGGAGTGCCAATAACGTCGCCCTTATCGAGGGCACCCTGCAGCACTCGACGTTCCGCGTGAGGCCACCCTACGAGCTGTAGGTATTTTACGAAAGCCGTCTCCGTATAGGTGCCCTTATTCTTGGGCTTGTTTACCACTCAACCAACCCTCTTCCACGCTCGTGACTGAAATTCCCGATACAGCTCGGGCTGGGCTGCCCGCAGCGAGTCGACGTTAAGCTTCTCCACCTCGATCACGTCTGTGTAAACTCCGGCCATTACCGGATATTGCTTCCGAAAGTCCTTCTCGCGAAGGCGATTGATGCGAGTGTAGGTGAATACCGGCTTGCCCTCGATGGTGACCTCCTCGGCTTCACCCGCCAATGCCTGAAGTTGTGCTTGGACGTCTTCGAGACGTGTCGTCCATTCCTTGACGGCGTTCCTGAGCATCTCCTCAAGGTCGACCAGGGTGCGATGCTCATCCAGGGCAATGGACGACGGCGCACCGAGGGGCACAGCGACCTCAGTGTCCATTTTCACGATAGTCGATTTCTCTTCCATTCTCATATCTCCCATCTATCCGTTTTTTAAAATAGAGCCTGGTCGTCTTCTAGTTTCAGCGGCGATGGCGGTAAACGCGATCTATTGGTACCAACGCATTTGGGGCAGAGGTGTGAAGTAAGAGGCACGCCTGCAATGGTTTCGCCGTCGAACAGATGCCACCCTTTGAAGCGAGCGAGTTCGGCAACCAGATTGTTGTTGCGTCCATGGCTAGCGAAAGTCAACGAGCAGGTTGAACAGATCAGGTTGCCGAACTCGTCCCACATCAGACTTCTACTTCCGATCTACGGGGAATCTTTGTCGCTTCGGCTGTCTGCCGTCGAGTAATGGCGGCGGACAGGATCGCGGATGGCGACTGATCCTCGGGGCGAGCATGACGCAGCGTGGTGTGATAACGCTTCAGGTAGCTCCGAAGCGTTGTTTCCAGGCCAGCTCGCATGGCAGCGAGCTGTGCCCACATGGGCATGGCGTTCTCCTTTCGTAGGGCGCGTGAATCACGGCGCTCGGACTGGTTGGTTTCCTTCATTGGATCTTGCAAACGCTTAAGGTAAGCCATGGCAAGGGTTAAAGCGGTCGCCCCAACCAGTAGTGAGACAAAAAGTATTGTGAGCTGCTGGCTGAAATTTCCACCGTAGCTAGCAGCTACGATAGCTCTATTGCCATCACTGGTCATGCTGACCTCCAAGGTCTGGGTAACGCCTAGCACTCTATGGTGGCAGTTGTGTTGTGGCCAGGCTTGAGAGGAACAGGCGCGTCGGTCGACCTCGGCTTAGGGGATCAGTTTAGGCTGGATAGGAATGGGTCTAGGGCGGATGTGTCGTAAAGGCTGGAGCGGGAGGGAGCGGGAGGGAGCGGAAACGACTCGTCGCTATGAGCGCGCTGTCGCGAATACTTCAATCCTGTGTATCAACCTCGCCTTTCTTCGTGGCGGCCTTGAGGGGTTTAGCCTTACCCTTCTCCATGACACTTCTAGGTGTCTCATTGTCCCAGCGTGATACGACATACCTACCGTACCCCTGTGACCGAGATGCGCCAATTCCTTGCATCTGGCCTCGCAACCAAAGATGCGCCCACTCGTCATCGGTCATCAGGTAGTCACCGATAACGGTGAAGTGAATCTGACAACGGTCCACATGTTCCTGGTACTGGATAGCTGATCCAAACCGAGAATGCACAAAGTGCTGGATCACCCCGGTTGGCTCGTAGACAGGATTGCCATCCAGATCTTCGATCAGGAGATCATCGTCAACAAGGAAGAAATGCTCCGCAAAGAAGGCGAGGAGTCCTTTATTGGTGGTACCCCAGCCGCGCGGCGCGAGCATCCCCGCACCTACCGCGATATTGCCTGCCTCTTTCATGCCTGCCTTGAGCTGACGCCCACTCAATTTTAACTGATGCCGTCCACCTCCACAGAGAGGAGGGATCTCCTCTGACCCACAGATGGGTGTACAGTTTCTGCATCGATCGCGCAGAAAACCATTTAGTGACCGACTACGGGAAAACTCGGCAGCCGCGTCTTTTTCTGAAATGCCTCTTTCCGCCGAGATGGCTGCCACTTGAGCCTTGATGTCCTCCTCTTTGGAGAGGCCAATCTTGGTTCGGAGCCAGCCATCGATCACCCGCGGGTCGCTTGGCACTCCGCCAAGCAGAGTCTTGATCTGAAGCGTGCCCTCATATCGGAACGGGTAGGCGGATGCCTGCATATAGTCGAAGATGGAGACAAACTGTGGGATCTCACTAGATTGAGTCAATTAATCTCCTTGTTGCGGATACTTAAGCCTCCGCACTGGCATTGCTACTTCGCCCGGGTTGTCGCGGATACTTAGTTGAGGGCCGAGACGGAAGGGTTTGTCAGCAGTACCGAGACGGAATGACTTGTGCCGTGGTGGGGAGGTAAGTCGCCTCACCTTCCTGGTTACGCGCTCTAGCCTAGCTGGGATATACGGGTGAAGTCAAGGGACTGCCTTGGGGCAGCGGAAAGAATGCTCTTCCTGGTCTGGATCTCGGTCCCGAGATCTCACAAGCTCAGTTGTAACGCGCCCAGGAATGGCATCTAGACCAGCCACCGCCACACCATCAAAAGTGCGAACTATGACCCAGTCTGCACCAATTGCCTCAACTCGACCACATTCATAATGGTCTCGCCCGAAATGTCCATCAAGATGTCCATGGACTATATCTCCAACGCGGATCGGATCGGACACGCCCGCCGCTCATCTCCCCGTCTGTTCGCCGAGCTGGCGAATGGCGGCGAGGATGAGGGGATTCGACTGAGCGTCAACGTCCATTACTCCTCCTGCGGCGAGGGCCTGCTTGATTTCTCGCTGCCAGCCAGAGTTGCCGAATGGACGCTTGGTGTTGAAATCTTCGCTTTCTGTCCACAGCTTACCGAGGAGAATGAGCAGATAGTCCTTGACGGTGGGTGCGTCCGCATCGTTTTCCTGCATTGGTAAGTTCAGCACTTCGCGTGCAATATGTGGAGGGACATCAATCACTTGCTGGTCCTCCCTTTAGTAAGAAGCCGTGACACGGTTGCCTGAGTGACGCCAGAGCCGGCGACGATCTGTGATGGCGTCATCGTTTTCCTCGCCTCCAACGCGGCCATATTTCTCACCTGCGAGGCCAGCCCCATGAGCTGGTCACGCATTAACTCAATGAGGTCGCGCCCGATTCGAATTTGGTCCAAGGGGTCTTGACCTTCGAGGGCTGAGATTAGACACAGCCTCAAGGATGCCTGCTCGGGGGTGTCGGTGTGACCTGCTGGGGGTTGACATATCTCAGCTACTGGTAGCATTTCTCTCCTTTGGGACGTGGTTGTATCCGCACAGGATATGCCACCCGCATGTACCGGTAAAGACCGGTCACGCCTCAACGGCCCAATATGCGGCCTGAAGGCAAGCTCCGCATCTGGAAGTTATGCGGCAGGCCCGCTCCCCCA
>Ga0209431_10000433_pt1 | contig 35012 bp, 31 predicted proteins | sample RifCSP13_3_FD_184021 | JGI IMG/M metagenome (GOLD analysis project Ga0209431, IMG submission 184021) | Soil microbial communities from Rifle, Colorado - Rifle CSP2_sed 13_3 (SPAdes) (version 2) | ecosystem: Environmental > Terrestrial > Deep subsurface > Rock core/Sediment | place: Rifle... | reverse complement strand
GAGTGGAAAATCCTGGAACGGACAATCTTGTATTTATTGAAGTTCAGAGAGGTGGGTACCTCGGTGAGGACGACATCGAGCGAATCGAGGATGATTTTGGTAGGGCAAATTTGCAACGGTGAATCGAGAAGGATTTTTCTCTTCTACGCTTATGGGACAGTGTTAAACCAGTCGTTCAATGGCGCTGGCGACACATCGGACACTAGTCTGATTGTTTGTGGGAGAGGTGGGAGGGTGTGGGAGAGTTAGCGGGTTACGGACGCCCTTTGACCTTTCCACCGCCTCGTTGCTCCTGCTTACCAGAATTACCGCGATTTTGCTGTTGTTCAGCTCGTTGCGGTTGCGGTTTTTGCAGCACGTGCACTTGCGGCCGTTCTTTGATGGCCCTCCGCATCTGTTGCTGCTCAGCTCGGGGTTGCGAGTGGACCTGAGGCCGCTGTGCACGTTGCGGCGCCGGTCTGCTCTCCTGACGAACTGGTGGACCCTGTATGCTTGCCCGATTTTGCCTCCCCCGATAGATGGATGGGCGAGGTCTATCCCGCTCCACCGAACGGTTCAGCTGCTGGGGACGTGGCGCCGGTCTGGCGGGCCGCTGTTGCTGCCGCTCAACGCGTCTTTGGGGTCTTTGGGGTCCTTGCCCTCGGGGTCTTTGCGCTTGCGACCGCTCCACAGGTCTTTGAGATCGACGTTCGTTCCCAACCCGCGTCCCCTGAGGTTGCTGCGGCCTCTGCTGTTGACGCAGTTGCCGTTCCTGCTGGCGCTGAATTCGTCGCAGCTGCCGTTGTGAGTTAGCCGACTCGTTGCCGCGATCGACTTGGTTCGTCCTGCCACGTACGCGATCTGGCTGACGCTCGTCACGAACTTTTAGCTCAGCCCGACGGGCTTGTTCAGGAGCTCTATCAACTAGCCGACGAGTTCCGAGGTCGCGCCGACCGAAGCGGAAGTCGGGGAGGTCCGCATTTGCAAATACACGCGTGTCGTCGAGCTTTCTCGCAATCCCTGGTGGCAGATCGATCTTTCCTCGGCCCCACGCTGAACGCAATGCAGCGTTCCGTAGTGGAGTGTCCAGCAATGGCTCTAATACAGGTTGTACTCCAGCTATGCTGTGACGATCACCTCGGCTGATTCGGTCACGATAGATGTAATCATCAAAACTGTCCCAGGGAACGATAGTAATTGCACCGGGAACATCCAGATTGATGACCTGTTGCGGAGTTAGATCGATCCGATGCAGGTAATGCGGTTGCCAATTCGAATCGTAGTAACGGGGTGCATACGGATCACCCGGAGCCAACGGCACCCAGCCAATTCCGTTTTGGTTCAGTGGAAGGAAGGCTACCAAAGCGGGAGCGTACAGAGGTTGAGTGCTTACCCGCTCAGGGATCCAGAACCACTGATTGTTGACATATGCCCAGCGGCCATAGTGATAAGGGGCATATCCCCAAGGCTCGTTTGAGATCCATGTCGGTCCATACGGATAGTCGTTGACCCAGTAGCCCGACTGGTACGGAGCCCAACCCGTATCGACTCGGGGCCGCCAGGAGTAACCATAGCCACTAACGTCAATCCAGTCGCCATAGTGGTCGAGATCATATAGACCAGGAATATAGTCACTAGCGTACTGATAACTCTGATACCGCCGGTAAGGGTCAAAGTAGTATGGATCATTTAAGTAGACGTTGTAGTCACGATAACGACCGTCGTACTGATTTGGATAGCGATAGCCGTAATAGTCATCCAGCAGTCCGCCGGCGTAACCGGGATCAATCCGAGCAAGCGCAACACTCGCCGCGGTTTGGCCCAGCAGTGTTAGCATCTCTCCTTTACTTATTTGACCTGAGCCGGCCAGACCCACTACTTGGGCCAAACCACTCAAAACGGAAATCCAGGCACTGCCATCGTCATTTAGCCCTACCTCGTAAAGGCCCGGTTCATAGAAGTCCACAGCGCCCACGGGAGTCGCCACTTCAAATAATCCACCAGAAGGGAGATAGCCCACATCGAAGAGTGCCGAACCATCACGTAGCGCTAACTGCGTACGGCGATCGGAGAGCGCAAGAACATCCAACGCTGTCTGGTCATTTAGTCGGGCAAAGTTTCGTCCACTGAATGCCAGGGCTGCACTGGAGCTCTCGCGTGTATAGATTCGATCACCTACGGAAACCGGCGTATTGTGTACAGCTTCAACCCATTCAGTAGTCAAGCCGTCGGCCGACAGATTGTTAATAGCCACTTGCCCTTCAATCCGCTCAACTCGAGCGGCAGTTTGCAGTTCTTCGGCTTTAGCGTTCTGCACGTGCCTTAGCCAGAACGCAACCCCCACTCCTGCCAAGACAGCGACTAGAGTTGCAATTATTGTTAGATGTGGCCAAACCCTTAATTTTCTCATCAATCAATCTCCCCAATCGTTCGAGCAAGCAGAAAGCGGCCCAACACAACGTAGTGTGTGTGCGAGCCACGCGGTGAAGGGGATTTGAGCGTGCTTTTTGGACGCCCTGAGGAGAGTCGCCGTTCGCCAGTTCGGTGGCTGGCAGATGGCTATCATGTTGCAAGAATGTTGCAAAGAAGGGCCGCCGTCTCTCGAGCGGCCCGCATTTTAATCGACGTCATCACGCTGAGAACCGCGTGCGGGAGGAACAATGTCGTCAAGCGTACTTCTGAGTGGCTTGGTTACCCCCTGCTGATTGTAATAACCGCCAGGTGCGAATTGGCCTGATTCGCCAATATCAAGCGAGCGCTCTTCGTCTCTCAACGCTTCCTCAGAATGGGTCTGTTCCCAGGTCTCTTTGTGCTTCGTACGATCGTTCATCGTTTCTCCTCCCGGTCTGTTTTGAGCGTTCTGACATGCACTGTTGCAAGCCGGGGGCCGATGACGCTTTTAGTGAGTTTTAGCTGGCTTGGAGGAAATGCGGTCGTTTTCGTAACAGAAATGTGGAACGAGTGTTCGGAGATGTTACTCAAAACGATATCAATAAGTATTGGCTGATTTCGTGAGCGCAAGGGTCATTTGATCCTCTGACGGTGCATGAGTTTCATTTTCGTATTTCTCCCAGAGACTAGCGTCGATTCGTCACGGATTGCGGCCGATCCGTCACAAAGCTGCGCCTACTTCACCGATCAATCGACTATGAATGTAAACGGATTTCTAAGGTCGAGTCTTCTCGCCCGACGTCCTACCTCGATACAACTCGACGACCCCAACTTCGTTCGAAGTATACTAGAGGGACTTATGACGAAACCCACAATGGTGCTTGCAGCGTCACTGATGATCTTCTCAATCGTTTACGCGCAAAGCTCGGGGCCTACGCCACTCGAGTCAATGGTTGAAACTGAGAAAAGCTTTGCCAAAGCATCGTTTGACCATGGGACAAGAGAGTCCTTCCTTTCGTTTATTGCTGAAGACGGTGTTCTTTTTAGGCCAACCGCGGTGAAGGGAAAACAGTGGTTGCTCGCGAATCCTGGTCCCAGTGGTCCAAAGCGTTCGCTTCTCGCATGGCGACCGGTATTTGCTGATATTTCGGTGGCGGGGGATTTGGGTTACACGACCGGACCATGGGAATTCAAGACCGACATCAATGATGAGAAGCCCGTCGCGTTTGGTCAATTCATCACTGTCTGGAGAAAACAACCGAATGGAGCCTGGAAGTTCGTGATCGACCTTGGGATTTCGCACCCGCAATCAACTGCGCCAGCATTCCAATTTCAGTCTGAAGCCAATGTGCAACCAGATAGCAAGAAGACCGAGGTCTCGAGTGAACGAGAAACGTTATTAGTGCGGGAACGAGAGCTACTGGACTCGGTAGGTAGCAGTGGAGCCGGGAAAGCATTTCAGAAGTTTGGGGCGAAGAGCGTGCGACTCTTCCGTGAGAACCACACCCCTTTTATAGGTTTGGAAGCTGCGAGCCACGCGCTGGAGCAGGTAGGGAAGAATTGGGCTTGGGAGACAGCGTTTACTGCTGTGTCAAACTCGGGAGACTTCGGGTACAGTTACGGCACGTACTCTCTAAACATGATAGAGAAGGGCAACTATCTCAGAATTTGGAGAAGACAAAATGAGAGCTGGAAGGTAGTTGTTGACGTCGCGAGTCCACTGCCGAAAAACTAGGGGTCACATCACATCAGAGGTCAGAGGCCAGAATGGAAATGACAAATGGAAGATGGGCTTTCTTTTGGAGAAGGCGGTCCTCCATTTATCACTCCTCATTTCCCATTACCCACACCTGACGCTCGATGCCCCTAAGATCGTCGACGGAGTCATTGATTCCGACAGGTTAACAAAGAGCGTTGGAGGGCGGCTGCAGGGCCGGAACGAACCCCGCAGCAAATCCGTCCAGCTTGATCCCGTAGTGCTTGATCTTTGAGTTGAGAGTTGTGATCTTCAAATTCAACAAACGAGCTGCGCGTCCCTGGTGCCCCCGCGTTTGCATCAAAGCCCGCTTTATTAGGTCGATTTCAAATCGGGTTACTTCATCATAAAAGTCAATGCCGTTATCGATATTCGGGGTGCCCACTTCTCGCATTGACTGAACTTCGTGAAGAATTCGAAAGGTCAGTTCCTTTAGGGTTTCGATTTTCTGGTGGGAGGCCCCACTGTCCGAACCTTTGGCACCGGATGTTCCATTCCCTTTGGCGCCAGACGATTCCTGCGCCACTTCCTGAGCCACATTGGATTCCCAAACAGACGTGCTATTCATACTTCCCTCCAAAAAGACTGCGTTAAATTGCACCAGGGTCCTGAAACCGTTCCACCGTTCCTTGGAGGCTCAGGTCCGATTGGTGACGAAAGCTTTATACGAGGTATTGGAACATCCGATACGGGTTTTGTGACGGACAGGCGTTCGGAAGTGATTAGTGGGCTTAAGGTTGTGTTGATTGGCTACGGCAGCTTGCCCAGCGCTTCCTGCAATTTCTCGCGATAATTACGCGATAAGGTCAGCTGCGTGCCAGTTTGAAGGATGATGCGATACTCGCCGTGAAACCAGGGTTGCAATTCTTGAATGCGGTCTATTCTAACGATCGAGGAGCGATGGACGCGAACGAATTTTCGCGGATCCAGCTGCGACTCGAGACTGCTGATCGTCTCCCGTAACAGGTGAGATTTCTTGCCGCTGTGGACGGAAACATAGTTTCCTTCGGCTTCGATCCAGTCGATGTCCTGAGTCTCGAGGAAGTAGATCCTCCCTCCGGACTTGACGACTAGGCGCTCCAGATACTTGTTTCCAGCCTTAAGTTCCTCCAGCAATGCAAGAATTCGCTGGTCAACTCCGCCGTTCTGGCTCGGCAGTATCTGCGCCTTAGCCCGCTGCCATGAGGTCTCGAATCGCTCCTGATCAAACGGCTTTAGCAGGTAGTCAAGGGCATGAACCTCGAAGGCGCGTACGGCATACTGGTCATAGGCGGTTACAAAGATAACGTGGGGTAGATTAGTGTTGCCAATTTCTTCGAGCACCTCAAACCCGCCCAATTCAGGCATCTGTACGTCGAGAAATATGAGGTCAGGCGTAGTCTTGCGTATCGCGTCCACCGCCTCGCGACCATTGGTTGATTCGCCGACAATGATCACCTGTGGATCATTCTGCAGCATTTCGCGCAACATGTCCCGAGCCAAGGGTTCGTCGTCGACGATCAGCACACGGATATGGGGAGATTCAGTCATTCCGTATTGAGAATCGGGAGCGAATTTTGGGGAGTTCTGCCTGATCTACACCGCGACGCTGCGGTTTCTGACAAGATTCCCCATATTTTCGGATTGGAAATTGAGACCTGAATCAGCGGCCAACCGGTTGAGAATCAGCGGAGCCATCATGGTGCAAGGGTATTTCAAGGGTAACCACCAGTCCGCCGTCGGGGTCGTTCGCAAGATCAAACAGGTGACCCGCACCATAAAGCCTTTCCAAGCGAGTCTCTGTGTTTGCCAGTCCCAGCCCTTTCCGGAACAGAATATCGGAACTCCGATGTTCTGCCAGGCCCGGACCGTTGTCTCGAACTTGAATACGAACGGAGCCGTTGTGGGGTTTCGCCTGAATCTCGATGATTCCCGGCGTTGAGCGGGGTGTGATGCCGTGTCTAATGGCATTCTCTACAATGGGTTGGAGGATGAGGTTGGGCACTCTTGCATCAAGTACCTGTGGAGAGACATCAATGCGTGTGACAAGGCGATCCTGAAATCGAACACGCTCGATTTCCAGGTAACAACGCAGGAACTCCATCTCTTTCTGCAGGGATACTTCTTGTGCTCCGGAATTTTCCAATGTCATGCGCAGGAAGTCTCCGAGCCGGGTAATCATTCGTCGCGCTGCTTCCCTGTCCTTCGTCAACAGAGCGGAGATGGAGTGGAGTGTGTTAAAGAGGAAATGCGGATGCAATTGCATCTTCAAGGCTTCGAGTTGAGCCTGCGAGAGCTGTGCCTCTAATTGCAGCGTGCGAAGTTGCCCTTCACGGTAACGGCTATAGTAATTGAAAGCATAACTTGTCAGGGCAATCAGCAGATAGATGCCAATTGATTCACTGAAATTTGCAATTACAAACCTGGTTACGCTCTCAAGCGACAACGGCCTTCCAATCGGGTAATTCACTTGCAGCCAGATTACCACCCGGCCCAACGCAGTAAGGACAATCGCTAACAGGATACTAATTGGTAGGTGGGTGAGGACGCTACGAATCCAATTATTCCGTTCAATGGGGAGCCGGCTGGACGCCCACAGGATAAATGGCGTTGCTAGAGCGAACAGGTAAGCCCAGGTCATCTGCATGTACAAGGAGTCAAGCAGAGGAACTGGCCGTTCAGAACGATAAGACGTGAAATAGCCCTGCAGCGTGAAAACTATGCCGATGAAGGTCCAAATGCCCCAGATGAGAAGCAGTCGCCAAACTTGTCGACGCCAGGAGTGGCGAGGTTCTCTATCACTCAGATTCAGATCTTCATTCACGGTAATAGGTGTAGGGTTGACCTCCGTAATCTACTAGAGAAGGCCCAAACTAACAACGCGGTTCACCCGACTAGTCCCGACCCTTTTTGTTCTGAAGTTGCGCCTTCCAGGCTGCACGGTCAGGTCTACGATCAATAGCGGGGGTTCTCGCTGACCTGAAGTCAGTTGTGTATTAAAGGGGAACTCGGCTCGTTTTGCCAAGGCTGATGAAACCAGCAAGGGTTTGACTGTAAAGAACCGCCGAGCATTGCAGAGTAAGTAAGGCCTGATCGGTTCGAGTAAAAGCTTTTTGTGACAGACGGGCCACGCCCGATGCCCAACTGGCCCGCGCCAGTGACGGGTAAACGGAAATCCCTTGATGAGGAACGAATTTCTTCAAAGCATTCGTTGTCGGCAATACGAAAAACCTTGCAGCTCTCAAAGGCATAAGTGTCAAGGTGCTGAAGCTGCGCATGTCACTCTAAAAGGTAACAATGGAGCCACGTTCATGGCCACTGTATTACCTTGGGTTTTTTACGCGGACTTGCAGCTGGAGCGATTAATTGCGTGCTAGAAATGCTGGAAGGTGATTTGCGGGTCGTTGTGTTGCCCACCTCAATCCGCCGGGGCTGACTTGTTGCCGCTGTCTCAGGCTTACCGGCATCATGTGGCTCAACGATCTCGGGGTCAGTTGTAACGCGATTCCTGGTGGGCACGTCGCGCCGTGGTCGTATACTAGAACTCTTTTTGCTGTGGGGCACTAAAACGGTGTTCCGAGAGAACTGAGGCTGCTCCGTCGTCACCTGGCTGCTGGTGTCAGTGCTCACAGGCTCATGAACACTGGTTGTCGTCTTTATAGGATCAGTCGCCGTCGTGATTGATTGACTTGGAGGGACTGCTTCCCGAGATGTTTCAGCATTTCCCGCGGCGGTGTAGGGAATGACTTTGTCTGCCAACAGTGCCCAACCGATGGTGGCCGATCCGATCAATGCAAAGGTGATGAGGAGGAGTTTCGCTTTGCCCGACATCAGATGGGTGACAAAGGCCTCGCCAGGTTTGAACTGGACTCGTGCTTCTGGAACAAGTTCCCAGATATCCGGGGGTTCGCTCAGGGTTCGACTCACTCGCGGTGTAGCTGCGGCTGCTCCCAAGCGTTCCGAACTCTTTTGTGGGGGGCCTTTATCTTCAACTGAAATCACGTTTCGTGTCGGAGCATCCACGCTCGGTTGCGCAGTGGATCGGCCGAGGCGCTGGCGATTCGTTGCAAGATAGTGCGCGATGTCGTTGAACGAGCGGGCCCTCGCCCAGGCTTCTGCGGAGGTTCCCGATCGCGTGACTGCATTAACGTCTGCACCATACTCCACCAACACCTTTACGACGTCGGCGTGACCAAAGAATACGGCCAGCAGCAGGGGGGTAAAACCGTCGCCTCGCGTGGCATTGACGTCCGCACCACTCAGGATTAGCGCCTTCACCATTTTTGAATGCCCCTTTTGGGCCGCGCGCATCAGAGCAGTAACGCCATCCTGATTTCTACTGTCTATATCAGGAACCCGAGTCATGATTTGATCGAGCTTGCTCTCGTCTCCGGTTTCAAGGGCGAGCCAGAGATCATTCATGGCATCCTTGGAGTCATGTTCTTTCAACAGGGCAGACATTGTTTTTAATCGACTATCGTTATTCTGTCGCCTGGTTGAATAAGAGGATCCGGCACTTTACCGGAATCAATATCCTTGAGCTTGAACCGGCTTAGCACTAGAAATCCTTTGCCGTCATCGCGGGCGAGGCGGGCTTCTTTTGATTTTGGGGCCAACCCGCCGGCGGCGATGATTGCCTGGGTGAGCGTCATACCGCGTCTGAAAATCTTTTCACCCGGGGATTTCACCGCACCAGCTACATAGAAGAATCGAGTTGGGTTTGCCTGCACGGTCAAAACATCGCCGGGAAGGACCAAGCGATTGAGTTGTTCCGGCTCAGTAAGGTCCATCACATGAATTTCGGACTGACTTCTGATGAGGGTTACCACGGCTGCTTCAGGAAGCGGCTGACCGTCAGCGAGTACTACGTAGAGCGGAATGGCCTCACGTCTCAAAATCTTCGTGCCGGGCTCTTGCACCAGCCCGCTGACCAGAATTGTGTGACTCGCGTAATCACGAACGCCGACAGATACTCTTGGGTTGTCGTTAAGCGCACGTCGCTTCTGATCCTCTTGCAACCGCTCGCTGATCTCTTCAACCGTAAGACCCGCAACAGGGAACGGCTCAGTGAGACTCGGGTGTTCAAGTAAGCCAGAGGGAGTGACGGTAAAGAGAGTGGAGCCCATTAGGGTGGCGTCACTCATGCGTATGTCCAACACGTCACCCGGACCGACCCGGTAGATTGTGGTGAGGTGAGAGTTATCGACCGCGTTAGAGCTAGTGGAGGGCGCCGCTGAACTTAAGGAAACCGGAGTGGCAAGGGGATCATCATGCTTTGGCGCTTCTCTTGGTACACTGCTTCTTGCGGTCCCCTGCTGTAGCAGCTTCTGTGTTTGGTTGAGCCGAGCTCTGGCTTCTCGGTCTTTTGGATTGAGACGGACGGCTTCTTCGAATGCTTGTTCGGCCTGTTGCCACTCTCCCAGGTCGAAATATGCGTGACCGAGACTGTAATGGGCGTCGGCATAAGTTGGATCCAATTTCACGACGCGCTCGAAGATCTCCGCCGCTTGTCTATACAGTGCTGCTCGACCGTATTTAACGCCCTCTTTGTAGAGTCGCTTAGCTTCTGCTTTCGCTTCGGGTGAGCCTGCTACATCATTGTCCGTTGAAATCAGCCGTGAGCCGGCTGGAAGTGAGAGTTCTGAGCGTCGGCTTACGTTTTCCCTTTGCGCTTGTGCAGCATTGAAGGCAGCGCTGGTGATGAGAACGGCAGAAACAAAAAGCTGCTTGAGCATAGAGCCCTCTTGGGTCAAGGCGGCTGTTTGCAGCAACGTGCCGGACGGGATCGTCCGGGCTAAACTTCAACGCCTACAAGCGCGAGATCAAATGAAAGGGGAACTTTGAGGGGCTTTATATCACTTGTTTGGTTTGCATTCAAAGTCATCCAGTTGACTCGCCCTAACAAAGGTTAGGTCGCTGTTTCCACGTGATGCAACATATTCGGCTGCGAAGACTAAAACGGGCAGCGCAGGAGGCTGCCCGTTTTGACTGGAAAGCTTGATTAAGCCTTTACGACTTCTTACCTCTATTTATTTACGCGGCACCGTATGCTCAAACCTCCAAGCAAATCCTGCTCCACCGTTCATTTTTCATTTTTGGCTGTGTTTGGCAGGAGCGGCCTTTCAATATTTTCCAAGAAGCAGACAGTCTTTCTAGACTCTGGACAAGGCCTGGAATGGATTGAAGGAGTTAACCTTTAAAGACCGACTACAATCGAGGTCTTCTAACCACCTATGTAGCCCCAAAGCAACTCCATCGGCGCACGAATACCTAGTGCACCTAAGCTAAGCAGCTGACCCTTTTGACCGACGTCTTCGTCTTAGTCGTTTCAAAAACCAGCCGGCGAAGAGCGCAATCAGTACGAGCGCTGCCACAGCCGTCAGGAGTAAGAAGGGGTTAGAAGTTGTTAGGCTCTCACCGGCCAGTACAAGGCCTAGCGCATAGATGGATTCAGCTATGGCCACCGCACCAACGAACCTCCAGAACGGGTAATGCAACCCTCCAAACAGATAGCCCGGAACTTCGGAGGGAACTGCAATACAAAACACCACCACCAACCAGAAACTCATGCGCTTCGAAACAAACTCGCGGTAGCGCTTCAGTTTTTGCTCGAACCCAAGTCGCGACAGCAGTGGGCCTCCAGCGTTGCCGATACCAAAAGCAACAATGGCTCCTGCCAGCCAACCGCCCCACAACAAAAAAAACGTCACCATCTTCCCCCAAACCAAATTCGCCGGGGGTACCAGAACAGCACTTGAAGTAAACGCAAGCATCGCCGAAAGCGCGGAGAAGAGAAAGAAGACCAGCGCGCCAAACGCAGGGCGCGCCTCCATGATGTGTTTGGCCCAGGTGGTTGTTTCGTGCAGGAGGCTTCTAAAAGTATCAGAGTAGAAGAGCAATATGAGCAATAACGCTAGGCCGGTTAATGCTAACCAGGACGACAGCGCAGGTCTCTTTTCCTGGGTCGACTGCTGTGACATATGCATCCTGCGGTAACCTAAAGTCCGAGTTGATTCATACCCAATCGCAGTCAAACCTGCAAATCCTTTTATTGACACTAGTGTTTAACCGGTATATAACGCCTTTCAATAAAATGTTTGCGGGAGTCAGATCTTTTTGTTGTCCTACTCCCAGTTTTCCCCATCAGTTATCCCTCGCTATCGCATCCGGATAGCCTTCGCCGATTCGTCCACTGAGTTCGCCACAGGAACGCAGTCATGCGCGCTGAAGAGCGCTCGCCTGGCTGAACTTTCATTTCGACTTTCGAAGAGTCTATTGTCTAACGCTAAACACAGAAAGGCTGTATCTCGGTATGTCCAGAATTCCCTCGCTGTTTTGGATAGGCGCTTTGGTTCTAACTCTTGCGAACGCTGCCATCGCGCAAGAAAGTGCCTTACCTGAGTCACCCGAAATTGACGCTCGAGTGGCAGATCGATTAATGGGAGCAGTGCGGCGCGTGCGTGTAGAGACCGCACCCATGATGTTGAAAGACGGTAAGTGGATCGAAGGTCCACGCCGGCCGAAAGCTCTTACCACGTATAGTTGGCACGGCACGCGAGTAGATGTCGTTAATTATCCAGTCGAGGCCAACCATCACTCTGGCAGAGAACAGTTTGTTTACGACGCCAAAGGTAACGTCGTCGAAATGACTGTTCGAGGCGCCGATGGGGCCTTACTTAGTCGCGAGGTTTATCAGTATGAGTTTGATGAACTTGGTAACTGGAAAAAGATGACGCGTTCGATTGCCGTATACGAGAACGGCGCGGTCGGGTATGAACCGGTAGATGTCACTTATCGCACCATCACATACTACTTTGATCAGAGGATCGCAAAACTCACAGCTGACGGTGCACCTTCCCGGCCCGTTGCTGCCGTAAAACCGAGTTCTCGCAATAGCGTTCGGAAAGCGTCAGCAACTGAAAAGCCAGTTCCCCCAGTTCCATTAGTGAAAGCTAACAACTTTAGCGAAAAGAACGAGGGGGCTCCCAATGGTGAGGGCAAAGGTTCCGAAGCGAGTCCTCGACAGACGTTATCCAATGTCGCCGCAGATAACGTGCAGTTGGCGCCGCCTAGTTTGCCGGTTGTGGCGGTGACGGAAGAAGTACTCCGAAGGTCCGCGATAGAGTTGCCTCAACCCGAGTATCCGACCGAAGCCGAGAGAGCCGGCATTCAAGGGCGAGTAGAGCTCCAGGTTTTGATCAGCGAGAGCGGAAATGTCACTGCTGTGAATCCAATCTCGGGCCATCCAATATTAGCTGCGGTAGCCATATCCGCGGCACAAAAGGCTCGCTTCTTAGTCAACAACTTAACTAGCGAACCGGCAAAGCTGTTTGGTGTATTGACTTACGATTTTCCACCAAGTAGCACAAATGTCCGCTCTGCAGACGTGAGCACGGTCCGGGTTGATGAGGAATCGTCGGAAAAGGCGGCAATGCCGCTCGCGGTAGTCCCTTCCAAGAGTCCCAGCGTGGACACTGCTACTCTTTCAGCAGCATCTCGTGACATTTCGGGAATGTTCGAAAGAGGCTTGGCAAGTCTTGCAGCAGCTAATTATGAAGCGGCTGCCGACTTCTTCAAAAGGGTGATTCAAAGAGATCCAAAAGATGCGATCGCATATACCAAGCTTGGTCTCGCTTATTCAGTGATGAACAAACATGAAGACGCGATCGAAGCTTATAAGCAGGCACTCCGCTTACAGCGGGCCTTTGTGACGTTTGATTCCTATTATCGGTTGGGCAATTCTCACATCGGTTTGGAACAATACACTTCGGCCATCTCGCCATTAAGACAATCGCTTTACATGTTGCGAGCACAAAAATTGAACCCTGGCCCACAAAAAGCGGATCCGGGTCCTTCAGAAGCCGACATTTGCTATGCCCTCGGACTTGCTTACTACGGCTCTGAGTCTTTCAGGAATGCGGTTAAGGAGTTTGAAACCGCAGTGCGATTACAGCCTGGATTTATTTCCGCACACTATGGGTTGGGTCTTTCTTATATTGGCGTTGGCGACAATCGGGCGGCCCAGAAACAACAGGAGGTTCTGAAAAGATTCAAATCCCCGCTAGCTAATAAACTTTCCGACCAATTGCTGACACCAGCACTAAGGAGAAATAAGGTGTTCTGAAGGAACACATCCCAGTGCGATTGAGGTTATTGGCAGCGTGTAAATAGACTCGCGAACTTGGCTGGCCAAATTGATTTGGTGACTAAAAGCGGAGGCTTTGCACAAAAAGTACGAAAGGCTTTTTCTCTGTGCGACCTCTGCGTCCTCTGTGGCTTCGTGGTGAAGGAACTCGCCGAAAACACAACCACAGAGTCACAAAGAACACAGAGGTCGCACAGAGAAGACATTTGAGCAGACACTTTTTGTGCAAAGCTAAGGGTTGATCCTATCCTGTGAGATTTGTAAGTGGAAGAGGCTGTAATGAAATGAGAAATGACCAATGACCAATAGGTTTTTTAACTCGTAAACTGAAAATGTTTATAGGCGCAATTGGATGTGAGCCATTGCAGTTGCGGCGAGTGCACCTCGAGAACTCGCGCACCCTCGACGTGTATCGCAAAAACGGCGGGTACGCCGCACTCCAGAAAGTCCTCTCCTCGATGTCTCCCGATGACGTCATTAACGAGGTAAAGAAATCGGCTTTGCGAGGTCGCGGTGGGGCAGGTTTCCCCACCGGCATGAAGTGGAGCTTTGTGCCCAAAGATTCTCCCAAACCCAAATACGTGGTCTGTAATGCTGATGAATCCGAACCGGGAACATTCAAAGACCGATATCTTATGGAGCGGGATCCGCACCTTCTTATCGAAGGCATACTGATCGCCGCGTACGCCCTCGGCGCCAAGATTAACTATATCTATACACGCGGCGAGTATCGCTACCTCATCGACATCATGAATGAAGCGCTTGCTGAAGCTCGCAGCGCCGGATTACTCGGTGAGAAGATTCTCGACACGAATTTTTCAAGTGAGATCTACACGCACACGGGAGCAGGAGCATATATCTGCGGCGAAGAGACAGCGCTCCTAAGCTCACTTGAGGGTATGCGGGGTCAGCCGCGGATGAAGCCTCCGTTCCCTGCTGTATCCGGGCTCTACGCCTGCCCGACCGTAGTCAACAACGTTGAAACGCTCACCGCCGTACCTGACATCATCATGATGGGCGGGGAAGCCTATCAACAGCTGGGGACCGAAAAGAGCGGCGGAACAAAACTCTGGTCAGTATCAGGACATGTAAATCGCCCGGGAGTTTATGAACTGCCAATGGGCTACGACGACATGGAGAAGTTTATTTTCGAGGACTGTCAGGGAGTTCGCGATGGCAAGCAATTAAAAGCAGTGATCCCCGGCGGGTCTTCGGTCTATATCATGCGAGCCGACCAGATCGTTGGAAAAGATGTGCGCATGGATTATGACGGGCTCGTCGCAGCAGGCTCAATGGTCGGTTCGGGCGGATTCATCGTGATGGATGAAACCGTCGACATATTTGAATCGACAAAGAATCTGATTGAGTTTTACAAGCACGAATCATGTGGCTGGTGTACGCCATGTCGCGAAGGAACCGACTGGCTCGTAAAGGTCTTCAAACGGATCGCGAGCGGTCATGGTCGACCAGAAGATGCGCAACTGATGCTGGATCTCTGTGACAACATCGAAGGAAAGTCTTTTTGCCCCCTGGGTGATGCGGCGGCTTGGCCTATTCAATCTGCGATAAAGAGATTTCCGGAAGACTTCAAGAAGCATTTAGTTGGAAACGGACAGGCAAGCAACGCTCCGTAATAGACTAGTTAAAACCATAATGGCAACTGAACCCGCCAAGGTTACGATCAACGGCAAAGAACTTCAGGTGGCAAAAGGCGCTCGCCTCATTGACGTCTGTCGCGAAAATGGATTTGCCATTCCTTCTTTCTGCTATTACGCCGATCTGGCGCTGCAGGCCTCTTGTCGAATGTGTCTGGTGCGCATCGAGAAGATGCCGAAACTCCAGACCTCCTGCACCATTGCCTGCACGGACGGCATGACCGTCACCACGCAAAGCGAAGAGATAGAGAAGGCGCAGCGTTCGATGCTCGAATTCCTGCTCGCTAATCATCCGCTCGATTGCCCAGTGTGCGACCGTGGCGGCGAGTGCGAACTGCAGGAGATGACCTTTGATTGGGGTGGCCTCGAAGAGCGCTTCACTGAAAAGAAGAACTACTACCCCGAAAAATATCTTTCGCCGATGGTCGCAAACGATTCCCAACGCTGCATTCTGTGTAAGCGCTGCACAAGGGTCTGCGACGAGTGGATGGGAGAAGACGCTATCGAAGCTGGCGGACGTGGCGCGAATACGGTCATTGGAACCTACGGAGGTTGGCTTGACTGTTCACAGTGTGGCAACTGTATCGAAGTCTGTCCCACCGGCACTTTGTTAGACGCTACCTACCGTCACCAGGCGCGTCCCTGGGAGCTCGCGCAAACCATCTCGACATGTACCTATTGTTCTGACGGCTGCCAAATGTCACTCGGCTCACGGGGTGGCGAACTGATGCGAATCGTCGCACGTGATCGGTACGTGAACGGCATCAATGGAGAATTTCTCTGTGTTAAGGGCCGGTTCGGGCATCCGTTTGTAAATCATGAAGCTCGCCTGCGAACCCCGATGATTCGATACCGGAAAGGCGGGAAGCTAGTGCCCGCAACCTGGGATGAAGCGATTCGTCATGTCGCCCAAAAGCTTGATGCGATCGCCGAGGCTCATGGTCCGAACGCAATTGGCGTCATCGGTAGTCCCCGTTTAACGAACGAAGCGAACTACCTACTGTACAAATTCGCCACTGAGCTGGTCGGTACCGAGAATTTTTTAGCTTCCGACGCTTTCTCGCTTCAGCCATTCTTCAAAAATCTTGGTGGGCAATTAGCCACACATAATGACATCCGGTTTGCGAAGACGATTCTCCTGATCGGAGGTGAACCGGAAGAGCTGCAGCCACTCACTGGAAAGCAGATTCGGCAGGCGGTCCGCAACGGCGAAGCTAAGCTCGTAGTAGTTAACAGTGTTCCCATTCGCTTGATCGAACAGGCAACACAGTTTGTGCATGTTGCCCCCGGTTCCGAAGACGCTGCTGTACTTGCGCTGGCAAGCAGTGATCACGACGGTGACGCAATAGAAGCCATGGGAATAGCGCAAGCTGAGCTCGATCGGCTGCGACAGATCGTCAGGGACAGTGAGGGTGATCTGGTTGTGATGTTCGGCGGTGAGTTGAGTGCCGCTGCCCAGACTGTTGTGGCGCAATTACCGCATCAATGGACGAGTGCCGAACGGCGGGTCCTGTTACACCCGTTGCCGCTTTATAACAATAGCGTTGGCGTTCACGACATGGGCCTGATGAGTGGGAGGGTCACTATAGCCGAGATGTTGAGTGCGGCGGGCCAGCACATTCGCGCCCTTTACATTGCGGGTAGCCTCTTGAGCAAGGATTTGCTGGTCAATCCAGAGGCCCTTGCGAAACTTGATTTTCTTGTCGTACAGGAACTCTTTGAAACAGACACCACGGCATTCGCTGATGTGGTATTGCCGGCGGCTTCTTTTGCTGAGATCGATGGGACGTTTACCAACAACGGAGGCTTGGTTCAGCGCGTGCGGGCGTCAATTCCACCGCTGCACCAGGCCAAGGCTGACTGGATCATAACGGCACAGCTCTCGACAGAACTAGGGGTCGATTTTGGATATCAGATGTCTTCAAGTGCGGTATTTAACGAGATTGCAGAGAAGTTGCCGGCCTACGCGGGGCTTCGTTATCCACTGCTGAAAGATGAATCCAAGCCGGTGCAAGCGAAACATGCCGTCATGGAACATAGGGATATCAGTGGTGCACTCCGTAACATTCAGGAGCGAGTTGCAGCCATGCCGCGCGATGCTGCAAAGGTAATGGAAACACCGGACGTTGGGCACGAGTTATTCAAGATTGGCACGCTGACCGACAAGGTACCGCAGTTTCACCTCCTGGCTTCCGGTAACCCTCGACCTGACACGGTGCTGATTTCGCCCCTCTACCAGATTACGGTCGACGCTAACGTTCGACGCGAAGTTGAAATTGCAAGTTGACTATTGCTGATTGCCAACGAAGCATCGAAGTGGCAATCGTTAATAACCAATCGTCAATCATCAAATGAACCCTTACATTCACTCGGCCCTGTTACTCGTCGGAATCACGGTCGCCTTTCTGACGATCATGCTGTTGTGCGCATTCGCGGTGCTTGCCGAGCGTCGCGTGCTGGCTTTCATTCAAGGACGTGTAGGACCAAACCGGGTTGGATACGGCGGCATACTACAGCCCTTTGCCGATTTCCTGAAGACCATGCTGAAGGAGGATTTGGTCCCAGACCAGTCCACGCGGTTCGTCTTCATGCTCGCTCCTATCATCGCAATCGTCACTGCCATAATGGCGATTGCGGTTTACCCCTTTGGGCCAACGATCACAATACCTTTCACCGACATCTCAATCCCGCTTCGAATCGCACAGTTTGATGTCGCCCTGTTGTACGTTTTGGGAGTTACTTCGGTAGGGGTTTACGGGCTTGCACTGGCGGGTTGGTCTTCAAATAACAAGTACAGCCTGATGGGCGGCCTGCGTTCGTCAGCGCAGATGATCTCGTACGAACTGGCGCTTGGACTCTCGCTGATTGGCGTAATTCTGATCTCGGGAACGCTCGATCTTTATCAGATAGTTGAACAACAGTCGGGATGGTATGGGATGCAGTGGAACATTCTGTATCAGCCGCTGGGTTTCATAATCTATCTGATTTCCGCTATCGCGGAGACTAACCGCGTACCTTTTGATCTACCTGAAGCGGAGACAGAGCTGGTAGCCGGATTTCACACGGAGTACAGCTCAATCAAGTTTCTTCTGTTCTTCAACGCCGAATACATCAACATGATTACAGTGTCGATGTTGGCAACGACTCTTTTTCTGGGCGGATGGAATGGTCCAGGCGTGGCGACCTTTCCACTGCTGGGAGTGTTCTATTTCTTCGCGAAGATACTCTTCTTTCTGTTCCTATATATTTGGCTGCGGGGAACACTGCCGCGGTTCCGTTTTGATCAGCTGATGAACTTTGGTTGGAAGTTCCTGATGCCCGTTGCGATTTTGAACATTATTCTAACTTCAACAATCATGTTCCTGACAATGGACTAACTTGCGGCCGTTTGTGGGTTACATGTTGATGAATGATGAGTGGATGAATGGGAAGTTGGTCATTGGTCAGTGCTCATTGGTCAGTGCTCATTGGTCATTGGCGATTGGTCATTAGTCGTTGGTCACGTCTGACCTCTGACTTCTGCCTTCTCCTTATGCTTGGATTGCTTTTCATTATTTTCGGTGGTTTCGCTATCGGATGCGCCATCTCGATGGTGGTTCAACGCAATCCGCTCTACAGCGCCATCTCACTTATCGGTGTTTTTGTCTCGTTGGCATGTCTGTACGTGATGTTAGCTGCCCCGTTTATAGCTGCCGTTCAGGTAATTGTTTATGCCGGCGCGATTATGGTGCTTGTGATCTTCGTGATCATGCTGCTGAACGTTGAAGAGGAAGAACCGCGACCCCAGAAGTTGAGGTTCCTGGTACCGGTCGCCGTGCTCCTGGCTGCAATTTTGATCGCAGAGGCAGCATTCATCCTCTCATCGGTCCAAATGTCGCAGGACGACCCACCTGTCTCCAGCTCCAGCGTAGGGCTCACAAGCTCCATCGGTACGGGCATGTTTACGAAGTACCTCTTACCGTTCGAAATCACATCGGTGCTGTTGCTGATGGCGATAGTCGGCGCGATGTCACTCGCCCGCCGCAGCGGACTGGTAGGTCCTGAAACTCGCGTTGTCCCGGGTTCTCAAGTTTTGCCATTCAGTCTAGTAAATCCCGAGCGCATTGGTGATCTGTCGCCAGTTGAAACAGATTCCACAGCCGAAGCGGCCAGACTTATGGGGCTGGACCAGAGTACACCCTCGGAGGAAAAGTAACCGGATGGAACCACAGCTGTCATGGTATTTAGCGCTGTCGGCCGTTCTCTTCACTATTGGCGTTGTCGGCGTGATGATCAAGCGCAATGTCATTGCCATGTTCATGTGTATTGAGCTGATGCTGAACGCCGTGAATCTGACGTTCGTGGCGTTCTCGAGCTACTTCCAGGATGTCACCGGACAACTGTTTGTCTTTATCGTGATGACAGTCGCAGCAGCGGAAGCTGCGGTTGGGCTTGGAATTATTATCGCCATCTTTCGTAACCGCGAGACGCTCGACGTCGATGAAGCGAGTGTGTTGAAGCTCTAACGTCGGCGGTTGTTTGTGGTCAGCAGTCTTGTTCGTCGTCAGTAGTTTGTGGTTCGTTGTCAGTGGCGAGCCGACAGAAACAACTACGAGCAACGAACCACAAACAACTGTCAACCGACTCATTTTATGGAATCCAACCTCCTCAGTTTGATCATCTTTGCGCCGCTTGTCGGAGCCACGCTGAATTGGTTTATTGGCCGGCGTGTGCGAAACGAAAGGTTGATTGGATTCATCGCCTGCGCTGCAGTCGGGATCTCAACCGTGATCGCTTTCTATCTGGCCTTCAGGCCCGGTGGCGCACTGCGGTCTACTGATCCGGTGCTCGATCATCTGTGGACCTGGATCCAGGTGGGAAGCTTCCGTGCCGATTTTGCGCTGGCAATGGATCGCCTCAGTGGCACCTATGCACTCTTTGTCACTTTCGTCGGGTTCCTGATCCATCTCTTCGCGATCGGATACATGCATGGAGACCAGGGGTTTTACCGGTTCTTCGCATTCCTAAACCTTTTTATGTTTGCGATGTTGACGCTGGTCCTCGCCGACAACTTTCTGTTGATGTTTGTCGGTTGGGAAGGCGTGGGGCTGTGTTCTTATCTGCTGATTGGCTACTACACAGATCGCAAGGAGGCGGGAAACGCCGCCAAGAAGGCCTTCATCACAAACCGAGTGGGCGACTGGGGATTTGTGATGGGTGTCCTGCTCATCTTTTTTCTTACAGGTTCAATCAGCTTCTTTACTAAAACGGCCCATGGTGTGACCAGCGCGCTTGAAACCGTTGCCGGGATGGCGGTCGATCCTTTCACCTGGCAGGCAATCTTCGCCGGTGGTCTGACGTCTGTAGCTGTCCTGTTGTTTATCGGCGCCGCCGGAAAGAGCGCACAGATCCCTCTCTACGTCTGGCTGCCGGACGCGATGGCTGGACCGACACCCGTCTCAGCACTAATCCACGCCGCGACCATGGTCACCGCGGGCGTGTACATGGTCGTCCGCTGCTCACCCATTTACACTCATGCACCGACCGCGATGTTCATTGTCGCCATGATCGGAGCGGCGACAGCTATTTTTGCCGCAACAATCGGGTTGGCGCAAAACGACATCAAAAAAGTATTGGCGTATTCGACGGTGTCGCAACTCGGGTATATGTTCCTGGCCTGCGGAGTAGGCGCATTCGTCGCGGCGATCTTCCACGTCATCACACACGCATTCTTTAAAGCTCTGCTGTTTCTCGGGTCAGGTTCGGTCATTCACGGCATGCACCATGAACAGGACATGCGGCGCATGGGTGGACTCAGAAAGTTCATGCCTGTGACCTTTGTGACGATGTTGGCCGGCTGGTTAGCCATCTCCGGCATTCCAATTTTTGCGGGTTTTTTCTCGAAGGATGAAATTCTCTGGAAGACCTGGAGTGCAAGTGCCTTTAACCTTCCATCACCCGCGTGGAACACCTTGCTGTGGGGAATCGGGGCAGTAACAGCACTGCTGACTGCTATCTACATGACGCGGATGATGGTGATGACTTTCTGGGGGTCAGAAAGATTCCGTGACGAGCACCATCATGACGCCGAACACCACGGGCCGGCTGAACCTCATGAGTCGCCATGGGTGATGACGCTGCCGCTGATTGTTCTGGCCGTGCTATCGACTTTTGGCGGCCTGATTGGCGTCTCGTATGGACTCGGTTCGCTTGTCACCGATCATCCGGTCAACTACATCGAACAGACACTGGAGCCGGCAATCAGCCATGTACCTACGTCTGGTCATGCAGAAGCAGCTTTGCATACCGAAACAGCTGCTGGCGCTGGAGTAGAGCAGGCAAATCCCTCGACGCACGCCCATTCTCCTGAAGAGATTCGGGCCGAACGCTTGTTAGCTCTGGTGTCAGTGTTGATTGCAGCCGCGGGCCTAGGAATTGGCTGGTTGATCTTTTCAAAACGACCGCTGCTCGCGATGCCGCGTGTTCTGGAGAACAAATACTACGTTGACGAGATCTACGATGCCACGATTATCAATCCCATCAAGGTCGGTTCGCGCGCGGGATTGTGGCAACTGTTCGACGTGGGCGTCATCGATGGATTTCTGCACTCGCTGGGTGACGTTGTGCGAGAAGCGGCTCGTGTGCTGCGCAGAATGCAGGCGGGCTTTGTTCGCGGATATGCCGCAATCATTCTCGTCGGAGCGCTGGTCGTCATCGCATATTTTGCATACTACGGAATCCAGCATTAATCGAGATGGAGCAAAATCTGTTAACAATTCTGATCCTCGTTCCCGTCGCTGGAGCACTCCTGGCAGTTCTCTATAGCCTGTTACCGAACCATCAGGAGAAGCACTATAAATGGATAGCGCTCATAACCACTGTGCTCACCTTTGCTCTCTCCTTGCTACTGATCATCGGCGTAACTCCGGGAGCAGCGGATTTTAGATTTGTCGAGGACAAGCTGTGGATCGGATCGATAGGCGCACGCTATCACGTCGGCGTTGATGGTATCAGTCTATGGCTGGTTCTGCTCACTACCTTGCTGATGCCGATCTCGGTGCTGTCGAGCTGGAACTCAATACAGAAGCGACAGCTCGCATACTACGTTTTTCTGTTGTTGCTGGCAGGAGCAATGGTCGGTGTATTCGTTTCGCTCGATCTGCTGCTCTTCTATCTCTTCTTTGAAGCCTCATTAATACCGATGTTCTTCCTTATCGGGATCTGGGGTGGCGAGCGTCGCATCTACGCAGCGGTTAAGTTCTTCATCTACACCGCAGTGGGCAGCCTCTTGATGCTGGTGGGCATTATCGCGCTCTATTTCATCTTTGACACCTTTGATTATCCCACCATCCTGGCGGAGTTAGCTGGTGGCAGGCTATTACCTGCGCGGGCAGAGTTCTGGCTTTTCCTGGCGTTCGCATTCGCTTTTTGTATCAAGGTGCCACTGTTTCCGTTCCACACCTGGTTGCCCGACGCACATACCGAGGCGCCAACAGCGGGTTCAGTAATTCTTGCCGGCGTGCTTCTCAAAATGGGGACCTACGGATTGCTCAGATTTAATTTGGGACTGTTCCCTGAGACGTCGCGGTACTTTGCTCCGGTAATGATTACGCTCGCGATCGTTGGCATTATATACGGAGCGCTAGTGGCTATGGTCCAACCAGACGTAAAGCGTCTCGTTGCCTACTCTTCTGTCAGTCACATGGGTTTTGTGGTTCTGGGACTGTTCTCATTCACAGATCTGGGAATGCAGGGTTCGCTCTATCAGATGCTCAACCACGGTGTTTCGACTGGGGCGCTGTTCCTGTTCGTCGGGTTTATCTACGAACGCCGGCACACGCGACAGATCAGCGACTTCGGCGGCCTTTCTCACTCGATGCCATGGTTTGCAACATTCTTTGTGATTGCCTCTTTATCATCGATAGGTCTGCCTTTTCTTAACGGTTTTGTCGGAGAGTTTCTTATCTTGCTCGGGGCGTGGACGTCGCGCGCGATTGAGAACGCCTGGATCGCAACAATGTTGGCTGCGACAGGGGTAATCTGGGCCGCGGTTTACATGCTCTGGATGCTCCAGCGAGTACTCTTTGGAAAGCTGGATAAGTCGGAGAACGCGCAGTTGAGTGACTTGAATGCGCGCGAGATCGGATTGATGTTGCCGCTGCTTGTGTTGATGCTGCTAATGGGTGTGGCTCCGAGACCTTTCCTGGACCGCTCAAAGGGCGCGGTGGAAGCCGTTCGCGTGCGTGTTGCCACACCTCCCACCGGCGGCTCATTTGCGACTTTAGGAGTGGCTGTCACTGCTGTGGCTGATTTGACGTTGGAAAAAACAAAGCGGCGTCGCGGCGCAGAGCGCCTTGCCGCCGCACTCCAAAAACCAAGATGACTTTTCTCGCTCTACAAACTACGCCTGCCGACGTCAACCTGATACTGATACTACCGGAGCTAATTGTGTGCGGGTTGGCGGTCACCGTCATGCTGGTCGACGCTTTTGCCAGGCCGGCACAACGATGGCTCACCGGCGGCCTTAGCCTGGTAGGCCTATTCCTCGCTGCGATGACTGTGGTGGGACTCTGGATAAGTTCTCCCGGCACAACCTCGGCTTTCAACGGGATGATTGTCCTGGATGCGTTGCGATTGAGCTTTACGCTTGTTTTTCTCTTGGTGTCGGCACTGATAGTACTGGTCTCAGTCGTTTGGGTGGAGGACGAGCGATTGCCCGCGGGAGAGTTTCATTCATTACTGCTATTTGCGACCGTCGGAATGATGCTAATGGCCTCGGGTGGCGACCTGGTAATAATCTTCCTGGGTTTAGAGATTCTGTCGATTGCGACTTATGTCATGGCGGGGTTTCGACGCACAGACGTTCGCTCGAACGAATCATCGATGAAGTATTTCATTCTCGGATCGTTCGCCTCGGCATTCCTCCTCTACGGCATCGCTTTGATCTATGGCGCTACCGCCACCTCAGCCGGCCTCCCAGGCACTACGAATATTGCAGAGATAGCGGTGAGAATCTCAGAAGCTCGCTATCCGCAGCTGCTTTTTGCTGGTGCTGCGATGATGTTGGTGGGTCTGGGATTCAAGATCGCAACAGCTCCATTTCATGTCTGGACGCCCGATGTATATGAAGGCGCCCCCACAGTCGTGACCTCATTCATGGCTGCTGGTCCAAAGGCCGCGGGGTTTGCCTCATTCATCCGCATCTTTGTTTTTGCCTTTCCATTCGTTGTCACGGCTGCAGATCCCACGGTCGCTGGTCAGTTGCATAGCGCGTGGCTCAACGCTCTGGTTATTCTCGCGATTCTGACGATGACCGTCGGAAACGTCGTGGCTATCGCTCAGAATAACGTGAAACGAATGCTGGCTTACTCGTCGATTGCTCACGCTGGTTACGCATTAGTAGGTTTTGTCGCAGCCGGCGCAGCTTCGGATCCAGCAGAGAGAGACGCTGCAATCAGTGCTGTGGTCTTTTACCTCCTAACCTATTCAGTGATGAACATCGGTGCGTTCGCTGTGGTTCAGCTGATCGCACGCGCCGGTGACCGTCGCACAGAGGTTGAAGATTACAACGGCATTGGGTTCCAGGCGCCAGTGCTGGCATTTCTGCTCAGTCTGTTCCTCCTAAGCCTACTGGGAATGCCACTCACCGCAGGATTCATCGGAAAGGTAATGGTCTTTCGGGCAGCTGTGGACGAGGGATTTTATCGGCTCGTGGTGATCGGCGTTCTGAATACGGCCGTGTCTGCGTACTACTACTTGCGACTTATTATCGTAATGTTCTTTCGTGAGCGAACAACTGTCTGGACAGCACCGCCCATTCCGGCAAGCATCGCGATTGCACTTGCTATTACAGCACTCGGCGTACTGTATCTCGGAGTATTCCCAGGTCGCGTGATTGATGCCCTGCAGACCAAGCCCGCGGCAGTTCTATTTCTGCGCTAAGCTCAGAAACCCTACGCACCATCCCTTTTCGAGTGATGCCTACCGCCAAAGAGTTCCTTGAACAGATCAAGTCTGAACTGGGAAGCTCCTGGTTAGCGCGGATCTACAAGGAACAGATTTTACCGATGCGTACACGTGCATACGGTTTCGAACGCCACGGCAGGAGCGCGCGGGTCGAGGTTCAACACAGTCTGTTGGGAGTGGAACTGAAGATTGGGAACCGCCGTTTGCTTTGTCCCGACCTGGCCACGGCGCGCTATCTCGCGGTTTTTGCCCGGGTGGGAGCTACCAACGTAGCGGTTCCTTACGACATCACAAAAGTGTCCCGTCTTGCAGATGAGCTTGACTCAAGCTGGTACAGGATGCTCTTGCTGGCGAACCAAAAGGCCGCGGAAAACACTGAGCATTTCAAAGCGCGCCTTCGTGGCTTGCTGATTGCTAAGCTTCGCGCGGAGATCGCTGAGGCGGGCGCTGGAGCGCAAATGCCTAAGTTTGATCTGGTCACCAGGCAGGGACGATTAAACAAATAAATTCCTGATTGATTTCAGAAAGGATTCGCCGTTTAATAAGCTCAATGACCCAAGACCTACTTAGCGTTGACACAACCGCTGCCCCGTCAATTAAGGAATCGCAATCGCTCCCCTTCCCTTTCAATCAAAGGTCCTTTTGCCGATACGAGCCCTTAGAAGCTGGAATCGAGGAAGCTCGGGTGCTGGTTGTGGACAACCTGCTTCGGGACGAAGCGGACTTGTCAGAGGTAGCGCGGGCCGAGCTTGGAGAGTCTGCTGGTCTGCAGCTAAAACGAGAGCGAAAGATATCAGGGATGGCGATGGAGAACATCCTGGCAAACGTAGGTCGCTTGGTAAAGCGGCCGACGACCTCTGTAACGCACGTTTCCAACCTCGCAAACGCCGCTGAGGAGTTCCAGCCCCAGGCGATCGTGCTTAGCGGAACTTTGGGAGATTTTGACTACTACAAGACTGAGATCCTCAAGCGATTTGAAGACTTCCTCAAGCAAACTAGAATTCCGGTGCTGGCCATCTGCGGAGGGCATCAACTGGCGGGTCTGAGCTTCGGCGCACGAGTGATCACGCTTGATCGGATGGAGCAATCCCAACAACGTGAAAATCGACCGATTGAGTACCAATACCGCTTTATCCGTATTACCAAACCGGACGATCCAATCTTTGGCGGTGTTGGCGATTCAGATAGTGAACCGTGGCAGCAACCCCGGATCCTTCGTGTCTGGCAGAACCACGGTTTGCAGCTCGATCGCGTCCCCGACGACTTTGTGTTACTCGCTACCTCATATCTCTGCCGGAACCAGATGATGGTTAAGCGCACTGGCGGCCAGCTTATTTACACAGTTCAGTTTCATCTCGAGAAGTCCTTCGAAGATTGGAACAAGTCCCGAACGCGTTGGGAGCATCCAAATGAATCTCGCGATGGCCGGATTCTCTTCGAAAACTTTTTGCACCTCGCGCTGGCCCATCCAAACTGAACATCGTGCCGCACCATGCAGGCTAGACTATCATTGGCGACTCCGTCCCTCAGCCAGGAGGCGCTGGTAGCTGCCGCAAGAGACTTAGCCGCCCGGGATCGCGACCTCGCACGAATTCTCATTAAACATGGTCCACCTCCACTTTGGTCCCGCCGGCCCGGATTTGCGACGCTGATCAAAATCATCCTTGAGCAGCAGGTATCACTCTCTTCAGCAGCCGCGATCTTTTCACGCCTCCAAAAAGGTGTAAGCCCTTTTAGGCCTGAACGCTTTTTGGAGCTTGGGCCCGAGCACATTGCCGCGTGCGGACTGACACGGCAAAAAACAGCTTATTGCCTGCATTTGTCTCAGGCGATAGTTAGTAAACAGATCAACCTTAACGGACTGAGATTATTGCCCGATGACGAGGCGAGGGCCACCTTGTTGAAGTTGAAAGGCATTGGCGACTGGAGCGCAGATGTTTATCTGCTGATGGCGCTCAGACGCCCGGATGTATGGCCTGCAGGAGATCTGGCGCTGGCTATTGCGTTACGCGATCTGAAGGGACTTAAACGTACCCCAACGCCTGAGCAACTTCTCGAGAGCGGTGAACGCTGGCGGCCGTTTCGATCAGTAGCAGCGAGGATGCTATGGCAGTTCTATCTTGCTAATCGCTCAGCAAAAAATCACATCTAGTTTAAGGTTCAAGTAACGGGGGAAGGCGTGTTTCGTGCTCTTTCGTGTGGCTTCGTGGATCGTAGTTTTTCAGGCCCAGGATGTGGCGCAGTTCCATCCTGCTCATCGTTCTCTCGGTTTGGTGTGATCCACTGTTTCGTGCTCTTTCGTGTGGCTTCGTGGATCGTCCCTCACTTTGATATCGTCGAGGCCGAAGTGACTGTTGGGCCAAGATTTATCCTGGCGACACGTGGCACATTTTCCTTCGTCCGTTCGATCAGACGATCAACGACAGCGTTTAGATCATTTGTCTCGCGATAAACCTCCAGCTGCTCGTCGGCTGAAGTGCCACGCTCCAGAATTGTGTGAATGTGCTCAACTTCCTTACGCGAGCCGAGATCGTCGACTACCTCATCCACAAACTCGAGCAACTCAAGAATAAGATCCCGCACCGGCACCTCTTTTTGCTTTCCAAAGTCGATCAGTTTCCCTTCTAAACCATACCGCACCGCTCGCCATTTATTCTCTTGAATCAGCATGCGGCGGTAAAGCCGGAAACCCAGGTTCTTGTCAATCAGCTTGTTTAGCTTGGCGACAATCGCTTGAAATAGGGCGGCAATTGCAACAGTGTCATCAACACGTGTCGGGATATCACAAATGCGGAATTCCAGGGTCGGGAAGAACGGATGCGGCCTGATGTCCCACCAGATCTTCTTCCCGTTATCGATGCACCTGGTCTTAATCAGCAGTTCGAGATAACGTTCAAAGCTACCGTACGAGTCAAAATGATCCGGGATGTCAGTGCGTGGGAACTGTTTGAAAATTTCCGTCCGGTAAGACTTCAGACCAGTATTGTGGCCCATCCAGAACGGCGAGGAAGTAGTCAGAGCCAACACATGCGGCAAAAAATAACGGGCAGCGTTCATGATGTGAATCTGCCGTTCGCGATCAGCTATGCCAACGTGGACGTGCAAGCCAAAGATCAAGAGCGAACGCGCGACGGTCTGGAGCTCCTGTACCAGCAGCTCATACCGTTCGTCGTCAAAGATCTTCTGATCCTGCCAACGCGAGATAGGATGCGTCGAGGCCGCGACAATTGCCAAGCCATTCTTCTCGGCTAGACTCGAGATCACACTGCGCAACCTGGTTATATCTGCCCGTGCCTCTTCAATATTTCTACATACACCAGTCCCGACTTCTACCATCGACTGAATCATCTCGGGTTTGATCTGCTCACCTAAAAGCATTTTGCCCTCTTCCAGAATTTCGACGACATGCGAGCGCAACTCGCGCGTGCTCGGATCAACAATCTGAAACTCCTCTTCTATACCGAGCGTGAATTGGTCGAACATTCCAGTCACTCCTTCTTAGCTACTCATGGGGCAATTATCAAAATCGAAATACGTTCTGCACCATCTTCCAATCTGGTCTTAGTTTCCCGAAGTGCTCATGCCGCAAGTGCTTCAGACCACTGCCAAACGAATCTACCGCACTATACCAATCAAAGTGCACGTGCCAACGTCGAGCAGGTCCGTCCGTGTAAAGAAAATGCAGAATACAAATGCGACGGCCCTTCTCGTAGAATCCACCACTCACGTTCGGGCGCTTTGCAAAACGTCGGGTGAAGTCTCGACGTGCGGAGAGCGTAGATTCAAGAAATGGCCACGCCTCAAAATCGATGCCCACCCCACCCTCGCCGTAAACATTTTCAATCCGCTTAACGGCTGGCCAGAGCCCTTTAGCCTGCAAACGATGCGATATTAACAGGAGCGCCCGTTGCTTATCGACGGCTAACGCATCAAAAGCCTGCTCATCCTGTAGGGCGCCCCACAAGCCCCTTAGCTTCCCGGCCAGCAATTCTCTAGAGTCCCAGGAAAGAGCCGACCAGTGGAGTTGCCGGGCGTCGCCGCGAACCTTAGCGTCTGTTGAGCTCACGTTCTAACAAGGCCCGGTCCTCTGCTGAGAGACCCTGGAAGCTTAATCCGACGCCGCGACCCGGTTCGGTGTAGACCACCTCTGCATTTACGACAACTTGTTCGTTCCCACTCAGCGGGATTCGCACCAGTAGTACAGAGCCTTCAGGGATCTCCATCTGGGTGGTCATGAACAGGCCGCCGACGCTTATGTCAGTCGTGCTGGCAACGCCAGTAGCATCCTGCCCATTGAAGAACACGTCAATGATCAATCGCGAACGGTCGTGTTGGCGGCGCTCTTCTTTTGCCTGTAACCGGGCCTCTATTTCCTCATCCATCAGCGGGGGATCTCCTCCTAATTAATTAGCTAGAGCTGAGATTGGACAAGACTAATTTAACTCCGTTCACTGATTATGAAGGTGGGCACCATCCCTCCCCCCGAGGTGACATTGGCGAGTTCGGTTGAGGAGAGCCGGGTAAATGCCGAACCAACGCGACCATTAAAGAGCAACGGGTCCAAATCGACAAGCTGTTCGGCAAATTCAATGGTTCCATCGGTGCGCAGAGCCGGAAAACTCTCACGCGCAGTCGGCACCCGCTCCTGTACGAGGTAATCGCCGTTTGCGAGCGCGAGCCTTAGAGCTTCAGTCCAACCAATCTCGTCCACATTCCAGCCTATAGTAATTCCATGGCCGCCGTAATCGTCGTTCGGTTTTACAACCAAACGCTGCCGGTTTTCGTTAACGAAAGTCAAAAGGTCGATCTCCTCGCCACGGTAATCGCTCTTTTCCATTCGCAGGGTCCTGGTCCATGGCACATGAGCCTGAATTGCCTCCTGTTCCGCGTGAGAGAAGAGATGTGCACGCCGGCCATCTGTCAGTACGGCGAACAATGCCTTCTTATGTATCAACTTTGAGCGAAAGCTGTTAACCATGCAAACTGCCCCAGCGCGGTAGGCATTCAAAAGCGCCGGGTACTCGTCCATGACAGGAAGGTATTCATTTACTAGTAACCGCTTGTAAACGATGTCGATCTCAAACTCACTCGCGCGAAGCCGGCCATTTGAGAACTCCAATTCCTGAGGCGAACAAATAATCGCGGGATAGCCTTCTCCTTCAAAGTATTCCTTAAATAGCTCGAACTCTTTCTGAGTCGGCATTCCCGGTAGATCGACAATCGCAATATGCGGTATTCGGTCTGGCTTCCGTCCGAGAAACTCAGCATAAGACTCCAGAAGGACCTCCAACATCAAGCCACGACCGTAAAGCGCCCGCAAGCTGTATAACTCGGCAAACCGTTGCATGACAGGCAATGAAGAGAAGATGTCGTAAGCGGCATCGGCATAAGCGATTCCCGCCGGGCTCTCACCGTTTAGCTCGACAAAACTGTAAGCAGTATCAGTCAGGAAAGAATCGAGCCTCGAGGTTGGCGAGACTGAGCTGTATCCAGGATCGATGCGGATGAGTTCCCGCTCAATCGGAGTTAAGCCTAAATCATCGAGGATCGACTCATCGGCGATCGCCGCGTCCTTTACCTTTTGAATGGCAGACCATACGATTTCGCACACGTTCACCACACGTTTGAAGTCCTGCTCACTTACGAAATGAGGTCTGAGGTAGGGCGATAGCCGTCGTCCACCAAAGATCAACTTCGCACTCTCCAACCTCTGGTCGAGCATCACGCGTGACTCTTCTGCCAACGCCTGGTCCTCAAGAAGTTGGTGATAAAGCTCAACTGCCTTTTCGAGCATAGTTTAGGGCTTCCATTTTTAACGTGGATGACTAGCAGGCGGCTAGGTTAACACATTAGGCTTTGCCGGTTCGCCTTGAGCCTGGTATTTAGAGGCGGCCGCCAGGGCGAGTAGTGCGGCAACTGACAGAACACCTGGAGCAAGGAGAGGATTCGCGCCTGAGAGGCCCTTCATCATTAGTTCCTTAGTGGTCGCAGTGGGATGGATCTCCCGCTCAAATGCGATGTTGTTCGCCACATGCTGATAGATTCCAAAGCCACCTCCGACGAATACGATCAACATGCAAATCCGCAGCAGCTGGGCCAGGCGGCGCGTACTCTTCAATAAAAAACCGAGGACGCTCAATCCGCCCAGCCCACTGAAGACAAACGCGAGCCACTGGACCAACTCCTGTGTGTGTTGGACCAGCCACAGCTCAATGACTGTTCCAACAAAAAGTACCAGTGACAATAGGAGCAGAAACCGTCGCAGCCGTCGCAGAATGTCCGCATCGGTCATTGTACATAGGCCCTTGCAACCGCAAGCTCAGTCGGCGATACCTTGTCTGCGAGTTTCGACAGAAAATCTTCCGCCGAAGCATATGGCCGGCCTGCGATCATCGCCTGCGCTTCTTTCTCTTCCAGGCCCGGAATCTGCTGCATTGTTTGCGCATCCGATTCGTTTGGATTGATGGGAACAAAGATGTACTTCTCGTACTCCGCGACCTGGTCAAGGCTGACGTATTTTCCAATCTCGCGGCGAAACTGTTGAACGCTGCGGTAAGGGCGATACTCTTCGAACTCGTGCAGCATTCGATTTCCGAGGTTCGGGATCGCCGCCAAAAGCTCACTTCCGGAAGCAGTGTTTATATTCAGCTTCGCCCTTGGCCCAACTGTGGCGGGCGACGTGGCAGGTGGAGCAGAGCCGGTTGTCGGCACCGAGTTGGCGTTGTTGTTTGATTGCGGTGTCTCAGAACCTGGATTACAGCCTGCAACAGTAACTAACAGTAAAGCGAGTGCTCCTAGCGGAAGAAACCTGAACAGTTGAGACATTCTTGATCCTTTCATGGTTATTATTTGATTAGAGGGCGATGGACCATTATAGCGATTTATTGCCTGGGACCTTAATGCTCAGTGTCAGGGGTGTTTCTGTTATTGCCATTGCTCCGGACTTCCTTTCGGGCATGGGACCGAACGGCGGTGGGACCACCAGCTTCACCGAACGCAGTGCGGTGGGTCAGGCAATCCGCGATCTCCCTCCCGATCAGATCACCGCAGACCTGGATGCTGCCGTTGCCTATAAAGAAACTGCCGGCGTCGAATGGAAAAGTGGCTGTAGCAGGGTTTTGTCGGGGAGGCGTTCAAACGTTCCGGTACGCCACAAACAATCCCAACATCAATGCGGGCTTCGTCTTCTATGGACCGACACCATCAACGCCGGAAGGGCCAGACAGAAACGCGCTGGGGAAGATCCATCCAATACTGTGGAGGCGAACAAGAAAGCACGGGATGAAGCGTGGGAGAGGTGGAAGAAACTACTTTAGGCTATTTAAGAAAACCTAACCCGGGAACGCGGGCGTCCTCGCCCGCAGCGCCGGGAACGCTGGCGTCTCCGTCCCGCATCGCTGGGAGCGCGGGCGTCCTCGCCCGCAGCGCCGGGAACGCGGGCGTCTCCGTCCCGCATCTCAAACCGCAACTAATCAGTCACGACCGTGAACAATAGCCGTTGCTTGTTACGGACAACCGTGAAAGAGTAACTGCCTTGGGCTCGGCTCAACATCCGCGCTGCTTCAGCGTTCGCTGACAAAGCCTTACCGTTGATAGCCTCAATTACATCACCCACGCGTAAACCCGCTTTGAACGCAGCCGTTGCCGGTCCCACCGAAACAACCAGCAAACCTCCACTTGAGCCCAACCGCGAAGCAACCTTAGGACGAATGGCGATTGTCTCTAGTCCACCGGCGAGCAATGAGTAATTTCTGACGCTGCTTACTCCGGGGACATTCACTGCCGCAGACGGCAATTGTGGTGCGCGTAGACCGAAGAACGGATCAGGTGCCTCACTCAGCTTCACTTCAACGGCTTCAGGCGATGTTTTACCTGGTCGCGCAACTGTGAAGCGCAGCAGGCCGCCCGGTCCCGCTTCCTCCAACATCCAGGAGAAGTCCTCGACGCTACGCACCTCGCCATCATTCACGCGAAGAATCACATCTCCGGGACGGAGTGCGGCCGTAGATGCCGGACTGTTCGGCGTCACGGACGTCAACAGGATTCCCAGTCGATCTGCCGCCAACGCTTGTGCCATTTGCGACTCCCAGCCTGTGCGCAGTAGCTGCTCAAAGGCAAACGACTCAAGTGGTGTACCCCGGATACCCAACCACGGACGAGGTACACTAGCCTGGCGTGCCAGGACCCGCTTGGTCGCACCTTTGATTAATGAGGCCGGTAGAATAGTGCCTTCGTTGCCTTTTACAGCGTCAATGATCCCTAAGGTCTCTCCGTTCTCCGTTAAAGCCACCCCGCCAATGTTTGCTACGGAGATCTTGGGCGATTTGATCTCCAGGCGAGCGATGCCTCCTGAGGGCGCGCGTAGCAAGTTAGTGATCTCTGCTTCGATCTTACCGAGCCTGATTTGGATGGGACCAACACGAACTTCGTCATTAATGGGTTCGGGCGTGAAAAGGTGAACTCGCTGACCCACCTTTATGCTCTTCTCTTCCGCCTCGGCGTAACTAAAGGCGATGCGCGGTGTTTTATTATCGAACTTCAATACCGACAAGCCGGTGACGCCATCGAGACCAACATACTTGGCAGCTAAGGTCTTACGATCGCGCGCAAGCAAGGTTAAATCCGGAGACTCAAACCAGGTACCTGAATAATGCCTAAGGGCAGGGACATTGGTTGTCTGGCCGGTGGTTGAGGCAGGAGGCGTACCCGGTGCATTTGGAGCCGTCGGGGGCAGGGGTGGGCCGAGTTCCGCGTCCACTTCAGGCAGCCACACGGCAACGGTTTCGCCATCGTCTAGCGCCAGTCCAGCAACAACATTGGTATGGACGTCGCCACGAAATGTGAAGTTCTCATCCAACCTGGCAATCGCGGTCACGTCACCCGAGCGCAGTAACAATCGAAACAACTTCAAACCAGACAGCCTGTGGACCAGCGTCACGACCTGCGGGGCCGCTAATTGACCTTGAAGAACCAGCGGGCGCTGGGTCACCCTCGCTGAGTAAGTTCTCTTCGGAGCCTGGGACGTTACACGCGGAGCCGGCGCTGGCGACGGCGCCTGAGGGGCCCTTGTCTCCGTTGCCTGCGTGGCTTGTTGAGCCGCGATGGGAATCGAGACTCCCGAAATCGTAACCAACAAAATCAGTCCTTTGAATACAGCGCTGATTTTCATTGTTGTGTTAAACCTCACCACACTCCCTTTGTCGAAGTCTTAACCATGGAAGTCTGCTCGCTTGCAAAGGCACGTTGAGAACCAAAACTAATCCGGGGTAGCGATATGGTTCGTGGTATCCCACTGCCATCGTCCAACGACATCCTCATCGGCTGATCCGACGTGTAGATGGTATCGGGCGGGTCAGCACTGGCGACGGTGTCCTCAGGATTCACCACTTTCGCCGGGACACTGCTGTATTCCCGGGTCACTATTCGACGCGGACTTGAACTGAATCGCTTAGCTCGCGAGGTGGGTTGCGAATTACGGGTAGCGGGCGCTTCGGTTTGAACCACCGGCTCCGGAGTGACTTCGGTTCCGGTTCTATTTGTAACAACTTCCGGCATACTTGATTGGGCGCCTGGCACGATTACCGCCTTTTGCGGCCCGGGAGTTACGGTTGGGGCTCGCATAATGAAAATGCCAGCTACTAAGAGAGCTAACGCCGCCACAGCGGCGGAAGGCCATCCGAAAACCGCCCCCCCAAACCAAGGCGATTGTCGGATCGGGTTGCTTTGGCTGGCTAATCTTGCACGCAAGCGAAAATCGAAATCCGCAGGCGCATGGATCGTCCCGAGCGAGCCGACTAACTGACGCAGTTTCATCTGCTCTTCATGAAACGCGCGACACTTGTCACAGCTCTCCAGGTGCTCCCTGACAGCCCTTTCCGGCTGCCACCCAAGATCAGCTTCTTCGATATAGAGACAAACAGCTTTGCAGTTCACGTCAGTGTTCTCCCATTACAAGTACCCCTTCATTTTCTCACGCAGGAAGCCGCGAGCACGACTGATTCTGGACTTGACGGTTCCTTCGCTCGTATCGAGGATGCGCGAGATCTCTTCATAGCTGCGTCCATCCACATCGCGCAAAATCAACGGTGCTCGATACTTCTCCGGCAAGGTACTGATTGCGCGTTGCACCGCCGTTCTGCGTTCCTGATCCACCAATTCCGTA
>Ga0209431_10000432_pt1 | contig 35068 bp, 38 predicted proteins | sample RifCSP13_3_FD_184021 | JGI IMG/M metagenome (GOLD analysis project Ga0209431, IMG submission 184021) | Soil microbial communities from Rifle, Colorado - Rifle CSP2_sed 13_3 (SPAdes) (version 2) | ecosystem: Environmental > Terrestrial > Deep subsurface > Rock core/Sediment | place: Rifle... | reverse complement strand
GAAACTTCATCGACACAGCCGATGCCTATACCGAGGGCAAAAGCGAGGAGTTGCTAGGGAAGTTTATTAAGGACCGTGGCCTACGTGATCGAGTGGTGCTGGCGACGAAGTTCACTTTTAACCGGGAGCTCGGCAATCCGAATGCGGGCGGCAACGGCCGCAAGAATATTTACCGGGCAATCGAAGGCTCACTCAAACGACTGCAAACCGATTACATCGACCTCTACTGGTTGCATGGTTGCATGCCTGGGACACTATCACACCGGTCGAGGAAGTTGTCGCCACCCTTGACGATCTTGAGCGTGCCGGCAACATTCGCCATTACGGTTTTTCCGATACTCCGGCGTGGTATGTCGCGCGCGCGCAGGCATTGGCGGAGAAGGAAGGCAAGGAGCGCTTGATTGCGGTTCAGCTTGAATATTCATTAGTTGAACGCAACATCGAACGGGAACACATACCAGCGGCGCAGGAGCTTGGACTTGGCATCTGTCCCTGGAGTCCGCTGGCAGGTGGCTTTCTAACTGGCAAGTATCAACAGCAAGGAAACACAGGAAAAGGTGAGGGCCGGCTGGAGATCACTAAGGGGATTCCTAATCCGAATTTTCAAAGATTCACGGAACATAATTGGCAGATTCTCGCCCTTCTTCTCGAGGTCGCAAAGCAACTCGATAAGCCAGCGGCGCAAATAGCGCTAAATTGGGTCGCGACTCAACCTGGAATCACATCGTTGATTATAGGTGCTTCGAAGAAGGCGCAGCTTGAGGAGAACTTGCGTTTCATCGAGTTTGATATTCCTGCTGAGTTACGCGAACGGCTTGATCAGGCAAGCGCCCCGGAGCTGGGACATCCATATGCGTTCTTCAATCCAGCGATGCAGGGAATGATCAGTGGTGGAACGAGCGTGCGTCCGTGGATGCCCGCCCGCGTCTACGCGGAACCCTCGGCGGAGCCTGCGGGTGTGAAGTCGCAGGGCGCTGGTAAGTGACTAATCACGGGATCCTTCTGATAATGGGAGTTTTTGCGCAAAAGGCGTGGAAGCTTACACATCAGTGTCTTTCCCGAACTCACTTACCTGAGTATTCCGCCCGGCACGGCTGTTGCGATCTTTGTGGGCGCCTGAGACTTTGATTTCGACTGTAATCCGAGAGGTGAATGATGAGCACGATGACATTACCTGACAAGAAGGCGGACCTCGCCGGCCCCGGAATCGGGAATTACGAAGAGTTAGCGAAGATCCTGCCGGACGAATATAGCGCTCTGCTCGATCCCAAGCGCACGCAGGAGGCAATCACGATTGTCAAGCGTTATATCGAAGACAATCTTTGTCGTGAGCTGAAACTCATGCGCGTCGAAGTTCCATTGATTGTGGATGTTGAGAGCGGCGTGAACGATTACCTGGATCGCGATGGTTCGCGCACGCCGATTCAATTTCACATCTCAAACGATCACGATCGTCACCCGGTCGATGCTCAGGTGGTCCAGGCGGCAACGAAATGGAAACGCGTTGCGCTAAAGCAGTTTGGCATGCGGCTTGGGGAGGGCTTGATCACGGATATGCGAGCCGTGCGCAAAGACTATTTCCTCGATCACGATCACAGCGCGTATGTGGATCAATGGGATTGGGAAAAAGTGATTACGGACCAGCAGCGCAACCTCGATTACCTGCGAGAGACCGTAGAGTCGATCTGGAGAGTTATCAAAGGCGCGGAAACTTACATCGACGGGCTGTTCCCGCAACTGAAGACCGATAAGTACCCACCTCTGCCTGAGAAGCTCACGTTTTTGCATGCCGAAGAGATACTCGAAAGATATCCGAAGCTGTCGCGCAAAGCGCGCGAGACGGCAATACTTCAGGAATATCCGGCCGTGTTTATCTATGGCATCGGCTGGACATTGAAGGACGGTTACCCGCACGAATTGAGGGCCGCCGATTATGACGACTGGGTCACAGAAACTGTCACGCAGAACGGCAGTTCAATGCATGGGCTGAATGGTGACTTACTGGTTTGGAATCCGGTGACCCGGCGTCGCCACGAATTGAGTTCCATGGGTATTCGCGTCAATGCAACCACGCTCAAGAAGCAACTGGAACTCACAAATCAACTGGATTTCCTAAAGCTGCCATATCACCAGGCAATCATCAACAACGAGCTTCCGCTGAGTATCGGTGGCGGCATTGGCCAGTCGCGCACTGTAATGCTGTTACTGCGCAAAGCGCACCTGGGTGAGGTCAGCGTGTCGGTCTGGCCGAAGATCCTGAAAGAGATTTGCCGGAAGAAGAATATTTACGTTCTGGAGTAAGGCCGCGACGAGCAAGGGGCAAAGAGCAAAGAGCAAAGGGCAAAGAGTGATTGCGGATTTCGGATTGCGAAATTCGAAATTTGGCTCCTTAGTTCTTTGCGCTTGGCCCTTTGCTCTTTGCTGTTCCTGCTTAACTGTGGTTACTTTCTGCGCTTAAAATAATACGCCGGATCTGTGGGAGGCCCTGCCACTGCAATTAGCTCCCAGCCATTCGCTCCCAGCTTGTCCAGATGTTGCTCCAGTACAAATGCCTCGCGCCCGAATGCCGATGACGGTTCCTTTCGCATGCGCGGATTACCGGTTGCCGTAAGATTCGTCGTGCTTGGACCGGCTACCGCCAGATACTCCCATTGTTCAGCCGCTGCCTTATCGTCTTTTTTGGATTCCTCTTGCCCTGCCGCTCTTATGACGGCCAGAGAAGCAACTACCAAAGCCAACATCACGACTAGCAGTGCCGTTTGCTTTGCCATTTCCTTTTTTTCAGTCATAGAATCTCACCCTCTCATCCACAACATAAACACTCGAGCACGCCACGGGATTTATGCTTAGCTTACTGCGATCTACTGTGTCTCGGCGCTCGTCAACCCATCCCAATAGACCGTGAAACTCTGGTGCTGCGAACGGAAAAGCGGAACGAGCGTTACATCTTCGGGACGGCCTGCACCGACTGTCCGGAACTTCAAAGCTTCTAACGCGACAGGTTTAATCCAATCACTTAGCGGCCGGCCAATTCCCACCAGCACCGGCACCTTCGGTAGGGGTAACTTCCATCCATCGCTACCCTCTCGGCCGTAAGGGCCTTCGTCAGGCCAACTCTCCCAGCCGAGTTCACCCGCCAGCACTACAGGGCCGTAAAGGAGCGCTATGCGATCTGGATTGTCAGGTGTTCTCTCCATGCGCAACGTAAACGGGAGCTGAATGTCCACTTGTCACCGCTTTTCCACTTCCGCTCGATGACAATGTAGCTGCCCGGTTTGCCATGATGCTCGAGGTTTCTGCCGTTGACTCTGACTCGCACGCAATTTTCCGCCCAGAACGGATAACGAATTCTCAAAGCCATGCGAGCAGGCCTTACATTGCTCAGCACGAGGGTGACGCGGTCATCATCCGGGAACCTGGGCTCCTGCCGGAGCACAAACCCCTTTTCTTTCCAGCGCAGGACAGAAGGGATGAAGAGATTGACATACACATCGCGCTCATCGTGAAAGTAGATGGAGTCGTTATACTTTACATGGTTTTCAAATCCAGTTCCTGTGCAGCACCAGAACGAGTCTTTCAGAGTGCAGAACGGCTGAAAGTAACCGCCATAGAGACCGAGCTTATAGGTAGTTTGTCCTGTTCTTGGGTCGATGCTGGTGAGGATCTGGTTGATTAGGGCACGCTCGTAGTAATCAAAGTACTCAGCCTTTGGCGCCCACGAGAACAAGTGGCGTGTAAACTTTAGCATGTTGTACGTGTTGCAGGTCTCGGTCATCGATCCGCTCATGCGCTCCGCTAAATGATCTCGGGTTCCAAAGTGTTCCCGGTCACTATTTGCCACCGTTTACGTAGGTATGGTGATGAACGACTTCATCCCGGAAAACTTCTGCCACCTTCTTCTCACTTGGCCGTCCAACCAGTTCATAAAAACGGGCCGCTCCGATGACCTTCGGAATCTGCATGTTCGCATGCAACCCCTCAATGATCTTACCGCGACCTTCGGCAAGCGGCTTCATCACAGCCTTGTGATAAAAGCGCTGAGATAGATTGAGGTACTTTTTATTGCCGGTGCGGGCGTACAGTTCCACCAGCTGCTGGAGGGGGAAAGGAAGTGCTTTAACTCTGACGGAATCCGCAACGCGATGAATTCTCCGAGTTTGTTGAGCAGAGATCGCGCTATGGCTAGCCAGCACAGCGGCCAGAAGGACGAGTAGTTGAAATATTTTCTTCATGTTGGTTATCTCGTAGCGGCCGCTAACCGAATTACTTCTGGATTACAAAGACCATAACTCCTTTGTTTTTTGCACAAGTTTTTTGAAGTTCTAATGTCGACATTCTTGGTAGTGGGATCTTGCTGCCGCACGTGTGTTCCTGGATTTGCCTCTCGCCCCATTTGACAGATAAGAGAGAATAGCAGCCGTAAACATCAAAACAACTGAGTGTGTGGCCTGTTTCGGCATGCGCACCTTTTATCAGATGGGTTGTTTTCTGACAAATCACTTCAATCTGTTTCCGGGAAAGGACGTTGTAATTGGATACCGTTCCAGGGTCCTAATGTCTCTTGAAGCGTTTAGAGGGCTGGCTGAGAATTCGCTCGATAGTTGGCTTTTTCTGAGTCTGATCATCTTCTCTGTTTAGACCAACCGAGAAGAAGGCCCGTCAAATAATCTGCGGAGCCGTCGAGAAACAAGTGGAAATATGGACACAAAATTACGTTGGGGAATTCTCAGCACTGCGCATATCGGCGTCGCAAGAGTGATACCGGCGATGCAGCGAGGCCAGTGGTCTGAAGTTTCAGCGATAGCTTCGAGGGACCTCTCCCGAGCGCAGGAGGTTGCAAAAGGGCTTGGAGTACCCAAAGCCTACGGAAGTTACGCGGAGTTGTTAGCCGACAGTCAAATCGAGGCTATTTACAATCCTTTGCCCAATCATCTGCATGTACCCTGGACGATCAAGGCAGCCGAAGCCCGCAAGCATGTCCTTTGCGAAAAGCCGATCGCACTCAATGCAATTGAAGCAAGAAGTCTTCTTGAAGTCAGGGATCGCACGAAAGTGCGGATACAAGAGGCATTCATGGTGCGCACACACCCGCAGTGGTTGGCAACGCGTGATCTGATTCGAGGGGATCGAATTGGCCAGCTCAAAACAATCAATGGTTTTTTCAGTTACTACAATGCGGATCCGGGGAATATTCGCAACAAGCCCGAAATGGGCGGCGGTGCGTTGTTTGACATTGGCTGTTATCCCATCACTATGTCGCGATTTATTTTTGGAGTGGAACCAACGCGAGTGCTTGGCCTGATCGAGCGCGACAAGGAGCTGGGCATTGATCAGTTGACTACGGCAATACTCGAATTTCCGTCGGGTCAATCGACTTTCACTTGTAGCACGCAACTGGCGCCTTATCAGCGCATGACCTTCTTTGGCACGAAGGGAAGAATTGAGTTGCCAATTCCGTTCAATGCGCCCAATGATCGGCCCACAACGATTATTGTCGATGACGGATCGAGTCTCTTTGGCACGAGCGCGGAAACGATCGAGTTTCCCGTGTGTGATCAATATACAATCCAGGGAGACCTCTTTTCGAAGGCTGTGCTAGAGAATAAGGAACAGGGGATCCCATTAGAGGATTCGATCAATAACATGGCTGTGATCGATGCCGTATTCCGCTCAGCGGCAACAGGTCAGTGGGAGGAGATAGACTGAGAAAATATCGAAATTCATGCGTCTGAGTAACAGCGCGATTAAGTTGAATAATCGAGCTCTCAAACCATTCTTATTCGGTGATATCACTATTAAGCTATTGCTACGATCTCTAATTATCATTCCCTTACTTGTTTATGTCGGTTCGTGGGCCTACGCGTACTTCTTCTTCAATCGCATTGCTTTTCAACCGCCGTCCCCTTCCTATCAAGACACCGGCGCGATCATTAAACTGGTGTCAAACCGAGAGCGAATATCAGCCATTTACCTCAAAAATCCGAATTCGCGATATACGATTCTCTATAGCCACGGTAACGCTGAGGACATCGGCCTCTTGTTACCCATCTTTGAAAGGCTTCAAGAAATGGGGTTCTCGATATTTGCTTTCGATTACAGAGGTTATGGCACCAGTTCTGGTCAGCCTTCGGAAGAGGGCACGTACAGGGACATTGACGCAGCTTATGAATATCTTACCCTGCACGTGAAAGTTCCTGCGGACCAGATCATTGCCCTGGGCCGCTCTTTGGGTGGGGCGGTAGCAATCGACTTAGCTAAACGAAAGCCCTTGGCTGGTTTAGTAATCGAGAGTTCGTTCGTAAGTGCGTTTCGCGTCGTCACTAGCATTCCTTTGTTCCCCTGGGACAGATTCAGAAGCATCTCAAAGATCAAAGACGTGCATTGTCCGGTTCTGGTTATCCATGGCACAAATGACACAGTGATTCCCTTCTGGCACGGAGAAAGGCTCTTTCAGCAGGCAAACGATCCGAAGCTCTCATACTGGGTGAAGCACGCCGGACATAACGATCTCTTTGAAGTCGCCGGCTCCGGCTACGCTCAAGCTTTGAAGAGTTTCACGGCAAAAATCAATAACAACATCTAAGACTCAACGCCAACCCGCAGCCCACCGGAGTTGAAAAGACATTCTTCCCCTTTGCAGCGCTGATTTGTGGATAGCCACAGGCATCATTGTGGCTATCCGAGATCTATCCAAGTCGTTACACAGTTATCGTCCGGGTTCATGTCAGTTAATGTCCAAACTGCTTCGAACTTCGAAGTAGTAGGACGAGAAGAGTGGTTACACAACTAAGACTAGAATTCCTCAAATTGGTCCACTCCTGGAGTTTCCCCTTCTCCTTCCTCGCGCTAACGACATTCATCGCATTGATGCTCTGGGGCTTCCACTCCTATGCGGTGCGCAAGGCCGGCCAACAGGTCACGGCACAGTTCAGATACACATACGAGTCGAAGAGTTATTTCAACGGGCTCACCTTTGCGCTCTATTCAGTGGTGTTTTCCTTTAGTCTGCTAATTCCCATCTTTGTGGCGATGATTGCAGGCGCGCAAATTGCGGGCGAACGGCACGCTGGTACGTTGCGAATGATCTGCGTGCGACCCGTGTCGCGGGTCTCGCTCTTTTTCGCGAAGTTTCTTGTAGTGGCTTTCTACACATACTTGTTGGTAGCTTTTTTTATTGGACTGAATTTATTGGTGGGCTTGTGTCTCGTTGGTTGGGGTGACCTGAACTTGTATCCCGGCGCGCTCAATCTCGTGGAAGAGCCGGGCAAACTGATGCGCGACGAGGCACTTTGGCGTTTCGCTTACGCCAGTCTGTCAGGGACGTGGGCCCTATTGGTGATTGCTGCTATCGCCATGCTCTTCTCAGTCCTTTGCGAGAATCCGACAACGGCTACAATCGCAACGCTGGCTCTATATCTCGGCTCTTACATTATTGGTCGCGTGGAGTTTTTTGAGCACTTACGGCCCTACTTCTTCACCACTGACATGGACTTCTGGCGCGACGTGTTTAAGCCGGCAATCCCCTGGCAAGGTTTCCTCCATTACGCCAGCGTCTGCGGCGCATACATCTTCGGAACCCTATTGATAGAGGGATCCCCACCCACCCTCCGGCGCCGTGTCGGCCCTCGCTTATTTCCAGGGCGAGTATTGGCGGAGAAATTTACTTTTGAGTCTGAAATGTTTTGCGCCTTATTACCATTTACTAGCGAAGGAAGGCTTTTCAATAGATGCGAAGAGCCAGGCAGAAGAACTTCGTTTGCAGAAGGAGACACAATCATGAGCAGAACGATTCTCGCTGTGCTGTTCTTGTCCTTGACCATGGCAGCATGCGATTCAAGCGTGACAGACAATAATTCCAACGCGAACAGCCAGGCAAAGACAACGCCAAGCACCCAAACCTCACCAACGCCGGCCCCTTCGACACCCGAGCCAAGCGTATCCCTCCAGCAACAATTCAAGGCTGGGGACAAGGTGAAAGTCGTGATCAACGGCTCGTCCGCGGACGCGACCGTGGTCAAAGTAGACGAGAAGTTGGGCAAAGTCGCGGTCAAACTGGAGGGGCAGACTGAAGAAAAGACGGTCGCAATCTCCGACGTTACGAAGAGGGCCCTGCCCTAATACTGGGCTGATTGATATGTCGCGCGCGAGGAAGTTTTACGAACTGAAGCAAGAGGACTTTGAGCGGCTGCTGCGCTGGCTCGACGAAGATCCTGAGCGTGCGGGCTTGATTTACGAAAGGATTCGTTGGCGAATAATAGCGATTCTCGCGTCTCGAGGTTGCGTGTTCCCGGAAGATTTGGCTGACGAAACGATCGATCGTGTCGCGCGACGCGTAGCTGACATTCAAGCGAGTTATAAAGGAGACAAGGCCATCTACTTCCTGGGCGTTATGAACAACGTACATCATGAATACTTGAAACGACCTGTGAAACCTGGTCTGTCTATTGTTGATGAGGACGTCGAGACAAAAGAGAAGACTCATCGCTGTTTGGAGAAGTGTCTCGACAAGCTGGCGCCAAATTCACGGCAAATGATCGAGCGATATTATGCTGAGAACAAGCGGGCGAAGGTCGATTTGCGTAAACAAATGGCAGGAGAGTTTGGCATCAGTCTCAAGACGCTGAGATTGCGGGTGCTGCGAATAAGGGAGAAGCTACAGAGTTGTATTGAGCCCTGTCTTGAGATTTTGCAGTAGCTTTCAAGCTGTTCAAGCGAGCAACCGTCCGGGTCAGGGCTAAACTAAATGGATGATGGCTGGCAATTCAGAACAATTCAGTAGGGAGAGTTCATCAGAGTTCACTGATGATGCGATCCGCCGCTTTCTTCTCGGGCAGTTCAGCGCTGCGGAGCTATCGAAGTTCGAAAAGCGATTATTTGAGGACGATGGCCTGGAAACGCGGGTTCGTTTGGCGGAATACGAGTTGGCAGACGATTATGCTTTCAACCGCCTGGCTCTCCCTGAAAAAACCCTCTTTGAACAGAAATTCCTGTTGAGTACCGATCGCGAACGGAAGCTAAGAGTATCAAAGGCGTTGCGCGATCGCTTCGCTTCAGTGACAGCGGCTGTACCGTTCGGAGAGAAGACAAGGATTACTGAGAGAGTGCGCGATCTTTTCGCGTTCACTCAGCCGGCGCGACGATTTGCCTTTGGCGTCGTGATATTGCTTCTGTTGATTGGAACTCTTTGGATGGCACTAAGAGGATCGGGCATCATGAGAAAATTCATCGCCCGGCGTCCGCCCGCGGCCACACCCACGCCAGTGGCATCACCTCGGGCTGCTCACCATGCATCGCCGATACTGAGTCACCATGAAACCTCTTCGCCGCCGATGCCGTCTGAACCGCCAGAACCGCCGGCGAAGGTTGAACCCGCCGTTATTATTGTTCTTTCTCCCGCGAGCTCGATGGAGAGCCGACAGTCGCCGCTCATTAATCTCCCCAGCTCCGAGCAGGACATCGTGCGCCTGACTCTCAGTGTCAAACCGATTCAGGCCGGAACCTTACGCGCCGATCTACTTACCAGCGACGGTCAATATGTCTTTAACGGCCAATCGCTCAAGACGGATGACACTGATGGTTTCAAGGTGTATCTGGATGTTTCTGCGCGTTTGCTGAAGAGCGGTGAGTATCAGATCAAGCTGACTCCAGCTGAAGATTTTGGGGAGCAAGTGCTAACTTATTATTTTCGAGTGCAATAATCCGACAACTCACGTGGCACACTTCAACATCTGGAATCGCCATTCTCAGAAGGCGATCGATTCGAGACTCATTCGAGTGCTTTCGAGGACATCCCTGCCGCGTGGTCTACCTGATAACTCTTGATAAAACCGCTTCAATGCGCCAGCATTAAAGGAAAACCCCTGAATGGGTAAGCCGGCAAGAAATTAGAGAGGAAGTGCCCGTGAGAAAGAGAAACAGACTGCCGCGCACAGTCAGGTGCGGGCTCAAGCCATTTATTTTGACAGCCAGAATCTCTGCGCTGGTGACAATCTTCGTACTTATTGCCTGCTCGGCGCAGCAAATCCAGGGACAGTCAAATGGGATGCGACAGGCCGAAGGAACAGATTGGAAAGCAGTCGAGCAAGCACTCGGCAAAGCTGGCTCAATGCAACCTGGTGATGTCTATAAGATCAGCTTGCCTCGCACCGATTTGAAAGTGACAGTGGGAGCCGTCGAACTCAAGCCTGCACTCGCATTAGGATCGTGGGTGGCATTTAAAAAATCAGGCGAGTCGACGATGGTGATGGGTGATCTGGTGCTCACCGAAGATGAAGTGACACCGGTAATGAGCAAGCTGCAAGAGAGCAATGTGGAGGTGACGGCCCTACACAATCACGTGCTGCATGAGTCTCCACGCGTACTGTACATGCATATTCACGTAACGGGCGACGCAGTCAAGATAGCGAAAGCAATACACGATGCTCTTGCGTTAACTAAAACACCGTTTGTCACATCCCCTGCAAGCAATCGGACTCAGGACATCGGCATTGATACGAAGCAGGTTGATCAAATTATGGGACAAAACGGTAAGGTAAACAGCGGCGTCTATCAGTTTGGTGTGCCGCGGGCCGAAGCCATTAGCGACAATGGCATGGAAGTGCCTCCCGCTATGGGCGTGGCCACGGCAATTAACTTTCAGCCAACGGGCGAGGGCAAGGCTGCTATCACCGGAGACTTCGTGCTCATCGGAAATGAAGTAAATCCTGTCATTAAGACGTTGCGCGCTAGTGGAATCGAGATAACAGCGCTACACAGCCACATGCTGACAGAAAACCCACGTCTCTTCTTCATGCATTTCTGGGCCAACGATGAAGCAGAGAAGCTAGCTCGCGGGTTGCGTGCCGCATTGGATAAAGTGAACATCGTGAGGAGTCAAGCTAAATGAATTGAGTGTACCTCATCAAGGCTTAGTTTCTGATCTCGAAGGTCAGACTTGCCCACTTCGATTCGTAATTCAACTTGGGGTCGGAAAGGGGCGTCATGTGAATCATTTTTACATACCACTTGCCTGCGCCGCCAAGTTTGATCGTTGCCATGCCACCAGCATCAGTGCGCGTCGTAAGTGATCCCGTCCTGCCGTTTGGTGATTCCCAGCCGGCCATCACAAACTGATTCGCTATCGCCTTACCTTCAAGCGTACAGATGACCGTCAACCGCTGCCCTACTCTCAAAGCATAAGGGTTCTGCTGCGGGATGATTTCGACTGGATAGTGAAGCGGCGTCTTGTAGTCCTCCGAAAGAACTTCCCCGACCTGAAACACGGCACGCACGTGTTTTGAGTAGCGCTCGCGGACGTCCTTACTTAGCTCCCTATGCTTACGGCGTTCGGCTAGAGTATCTGGAATGCCGTCGTGTTGAAGGTAATCATTGAATTCTGCGGCTTTAAGATCTATCTCTCGCGGCTTCGTAGAAATCCCGACTAGATACGTTCCCGCCCCGCTGGTCTGAATATCCATAAGCGCGGTTTTCTCTTCATCACGCCAGGCTACGGCTTCGACGCCGCTTGCTTGTAATCCCCCGCCATGAATTGTCAAATTGGCAAGCCGCTCGCGTGAAACGACGCCCTCGCTGCCCTGAAATGTTCCGTTCATCAATCTTACGGTGGCTTTGGCATTTGGCGACAGGAAGTAGGAATCGAGTTTCAGAAAGAGATCGTGAGCACTTGCTCTGGCTATGACAAATAGAGCAAAGACGATTGCGACGTTCATTGGTGGCCACCGGGAGACGACTGTCACGGTGCTGGACAGAGATACTGTGGCACGCCCTGCAAATCCGATTGACGACGCTCGTTACTTCGTGCGCATGCAGTATGTCGACTTGCTGAATCGGGAACCTGATGTTGGCGGCTGGGATTACTGGACGAACGAAATCACCTCCTGCCCGCCAGAAGACACTAAGTGCGTAGGCGCGCGGCGCAGTGCCGTCTCGGCGGCCTTCTTTATCGAACCAGAGTTCCAGGAGACGGGCTACTTCGTCTTGCGATTTGGCATTCTCAATCCCGTATCATACTCGCGCTACGTGGGGTTTTTCGGCTTCGCGCACGACGTGCAGACGATAACGTCTGGTGCTCTCGGACAGCCGGACCCAGAAGCGAAACTTGAAGCGAACAAGAGAGCATTTATTCAGCAGTATTTCGATGAAGACCGGGTGGTCTATTTCGGATTTACTAACGTGCAATACGTTCTTATTGAATCCCTTTTTGGCCAGGGCTTCGTTGAAACGCGCTTGGATATCAGCACTAGCCGTCACTGGAAAAAGTTTGAGCAAGATTTCTGGCGAGCCATCTTGCAGTGCTCTCTCCGCTACTGGAACTTCACTCCCGTCTGTTCTTACGGTTCGATGCTCGGCTCTTAGCTCACATGTTCAGGTTGCGCCTGCCGGCCATCTCGCGGGCGACAGCTTCCAATTCAGATCTGCCGAGAATTTTCTCCGCGAGCGGAAATAGCTCCTTATCTTCAACCGCAATGTGCTTGTCGTAGGTGGTTCGCAGATCCTTCAGCAGGCCAATGAGAACCTGCGTGTTCTCGGGGGACAGTCGTCCATCTGCCAGCCACGCGAGTCCGAGTTCATCCACCTTTCGGTGACTTATCTCCGCCTCGGTATGATCGGCATGCAAACTATCCAATAGCGCGAAGGCATTTGCGCTCTGCTGGTCCTTGCGCAGACGTAGCCGGGGAAAGAGCGATTCCTCTTCGTCGAGCGTGTGTTTGGGCGCGGCCTCGCGAAAGTAGCGAAGACAAACTTCGAACTGCTCGCTCTGTTCTCTGTTCAACTCATTTCCGCCGCCTTGTTCCGATATCAAGATCAGCGCCTCGAGAAAACGTTCAATGCGCCGGTGGCAGTCGCTGAGCAGACCCAACGGATTACGAAAATCGCTCTCCAATTTCTGTCCAATGGCAATGGGCATTAACGGCTCTCCTCTAGCTCGATTGCTCGCGGAAAGAGTATGTTGTTTTCGAGATGGATGTGCTGATGTAGATCCTGTTCAAATGCTTCGAGTGCCTGATAAAGGGTCTGGTAACTGATGCAAGCATCCGGGGGCACCATGTAATTCGAGCTTCGCGCTCGCAACTCGCGCAAGAGATCTCCAGCGGTATCATGTTCCATCATCATCAAGCGCACGGGATTGTTGACTGTGCCGAAAGGGGCGAAGGGCGCCGGTCGATTGTGGAGAGCTGATCTTTCCATTTCTATGATGTAAGGAAAGAGAATTTGTTCTTCCTTGAACATGTGGGGTTTCAGCTCCGCGCAGAGTTGTTGAAAGAGCTTGCCAATGTCATGCAATTCCGGATGGTTGTTGCCATGCGCTGCGATTACCTTGGCAATCAGACCTTCAAGTCGGGCCATCTCTTCTTTCGTATAGACGTGATGCTTGTCGAGGATGTGAACGACAAGCTCGCTCAACCTTGCTTTCTGAAAATCCGTAGAACCATCGCTCTGAACGTCGACCTGGCCAGCCTCTTCCAGTAGTCGCTCTAGATTTTCGACCTTCACCCCTGCGCTCGCGCAGGCTTCTGCTAAAGGTTTATCACCGCCACAGCAGTAGTCAATTTTAAGTTTCTCGAAAACTCTGGTTGCCTGTGGCACTTCCAGAGCAATTTCCCGCACCGTCTTCGTTGAACTAAGTATCATTAAGGCCTCCAATTTTTCTTTGGTTCAATTGGTTTGGACGTATGGACGTACCAATCCCCTTGTCTCACCAGAGCAACGTCCGTGCCAGCGGGCAAAATGTCGTTTTGCTGGCACTGACCCGGAAGGCGGCTGCGGAATATCAGCGGGGAGACTGCGAAGAATTACTCAATGCGTGATAGAGCGTATCCGGAGATCAATGCCGTCGCTCCAACTTGAAAACGTACCAGAGCAGGCCCGCATTCAGGCCAAGGCAAACCAGACTGGCGAGCGCTGCCGGCCAGATCACCGACTCATCGCCTCCCAGGTAAGCGTTCATCGTGGCCATGAGCAGCCACAACTGCAGTGTCACAATGACCAGGACGATGCAAAGAATGCCATAGATGATGGTTAGTCGCTGTTCGCGTGTGAACCGTCTCTTCATGTTCTAAGCTCTACCCCCAGGGCGTAGATAGTTCCGCCGCGGACCTCCAGACTGATCCTTGGCAATGGTCTCTGCGGTGGGCCGGCAAGCGGTTCTCCCGTCGCCAAATCAAAAGAACCCTCGTGACAGGGACAATAGAATCGTCCCTGGTCTGGTTGCGGCAGAACGGCACACGATAGATGCGTGCATTTCTGGCTGAAGGCAATGAAACTTTTTTCTCCGGTTCGCAGTAGCAAACAACTATCGTGCGCTTCCGGATAAGCGAAGGGGAGTGCTCCCCCGATTGGAACCTGCTCGACTGTGGCGATTTCCTGTGGAGGAAGCTGACCCTCTCTTTTGCGGAGATAATTCTTTAACACGAGCCAGAACTGCCCGGTGGTAAATGCCAGACTGATCAAGACCATGAACTTTGTAAAGTCACGGCGGGCGACATAGTGGTCCTGGGGCCAATCTGTGGGAAAGTCCTGACGCCATTTCGGCTGTTCTTCCAGCGGCTCGCCGTCGGGAAACGTCAACTGTTCGTGCTCACCTACAATCATTGTTGCGGCTCCTCGTTGTAGATGCCGTCCAAAATGTTCAGTGAAATCGTTTTTCCGAGCGCACGTTCGCTCATCGCCTGGGTAACATCCACGTACTCCGCCTTATTCGTTTTCGGTAGCATCATATGTACTTTCGTGGTGATGGTCTGCGCGCCAAACCGGAACTGATTACTTGCAACCGAGCGAGGCCGGAGCAATTCGATCTGTTCAGTCGTGCCAAAGAAGAGCGCCTGACTCGGACAGACGGTAGCGCACATCGGCTTCAGACCTTCTGAAGTTCGGTCATAGCACATGTCGCATTTCATCATCAGCTTGAAATCAGTGTTCATCTTGGGTACACCAAAAGGGCAGGCAAGGACGCAGTTGTTGCAGGCAATGCAACGCGGTTTTCGAGCTGTTTGGACCACTCCATCGTCGGTTTTCTTAATAGCATCCGCGGGACATACTTCAGCGCAGGTTGGTGAATCACAGTGCATGCAAACCATGGGCGCAGTTTGGACAGAATGCGCGCGATCGACGAAGTCTACATGAATCATCGAATAACCTTTGTGCGTCTCACACTCACTGCAAGCCTGCACACAAGCCTGACAACCAATGCAGCGATTGGGGTCAACAAAGAATTGATTCTGTTCCGGAACGGCCATTGTTACTTAGGCTTTCGGCTGAAGGACGAATCATTTGACATTTGACATTGGACATTTTTCATTTGCTCATCTGCTTCGACCAGAAACTGACAAATTGTCCTGATGTATCGATTATTTGAAAGTGCATGATGAAGAGCGCCAAGCAATCAAGGTTTCGCTTGTGCGATGCTGCACATCCAATAGAATTTGTTCCAGCTGCACATCCAATGAAAAATGAAAAATGTCAAATGCCAAATGTCAGATGGTTCCTGCTCCTACCCTTTCTTCACTCTTACTGCACAGACCTTATATTCGGGAATCTTCGAAATTGGATCCTGCGCCGAGATCGTCAATTGATTTACACTGCTTCGTCCCGCCCAATGATAGGGAATGAAAACCGTGTCGGGCCGAATTGTGGTTACGACCATTGCCGGCAAAGTTATTTCTCCGCGCCGCGATTCGACGGTAACGATCTCAGCGCTCGCCACACCAATCCTGGCCGCAAGCTGCGGATGCATTTCAACCATCGGTTGAGGATATTGGTCCACGAGTGGCCCAATCCGTCGAGTTTGGGTGCCGGAAAGAAAATGGCTAACAACCCGGCCGGTAGTCAGCATTAGCGGGTACTCGTCATCAACGTCTTCCGCTGGCGGCGTGTAAGCAGCAAGGTTGAAGCGCGCCCTTCCATCGGGAAAATAGAAAGGCCCGGTCCCTTTAGCGATGGGGTTCCACGATCCGGGCTCAAATAGACGCGGCGTGCCGGGATGGTCTTCACTCGGGCAGGGCCAAAACACACCGTATTGTTTTTCAATCTTCTCATAAGTTATGCCCGAATAGTCGGCAATTCCGCCCTTTGAAGCCAGCCGCAACTCCTCGAATATTTCGCGCGGGCTTGAGAAGGTAAATCCCCGCTCCCGCTTCAGAGCTCTGGCGATGTCCTGAATGATGCGCCAGTCCTGCTTCGCATCCCCTGGCGGTTCAATCGCCTTGTTAATCTTGATCACACGTCCTTCAACTTGCGTTACCACGCCTTCATCTTCTTCATGAAGAGAGCCGGGGAGCACCACATTCGCATGTTCCGCTGTCTCGTTAAGAAAAAAATCGATGGCGACGTAGAACTCGAGTTTCTCTAGACATCTGGTAATGAAGTTGTTATCGGGAAGTGAGACTTTCGGATTGAAACAGATGCTCAGCAGTCCGCGGATTTCACCACGGTCAATCTTGCGAAAGATTTCGTAAGCGTCGACACCTGCCTGCGGCAGTTCCTCGGGATGGATTCCCCAGACTTTGGCGACATAAGCGCGATGTTCCGGGTTGCTGATGTCTCGAGCGCCAGGAAGTTGATCGCATTTTTGGCCGTGCTCCCGTCCTCCCTGCCCATTGCCCTGACCAGTGATGGTGCCATAGCCACAACCTTCGCGCCCAATACGACCGGAAGCAAGCACGATATTGATTGCGCCAAGACAATTCTGCACCCCATGGCTGTGATGCTCGAGGCCACGCGCATGCAGCAGGAAGCTGGACTTGGCCACTCCCCACCACTCGGCAGCTTGACGGATCGCGCGCTCTGAGATGCCCGTTACTGCGGCAGTCTTCTTTGGATTCCAGTCTTGAACATGCTCAGCGACTGCTTCAAATCCCACGGTGTGACGGCTGATAAAGTCGTGGTCCAGCCAATCATTGGCGATCATTAAGTGAAGAATGCCGTTGAAGAGAGCAATGTCACGTCCCGGTTTGATGGGCAGAAAGAGATCGCAGGTGCGGGCAATCGGCGTGATGCGCGGATCGACGACCACGATTTTCGCGCCGTATTCGCGTGCTTGCCAGACGTAATTTGTGGTAATCGGCGAGCAGTCAGCCACGTTGCTCCCGCTGATCCAGACTATCTCGGCCTTAGGTATGTCGGCCCATGGATTAGCCGCGCGGTCAATTCCGAAGGCTTTCTTGTTGGCAGCAGCGGCGCTGACCATGCAAAGCCGACCGTTGTAATCGATGTTTGCGGTCTTCAAACACATGCGGGCAAACTTGCCCATTAAATAGGCCTTTTCCGTAGTCAGGCTGGCGCCGGTAAGAATGCCAAACGCATCGTTTCCGTAAGTTGTCTGGATTCGCTGAATCTCAGTTGCAACCCGCTCGATCGCCTCGTCATAAACCACTTCGCGAAATCCACCGGCGACAGCGGCATCGTTTTGGTATGCATGCAGGAGACGGTCGGGGTGCGAACCTTGCAAGTACCGCTTCACACCTTTTGGACAGAGCATGCCCCGATTGAAAGGAAAGTCCTCCCAGGGCTCGAAGCCGATCACCTCATTGTCTTTGACTTTGAGTTGAATGCCGCACTGCTGGCCACAAAAGCAGCAGTGAGTTTTCACAAGCTTGTCAGGCTCGATACCAGTCTCCAGGCGTGCGCCAGTTGCATAAGCCGGATGGGGACCGAAAAGTTCCACGAATTGAATTCTGTTTTCAGGACTTTGCGCCATATGCGTCCGGCTACTACGGATGAAAGTTTCTTCGATCTTCTTCACCAAGCGGCCCCTGGTTCGGGCCTGGGTTACCGAGCGCCGGTGTGGGCATCAAGCTAACTGCGTCGACCGCGACGACCGTATCGCCTCCCCAGAGTTTCCCCTGGGCCAGGGCGAACATTGATCGACGGCAAGGTGGGCAAATCCATTGATAGTGCTCGACCGTGTCATCATTCATTTCGTAGCGATAGCCGAGTTGTTGTTCCACTTTTATCAGATCCTCAATGTGCATGCGCGAAGTAAATGGGGCGCCACAACGGCGACACTTCGCGGGCTCCTCGCGTTGACCGACCTCTTTGTAGAAGCCGACCCCCAACTGTGCTGGTCTTTGGAAAATGTGAAAGAATTTTCCGAACGGCAACCATAGCAGCGTGAAGATCACTGTTATGGCATGGAGAATGGCAAGAAAGTCATAAGCATAACCTTTCATCCAAGTGTAACTCGCAGTCAACATCAATCCTGTGACGCTGATCGCAAACAGGAGAATCAGCGGTAGAAAGTCTTCTCCAAACTGCTGCAAGGCGGCGGCGCCGTGATCTCTCATGCGTCGCCTCATCGCCAGCATTACACCGAGGGTCACGAGAATCGAAGACCATACCAGACCATGAAATACCAGAAACCCGAAAACGGAATGAATGGGAAAAGAAAAAGCGGGAAAGCCGAACACGAAGGCGCGATACCATTGAAGATCCTCTGGCAAGGTTTCGAAATGAATCCAGCCAAAGACCAGCGGAAATGTGATCGCGATAGCTAAAATGCAGCCCCACATAATGAGCATGTGTGCGCCCCAACGGAGCCTGCCGCGCTGAAGGATGAAAAGATTTAGACCGAATTCGCTCGGGACTCTGGTGAGCCATTCAACAATATTCCTCGCCAGATGGCGGGGTCGTAAGAAAACCTGCCAGCCGCGTTTCCAATACAGCGCGGTCGGAGGTCGTTGCAACCACATCGCATAACGATAGGTTATTCCAAAGGTCGCAAACAGCACGGCAAAAGTGTAGCCGACAAGTGCAGCATCAAAATGGGCCAGATTGCGCGAACCTAAAACGATCAGACCGCCGACGATCAGTGTCAACACTAATCCCCAGGAGGCCGCCTTGTGCGTTTCCCTAGTCATTCGTTACGTATGAACTGAATATAACACGATCTTTTTGTTAGGGCCTGCGCAGGCAACTAACAGCGAAGATTACTCACCCAGCTTCCACTTTCCTCAACGCACTAGCTGCCCGGCATCAAAGTCGGTGTACATTGATAGCGGCACAACGATTGCTCGATAGCCACAACTATCTTGGCCTCGCTATGAGGCACTATTGGTGAGGTGGCAGAAGGAAAACAACTTCTAATCATGATAATGAAAGATCTTAAGCCAGGAGCCACCCGTGCGCTGTTCCTATCTACGACAGCCTTCGCCGTATCGTTTGCCGTGTGGGGCTTGGTCGCCGCGCTCGCTCCGACCTTTGCACAAGCGTATGGCCTTTCAGCTAAATCAAAGAGTCTGATGATTGCCATCCCGGTTTTGCTTGGTTCACTCGGCAGGCTTCCTGCTGGCATGCTTGCCGACCGGTTCGGCGGAAGAAAAGTCTTCACCTTGCTGCTTCTACTCTCGGCTGTTCCAGCGATCGGCATTGGACTCTCAACGAGTTATGCGCAACTCCTCTGGCTTGGCGTTTTCATCGGTATGGCCGGAACATCTTTCGCTATTGGAGTGAGCTTTACGTCTCGCTGGTTCACTAAAGATCAGCAGGGCACTGCTCTGGGTATCTTCGGCATGGGCAACATTGGTCAGTCAGTGGCGGTGTTCGGCGCCCCGGTGCTTGCCCTGTGGCTGTCGTCATGGCGTCCGGTCTTTTACATTTTCGCTGGGATCAGTCTTGTCTGGGGCCTTGTATTTTATCTGTTCGCGCACGACGCTGTTTCCAGTGTTAAGCCCAAGACGTTGAGCGAGAGTCTGGGAGTATTGCGTCGGTCGCCCCTCGCGTGGGTTCTCTCGCTCTTTTACTTCCTGACGTTCGGTGGGTTTGTCGCCTTTTCAATTTACCTGCCCACTCTGCTCAAAGATCTCTTCCAGCTATCACCCGCAGACGCCGGGGCTCGGACTGCAGGGTTTGTCCTGCTGGCGACATTCATGCGTCCGGTTGGGGGGATTTTGGCGGATCGCATGGGTGGCGGGCGCGTGCTTGTGGGAGTGGTTAGTTTGGGCCTCCCCATTGGGAGTGCCAAAACAGTCCAGGAAGGCAAAGTCTGTTGCATATCCGCGTGGGTCGATAGCTTTGATCACGTTGCCCGCAACGTCAAACTGCGAATATGCGCTAAGCTGAGTGGCAGAATAGTGCTGACGAGCAAGGACAGAAATAGGCTAGTCCCAACCGAGAACATACCCAAACAACGAAGGATCGGATAAGCAAAGAGTCTTATGTTAGACATGATTTCCTCGATTAGGTTACTTACTGCACATCTGCTAATAATCGAATGCAATTCAGCGCGTTGTGAGCGGCGTGATGTTTAAGCCGCAAAATCCAGTCGGGATGATCAGCCTCAGCTATGCGGTAGTTGCCGGGAGGTAGCTCGATTACCTCATCCAAGTCGGCCTTCTGACGCCTCAATACCACGTTGCGGACATTGGTAATTATCGGAAGTTGCGGTGTTCCGGTCATTAGTTCAAGTCGCAGGGCAAGCGTAGCTAGACCGGTTCTGTTGTGAATGGCGATAATGACTGGTCCTGCAGGCCGCGTGATCTCTGATGGCTCAAATCCATTTGGTCCTATTATGATGACTTCTGCTTCGAGGCGCACAACGGGGTCTTGGGGATTAGCCGTCGCTGAAGCTTCTAAGGATGAAGGACCACCTTTCGAGCGGTCGCGGAGCCCGGTGTGAGCACTCGCTATGAGCATGGCTACAACGATTGCGCCAATGACTAGCGCAGGTTTGAAAATTGATGCTGGGGAATAAAAAAGCGCTGTGTGTTTCATGTTTTGCTCCCAAATTTCGAGAATCATCCCTCTGAAGTGCTAGGTTTTGTTGAATGACCCTGAAGATACGAAGGCCGAGGTTCCAGTGCCTGTGCGACCCGTTGGCACCTGGGTCAGACACAAATCCTGTCCACCTACAGAGAACTGATTTGGCCACACCATGTTCGTTCGAAAATGATGTAAGCGCTCGCTGGCGTGGGCTTTACGAGGTGAGTCGCACGTGAACGAGAGTTTATTGAGAAATACGAAAGTAAAGTCGTAACTGAGAAATTACGACGCGGATTGAGCCACACCACATGATTGCAAGTCATCACGAAAGACTGCTTGAAACATTATGAATTCTTGTCGAGACGGAGAGAGACTTAACGAGCGGATCGCCCGATCGAACTTTTATAAAGCCGGGCGCGTTTGGGGAATCTGTTGTTTCTGCTGGTTTGAGGCACGACCCACTAATGCTACTCAGCAGGACCAAGTGATCCTTCTCAGAAACGTTCGACACGATGGGTTTGAGGTTGAAAGCGAAGTCAGAGGCCGTATCTCGTGCGGCAGCTTGTTAGTGGATTCTTGGCGCCAATGGACTGCCTGACGAAGCTAGGCGATGGAGGATGACTAGCGACATGTCGTCTACAAGCGGGCGGGTGGCGGCAAAGTCTTGAACGGCAGCCAATATCGAGAACAGCATCGCTTCGGCAGAGGCGGCTCGAGCGCGGCGTAGTTGTGACTCCAGCCGCGCATATCCGAATTCCTGCTGTGCATTGTTGAGTGACTCAAGGATGCCGTCAGAATAAGCCAATAGTATGTCGCCAGGATGCAGCACGACGCGGCCTCGATTGTAAGGGGCCGCAGCCAGGACGCCGAGTAAGAGTCCACCCTCAGATAGCAGTTCGAGCTCGCCGTTGGCGCGTAACAGCAGCGCAGGGGGATGGCCCGCGCTACAGTAGTCGAGAGTTCCACTGACTGAGTCAAGCCTCGCGAGAAACAGGCTGGCCAACGGCACCGCCGAGGCCATCCGGCAAGTGTCGCGGTTGACGCCCCACACGATCGACTCCGGTTCAGAAGTCACGGCTGCATGAGCATTGATCAACCCGACGAGGTGCGTAGTCCACATCCCGGCCGCCAGACCTTTGCCGCAGATGTCTCCCAGCGCCAGGATCACTCCGCTGCTTGTCTTGTTGATGGTGAAAAAGTCTCCAGGCAAGTGACGCACGGCGAAAATTTCGCTGGCAATCTCGAATGCGCCGTCACGAACCAGGCGAGGGGCGCAAAGACGCCGGTGAATTTGCGCCGCTTCGAAGATTGCCGTATGCAGTTCAGCGTACTCTTTCTGCAGGCATGCAATCTTCGACTCCAACTCCAGCTTCCGTTCGCTGCGTAGACCCCGGCGTCGCGGCGAAGTCACTCGGACATCGATCGCACGGCGAGTTCCCAATCCTGATTGACTCATGAATTCGTTAACCTCATCCGACGAACTTGTAACCACTTCCGTGAACCGTAACGATGAATCGCGGCTCCTCAGGATTCGGCTCCAGCTTCTGCCGCAAATGCACGATGTGGGTGTCAACCGTGCGTGTGTTGGGATAGTTTTCATAACCCCAGACCGCATCCAGCAGCCGGTCGCGGCTGAGGGTTTCGGCCGGATGCGATACGAAGTAAGCGAGCAGCGCAAACTCTTTTGAAGAGAGTTCTACTGGTGTGCCGGCTCGCCGCACTTCATTGCTGCGGATGTTTACCTCGACGTCGCTAAACTGATAAACGTCGGGTGCAGGGGCTTGCGGTGAAACGCGTCGCAGCACTGCTTTTACGCGGGCCATTAACTCACGTATGGAGAAGGGCTTAGTGACGTAGTCATCGGCGCCGAGTTCCAGGCCTACAACCTTGTCGATCTCCTGGCCGCGGGCGGTCAGCATGATGATGGGCAAGGAGGGCCGCTTGGCTTTCAGTTGTTTGCAGACTTCCAGACCGCTCATCCGCGGCATCATCACGTCCAGTACGACCAGATGCGGATCATCTGCCAGGGCTCGATCGAGGCCGGCCACGCCATCGGCTGCGCTAATTACTTCGTAACCTTCATATTCAAAGTTGTCGCGCAAACCCTCCACCATTGCAGGTTCGTCCTCCACAATCAATATGCGCGTTTTCCCGCCCTGATTACCTTCGGCGACGTGCCGTGTTGTCGAGGTACTGGTGTCTGCTCGGGTTGCACTCGCCCTGCCATTTGATAGACCGTTAACTCCTATTTTTCTTCTCATGATTCGATGGCCCTTATGCTGGGTTATTTGGCGGCGGCTGAGTGGCCGTGGCCAGTGGCAACGACAGAGTAAACTTGCTGCCTTTTCCCGGTGTGCTTTCAACCGTTATTTCCCCACCATGCGCCTCCGTGATGTGGCGAACAAGCGAGAGACCCAGGCCGCTTCCTTTTGTGTTGTGCACCAGCGGATCTCCGGCGCGATAGAACTTCTCGAAAATCTTCGACTGATCGCGTCGTGCTATGCCAATGCCACGGTCAGCGACTTCCAGCTTCACTACGCCATTTTCTCGGTATAGTTTCACTCCGACAAATTTTTCGTCACTTGAATATTTGAGCGCGTTGTTTACCAGGTTAACGAGCGCGCGCGCGATTGCTTCACGGTCGACAGGCACGGCCGGAAGGTCCCCGTCGATCTTCTCCTCAAATGCGAATCCTTGTTGCTCAATCTGGTAGCGATAAGAGTCCAGCGTGTTGCGGACCAGTTCACCGATGTCAGTCTCACGGAATTCATATTCCTTGCGGCCCGCCTCGATGCGTGAGAAGTCTAGGATATTATTGATTAGCGCTGTCAGCCGCTCACTCTCTTTACGAATGATGCGGTAATACTGCTGCTTCTTTTCCTGAGTAGTAATGCGCCCGAGCTCGAGTGTCTCAGCGTACAATCGGATCAGCGCCAGTGGCGTTCGCAACTCGTGCGAGACGTTCGAAACGAAGTCAGACTTCAGGCGGGCCAGCGCAATCTCTCTGCCGACGATCCGTTTTGTGAGCACCAGGCCGCCGACGATCATCAGCGAAAGGATCCCAAGGATGAGAAAACTGCGATGAACCCAGGTCTTGCCCAGCGCCTCGACGCTTGTGCCCTGGTACTTAATTCCCAGGGCTAGCCCGCGGAAAACATCGTCGAGTTTGCGCGAGACCTCAGGCTTGCCTTCGCCCCAACCAGCTGAGGTAGCTATCGGCTTAATCTCGTGTCCCATCTCGACGTCCGCGGGATAGATCACCATGGCCGGCCGGTTTCCGCCCTGGTCAGTCAACTTCTGGCTCACTAACTCCTCCAGCATGCCCGGAAAGAACGTTTGTTTCAGATAACAAGGATCAAAAGTCGCTCCGCCCAGCACAACCCTATCACTTGAGAGTTGCGGCAAGAGGAACAAGGCAGTGACTATGTAAGCTTCGCCGTCGACCCGTTTTGTTTGGCCCTGATAGAACATGATGGGCCGATTTTTCTTGTGCAGACCGCCCACCAAATCCTTCCCTTCCATACTGAACCAGCCGCGGTAGCCTTCGGCCATGCGGTCATGCTCCTCACGGAAGTACTTGTCGCTCATCTGTAGAGGTTGTGAACGAAGCACGAAACCTTTTTCGTCGAAGAGGAACACGTGCGCCAACCAGGAATTCTTCGACAAGATGAGGTTAAGTTGTTTTTCTTTTTCTCCCGTTTCACTGTTAGGGGAGGGGAAAAGGTCCCTCACCTCTTCCGTCATCGTGTAAGCCTTCTTGTTAATCCTTTTCTCCGTGATCAACAGCATCTCCTGGAAATCGCGATGGATAGCAGCCTCCAGCACCTTGTCTCGCTCAAAGGCCCGCAACTGACTGAAATTGACATATACGAGCGCAGCTGCCGGCAGGAGTACCGCCAAACCCAGTGTCAGTATTAGCCGAAACCGGTTGTAGCCTCTTAGGAAGTTTCTTCTTTTGGATTTCATCACAATCTCAGCTTGGACCCTCGGTAAGTGCCTGCAGCCTACGCCTATGCGTCCGAAGCTGTGTTACGCGCACGTAAAAAGTTGTTAAGAAATGTGAATTTCAAAAAACCGGCTGGTTGCTCATTTTACTAGATCTGCATTCGTCCTGGCGGTATTCTCGTTGTTCCCTGGCGCCCCGAATTCCTTCGCCATCTCTACGGGGGCGGCTCGCAGAGGCAACCGCATCGTTACGCTTAATCCGCCCCCAGGTTCGTTAAACGCTCTCAGTACTCCGCCGTGTAACGCCACTGCCCGGGCAACAATCGCCAACCCCAGTCCTACACCACCAGTTTGGCGATCACTACACACTTTCACTTTCAGTTCATACTGGCGTCGCTCCTTCGCGTCAACGCCCCGAACGTGCTCCTTCTCTTTCTTTCCGCTTTGGAATGGCAGCGCGGCTCAAAATGCCATTTCTACTTATGATAAAAACATCCCCCTCTGTGCCAAGTTCGCCGAAAGCCAGCTGCCACCCACAGTCGATAGCCTTGATAGTCGGGCGGCCGATGTGTGCATAGACCAGCCGCTTCACATGGTTCTTCTCAGCCTCTTTTGCTACTTGTTCAACTGACGCATGACCGCCCACGCCTCCTCTAAAAAGGATGGGCCGCTTCCACCCTGCCGCTTCCGCAAACATTAGCTCCGCTGCTTTGGCCCACTTCGGGAACTTTAGAAACTCCGGCGCCCAAACAATCTTCTTGCCGCAAGCCTTGATTGTGTATCCGTAGGTATCGTGCGAAGTGTGAACAACCGGGTGAGGTTTGATGGAGAGACCAAGCGAGGAGTAGCTGACCACTGAGGGCTCAAGTCCCATTGGTCGGGCAAGCTTACGAATCTCGCGGATTAGCTCACCTCGCTCATCTGTAACCAACCAGGCGGTGAGCTTTTCATTCGGAGCTGCGCCTGGTCCACCATCGATCATCAAACGTTTACTGCCAAATTGGACCTGTAAGCCCGCCGGTTGGTAACGGGGCGAATTCATCGCGCCGACGCCGAGCAGAGTTAATCGCAAAGTCGGGGAGACCCTTTTAAATTCCCTCAGTTACCTTTGACCTCCGCGTCTCGCTTGTAAGCGCCACTTTCACCTTCAGTGCCACCGCCAATTACGCCCAAATCCCCTCCTAAGTAGATCAACTCAGAGCCGCCTGAGTCTTCACCATGTCTTCAGGCTTATACCTTTAGTTCAATTCTAGTTTGCAACAGACGCAATATGTGCCAACGAGAAACGATTCCATCGAGATGGTCGTTGCTCATCACCGGCAGTTGATTGATGTCCTCTCGGCCCATTATCTCCAGGACCTCGGTCAGGCTGGTTGAGGGTTTCACAGCGTAAAGCTTTGTCAGCGGAATCATCACGTCACGCACAGTGATTTGTGACCACCGTTGGCGGTCGACGTCTTTCAATTCATGTGGAGTAATGAGGCCAAGAAGTCGCCCATCTTCTTCTACTATGAAAAACCGTCTTCCGGACCGCAGCAGGTAATCATCGACGAAGGTTTGCAGGCTAATGCTCGCCTCGACGACCGGAAAATCTTTTGTCATGACATCGCGAACGTGAACTCCGTGCAAGCGCTCAATTGTTTCAGACTGGGCATAACTCGATCGCGCGGCGTCTAAAAGAAACCAACCAATAAAACTCAGCCAGAGACCTCCAAACCCAGCGCCGCCGAAGAAACGAACAAGTCCCAGGATAATAAATGCAAACCCGATGAACTGCCCCACTAAAGTGGCTATACGCGTGGCCCGGGCAGCATCACCCGCAATCCACCAGACGATTGCCCTTAACACGCGGCCACCATCGAGCGGAAATCCCGGGACCATATTGAAGACCGCCAGTGCGATGTTGATGATCCCCAGCCATCCCAGCATGGCAGTCAGGGGAGAAGGATGTTTGCCAGTAGGAGTCCAACCAATAGTTGTGGCAATACCCAGGCAAACAAATCCAATCAAGAGGCTGGTGATAGGGCCGGCTATGGCCATCCAGAATTCGGTCTTTGCGTCTGAGGCTTCCTTCTCGATCTGCGCGACGCCGCCAAGAGCGAACAAAGTTATTGAACGGACCGGCAATCCTCGGGCTTTGGCAACAGCAGCGTGGGACAACTCATGCACAACTATTGAAGCAAAGAATAGCAGCGCAGTTAGAACGGATAACCCCCAGACGATGGCTGTGCTCCAGCTGGGATTAGTCTCAGCGAATTGACCGGCCAGTGACAGTACGACCAGTAACGCGATCAAGAGCCAACTGTAGTGAAGACCAATCTGGATCCCGAAGATTCGAAACAGTTTTATTTGCGCATTCATTTGCGGACATCATCAATTAAATCACTTGTTTGATTGTAAGTGAAATGCCTGTTACTCATCACCTCTTGCGGTCTACAAACTTTGACCTGCGCGGAATCCTGACGTTAGACGCAAGTTGCCAAAATCTCTAGTTCTCGTTATGCACGCCTCAGTCTGCTTTACAACACAAAGTACTTGACATGACAAGTGCGTTGGGCTTATTCTTTGCGTACGATGGGTTCCATCCGGTTAGTACCGCCACCAACTGAGGAGACACCCGCACTCCATGAACGCGCCATGGATAATTTGCGCTATATCCGCGAGACGATGGAGCGCGCATCTGCCTTTACAGGAATCTCTGGTTGGGGTGAAGTGGCCATCGGCTGCACGGCAGTGGTGGCGGCCCTGTTTGCAGCCCAGCAGACGCAGTTCAAGCACTGGCTTATGATTTGGGTGGCGGAAGGAGCGGTCGCGTTGTTAATCGCCGGCTGGTCTATGGATAGAAAAGCGCGCTCGCTCAATATGCCATTGCTGAACGGACCGGGGCGCAAGGTAATCTTCAGCTTGTCGCCACCAATCTTTGCCGGAGGGCTACTGACGGTCGTGCTCTACCATGCTGGGCTGACCAATTTTATCCCCGGGGTGTGGTTGCTTCTCTATGGAACCGGAGTGGTTACGGGAGGGATGTTTTCCGTGCCTGCCGTGCCGATCATGGGTTTATGTTTCATGTCTTTGGGGGCAGCATCGTTTTTTGCCCCTATCGCCGCCGATTGGTTCATGGCAGCTGGCTTTGGCGGTCTGCACGTGATTTTTGGCGTGCTTATAGCAAGGAGGTATGGTGGCTAAACAATCGGCCCTCAAAAATTCGGGGCCTCGAAAACATAATGGCAGCCCAGCTGGTTTGCGCGAATTGCAGGGCCGAAAAAAGGGCGCATACCTGGCGCCGCAGCTGGATCGCTTAATACATGAACGAATGCGTCTGGGGATCGTCAGCGCGCTTGCAGCCAACGAATCGTTTACCTTCAATGACCTTAAGAGTCTGATGAAAACGACCGATGGTAATCTCAGCGTGCATGCTCGCAAACTGGAAGAGGCCGGCTATATTGCCTGCACCAAATACTTTGAAGGTCGCCTGCCAAAAACTGAATACAAGCTTACTGCTGCCGGGCGCCGAGCTTTGGAAAACTACCTGAGTCATATGGAGAGTCTGATCCAGCAGATGCGCGGCCGCTAACTTTTTTAAACCGCCGCTTTGCGATACAAAGCGCTTTGCAAATGCCGTAAAGTGGAGGAGTCTCGTGTACACGAATGTGAATCTGGCTAGGTTCTGCGTCCATGAAAGTTACCCGTGACAATAATCGCCAGGATTCCAGGATTGAGTTGTCTGTGAAACTTTTCCGAATCGGCAGCGTGCAAGGCAGTGACCATAACGTTGCTGGTCCCATGCCGGATCTGTGGATTGCCCCATTGTTCCGACGGTGTTCGAATTCGAGAATGTAAGCCTCAAGAAACGAGCTTGAGAAGGGATTAAGGGGAGTGCCGACCAGACATAGTGCTAATTAACGGTCTCACTGATAAGTGATAGCAGCGAGCCGTGAAAAGGAGTTGTGATGATCAAGCGAATTATTGCTATTGCGTTTATTTTTGTGTGTGCCTCCGTGGCCTGGGCCATTCTGGGCGGCACCATCTTTTCCCGTACCTACTCACTGGACGCCGTCGCTGAAAATCGCGTGGCTTCCACATGGGGCACACCGCAAAACCAGGCGCCCCCCTCAGCCTCCTTCACACAGATGGTGCCTGTGAAAGCAGAGACAATAGAGAATGGCAAAAAGGTGATTAAGATAAATCAACAGGAGGTTACGACTCCACTGCCGCTGGAAAGCAGCGCTGTGGACGTGGCGCTCGATCTGGACCATCGGCAAAAAGGCTTACTTTGGTACAGCACCTATAAAGTGATCTTCACCGGAGTTTACGGTTTCCATAACTCGAGTGACAAAGAGGAAAATGTAACCTTCAGGCTAAATTTTCCGACCGCAAAAGCTATCTACGACGATCTCACATTCAGTGTCGATGGCAATTCAGTCTCAACCACTAACAAAGACAATGCTGCGTTGGCAGCGGTAAAGGTTGGTCCGGGGAAGGTGGTTCAACTAAGAGTTGGCTATCGCTCGCAGGGACTGAATGAGTGGCGCTACAACTTTGGCAGTCAGGATGTTGCCCAGGTGCACAACTTTACCTTGCGCATGAAAACAAACTTCAAGGACATCGATTTTCCTGACAATTCGATTTCGCCTTCAGAGAAACACGAAACATCCGATGGTTGGGCACTCACCTGGTCTTACAAGAATTTGTTATCTGGCTATCAGATTGCGATGATCATGCCGGAAAAGCTGCAACCCGGGCCGCTAGCCGGCAGGATCAGTTTCTTCGCTCCAGTCTCGCTCTTCTTCTTTTTCTTCCTGATGCTAATCATCACCACCCTCCGCGGCATCGAGCTACACCCAATGAACTACTTCTTTCTGGCAGCCGCCTTCTTTTCGTTTCACCTCTTGCTTGCCTATCTCGTCGATCATGTGTCGATTCATTTGGCCTTCGCCATCTCGTCCGCTGTCTCGGTTTTCCTTGTCGTCAGTTATCTGCGGCTGGTGGTGGGAATGCGTTTTGCCAGTCGCGAAGCAGCGCTGGCGCAGTTCATCTACCTGGTCGCCTTTTCCTACGCTTTTTTCCTGAAAGGCTTTACCGGACTGGCTGTCACGATCGGCTCGATCGTCACGCTCTTCGTGGTCATGCAGGTCACGGGACGAATTCGCTGGGCTGACAAATTCGCCCCGAAACCAGTGGCAGAGCCGGCCGGTGAATTCCTCTGATTGTTAACAACCACCCCCTCCAGGACGTTATAGGTACGTAAGCAGGCATCTCTCCGGTCAGGCAGTTGGCCGGAGGAGATGTCTCCTGTAGAGAACCTAAAAACTTTCCCCTGCGGTTCGTCGTACAGCCATTAGCAGCGAGATTTCTGCGGCCATATCTCTAATGAAAGCCATATTCTCCTTCTATTCCGATGCCCTGAGGATTGCTCTCCAGTCCATATTTGCGCACAAGTTGCGGGCATTCCTGACATTAATAGGAATAATTATCGGCGTCGCTTCCGTAGTGACGGTGGGAGCTTCCATCAGCGGCCTCAATACCTACGTGGTGGACAAGGTAGCAAAGGTACTCGGTAGTAATCATTTCATGATCGCGCGGATGGCCTTCTCAGGCCGTATGTCTGACGAAGAGTTTGAGCGGCGCAACCGGCGAAATAAGCGGGTCAACTGGGACGACTACGAGTGGGTGCGAGATCACTGCCAGTCGTGCTCGGAAGTGGGAGCCCACGCAGGCAGTCCCACGGATTTGCAGCAGGACGGCATCGAATTCCCCGGCGCGCTCGTATTTGGTTCGACCGCCAACATGGTCGACATTGAGGACAAAGAGATTGCGGAAGGACGATTCATCTCCGCCGACGAGGTGCAGCGCTCGGCGTTGGTTTGCGTTCTCGGTGGCGACATTAAAGACAAGTTTTTCCCGAATACGAATGCCCTGGGCAAGACGCTGAAGATCCGGGGATTGCCCATGCGCATCGTGGGAGTTGAAGAAAAGCGAGGCTCCTTCTTTGGCGACTCATTTGATCGGCACTTGTACATTCCGGTGACCACACATCTTCAGGTCTTCGGTCGCGGCGGGCTTCAAATCCACGGTAAGGCCAGTAGCCGGGCAGGCTTTCAAGCAGCCATTGAAGACGCTCGCGTCGCCATGCGGAACAAACACCGATTGAAAGGGAATGAAGAGGATGATTTTGGCCTGGTGAATGTTGAGGAGCTCAACAATCAGATCGATCAATTTACTACCAGCATTGCCACAGTGGTAGTGCCCATCACGCTCATTACCCTAATTGTGGGCGGCATTGTCGTGATGAACATCATGCTGGTAAGCGTGACGGAAAGGACCTTTGAAGTCGGACTGCGGAAAGCGGTAGGGGCGACCAAACGGCAAATATTGCTGCAGTTTCTCATCGAGTCGGGTCTGCTCTGCGCGCTCGGTGGTGTGCTCGGTCTGTTGCTCGCATGGGGTGTTACTGAACTGATTACCACCCTGGCCTCGATTACGATGACGATCACTATTGGCTATATCCTGCTGGCGCTTATTGTTTCCACAGTTATCGGCATGATTGCAGGCATCTATCCGGCGTTTAAGGCTGCGCGGCTTGATCCGATTCTGGCGCTGACACAGACGACCTGATTCAATGAGACTAAAGGTTCCAAAGTCTGTACTCCGCGAAACCGTGCGAATGGCGCTTGACAGCGTTCGCACGCATAAGTTTCGGAGCTTTCTCACCGTGCTGGGGATTGTGATCGGAGTGATGACCGCAATCACCATTGCCTCAATTCTGACGGGACTCCGGCAGAACATCGTCGCGATTATCGAAGAATATGGAACCAATAACATCTATGCTTTCCATCTCTCGACAGGACCACGAGTAGGCGAAGATCGCTCTGAGCGCAGCAGAAAGCCGTTAACCGCAGCGGACGCTGAAGCCATCCAGGCGCAGGCGCCCGCGGTCGATGAAGTAGCGCATGTCGCGCCCAACGTTGGCTACAGCGGTGGCCCATTCGACGACAACATCACCTATCAGGGACATAACTATCGCTGGGGAAACACGGAGGGTGTTTCGCCAAACTACGCTGGCATCATCAATATCGTTATGAACGAAGGTCGCTTCATCACGGAGATGGACGATCAGCAGCGTGCTAATGTCATGGTCATTGGAGTCAATGCCGCCGAAGCACTCTTTCCGGGACAGCATGGACAGATCGCGGGCACCCAGGTGCGCATGGGTGGCTACAATTTTGAGATAGTGGGTGTGCTGGAAAAGCGCAAGTCAGGTTTCTTCGGAGAGAACGAGGAGGACAACGCTGTCTTTATTCCTTTTCGCACGGCGCAAAAGATCGCGCCCGCCCGAGGTTATCTGTTGTTGGTAATCCGCGCGAAGACGGGCCAGATCGCTGAGGCACTGCAACAATCAGAAGACATTCTCCGTCGTCGTCGCAGCGTGATATTCGGGGATCCTAATAACTTTGATATCAAGACGGCTGACAAATTTATCGAACAGTTTGACAGTATTACAGCGATGGTGGGTTTGATTGCCATAGCCATCTCGAGCCTGGGTTTACTGGTAGGCGGTATCGGAGTGATGAATATCATGCTCGTAAGTGTCACCGAGCGTACCAAGGAGATTGGGGTGCGGAAAGCTCTCGGGGCGCGACGGCGTGACATCACGCGACAATTTCTCTTTGAGGCCATGACGCTGACTTTTCTCGGTGGCATTCTTGGTGTGCTTCTGGCGGTGGGCATCAGTAAGATCATCATGCTGTTCGTTCCTAGTCTTCCTGCGCTAATTCCAGGTTGGGCGGTGATTGCTGGTTTGACTGTATCGGTAGGTGTTGGTCTGATTTTTGGCGTCTGGCCGGCCCGCAAGGCATCTCGCCTCGATCCTATTGAGTGCCTGCGCTACGAATGATTCGCAGATTACACAGATAACACAGCTTCAAAAATCTATAAAATCTGTGTAATCTGTGTAATCTGTGGATTACCAACGCGACCTAGTAAAAGAGTTTCTGACCTACGTACAGGTTGAAAAGGGCCTTGCGCGCCTCACGCTGGAGAGCTATTCGAGAGATCTCACGCGCTTAAAAGCCTGGTCAGAAAAGAACGGTAAACCCGTTCAGGATTTGACCCGGCAGGATCTACGGAAGTGGATTGCGCAACTCTCCAGAGAAGGCCTGGCTCCTTCCTCAGTAGCGAGAGCAGTGAGCGCTGCGCGGGGCCTTTTCCGCTTCTTGATGCTGGATGGGCACGTCAAGACGCAGCCTGCAGAGAACCTCGACACACCGCAAAGGTTTGCCTATCTGCCATCCTTCCTGACTGATCAAGAGATCGATCTCCTCTTTGCAGCCCCAGATATCTCCAAGGAGGAGGGCATCCGCGACCGCGCTTTGCTGGAGTTGATGTACGCCGCCGGTCTGCGCGTCTCAGAGTTGGTCTCGCTTAGACAAACTGATGTTGACCTGCACGCCGGATTGGTCATGTGCCATGGTAAAGGAAGCAAAGAGAGGCGAGTGCCAATTGGAAAGAGCGCCATTCACTGGTTGCAACAATACCTGGCAGTAAAGGCGGCTTACGGGCAGACTTCGGCTCCGCAGTTGTTCCTCAATCGCGGCCGGGCCATCACTCGCCAGTTTGCCTGGAACCTGATCAGGAGATACGCGTTAACTGCGGGCATTAAAGAGATATCACCGCATACGCTCCGCCACAGCTTTGCCACGCATCTTCTGCAAAACGGCGCCGATTCACGTTCCGTACAGGCCTTGCTCGGTCACAGTGACATCTCGACTACGCAGATTTACACACATATCACCGATCGGCATCTTCGCTCTGCTTATGACCGCCACCACCCGCGCGCCCGACTTTCATCAGCAACGGCCCTAAAGAAGATAGTAAAGTCCTAACAGGGTTTGAAAAACTTTGGTTTGTTGGCTTAAACTAGTCATGGCTATAATAGCTATCTAGTGATAGCCAGAGAGGCTATTTATGAAGAGCGTCAACATAGCGGAACTAAAAAACCGGCTTAGTAGTTACCTGAACCGGGTCAAGGCTGGGGAGGAGATCGTTATCCGGGATCGTGATCGACCCGTAGCTCGGATAGTGCCCTTATTACCGATCGATGATGAAGATGCCCATTTGGCCTCGCTCGCAGCTAGAGGTCTGATCCGGCTTGGCCAGGGGCCAATGAATGACGAGTTCTGGAAGCTGCCCGCGCCGAAGGTGTCTGCCGCGATCTTGAGGCGCGCCGTTACGGAAGAACGCGATGAGAACTAGGCGGCTGAAACGAGCCACCGTTGCCAGGGCTTTTTGGGATACCAGCGCGATCGTCCCATTGTGCTGTTTTCAACCCCAAAGCGCTCAAGCGAGGCAGATGATCAGGTCTTACGGTCAACAAGTAGTCTGGTGGGCAACTGCTGTGGAAGCGGTGAGCTCTTTGGCCCGCCTTGGCCGCAACGGACAGCTAACCCCTCAGGAGATGAACCAGGCGTTCGCTCGGCTCGATTATATGCGTGCGCGATGGCATGAGATTCAGCCTGCTGAACAGGTTCGTACCCAGGCGGAGCGCTTGCTCAAGATTCATCGATTACGTGCGGGCGACGCGCTGCAACTCGCTGCAGCGCTCTTGTGGTGTGACTATCAACCGCGAAACCACCCATTCGTCTGCGGTGATGAGCTGCTTTTCGATGCAGCGGCAGCGGAGGGGTTTCTATTATTGAGCATTTAATTCTCGGCACTGGAATACTAAATCTCTTCCTGTGGCAAACATATCAACGCTCACTGACGGTGCTTGTCCCAGTCTGAATCTTGTCGCACTTAAGCATGTTTTTCTTGAGGCAACCCCCTGCAGACGACGTCAGTAAGTTTCTGCTAGCTCAGAAGAGCCAGGATTTCTCATACCCCGAAGTAGGTGCGACGCGGGGTACGCCTCCCGCTGGATATACGGTGGACCACAATCGAATACAACTGGGCCTGGGTGAGCTCGTATTTGAACGAGCCGTGTCGGCCCTACGGAGCTGGAAGCAATTTGAACTAGGCTGGGTGCGTGTGATGCCTGAACATCCGCCGCTCGAAGTTGGCGCTATAGTTGCTGTTCAGGCAAGGACGTTGGGTCTCTGGTCTTTGAACGCAACGCGCATCGTCTACGTGATCGACAACCATGGGCCAATACGCACATTTGGCTTCGCCTACGGCACATTGCCCGACCATGCAGAGTGTGGTGAAGAACGATTTACAATCGAGTGGCGGGCGGAGGACGAATCCGTCAGCTACGATATCCTGGCCTTCTCGCGTCCCCAGAAACTTCTCGCAAAGATGGGTAGCGTGAGGGCGCGGAAATTCCAGCGACGCTTTGCCAGAGACTCTCTCTTAGCGTTGCGTGCGGCGGTTTGTTAAACACGTTTTGCAAGCAAGCTTGCTTTGGCGGCCAATTTCTGAGCATCGGCATGAAAGC
>Ga0209431_10000431_pt1 | contig 35083 bp, 43 predicted proteins | sample RifCSP13_3_FD_184021 | JGI IMG/M metagenome (GOLD analysis project Ga0209431, IMG submission 184021) | Soil microbial communities from Rifle, Colorado - Rifle CSP2_sed 13_3 (SPAdes) (version 2) | ecosystem: Environmental > Terrestrial > Deep subsurface > Rock core/Sediment | place: Rifle... | reverse complement strand
AAAGGTACCACTCTCTTGTTTTAATAAATGGATAAACAATGGCATATTTTTTTTGTTCTTCTCCTGCTAGCCATCCGTGTCCACTAGAACTTTTTGCATATAATGAAGCTCTTGTATTGGAAAGATACACGTGTGTTGGAAAGATGTACTTGCCAAAGACGGTAAGATAGATTTTTGAAACTACGTCCTGAATCTGCTCTATGTTATCAGACGCAAACCAGAGCAAAAACTCGGCATCATCTCTTAAGCCAAGTGTAGAATATGATCTGTACTTTATTCCAGAGTGCGTTAGAATATTTTCTACCTCTTTTGCAGACTCTTCTTTTGCTAAATCGGCCATCCACCTCCATTTTGGGTCTACTTTGAAAAACGAGAAATTGAAAAACTGACGGTCTTCTGACATGTGGCTAGTTCTCTTTTGAGCTTTATTTAAAATTACGACTGGATTGGTTCTTGGATTCCAAGCCAGCCATATCCCTTTTGCTCTAGCTCGTCGGCAAGCTCCTTTGGTCCTTCTTTAATCACTTTGCCATCTGCAAGAACATGAACATAATCCAGCCTTGAAAGAAATTTGAGAATTCTTGCATAATGAGTAATTACTATAATTGTAGCATCGGGTCTGGCAGTAAGGCTGATTGCTTTTGCAACAGACTGTACAGCATCTATATCCAATCCGGAATCTGGTTCATCTAAAATTGAAATAACTGGCTGCAAAACTGCCATCTGCAAAACCTCGGATCTCTTTTTCTCTCCACCTGAAAATCCTTCATTTAGATATCTTGATAAAAAGTCGTGCTTTAGACCAACTGAGTCAAGATTTTTTTTAAGATAATTTTGAAATTCTCTAACAGTAAGAAAGACTTCGCGCTTTTCACTTCCAAGTGACTTGGAAAGTGCATTATATGCAATTCTCAAAAAGTGTGAATATCCAACACCTGAAACTTCGGTTGGATACTGGAATGCCAAATAGAATCCTTTTTTTGCTCTTTCATCTGTTTTTAAATTTAAAATGCTCTGACCATCAAGTAAGATGTCGCCTTTGGTAACTTGATACTTTGGATGTGCAAGTAATGTGTAAGCAAGTGTGCTTTTTCCAGAACCGTTTGGTCCCATGATGGCATGTATCTCTCCTGGACCTGTCTTTAGATTTACACCTTTTAGTATCTCTTTTCCATCCCTAGATACATGTAGATCTTTGATTTCTAGAATTGCCACAAATTTTGATAGGTAGTATTTCTGTATATAAGTTAACGAAAAATTAGCTTAGTCTAACTCAATAATTCCGAAATCATGTTAAACCATACTTTCTTTTTATCTGTAAAATTTTATCTAAAATTTCGCTTGGATTCAAAATAGCGTCAGTGCTTACCAAAATTAAACTACTAGTACCAATTGGTATGGTGATGCGATTTACTTTTTCGTATGTTTCTAGCGCATAAATTGAATAACCAATCTTTGGAGCAAGTAATTTACGTTTGGCAAATGTCTTGACTACATCCTCTAGAGAATCTACAGTTTCTTGCTTGTCAAGAAAAGAGTTCAATCCCTCCCGCAACTTTCCATACAACCCTCCGCTGTCATATATTCCAACATATCTAATTCTTGAATCCGTCTCTAAAACTTCATCACAAAAACTGTTATAATCCAATATTTTTTGAATGATGTTTCCAGTAATAATGTATTGTTATGTGAAATTAGACATCATCAATGTTATCTTAAAATCTTGAATGACTGAATCTGTTAAATTTTGATCTTCCAAGAAAAACTGCAAAAATTATAGTTAAAATTAGTATTGGTAATACTATGCTGAATTCAGGGATTACTTGGGTGCCTACAATTTTAATTTCTTTACTGTCTTCAAAGACTGGGATAACAAGTCTACTCAGATTTCCCTGAGTGGTTCTAATTGCTTCAGTTTCTTGCACATCATTAATGTACACTCCAAGTGGTTCATCAATTAAGCCCTGGGGAAGAAATATTATTAATACATCCTCATCGATTCCTTTTGAATCATATTCAAATGTAATAGATTTTGATGCAGGATCGATTTCTACAGTGTTCTCTAGTTGTCCTTCAAGGATATAATCAATATCAAAACCATTTCCATTCTCGTCAAACTCAGATCCTACACCCAATAATTTCTGTTGTATTCCTTTGTATTCTGTTTCCTGAGCATAGGATGTACCAACAATAGAAAAGATAATTAACAATGCGCAGATAGACGATGTCTTCATTCATGATATCATGAAATACAAGTTATTTTAGGATTATTAAAAAAAAGAAAGGGGGGTTGTCTAGTTGACTAACCTTCGACTGGTGTTGGAATGAATCTGAGCTGTGCAAGTCTATGGCCGTTTGCATCAACTTCCCAGAGATAATTAACGAATTTTTCATCAAAGAGCTCGGCTCTTAGATTACAATCGTTTGTGAGATTACCATCTCCGTTGCTATCTACTAGCAAATTGGTGTCAATGCACAAGGTCAGGAGTTCTCTCGTGACGTTAACGAATTTTGCATTCTTTCCTGGTCCGTTTGCGCTAGGTTCAGCTACTGTTTCCACTGAACATACTTCATCTGCTACTCCATCTCCATTGAGATCGTTTACTTCGGTTGCACATGTTACAATTGCATATGGTGCGTCACTTGGTTGTCCAAGAACTCTTATCCATACTGCATATTCTAGTGTGCAATTCTCAAAGATAACATCATCACAGTTGCCTGGATCTGGAAGCTGGAAGCTTGCGACTCCATCAGTTCCATCTGCGTCTAAAACGGCGTAATCACCTGCGGTTAACAGAATTCTTGTTGGTCCATCTAGTGGGACAAAGATTCTGTGACCGTTGTTGCCTCCGTCGTTTGTCAACTTGTCATCTGCATCCATTCCGATAAGATTTAGCTGGAATCCGCCAGAACCGACACCACCGGCGCCGTTTCCTGGTTTGACTGCTAATACTTGATTGCTAAATCCCATCATACCTACAATAGCAAACATTGCTACTGCAAGGGAAAGGATTTTTGTTGTTTGTTGCATTGAACCTACTTTTTTTTTTATCCTTTATAAAATATGTCTACCAAATTCGGGAATCACACTTTTATTAAAATATTTTCCCAATTTTGGGAAAAAGATTTCATCTTTAAAAATGTTACTCAGCTTTGACACTTTTTGTTTTCAAATTTCTGAATAAAATTTTTTAATTTTGAGAAATGAAAAATTTTTATTGAAAATATTTTTTTAAACTGCAGCAGTATTTTCATATTATACACTTTTTGAAATTATTTCTAATTAAAATCATTTTTTTGTTACAAAAAAGGAATTAAATTTTTGAAATAATATGTTTCATGTAATATTATGTAATTTTTTTTAGGTTTGTCGAATCTCTATTTTTCCATCATCTTGTTTTTCATCATCATATCTTGACTAGCTGCCCATCCGATCTCAACTAGTCTTTCAACACTTGATGATTTCACACAAGCTGGCATTCCATTTGTTGCTTTGAAAATAATCTCAAAGCTTTCCTTACATTTTACATCATGCGCATCTATCCCCATGGCCATCTGCTTTAGTGGGGAAGCCATGCGGTCTTTCATGGAATCATCCATTGGTTGCATTTTATCATCCATCATGGATTCGTCAATCTCTACAAATGGGCAGTTTACTATTACGCCTGCTACCTCAGCACTCAGAGCATCTTTTGATGCTGCAGATGTAATCTGGCTTGTCATAGTAACAAAGTCTGCGGAATCTGGCTCTGACCAAGTTGCTGCCTGAATCCTCCACATTGGACTGTAAAACTCGTCACCTACATTTGTAGAACCAATGCTTGCCTGAAATCCCATCGGTCCTGAACCCTTGATTCCATTTGTAAATACGTAAAGATCAGAAGAAGCTCCTGAAAGTAGGGTTGCACCGGTTCTTTCAGCAAAGACTACACCAAGCATGTCTGCAACATCTTTTACAGATGCATCAGTTGCGATATAGTATATCGTAGAACCATCTGGTCCAAATCCTCGATGAGCTACAAATGTGACTAGCATCTTTTCTAAATCAATATCTAAAACCTGTCCTCCTCCGTAAGGAGTTTCATCGTCAAGTGATTTATTTTCGCGCACTTGTAAGCTGCCTCCATCCCACTGGACAAACGGACAGTTTACTACAAATCCTGATTGTGTCACTGAAAGTTCATCATTTTTTTGTGCAGAAAGAATATCTGTTTGCGATTTTAATTCTCTTGGTGTGGAACCATCATTCCACTTTACAATGTTTACAGCCCATAACGGACTGTAGTTAATATCACCTGGCTGCGAATCTGCAACGTTTGGCTGGAATCCTAGTGGACCTATTCCTTCTATTCCATTTTCAAACGCGTAAATTTGTGATAGTGAATCAGCTGGAGTTAGTTTCAATGCTGGAGTGTACACCACTCTGAAACCTGTAATCTCTGTAAGATGAGCTGCAAGTTCCTTATCAGATGCTTCAGTTGAAATGTAAAATACTTCAGAGCTTTTTACATAACCTTTGGTTAATGGAATTGTAATAGGTACATTGGTCTTTGTCAATTTGCCGTCCATCATTTTAGACTCTATCATCTCCATTGCACTAGCGTGAAGATTTGGTGTAACGATTAGAGCCATCAATGTGAAAACAATGAAGAGTGGTTTGTTGTAGTTTTTCATTTACGAATGAATTAGGACTATATCATTTAATGTTTTTTCCAGATTACATCCAAAACTAAGTGTCTAATTTGATTTTATTATTAATTAATCTCGTTGAAAAATAAAAAGAGAAGGGTTAGTTTCTAACTAACGCAGGTCGCAGTGTAACTTTAATCTTGTAGGCAGTAAGGATTTCCTTGCATCTGTTTCGTATGGTGACTTCGGTGATTCCTGCTATGCTGGATACATCTCTTTGCAGCATACTTTGTCCGAGCAGAATTGAAGCTATGTATAGATACGCAGCAGCTAGTCCGTTTGGCGCCTTGCCATCTGCAATGTTGTGATCTTGCGTTTTTTGTGCAATCTCTGCAGCAAGTCTCTCAACACGCACATCAAGTTTTGCCAGATTTGCAATCTTTGAGATGTACTTGTCCAACGTGACAATAGGTGCAGATATTGTACCAAGCTCCATTACAAGCATTCTATAGTATTTTGCTGTAAGTTTTACATTCATGGAAAGCTCCTTGGAGCTTCCAGTTGCCGCACATGTCTCTTCTAGTGATCGTACCACATCACATTGCTTGCAGGCCATGTAAATCGTAGCTGCGGACATGCATGTAACAGATTTTCCTTTGGCTTCAAACTTACCCTCAAAATTCCTGTAGATCATCGACGCGCTCTCCAAAACATTTTTTGACAGTGACATTGCTTGGCAGGTCTCTCCTATCTTTTGTAAAATGTTTGCTAATCTTCGCTCCCTTGGAGAAGAAACTCTAATTCGAGTCTGCCACTTGCGCAAATTGTACATCTGGTTTGCCACTTCGATGTTTATTGTCTTTCCACTATAGTCCTTTGTGCCTAACGCGATCTCAGTTCTAATCCCCAAATCGTGTTGGGAATAAGTTGTCTGCCCAGTTGCTCTTGCATTCTTCATCCTTTCCTCAGGATTCGTAGATCGTGATTCTGGGCCCGAGTCTGACATTTGTTCCATTGCAACCAAACCGCAGCCAGAACAAATTTTTTCTCCATTATGTACGTCCTCAATTAAAGAAGACTGACATTCTGGACAATGTGTTTGGTATTCTATTATGTTCATCTAATTCTTCCTCTAAATCGTTTTGGTCTTACTGCAGGGGATTCTTTATCCATGAAAATTTTTTTTCCGATATATTTTTCGATATTATTTGTTAGCGGAGTTGCAGACGCATAAGGAGCATCTACAGGACCTATCATTTCTGAAACCTTTGCAATTTTTCTACCAGCCTCATCAACTAGTAATTGGCCATCACGCACTGTGGTTGTCAATCTAATAATGACCCTGCCACTACTGGCCAAATGCAAAACTTCGCCGACCCCCTGCAATTATTTTCTCAAACTGAGTACCCTTATCAATAGAGTTCTGTCAACTTTACTTTAGCTATAGCTAGAACAGATATCTACTTTGACTGTTTTGCTCTTTTTGCAACCAGTTTTTCTGAAATCTTTGCCATTGCTTTGGATTTTGATACTCCTTTTGGCAAAATAATATACCCTGATCTAACAAACGGCCTTCTTGGAAATCTGACCTGGTCGTTTTCTTCTTTTAGCTCAAAACCTGCCGCCTTTGCTGCGTCTGACAATTCTTTTAATGACGGATCAAAAACACATTTTTCTTTTGAAACTCTTCTACCCATTTTTTTTGGTAATGTTTTATTAAAATAGTCAAGCCAGACTACGACATGTTCGTAATCTTTCATGATGTCATCACTTTATTAAAATTGCATTAACAATGCCGCTCTGCCCGGGTCTTGACACTACTCTACAGTGTCCTTCGTGTGTTTCAAGTATGGCACCTTTTGAAATGACACCGCGTCTTTCATAATCGTTGTTTGATGGGTTTTTCAAAACTTTTAAAATTTTTGTCTTCTTTACTTTCTGTCCTGGAACAGATAGGTTAACAAAATCTGCTGTCTTTAACGCAGTCTTTGAATTTTTACCACGCACTTTGCGTGTTATGGTCACTTGTGGACCTGTCAGTGTCTCCACAGGATATCTGTCTATTTCATATTTTCTTCTAGTTCGTAGTGGATATCTTTTTCCACCAGTTATCTTACTTGTTGCAAGATTCTCGACAGACTTTTTCATATCTTTTTCATTAAATGACTCTAATTTATACTATGATCAGTTTTTTCTATCATGATGTGATGAACTCTGAAATTTTTTCAAGTTATGCAGCTGGACTGACAGGCGTTGCAGATTCTATAGTCTCTACTGGTTGTGGAATGTTTCGTACCTTGGAGAAAAGCTTTTGCTTAAGGGCATCTTTGCCGCCTTGTACTCCAAAATACTTTTGGAACTTTTCTGTAGTGGAATATATTTTCATTCTTCCAACATTTTGGTGTTCGATATAACCAAGTTGAAACAAATGTCTTAGATGAATATACACACCAGAACCGCGTATCTCGACTAGCTGTTTTGAGGAAATTGGTTCCATGTAAGCAATATATGATAATGTCTTCAATGTGGCATTTGGAAGTAGTGGTTTTGAGGCATATTTTCTAATTATTGTATTATACTCTGGCTTTAGCTGAAAAACATAAGATCCGTCAGGAAGGATTACAACCTCGATTGCCTTGAACACAGACTTGGTCCTTTTTGCTAGATTTGTCATCAAAGCAAGTGTCTTGCTTCGTGATTCTGTTCCAGACGCCCTGATTAGCTCCTCAATAGTGAGTGGCCTTCCGGCGGAATAAAGCGCAGCTTCAACCCTTGCTCCTGCCTCTTCGTCACTTTCTATCTTGCCCATCTACTAAAAATTGCCTCAAAATGTACTTAAAAGAATCCTTTACCTCTATTTGATCATGTGGTAAACTTCTCGTTTACCAAAGATATCTTGATGTCATTTTCTAACTGTTCTAGTTCGACTTTCTCATCTCTAGCAAGAAAAAGTATGGCAAAAAAGCATCTTACAACATCGATTGATTCAAGCTCTGAAACTATCATTCTAAATGAACCAACCCCTGCCAAACGTACCTTATTGACAATGAGCTCTTCATACTGACCAATTATTTTTTCAAGACCTATGAAAAAATCATTAAAGTCAGGGACCTCAACTGGCTCAAACTGCATCTGCCTCCTGCTTGAGCGTGGGTTTGCAATTGTTCCTATCAGATTCTCAAGGACGAGGAGAAGCTCATCAAGTGTGACAGGATATGTAGCCTCATGCCTGTAGGGCATGTTTATTGTTTCTACATCGATGTCTAACCTTTGTCTAAGTGGTCTTTTTTCCATAGCTGCCTTTTGTAGTGCAAATATGCTTTCTACTTTCATTCTGTGTATCATTGCAGAAGAAAGGGCGGCGATTCCAGCAACTCGAAGATCTTTTTTTCCTGTTTGATTTAGAATTTTAATTAGGAGCTCCAAAATCTGAATGATATCAATTGTCCAAACATCCTTTTTTGAGACATCGACTGGATTGAAAAGTACATTGATTGGAGGCTGCGAAATGCCTGTATTAGGATTCTCCTGACTCACTAATGTAAAACATTTTTTTGTTTATAATATCTAACCGCTCTATTTTTTTCCCGGAGCTAGTCAACAATGAATGATTTATCAGTCCTACTTGAACCTTATATTCAAAAAATTGTAAATGCATTTCATGATTGAAATACATATTGAATGTCCAAAATGCAGAAATGATAGTCTATGTTATGATAGATACGAAGCAGCATGGAAGATCTTAAAACCATGCAGCTGGCTGTACTGCCAACGCTGCAAGTATCAAATTGACATGGAAAAGTTCAAAAAATCATTATTCTGCGCCTGACAGTCAACTTATATTATTAGACAAAAAATATTAGTTTGATGAAGGCGGCGCAGATTGTTACTCCAAAAGAACCACTGCAACTCAAGGATTTGGAAATTCCAAAACCAAATGAATTTGAAGTAATAGTAAAGGTCAAGGCTGTAGGCGTCTGTCACAGTGACTTGCACCTGTGGGATGGAGGATATGATGCAGGTTCTGGTACTTTTCTAAAGGCAACAGACAGAGGCGTCAAGTTTCCTGTAACCCCAGGTCATGAAGTAGTAGGAACTATTCATCAGATTGGAAATTCTGTTAAAGACTACAAAATAGGAGACGAAATTCTGGTGTACCCATGGATAGGTTGTGGGGAGTGTCCTGCATGTAAAGTAGAAAACGAAAATCTTTGTGATGCTCCACGCTCACTAGGGGTTTTTCAAAATGGCGGGTATGCCCAATACGTATTGATACCGCATTTCAAATACTTGATAAAAATAACAGGCATCGATCTGGAAGGAGCAGCATCTCTTGCATGTTCTGGATTGACTGCATTTACTGCTGTAAAAAAAACCAATGCAAGTGCTGGACAATTTCTTGTCATTATTGGTGCGGGTGGACTAGGACTGATGAGTATTCAAATTGCAAAAGCAATTACAAAGGCCACTATCATTTGTGCAGATCATGATGACAACAAACTTGCTGCTGCAAAAAAACTTGGTGCTGATCATACGGTAAATTCTAAAGATCCAGAAGCTACACAAAAAATAATTTCTATTTGCAATAACAAGGGAGCTGAATCTGTAATTGACTTTGTCAATGCTCCAGCAACAGCAAAGATGGGTATGGCACTTTTGCGAAAACGCGGCAATCTTATACTTGTTGGATTGTTTGGTGGCTCTGCAGAATTTGTTCTCCCAACAATTCCTCTAAAAGCAATCACAATTCAAGGAGCATATACTGGGAACTATTCTAGTTTGCTAGAACTTGTTGAACTTGCAAAAAAAGGTGTGATAAACCCAATAGTCTCAAAAAGATATTCACTTGATGATGTAAATGTGGCTCTAGGAGATCTAAAACAAGGAAAAATAATTGGACGCGCAGTGATAAACCCGTAAACTGTGACAAGCGTTAAATTATTTTTGTGATTCTTTATTATATGCTAGAAATCGTTTTTTATTTTTCCGTGAAACCTGTTTCTCGAAAATTTAAATAAAAGATTAGTGATTAATTTACGTGAGCAAAATTTCTTCTGCCTCAGATGTGGGTGCCCTTTTGGACATTTCTATTGACAAAATCATGGAAACAGACGCAGTGATAATGGAAGGAGAAAAGACTGTTATGGATGCCATAAATAAAATGCAGGAAAAAAACGCCAAAGTTGTCTTAATTTCACATCAAGGAGAAGCAGTAGGGCTAGTCAGCAAATCAGATATACTCTTTAAGGTAGCTGCAAAAAGTCTTCCACTAAACAAAGTAAAACTGCGGGAAATAATGACTAGCCCAGTCTACAGCCTTCCACCACATTCAACTCTTCAAGAAGCACTAAACTACATGGACAAATATGAAATAAAACAAATCATTGTCAGCACAGGTTCTGCTATTTTGGGAGTTTTGAAACGTGCAAGTATATATGAAAATGTGCAAAAAGCATCCATGTCATCAGTAGACTCTCTTACTGAAGGTGCACCAATGTGCATCATAAATCCAAACGCCGTCAAATATGTAAAGGACTTGAGCACCGCAAAAGCAGTCTGTCCTTATTGCGAATCTCCATTTGATGACAAGAATACTCTCTCAAAACACATTGATAGATTGCATGGTGGCGCAGGTCTCTTAGAAGGGGACTCGCGACAATATTAAAATAAAATTTTTACAAGAAAAAATTTACATATTTTAAATTATGAAATTTATTTTTTGCCGACTAATATTAAGAATTGATTTAACACAAGTTTCTCAAATTTGGAAATAAGGAATCAAATCATGAAAATGTTATGGTCCCACGCGCAGGACTTGAACCTGCGACAACCCGGTTTCTGTAAGCCTGATAGGCTGACATCAGTTAGCCAAGAGCCAACCACTACAGCCGGAAGCTCTACCAGGCTGAGCTAGCGTGGGACTTAATTTGACGCTGTATTTTCGTATTAAATAACTATCGATAAATGGTTTCAAGTTTGCAAGAATTTATCTATTCTATCCATTATTGAAAAATTTATCAACTGATCTAACACTATATAAGAAACTGGTTTGATCACGAGATCGTGTCTGGGATGTCCACATTGGGCGAGGGTTACGTTTGTGCACCTTATCTTCACAACCACCCGTCAATTGAACTCAAGGAAATGTGGGAAAAATCAAAAGACGTCGATGATATGTATTTTGTCACGGCTACGTTTTCTGATGAATGTGATGCCTATTTTCCCACGCGCTCAAACCACTACATACTTGCTAGGTTCAAAAATGCCATAAAAATGAAGAAAGAGATTGAAAAATACAAACAGGACAAGCACACATTTGTCTTTACCATGGATGGAGAGTTATTCCAACGTGATACTGATGGGAAGCTCAACTTTGTTTCAATATATCATTTGGATTATGGTCAATCAGATGAAGACATTAAAGATGTTGCATCAGTCATTGCAAGACGTGAAAAAGTTAGGAGGGCAGGACTGGTACACCTGGATCTTTCTTCAAATGAAGATCCAAAATTCGAATTTCCATACAAGAACTTGGTAGTGCTTGAAGTCTCTAGTGACAAAAGTCATCAGAGTGACAATAAATATTGTGAAAAAACAAGACTTGATGTTAGCAGAAAAGGAATTACAATGACAAACATTGTTAGCCTTTCCGTCCTTGACAAGCTAAAATAGAAAAGTTAAATACGTTGCCAAATTCTGTTTTTGTAATGAGCAAACCATCAGAACTTGGTTCACTTAAAATTGGATCTTACATACTGTTGCCTGTTGATAGTCCTAATGCAGAACCATGTAAGATAGTTGAATTTGATACAAGCAAGCCAGGAAAACATGGCGCAGCAAAAGCAAGAATTGTTGCAGTTGGAATATTTGACAAGAAAAAATATCCACATGTGTCACCTGTCAGTGCACAAGTGCAGGTTCCACTAATTGATAAAAGAGTGGGTTCTGTAATTTCAAAAACTGAATCAATAATCCAAGTGATGGACTCTGAAACCTATGAGGTCTTTGATATTAGTCAAATTGAGGATGAGATAAAAGACAAGGTTGCACAAGGCCAAGACGTAGAATATTGGAAGGTAATGGAAAGAACTATGATAGTCAGAATCAAAAGCTAGATTTGGATGCTGATGATGAGTAGAAAAGCCAACTGAATCATGATGAAGATTATGAGTATTGAAGCATCCTAGGCTTTTCTAAATCGATTTTGGATATAGTTATACGTACGAATTGACTGTACAATAACACATGCAGGGATTGTGCAATGTGTGCCTTTCTTCAAATGTGGAAATAACACTAAAAGACAGCCTTTCATTGTGTGAAAAATGCCTCAAAAAGGTAGCCAAGCTAGAAAAAAATTAATTGGTAACAAAACTTTGTAACTACAAATTGAATCTCGCAGCATTATTTTCTGGTGGAAAAGACAGCACTTTTGCAATTTACAAAGAAAAACAAAGAGGAAATCAGATAACTTGTGCTGTCAGTGTCTTTCCAAAATCTGACGAAAGTACGTTTTTACACTATCCAAACATTGAGATCACAATACTGCAAGCAAGTTCAATGAAGATACCGCACCTTTTTGGCAAAACAAATTCGGATAACGTGGAAACAGAAATGCAAGAGATCGAAAAATTACTTGAACAGGCAAAAAAAGATTATTCCATTGAAGGTCTTGTGCATGGTGGCATTTTATCTAAATTTCAAAAAGAGAGGTTTGAAAAAATTGGCACTAAATTAAATTTGAAAATTTTCTCACCACTTTGGAAAATAAATCAAAAAGAATATCTCAAAGAGTTGATCGCATCAAAATTTCGATTTATAATTACAAGTGTTTCATCTGCAGGTCTTGATGAATCATGGCTTGGAAAAGAAATTACATTGGAAGATGTAGAAAAACTTGACAATCTTGCAACAAAACATGGTTTTAATCTGAGTTTTGAAGGTGGAGAAGCAGAGACCTTGGTTCTTGATTGTCCACTCTTTTCATCACCAATAAAAATAATTGATTCAAAGAAAAGCTGGGACGGATACAGAGGAAGATTTGAAATAACCCAAGCAATCTTAGAGCAATAATGCTTGATATTTTAAAAAATGGCTTAAGGGCAGCACTAAAAAAGATAGTAAATTCATCAGGGATAGATGAAGAACTCATTAAGGAACTTGCCAAGGACATCCAAAGGGCACTATTACAATCAGATGTAAATGTAAAACTAGTCTTTGAAATTACAAAAAATCTAGAGCAACGTTCTCTAAATGAAACTCCGCCTCCCGGACTTTCTCGAAAAGATCACATTGTAAAGATTTTGTATGAGGAACTTGCAAGACTTCTTGGAGTAGAGGAAACACAATTCTCGTTCCAACCTGGAAAGCTAAACAGGGTTCTCATGCTTGGGATTCAGGGAAGCGGCAAGACTACAATCACTGCTAAATTGTCAAAGTTTCTATCCAAACAAGGATACCGCGTTGCAGTAATTGGGGCAGATACATACAGGCCAGGTGCACTTACACAGCTAAAAACAATGTGTGAAAAAGCAAATGTTGAAGTCTATGGAGAAGAAAACAACAAAGACTCTCCAGCAATCGTAAAAAATGGTTTAAAACATTTTGAAAATTCCACACTTGATATTATTTTAGTTGATACTGCAGGACGACACAAGGAAGAAAAAGATTTGCTAGAAGAAATGACACGAATAAACAAGGTTGCCCAGCCTGATCTTGCGCTACTAATAATTGATGGAACAATTGGGCAACAATGCTACAGTCAGGCAGAAGCGTTTCATAAAACAGTACCCGTTGGTGGAATCATAATAACAAAGCTTGACAGCAGCGCAAAGGGGGGAGGTGCACTAGCTGCTGCGGCAGCTACAGGAGCTCAGATAATGTACATTGGAATGGGAGACATTCAGGCACTCTTAGAAATGGCAAACAGGCTTGAAAGCGAGGGTGATGAAGAACGACTAAAACGCATATCACATGGAAAGATGAACATGGAAGACTTTTACTTTCAAATTGAAGAAGCGACAAAAGCAGGAGGGCTGCGTAATATAATGGAGAGCATGCCTGGATTCTCAGGAATGGTAAAAGAGGATCAGCTAGACCAGCAAGAAGAACGCATGAAAAAATGGCGATTCATTATACAATCCATGACAAAAGAAGAAAAGGCAGACCCAGACTTGCTAAACGCGTCTAGGGTAAAACGTGTAGCAAGAGGTTCTGGATGGTCAGAACATGATGTAAAAGAACTCTTGAAAGCATACAAAAATTCTAAAGACATGATGAAGGCATCAAAGGGAAGACAGATGCAAGGAATGCTAAGAAAGTTGGGTCTTGGATAACTGTTTTTAAAATAGTTCTGCATCTAATAATCAGTGAATAGCTTCCAGTGCTACCAAATTCTAGGAGTACAAAACGATGCGCCATTTAGAGAAGTAAAATCTGCATACAGAAACCTAGTGTTACAAATTCATCCAGACAAAAACACCCAAGAAAAAGATGGGAAAAAATTCAAGATGATAACAGAAGCGTACCAAGTTCTAAGAAAAGAATACAAAAGGACACTTAATGCAACACGCGACTCTATGAAATATCGAGAAAAAAATTCAGAAAAGGATCATAATTTTAATTCAAAGAAAACTTGGTGGGGGGCAAAACCAACGGACAAACCACCAGAACAAGACTGGGGTAAATATACTAAAAATACAGAAACAGCCTATCAAGACTTTTGGAGATATTATGAAAAGGTCTTTTGGGAAAATTATGAAAAAAGGCGTGGAGAAACCGTCAAAGTTGAAGAGGCTGAAGAACCTGAGGTCCAAAAAGATCAAAGAGTTCATGCAGAAGTAGACAAAAGTAAGTGCATAGGATGCTGCAGCTGTGAAATCATTGCACCAAATGTGTTTTCAGTAGATAAACTTGCCAGGACAAACCCAAAATCTAGCGTAATCAATTCTGCTGGGGCATCAACAGACAGAATCCTTGATGCTGCACAGACATGCCCCACAAAAGCAATCAGTGTAACTGATTTGGAATCAAAAAGGCAGCTATTCCCGTGGTAAAAATTTAAGATAATTACGAATAAAACAGACTTGTTTTATACATTCCAGATATGGACAAGGTAAGTATCATAATTCCTGATGCAAAGAAAATTTTAAAAGATCACAACCTATGCGACAACTGTCTTGGAAGGTTATTTGCATCAAAGCTTGGTGTGTCATCACATCAAAAACTTGGAAAAAAAATTAGATCTACTTTACATAAAAAAAATCCAAAGAGCTGTTTTATTTGTAAAAATATGATGTCAAAGCTTGACACACAGCTTTCTAAAATGTATGAAATGTCAAATGATTTTGAATTTTCGACATTTTTAGTTGGAGCAATCCTTCAGCCGTCGATTTTAGATAGGGATGATCAAATTCGTTCCAAGTTTAAACTCCGGGGAATCAACAGCATAAAAGGAGATATCAACAGAGAAATTGGAAAACGTTTTGGCAGAAGAACAAAAACCAAGGTTGATTATCAAAACCCCGAAATTGTATTTACACTTGATTTTAAAAAAGAAGAATGTGAAATAAAACCAAAACCACTCTTTCTTTCTGGGAGATACACAAAGAGCATTAGAGGAATACCGCAAAAACAAAGATCTTGCAATCAATGCAGGGGAAAAGGATGTTACGTGTGCGAGTTTCATGGAATATCAGAGTTTGACAGCGTGGAAGGAAAGATTGCTAGATTTTTGTATGAAAAATTTGGAGCTTTACAAGCAAAGATAACGTGGATTGGCAGTGAGGATGAGTCAAGCCTAGTTTTAGGTAGGGGAAGGCCATTTTTTGCAAAGCTAATAAATCCTCACAAAAGAAAGCTTAGGCTAGGCAAAAAAATTGCACTTGATGGAATAGTCATTCGTGATCTAAAAGTAATTGAGAAAATTCCATCAAATGTCATCAGATTCAGATCCAAGGTTGCAATGCAAGTACAAACCCAGAATGAGATCAAATCTTCACAGCTAAGAAACCTGCACAAACTGGAAAAACAACCAATTGCAATTTATGAAAACTCTGGAAAGAAAAATCAAAGGAACGTATCAAATATACGATACAAGAAAAAATCTAGTAACTCGTTTTCAATCTTGATGAAAGCCGATGGGGGTGTTCCACTAAAACGGTTTGCAGACGGAGTTGAAGTAACGCCAAGCTTGACCAGTATTTTGGAAAATCCTTGCAAGTGCACAGTTTTTGATTTTTACGATATAGCATTAACAAAATAACTTTGTACATTACTAACGTTTTTTATAGTCAGACTCTGGTTTTACTCATTGGATCCTTTACAAAAAGTTCATGAAGCACACAAGAACGGTCTTTTGTCTGACAAGATCCATTCTTTGATTATAGAAAGATTTCCTGTTGTAGTGTCAGGAATTAATAGAATAGAGAAAGCATCAGGCATGAACTTTCCATTGGCGTATGTAGAACCGTCTGTAGTTATCACCAACTCTAGTTCATTTAATTATGGAATTTTGTTTGCAAGAACAATACCTGTGATTTCTGGAGAACACCTTGAAGTGGTTATTCAGATCACTGCACCCCTTGTTGCATATGGCCTAAAGGGGACCATACATGCGATACTTGGGCACGAATTTCTGCATTATTTAGAACTGATTAGAAAAGTCTCCAAAATGGACCTTCTCTCAGACGAGATTTCAGGGAATCTTTTTGAGGGAATTTATTCTGACACGCAACGACTGTTTGACCCAAGAGCGGTCTTTGACGATAAAACGCTCCTCTTACATATAACAAAGAAATTTCCGGAAGGTTTCAAAGATTACAAGCTAGAGGACAAGGTTGTCAAATTTTGGATAGAAAAAAAATTGCCAGCAATAAACATAACCTTGGATACAAATGTAGTAAAGTTGCCAGCAATTGTAATCGCCAACACAAAGATAGATCCTAAGCTGGTATCAAAACTTGATGAGCTTGAACAAAAGGCATCAAAGCTTAGAAAGAAAAAGCTGTATTAACTATTGATTAAATTCGGTCAACCCGCACTTGCCACAAGTGTGTCTGTCCTTATGTGTTGCCATGAAAACTCCTTTGCCGCATCTAGAACACTCTTTTTTTGATCTTTCTGTCTTGTCCCCTTTTACTTTGTAATATTTGTAAACATTAGGACTGGAACCCTTCTTTCCTCCCCTTTCTTTTTTCCCTGGCATTACTTAGTCTCTTCCTTTTTTTCTTCCTTCTTCATTTCTTTCTTTTCAGCTGGTGCTTCTTTCTTTTCTGCCTTGTCTTCCTTCTTCTCTACCTTCTCTTCTTTCTTTTCTGGTTTAGCTTCCTTCTTTTCCGCAGAATCTTTTGGTTCAGCAGGTGGTGCAGCTTCTTTTGCCTCTTCTTTTTCTCCACCGCCCTTTGCCTTGTCTAATCTTTTGAAAATTGCTGGCTTGACATGCTCTCTTGCAAGTTTTTCATCATCATAAACATAGAATGTGCCAGAAATCATCGGTCTTCCAGTGTGGTTTTTTAACATTATTGGAACGATTACCTTGCCCTCAAGTTTGAATTGCTTTGCTATCATGTCTACTGCTTCAAGCTTTTTCAGCTTGCCTGCAAGCCCCTTAAACGTACACGTAATCTCTCGTCTTAAGAGAAGCTTGTTTTGTACATCGCTTGTAGTCTCTATCATAGACATGTATTCAAATGCCGCGTGACTGTTCATATAAATCTTAACGGAGCTAGCTAACAAATTTAAGAAAACAAATCTTTGTTTTGTTATGGACCGTTTCATGATTCATCTAAAGAATTCAAAATATGTTCCATCTGATTCACACGATCTTCTTTTGCGAGCACGCGAATTAACATCAATTATGAAAATTACAGTAAGAGACATGAGAGTTTCAAGCAGATATTTGGAATTTGATGTTTCTGTACCAAAAGAAAGGTTGGAGCAGTTAATAAAAAAACTAGAACCAATCGGGCCGCTTGATCATGCAAAACATGTAATTGATGAACCGATGGGAAAAGAAGAAACAATAGAAAAAGGAAGATACTATTTCAATTACGAAAGATTCTGGGAAAGTCATGAAGTCTTAGAGGGAGCGTGGAAAAAATCCCAAGGAAAAGAAAAAGAGTTGATCCAAGGAATAATACTTGTTGCTGCAGCCCTAGTTCATTACCAAAAAAATGAAAATGAAATCTGCCTTTCAATTTTTAATCGTGCACTAGAAAAAATTGGAAATGCTACAGGAAAATTTCACAAAATAGATGTGGACGCCTTGCGTAACAAAGTTTCATCTATGGTACGTGCTGCAGCTCCAGAAGCCTTTACGATTTAATGAGTCCGATTGCAGTTTTTATAACATCTGCGCCAGCAAGCATTCCTATTTTGCCTTTCTTTGCCTCTTGTTCAGTAAACCTTGTTGTGCCATCTTTTTTAATCGAATCTCCTGAAACTAGGACTGGCACGGGGTCTGCACTGTGACTCTTGTTTATACAAGGCGTAGAATGATCTGCTGAAATTACAATGGAAACTTTTGATGTATCAATGTTATTTAGTAGCGTTCCAAAAAATCGTTTGTCTATGTCCTCGATGTTTTTCATCTTTCCAATCGCATCTCCATCATGACCAAACTCATCAGGACCTTTGATGTGAACATATATTGCATTCTGAGTCTGCATTGCTTTGGCTGCCACTCTTGCTTTTTCTTCATAGTCTGTTAAACCTCCTGCATTAAACGTCTTCATTTTCAAGACATTTGAAATTCCAATCTCTACTGGCATGTCTACGATGCAGGAAAAATTCATCGAATGCATCTCGTTGATGGGTGCAAGTTTTGGAAATCTGTTTCCTGCATCACGCAATAAAATGCTGTTTAAAAGTTTCTTACCTTGTTCGTTTCTTGCTTTGTTAATTTCGCTTTTTTTCATTATCGCAATAGATTGTTCTGTGAATTCATTGACTAGAGTTGCAGCAAGCTTTGCACTAGGAGACTCGTTTAGCGGAAGGCAGCGCTCTATCTTAAGATAATCTCCAACAGCTTTTGCAACACCCATGCCATCTATTCTTCCATATGATGGATCAGTGTTACTGATTTCAGAAGACAGAGGTTCTCCTTCACATCTTATTCTGACAACTACCCTGTGACCGATTGTGGGTGCAACAACTACTGAAGCATTGGGTTTTGAAAATCTTAAGAGACGTTCTATCTCAAGTGAAACACCCAGAGTGTCTTCTTTTTCTATCTTTCTTCCTGCCCGTCTGTCTGTAATGATTCCCTCATCATTTATGGTAGAAAAGTTGCCTCTCAAGGCAAGGTCTCCGTCTTGAAAATCTATACCTATCCCAATTGCTTCGATTACGCCCCTTCCGACATAGTCATTGTGTACAAACTTGTATCCTAGCATGTTGAAAACTGCGATATCTGATTGTGGTGCAATTCCCTTTCCCACAGAAATCACCTCACCTATTGTACCATTTCTTGCAATTTTATCAAGATTTGGAGTATTTGCAAAGCTTAGTGGCGTGGATCCTTTTAGATCAGGATGTGGAAGATCGCCTACTCCATCTAAAAGAACATAGATCATGTGAACATCGGAATTGTCAGTAATTTTTATCAGCTCACTTTTCGAGTTTAATGTGTCACAGATAAACGTTAATTTTTTAAATCGATCTTTGCAAAGGTTTTAAATTACTACCTCCTCGATGTAAACTAATGGGAGATCTGCGAAAAGATTACACAATTGAAAGATTTGTAATAGTTTCTCCAGACAATCATGTCGCTCAAAATGATTCAAAAAAATGCCCCTATTGTCCCGGCAATGAAGAAATGACAAACCCGTCTATGCTTTCTCTTGTTGCAAAAGATGGAATGTTGCAAAGGCTGCAAGACAGCGAGGACTCTTTTGTCCGAAACTGGTCTGTCCGAGTCTTTGAAAGCAAAAATCCTGTAGTTGTTACAACTTCTGAAAATTCTTACACCGACAGGCCGCTTTACAGCGAGCCAGCTTATGGGTATCACTATGTTGTGGTCGCATCTGAAAAACACAAAGACTCTCTTTCAACTATAGGTACAGAACAGTGGTCAAACGTTCTAGTTGTTATTCAGGACAGATTGCGCTGGCTGTATACACAAAGGGGCGTAACCTACGTGTCCATATACGTAAATTTTGGTAAAGAAGCAGGCGGCATTACAGTACACCCGCATATCAATATAGTAACGTTTTCTACAATTCCTCCAACCATAGAGCTAGAGGCAGAAGCCTCTCACAGAATTCTAAACGAAAAAGGTGTATGCTCAATGTGTCAGGCAGTTGCCACAGAGACCGGTGGACCAAGGCAGGTACTGCAGACTGAAGGCTTTCTTGCCTTTTGCCCCTGGGCTCCATCACACCCGTATGAATTTTGGATCTATCCAAAGAAACACACAACTAGTTTCTCAAAGATTACACAAAAAGAGATAAACGATCTCTCTTTGATCTTGCGTGCAACACTGGGTGGATTGGCTAATACAATGAAGAATCCAGCTTACAACATGGTGTTTCATCTTTCACCGGAAAAGAAAAACAACAGACAGATTCACTGGCACATCGAAGTCTATCCACAGTCGGAGCCCTGGTCTGGACTGGAAAGAGGATACGGTGTCTTTGTGAACAAGGTAACTCCAGAAAAAGCTGCAGAAGAACTTGGATCTTCTTGCAGAAAAGAACTTGCTGGTTTGGTTGGCATTGTGTAAATAATTGTTGAATTTTTTTTGAAATAATTTATTTGTAATCTAGTAAATTTGTTTTGGAATTATTTTGTCATTGTTTTGAGAAACTCTTGTCCTGCCTTTGATATTTCATCAGGAGTCATGTCTTTTTTGTGTGTTGCAATTCCCCATATGTGTCCAAATGGATCCTCGATAGACCCGAACCTGTCTCCCCAGAAACCATCCATGACTGGCATCAGCGGTTTTGCTCCAGCAGAAACAGCTTTGCTAAATGTTGCATCTGCATCATTGACGTACAAGTAAATTGAGGAACCAGTTCCGCCAATTGATTGTGGAGAACGACATCCCATTCCCGGCATCTCATCAGCTAACATGACAATAGAATTTCCAATCATTATTTCTGCATGCATTATTGTTTTGCCATCAGGTCCTGGAAATCTGTAAAGTTCTTTTGCATCAAAAACTTTTTTGTAAAACTCGATTGCCTTTTCAGCCTCTCTTACTGTTATGGTTGCAGTTACAGTAGAGTAACCATCAGGAATTGGTTTTGTCATGAATCCTTTATTTTATTGATGGTTTTATCTTTTGTTTTATTGGTTTAAAGTTTTGTTATGCTTGATGGAACCGCCTTAGACCTTTTCTGACCCTTTACGATGGGAGACTGAGCTCATTTCCATTTTTGGGAGAACCCCTCTATAAAGGAGGAAAGCAATTGTTATGTATTGTTCCAAAATTGGATACGACTCGGTAGGGGAATAATAAGGAGTCCTGCCAGTACGATTGATATCTCAGTCCAAGAAAATTTTGTCCTTGATGCGATAGCCCAGATGGGCTTCAGGAAAGAGGATATTATGAAAGTAAATCCCAGCTCATACGATCTGCTTGAAATATGTTCAGAATTGAAAATGTTTGGTTTTAGTATCAGGTATCAAAAACTGCTAGAGAAAAATACCGATGGCTCACAACTCCCGACTGGTTACTTTCCTCGAAGAGGAATTAGGAACAATAAAAATAGTAACAATTTCTAAAAAAGCGAATTCTTGCCACAAAAATCGTCCTTTTGGTGAAACCGCTCATGCGTAACTAGAGATGTAAAGGGAAATCACACACTCCTCTCTTAATATCACAAAATAGAATTTTTAGTGTGTCTCATGAGAGGATCAAAACCAGAAGTCTGCATTGGTGTTAAGAAGGAACTTAAAAGAATAGAATGGAATACAGTAAAAAGAATTATTGTTTTTTTATATTATAACAATCATATAAAAAAGACAAGGATTGCCATGCAGTGCAACATGGCTTATGATAAATTTCTCCTCTATCTTGATTGGATGGAAATTATGGACCTTGCTAAACGAGAGTCTAGTCAAGATGGGTTTGAAGTTGTAAGCTTGACGGAAAGAGGAAGCAATCTTTTTTCAACAAAGTTCCAGGAAAATAAAATCGAACTTGAACGACAGATTCTTCAAGCCTAGAAAACTAACATAAAAAGATTATTCACCTCTGTAATGCTGTCCAGTGCAGTGCGTTTTCCTTAATACTCATTTCCAAAAATGGAAATGAGAAAGCGATGGAATCATTAAACCAGAAAAAAAATGAGACGGGGCAGGAAAGTTCTGCCAAAGAAGAGACCGAACAACTGGTTTCGGAATCTGGAAATCTACCCATCCAAATTTGTAACCTGTGCAAAAAGGAATTAGAATTAGTTGAGGGCGATACCGTTTGCGGTAACCAATGGTATCATAAGGATTGCTGGAAACGAATGAACGAAGTAAATCAAAAAGTTAATCTTAATCAGGATGATACAAAGAAAATTCTGATAATCGGTTTAGGACAGATAGGTTACAGCAACGCTGAATACATGACATCGCTTGGATTGAAAGTCGATGGTTACGATATTAGCGAAAAAGCAATTCAAAGAGCATTAGAAAATAAGGTTATTCAAAACAAAGCTGCAAGCTTTGAAGGTTATGATTACTATGTTATTTGCATCTCAACACATCGACCTGAAAATATGTTTGTGCCGTTCCTTGATGGATTGTTTGAAATAACGCAGAGACTTGCAAACGAAGGAAAGACTGGATCTCTTGTAGGAATAGACAGTACCATTACAAGAGGAACATCTGAAAAAGTAAAGCAGATTCTAAATCACAGATTGCATGTGGTACATGTCCCTCACAGATTCTACGTACATGAAAAGCAAGAACATGGAGTAAAACAAACTAGAGTTTTAGGCTCGTGTGAGTCTTGTTGTGAAAACGAAGCCAAGTCATTTTACGGCAAGATGCTAGAAATCCCACTGCACACTGTAAGCTCTGTGGATGTTGCAGAGCTTACAAAAATTGTGGAAAACTCGTACAGATTTTTAGAAATTGCATTTGCTGAAGAACTGAAAATGGTTTGTGATAATTCAGGTATAGATTTTGACGAATTACGAAAAGCGATTAACACCAAATGGAACATCAAGATTCTTGAAGCAAAGGAAGGCATCGGTGGACACTGTTTACCTAAAGACAGTCAAATGTTTCTAGAATTTTCAAATGATTCTCTTGTAACAAGTCTAATTAAAGCTGCAAAAATGATTGATCAGCAGTACAGATTACATTCTATTCAGAAATTGGCACCAGAGGTGCCACTTGTTTCATAGGGTGATACTAAATGAAAATGGTTCAGGTCGGTGCAATTTCCACTGGTACAGTCATAATCCTTGGAATCGCGTTGGTCATCCCTGCTTTTATGCAGCCAACCCAACACCTGCTTGTCCTTCTTTCTTTTAACATAATCGACGATGAAAATACTCCGCAATGGTGTAAGGAACTCTCGTCCCTTCTGACAAAACATAACGTAAAGGCTACTGTATTTGTTACAGGAACAGTTGCAGAAGAAAATCCAGAATGTGTCTCAGTTTTTTCCAACAATGTAGACATTGGAAGTCAAACCTATGATTATGTTAATCTCACATCGTTCAATGATTATGCAGAACAGCTAGAAGAAATTAAAAAAGGCAAAGATGCCGTAGATAAGGCTGGAAATTTAGATTCTAAACTTTTCAAAGCTCCGTTTGGTGCTACTGATGAAAACATCTACTCCCTTTTGAACACTTCTGGAATTCTTGCAGATTTTTCCTATCAGAATCAATACAACAAGTATTACAATCACAAGTTCCTCAAATTTGATTCAACTGCATACGAGGGGCTACAAAAACCAGCAGACTATTACCAAGGTCTAAAACCAGAACAAGGACCAATAATAATTAATTTCGATAACGAGATTCCTGTCGAACAAATAGATCAATTTGTATCAGATCTAAAATCATCTCACATTCGTTTTGTAAGCACATCTGAACTAACAGGGATAGATCTTACTGTAAAAAAAGGTGAGTGGAAATTACCATAGAGATACAAACCATTCAGAAACAATCATCCGGCAAATCATTATCAGAAGAGGGTCGAATTCAGATAAAACCAAAGGGCTGGTGGTTGAGAATTTCAGCTATCATAGCACTAATTTTTATTATTTTTTATAACATTCAACAAGGATTGGAACTTAATGATCCTCTCATTGTTTATTCGACACTAATGCCAATCCATGCATTATTTATTTCCGCAATAGGTTGGTTCCTTTACAAAAATCCAGCAAAAGGAAAAGCTGGATTTGATCTGGTTTCGGTAATAATCCCAGTGTATAATCAAGAAGCAATGATCGAGATTGTAATAGATGCAATATATCAGTCTACATACGGAAATATCGAAGTAATTGCAGTTAACGATGGAAGCAAGGATGGAACGAAAGTTATTTTGGATAGTCTTGTAAAAAAATATCCAAGGTTGAAAGTTATCCACAAATCAAATGAAGGAAAACGAAAAGCCGTTGCTTCTGGCTTTTACGAATCAAAGGGAAAATACATCGTATTAATCGACTCAGACAGTGTTGTAGAAAAAAACGCAATAACTGAATTTATGAAAACTTTTAATTCAAATCCTAAAGCTGGCGCAGTTGTCGGTGAAGCAAAGGTCTGGAATGCTGACAAGAATTTCCTTACAAAATGCCAAGACGTTTGGTATGACTATGCCTTTAACATACACAAAACAACAGAAAGTGTTTTTGGAAATGTAATGTGCTGTTCTGGTTGTCTTGCAGGGTACAGACGCGAGGCCATATCGGATTTTATTCCTTATTGGATTAAAGCAAGGATTCACAATAGCGATGATCGAGATTTAACATCGTACACAATAGCAACACCATGGGCCAAGAAAGAAATGGTTCCACTTTCACAAAAATTGCTTGAAGCCAGTGCCCAGTACGATGATGCAGAAGACAGAACGCTTACAGCACAAGCTATGGTAGAATGGAAGGCAGTTTACGTGGCATCAGCAATTGTCTATACAGACGTACCTGAGAAATGGAAGGGATATATCAAACAGCAAAAAAGATGGAAAAAAGGATACCTGAGATCAAATTTCTATGTAAGCTCATTTTTCTGGAAAAAAAATCCAATCATGTCATCCATATTTTATACAGAGTTTATGACAACTTTTACCGCCCCTCTCATAACACTGATTGTATTTTTCTACGAACCCATTGTACTAAAACAATTTTGGATTCCAGTCACCTTTGTTGCAGGATCGCTTTTGACTGGGCTTGCTCACGGTTTAGATTACAAGATGAGAGATTCAAAATCCAAAAACTGGATCTATAAACCAGTGATGAACCTGGTGGCATCTTTCGTACTTTCTTGGCTAGTATTTCCAGCAATATGGAATTTTAGAAAGAATGAATGGTTAACAAGATAAATGTTTTCTAAAATCAGTCCATCAAGAACATGTGCGGTTATCTTTCTGATAATGTCTGGCATGTTTCAGCAATCTTACGCAATTTCTGATTCGTGTAGATGTGTAGCATTCAGACTAGATGACATCCAAGATTATTTTCTTAATAATGTCCAGATTGAAATCATGAACACCTTTCAGAAAAATAATAAAAGTTTGACTGTAGGAATTATTGGAAATTATTTTGGTAACGACACTGCCATCGTAAATTTTTTGAAGGAAAAATTGGAAAATAATACTTCATCACTGGAGATTGCAAATCATGGTTGGAATCATGAAGATTTTACTTTATTTGACAAGCAAGAACAGGAGAAACTGATCAAAAAAACTGACGATAAAATCTCAACCATTTTAAAAGTAAAACCAACAGGATTTGTAGCGCCTTTTAACAAAATTAACAGCGATACAGTCACAGTTTTGACCGAAAACCGCTTCCTTTACATCAGCGCCAATGTTACGCAGGACCGTCCTCCATACGAGATAAAAAATGAGTCATTTTATCACTTGCCGTCTATATCTATGACAGGAGATCTAAATAGCGATAATACGCAATGGTATGGTACAACACACAAAGATACATTCGTACAGATTCAAAATGGTCTGATTAATTATGGATTTGCTGTAGTTACACTACATCCTCAAGAATATTCAAAACGAGAGGGATTGAACTTTTCAAATGAAGTGGATGATGCTCAGATTCAAGAGCTTGAGCTGCTGATAAATGAAATTGAAAATCACGGACTTGATATAGTAACGATCAGTGGAATTCCTGATCATAATTTTGTTCATCAAAAAACTCCTCAATGGATAAATCATCTCTTCACATGGTATCAAGCAAAGGAAATATCTGCAGACGAAGTTATTAATGCAATTGAATTTTTAACTGAAAATAAAATAATAAAATTTAATTTGTGATATTTCTTAGCTTTCTGAATTTCTAAAATGTCATTGTGGTGGAATTATCTCTCTTATACTTAGAGATTTGAAATCTATTTCTGCATTGTCAGCTCTAAATTGTTGCTCTGTTCCTCCCCATAGTATGATGTCATTGCTAGTTCTTGGTAAACCTGTAATTGGATTTGTGCATCCATAATTTGCAGGATCACCTGGAACACTCCAGCCATCATCTGTCTGCTCGTAAACTTTTCTCCAATTGTTATCAGCAAGATCATCTAACCAGATCTCAGTTTTTACCGCAGAATCGTTGTTTACATTATATGTTACAGTCTTCATTCCAATCCAACGATCATCCAGTGGCGTCGTAATTCCGCGGATGTAAAATGTTTGTGAATAACCAAGCCTGTCTCCGCCGTGATAGAGAGATTTCTGAATCTTTGCCACATTGCCATCAAAACCTATACCTGCGTAATAGGAATATCCTTCGCAAGTAGAAGCGTGAGGAGTTCCGCTTCTTATTACATTCACAAATTCTTGAGGATAGAAAAGACTGTTTCCTAATTTGTAATAGGCTGTCATTTCGGTATTTAACCACAGACTGTCAGGCTGGGACTGAACTACCAATCTAATTCCTTCATTGAGAGGAACGTCCATTCGTGCTGCATGCCAATCATTTTCAGCGATATTTTGGTATAGCAAGGTGCATGTTGTAGGCGTGGCGCAAGTGCTGCTTGGAGGAGGAATGGTCGAAAACTGCGTGTCACTTAGGATATCTTCAGGATTCATCTGCCATTTTGGTCCCCCTATCTTTGTAGGATAAATCTTGGTTATCCCAAACAAGTCAGTTGGTGATTCATTTATCGTTACAGTCTGAGACGCAGTTGCTGAATTGCCAGAAAAATCAGTTACCGTCCAAATGACTTGGGTAGTGCCAATAGGAAATTCTGCCGGAGCGTCGTTAGTAACGACAGGTGACAAGTCAACAAGATCATTAACTGTTGGTGATCCCAAATCTACCATTGAAAAATCATTTGCAGATTCTAAAATAATGTCTGCTGGGGCAACAATTGATGGGCTAGTTGTATCAACAACTGTCGCAGTTTGATCCGCCGTGGCATAATTGCCTGCAGAATCAGTAGCGCTCCATGTTACTATTGTAGTTCCAATCGGAAATGCCAAGGGAGAATTATTTGTGACAGAGGGGGAGAGATCCTTGTCATCTGTAACAACCGGGGTGCCAAGTGTCACTGTAGTTAGAGTTCCAGTTGATTCCGATGTAACATCAGGTGGAGGGGTGATAGATGGGGGTACTGTATCGGGAGCTTGTTGGATTGTAATTGTAACTGAGGTTGATTTTGTGTTTCCTGCAAAGTCTGTTGCTCTGGCCTCAATTTTGTGAGATCCAACTGTTGTTATGCTTTGAACTGAAGACCAAGAAGACCAATCACCAGAAGACTTTGGTATCGAATTAGAAAATGCGGCGTTATCAATTCTTATTTGAACAAGTTTTACTCCGCTTCCTTTGTTGTTATCACTAGCCGAACCCTTGACAAATACATCACCTTGAGGTAATGAGGAGTAAGCAACCGGAGATGCAATCTTTACCGTTGGTGGGGTCTTATCAAGAGATAATGACAAAATCTTAACATGAGGTGATATTTTGGCAGCAAAAAAGGAAAGCTTTATTTTTTTTGATTTCTTTTCAGCAGCTGCATCTGCGGAAAATTCTGTGAGCATACCTGATAACAATAACGTAGCTATAAACAAGAATACGAACCAACTGCTAATCCTTCCCACAAAAGTTCTCGCGATCTTTCAGTGATATATTGGTTACAGATCAGTGCTTTTGAAAGATCATGATTTTTTTATTTTATAATCATTTTTCTTGCATTTTACACAAAATCTGAAATGCTCTTTAAGGTGTAGCTAAGTTACCATCTTGGGACGAACTCTTGAATTCTGATCCTGATGGTATACAGATTCTATTAAAATCAGATTGATATCAATTTGTAGGTTTGAAATATTTTATTTACAACAGGTCATATGATGAGAGGAAGCAAAATAGAAAAAAATACTTTGTATTTAGTTTATCAAGACATCCCCTCTCTTTTTAAATACAAACTGTAACAAGAAAATAACAATGGTCGAGCTTACCTCCAGCGAAGCAAGAAAGGCGCTGGTCGCACTAGCAATAGAAAAGACGCTATTGGACATTGGAAAAACTGCCTACGATAAAGTGGGAAATATGCTATACTCTAGATATCAAGTATACTTTCCTGATTGTTATGAACACCCAGAATTTCTTAACACCATTCTAAAAGAACTGTATGGAAAATCTTTTACCATGATCGTTGAATCTATTCGAAAAGAACTGGGTGAGATTGCATCCCAGGAACCTGTCAAGGAGTTTTTGATAAAAATAAGTGAATAGGATGGGGACAAGGTTATTCAAGCTTCAGAATGGAACAAACATGCTTGCATCTCTTGCAGCGGTTTCATTTATAATGATATTTGCTTCTTTTATTGGAAAAGATGTTGCAAAGCAAGTAGAAAACTGGATTCTTGTTCCAGTCCTTGGTGCAGCAGTTATGCTCTCTATAATATTTGCAATACGATCTGGCGCCAAGGGGAGTCATGGAAAAGCTTGGATCTTGTTTTCCATTGCAATGGTAACATGGTTTATCGGTGAACAGGTCTGGTTTGTCTATGAACTAGTGTACAACGAAAATCCATTCCCGTCTCTTGCTGACTTTTTCTATCTTACAGGATACGTCTTTTTCTTTGCTTTTTCGTTTTATTATATAAAACCCGTAAAAAAAGCAGTCACAAAGAAGATTGTAGGAACAGCAATAGCAATATCTGCAGCATTATTGATCCCAACAGTCTACTATTCATTAAATAGTGATTATAATTCATTTGAGCTTGCACTTGCCGCAAGCTATCCAATACTTGATGTGATAACTCTAGTTCCATCGTTGATTGGAATTGCACTCTTTCTTGGCGGAGAGGTTAACTTTATGTGGACACTTGTGATGCTTGGAATGGCAATCTTTGTAATGGCAGACACGGGCTTTTTAGTGGCAAATCTTGCTGGAGAATACTATACGGGACATCCTCTGGACATTCTATATCTTTGGTCTTATCTTCTATTTGCATTTGGGGTACGTGATCAGATGAATATATTTAGAAAAAATAGTGAAGGAGAGAGATTCAACAAACAGGAAGAATTGAGATAATTATCTGACAAAATTTCACAAAATAAATTATAAAATTATCAGGTAACAAATTGTCAAAAATACTAAATTAATTCCTTATTAGATCAGTGAAAGAGTATTTTTCTAATTAAAATAAAGATCTGAAATAAAATTAAATATTCTTTCATTAACACTCAAGATTAGATAAATATTAATTCGTATAACGATCCGTTTTAATACTATAATATACTAGAGTATAGTGAGGTATACCATGGAACAAAGCACGATCAAGCTTTCTAAAAAGCTTAAAAATGATCTCAAAAAACAGATGAATCATCCTAGAGAAACCTACGAGGCGGTAATTGCTAGACTGCTAAAAATTACTCAAGAAGATGATGTATTAAACCAGACAGTAATCAAAAACATCGAGGAAGGTGTTGCAGACATCAAGGCAGGACGTTTGTATACATCAGAACAAGTGAAAAGGAAATTAGGACTAAAGTAGAATGGTATGGGAAGTCATTTGGTCTGAGAAATCAGTAAAACAATTAGAAAAAATAGAAAAGAAAACTGCACAAAAGATTTATGATTCAGTACTAGATTGTACAGAAGATCCGTTTAGAGTCGTGATTAGGCTAACCAATTCCAGATTTTATAGACTACGTGTAGGAAATTACAGAGTTATTTTAGATTTACAGCAAAACAAGATGATAATCTTTGTTGTCGAAACCGATCATAGAGGAAAAATTTACAAGAAATATTAGATTTACAAAAACTAGTTTTTCTTTTTCAACGAATGTTTGAAACGTGTAAATTAATCTCCAATGTTGTGGGAGTGCTACTCTGTATAACGCCTGAAGACTTGGTTAAGGTATGGGCACTCTCTGTAACTCTAAGCATCGGAGCGGACTACCCAGCATGGAATGCTTTTCAACTTTCGCCAATGATTGCCCTTAGAAGAGAATGATATTTTTTGATTATATTGGAATCATACTACATAATCCAAATGTCATAAAAAATACGCATGTCTTATATATATGACATGTGTCCTATAAATAGGACATAATGCTATTACATAGATACATAGAACATGTGCTTGGAAACAAAGTTGCCATTACTCTGCTGCGCACTATGATAAACTATAGGAAAAAGATCTTTACAATGCGAGGACTAGCTAATGAAGCAAAAGTTTCGCATAATGAAACTGCGCTGACAATACATGATCTTGAAAAACTTGGGATTGTAAAAATCCAACCAGTGGGCCGAGCATATCAACTGGAACTAAATGAGCAAAGTTACATTTTGAATAAAGTAATTGAACCTATAATTGAAGCAGAAAAAAATACAGTCAATGGGCTAATTCAACTTTTAAAAAAACACTTGGATACAAAAAAAGTCATCTCGGCAGCAATTTTTGGTAGTGTTGTAAAAAGTCAAGAAAAACTAGAGAGTGACATGGATCTTTTAGTAATAACAAATGATCATGACTATGCCATCGGATTAATATCTGGCGCGAGTGAATATGCGTTCACAAAATTTCATGTAGGGATATCTCCAATAATATTCACAGAAAAGGAATTTAAAGCCAAACGAAGGGGATCTCTTATACAGTCAATCACTGACAATCATATTCTAATATGCGGTAAAAATATAGAAACAGGTTAAATGGCAAGATCAATAGATCGAAAAAAATCAGCTGGATACATCACAAAAGCTGAAAACGCACTACGCATATCAAAAATTGCAATCAAAGAGGGTGCATATGATGCTGCAGTGATGAATTCAGTACATGGTGCAATCAATTCGCTAGATGGTTTGACAACATTTTTTTTGGGAAAGCGTGCTTCTGGTGTACATACTGAGGTCCTCTCCATAATCAAAGGAGTCCTTACTCCAAGAGAATACGGAGAAACTCAAAAACAGTTTAACACGTTGCTTGGAATGAAAAATGAATCAGAATATCAGCCTGACTTGATGAGTCTCAAGGATGCAGAGTCCGCTGTTAAACTGGCCGAGAGAATTTTTGAAAGAGTCAAGACAAAAATACAATCTTAAACATACTTTTCTTGGTTAATCTAAATTCAAACAAACTATCCACCACTTGGTTTATTTATTGATCCAGAAAATTATGATATCATGGCAATAGAGAAATGGGTTGGACTCGCAAGTCTTGCACTCTTTGTAATGTTTGTAGCTGAAATCTTGACCATCTTTAATTACCTTTCAAATCCAACTCAAGAAGTTCAGCCCGGTGGAAAGATTCTTCAATACATCTCAATTGGAGTGGCCCCTGCAGTTGTTTTAGCAGGAACAACATATTTGCTGTCACGAAGATTTGGATCAAGACTAATTGGTTCTATGATAATATCTGGCGGTGCGATTCTTCTAGGTGGAATGTATGTTGGAAACAACATGATACAAAACATTCCTATTCAATACCAAGTGACTGAAGTTTTAGTAACACCACCATTATTCATGGCAGTATCTATTCCAGTGATGATAGTAGGTGGATTATTGTTTAGGTTAAAACCAAAACCAAAGAAAATTTACTACTAGAGATCAATTCTCATTGAATTGGAGTGGCGCTTGAATCCAATCTTTTCATAAAAAGGAATCAATTCATCAGAACAGTCCAATATCGTCTTGTAGCATCCCTTCTTTTTGGCATACTTTACTAGTTCTTTTACAATCTCTTGTCCAATTCCCTTGCCTTGGTATTTTTTTCTTACAGCAACGTCCTCTATGTGCCCCACCTTTCCTCCTTCATGAATGAACTTTTGTTCGATGAAAATCGTTGCGGCACCTACAATTTTTGAATCAAGTTCTGTGACGTAGATTTTATAATTTTTGTCTAATGATATCTTTTTGAAAATCTCTCTTGCCTTTTTTGGACTAAGGTTGCTTGCTTTTCGTAATGAATCAAGTGACTCTAAAAAGCCGTTGAAAAGATCCTTTTCCTCGAGGTCCCGAACTTTGATTTTCTTTGCTGAGATCAAATCTGACCTAGTTTTTCCAAAAAGTGCTTGTACGCCAGCCTGTAAGCGTTCTTGTCTCCTATATCCATAAAGCCATTTTTGCTTACATATCCCATTACTTTGTTTTTTGTCATGATCTTTCTTATGACCTCATCCATGCCAATTGGTTTGTTTGATGGAATAAATTTGAAGATGCTTGGTTCCATTACATAACAACCAATGTTGATGTTTCCTTTTATTTCTGGTTTTTCATCCCACCTTGTTACTCTATCATTTTTGTCAGTCTCAATAAATCCATACCTTAGCTTTGTTTTGTATTCGGAGAGTGCCATCGTTACTGCCGGTCTTTTCTTTTTGTGGTATTCTATCATGGCCTTTAGATTAAAATTAAAAATAGAATCGCCATAAACACAGACAAAAGTCTCGTGGAGATATTCTTCAGCTGTCTTTAGCTGACCTGCGGTGGCAAGCGGTCTGTTTGCAACTGCATACTGGATCTTTACTCCAAACTTACTTCCGTCCTCAAAATAATCTTCGATAGTTTTTCTTAGATAACTTACACAGATAACAATCGAAGTGATCTTATTTTTTTTAATCCATGTGATGAGATGTTCTAGTAAAGGCTTGTCTCCTAGTGGAAGCATTGCCTTTGGAAGAAAAGTTGTGTATGGTTGCAGCCTTGTGCCTAGTCCTCCTGCTAAAATTACTGCCTTCATGAATTTTTGGTCAAGATTCTGTTATTTATAGCCAAGGGTGTTATTTTCAAATAATTCTTACAAGCTTGCCAAGTACGTCTTTTGGATCATTTCCAAAAATGATACTCATTGGTTCCTTTCCCATATCGCCTGTGTGAAATATTACATCAGGTGCTTTTACTGAATCTCTGATTGCATTTCTGATTCCCCAAGGGACGGTGCCTCCTTCTTTGGATTTAGTTTTAGATGGTTCGTCAGATCTTTGATAATTTTTCACCACCATGCCCTTTGTTTTGGCTTTGGAAATGAATTTTTTGTCATATTTTACGTTCAAAGCTGACTTTGTTTGTGGGAATTTTTTTGCAACCTCAAGCAAAGCAGAGCCGATATGCCTAGAGCCTCCATACTCTAAGCTTCCTGCAACTAGGACTTTGTCAAATGACTTTACAATCCTTCCTGAAACTCCTACAATATCATTTATTGATCTTGGCTTTGGGTTTGAAAATACAAAGTTTGTCCCTACTTCGGGGATTAGCTTGTAGGCATATTTTATTTTGGTAAAACTTGAAATTGAATCCTCTAATTCTTTTTTGATTTTATCCTTGGTATCTACGCTAACAATTGCAATTCCTTTTCCTAACTTCTGTGAATTTCTAATTGATTCTGTTGTAAACTCTTTTGCAAGCTTTACGGCATCTCTAAAATTATTTCCTCTTGCAAGAAATACTGCTAATGATGCTGAAAAAGTACAACCGCTTCCATGATTTTTTATTGGAATCTTTTTTGCAGGAAAAGAATAAAACTTGGAACCTTCTAGAACAAAATCTTTGACGATATTTCCATGCAGATATCCAGTGATTACGACATTTTTTGCTCCAAGGTTTTGAATCTTGTTTGCAGCTTTTCTAGCATCTGATCCGCTTTTTATTCTCACACCAGAGAGTTTTTGAGCTTCAATGACGTTTGGCGTGATTACATGAGACAACGGTACTAGGAATTTCTTAAAATCATAGAGTGCTTCTTTTTGAAGAAGTGTTCCCCCAGTAGTTGATTCAAAAACAGGATCTAAAACAATGGGAATCTTTGTTTTCTTTAAAATTTGATAAATTGTTTTGATTATATCTGAATTATACACCATTCCGATTTTTATCATATTAACATCAAAGTCTGATAGGACAGATTCTAGCTGACTTGATACCATTTCAGATGAGACTTGTTGCATCTTAGAAAATCTTTTTGTGTTCTGACTGGTTACTACAGTTACTACGCACAGACCATAAGCACCAAGGGACGAAAATGTCTTGATGTCATTTTGTATGCCAGCACCAGAGGAAGGATCAGAACCTGCGATAGATAAGACATTCATAGTTTCTATATTCCAAAAGCTCTTGTTTAAACCATGTAAAGCGATCTCCTCATCGTTTTTACTCGGTTAATTTTGCAGGACAACCCGTGCAATCTAAAAATACATTTCTATGTTTGAGATTCCCAAATTTGGTAGATGATGTTTTTATAATCTTTTACGATCCGATCCTAATACCAAAAAGTGAAATAATTGAATAACATCGAAGAAAAATTACGTAAAATTACCAGTCTGCTTTGCGCAGTGTTGCTGATTACAGGAACTCTTACTTTGGCAGTACCAATGGCAATGCCAGTTTATTCTCAGGAAGCTGATCCAAGTTCTACTGATACCAGCTCTACGGATTCTAGTTCTACGGATACAAGCTCTACGGAATCTAGTTCTACTGATACAGCTTCCTCGGATACAACATCTGAACCAGCTTCAGAACCAGTGGCTGAATCTACTGATACTACAACTGAGCCAGCTTCAGAGCCAGCAGCTGAATCTACTGATACTACAACTGAACCAGCTTCAGAGCCTGCAGCTGAATCTACTGATACTACAACTGAACCAGCTTCAGAGCCTGCAGCTGAATCTACTGATACCACAACTGAACCAGCAGCTGAATCTACTGATACCACAACTGAACCAGCAGCTGAATCTACTGATACCACAACTGAACCAGCAGCTGAATCTACTGATACCACGACTGAAATAACTTCCACTGATACATCTTCAACCGATACAGCTTCCACTGATACATCTTCAACCGATACAGCTTCCACTGATACATCTTCAACCGATACAGCTTCCACTGATACAGCTTCA
>Ga0209431_10000429_pt1 | contig 35109 bp, 35 predicted proteins | sample RifCSP13_3_FD_184021 | JGI IMG/M metagenome (GOLD analysis project Ga0209431, IMG submission 184021) | Soil microbial communities from Rifle, Colorado - Rifle CSP2_sed 13_3 (SPAdes) (version 2) | ecosystem: Environmental > Terrestrial > Deep subsurface > Rock core/Sediment | place: Rifle... | reverse complement strand
ACTCCGTCCCCGCCCTCGTCCATGCAGAGGCACGTAGTCGGAGATTACCTCCACTATGCTTACCCTCTCTATTACGCGCTCCACTACCTGCCGAGGTATCATTTCAACTCCACTATCGTAACTCCGTCCCCGCCTTGTTCCGGAGGAGCAGTCTTAAAACCCTTGACGAGATTATTTTCTTTGAGATACCCGTCTATCGCCTTCTTGAGCCTCCCTGTGCCGAGCCCGTGTATGAGTTCCACCTTCTCCACCCCGTTAAGGTGCGCCTCGTCCAACAACTTCTCTGCCTTCTTCAATGCCTCTTCGGCCCTCATGCCTATGAGGTTGACGCTCGTCCGGACTCCGGTTGATTCGAACGAATAATCGGCCTTCGACGAAAAATCCCGCGAAGCGGACGCTCTCTTATGTATGGACTTCCACGGAAGCCATATCTTCAAGCTCCCGGAGGAAACCTCCGCGAGCCGCCTCTCCCTTGAAACCTTCGTAACGACCCCCTTCGCGCCCCCTTCGATAACCTCGACATCGTCTCCGACCGAAGGCTCCTTCTCAACTTCGCCATGGCCGAGTATTGACATTGCCTTTCGCGATGCCGCCTTAACCTCCTCCATTATTCTCTGCCTCGGAGTCTTGAGGGCTTTCGAACCGGCCTCTTTTATTATCGCGTCTATCTCGCCCCTTGCCTTCTTGACAAGGGCTTCGACCTTTTCCCGCGCCTCGTTCTTCATGCGGCCCCTCTCGGCGCGGAGCCTCTCCAGACTTTCGCTTCTCCTTTTCTCCATGCTTTCGAGCCGCGAGTTCAGCTTCCTCAGCTTTTCCTTCTCCTCCTCGATGGTCTTTATCGACTCGACGAAAACGCCCTCTTCGGTGCCGAGCATCTCCGTAGCCCTCGCGAGCACATCACCGGGAAGCCCGTAAAGTTTCGCGACCTTAAGCCCCATGCTCGCGCCCGGAGTCCCGTAGCAAAGCGTGTAGAACGGACTCAGGGTCTTTTCGTCGAAGAGAACCGAAACGTTTTGAAAACTCTTGTCAACGTTAGCCCTCGCCTTGAGAAGATTCAGGTGCGTCGTTACCGCGGCCTTGGCTCCCTTCGCTTTCAAATACTCCAGCGCCGCGAGGGAAAGAACGCTTCCTTCCTTCGGGTCGGTGCCGACCCCTATCTCGTCTATCAAGACGAGCGTTCTTTTTCCCGAATTGGAAAGTATCGAGTTCAAGCGCTTTAGGTGCGCGGAGAACGTGCTCAAATCCTCGCTTATGTTTTGGCGGTCCCCTATGTCGGCGAAGACCTTCTCGAACAAGACCACTTCGCTCGACGCGTCCGCCGGTATCGGTATGGCGGAGCAAGCCATCAAGGTCAAAAGCCCGAGGGTCTTCAAGGCCGCGGTCTTGCCTCCGGCGTTGGCTCCGGATATGACCATGACCGACACTGCTTCCCCGAGCGTTATGTCGACCGGAACCACCTTATACCCTCCGCTAATCTCGCGAAAAACAAGCGCCGGGTGCCTCGCGTTGATGAGCCTGACGGAACCGTCTTTACTTATCGCCGGGAGTTCCCCTTTTACGCGATTTTTGAAACGCGACCTCGCCTGAAGCGAGTCAAGGCGGGCAGCCATCGAGATGTCCTTGATTATGGAGTCTTTTTCCTTGAGGATGCGGAGCGTTATCCTCTTGAGTATCTCTATCTCTTCCTCTTTTTCCTCCCTCTTTAATATGGAGACCTTGTTATTGAAAGGAACGGCCTGAAATGGCTCCACGAAGTACGTCCCTCCGCTCGAACTCCTGCCGTGCACGACGCCCGGAAATTCCGCGTGGCGCCCGGCCGAGACGCAAAGCACGTAGCGGTCGTCCCGCAAGGTAAAATACTCGTCCCGGAGGCTTGCCTTTAAATGTTTGCTCTTTACGATGTCCTCGATAAGGGACCTCAGGCTCCGCCTGAGCGAATGAAGCCCGTGCCTTATGCCAAAGAGCTTTTTCGTCGCGCCGTCTTTTATCTCTCCCTTTTCATCCACTATGGCGGAAAGTTCCCCTGAAATCCCGCCCGGCGTGGAAAAGGAACTCACCATCGAAGAGACTACCGGATAGTCCTTGCTCACGCGTCCGGAAAAGAGATTCCTCAAGGAGATTACGCAATCCACCGTGCTTTTTATTTGAAGCAGTTCCAACGGAAGGAAATACCCTCCGGGCTTTACGCGCTTTAACCCCTCCCTCACGTCAACAAGGCCGGCAAGGGGCAACTCGGCTTTCGCGTTGTTAAAGGCAACGACTTCCTTTAACGCCCTGTATTCCGATTCCACGAAAGACAGGTCGCTTGAGGGCGTTATGGCGCGGATGAGTTCGGCTCCGGCCGGACTCGACGCGAGACCCGAGAGTTCCCTCAAAACAAGGCCGTACTCAAGCGCTTCTAAAGTAATGTCGTCCACGTTAGAGAAGAGTAAGGGTTTTTCCGAGATTCGGCAAAAAAAGGCCTACTGGCCTTTCCTTGGAATACGCCTGAACCCGGAGCAGGCCAAGACCTCCACCCCGGCCATGATGTCGTCAAAGAGAAGGTTTATTCCGAGGTTGTCGCTTGAGATGTGTCCTGCTATCACGACGTTTACGTGGTGTTTTTTGGCTTCGGTCCTGTGGTCTTCGCTTATGTGCATGCCGACTATGGTTCCGATGCCGGCGGAGGAAAGCCCTTGGTATATATTTTTGCTGCCGCCGGTGCCGCCGGTCATGTCCACGAAGATTTTGCCGGCTCTCCTCTTATCCGAACCCGTAACGAGTCTCGGCCCGATTGTCTCGCCGGATGCGCCTTTATACTCGGGTATCTCGCGAAGAGAGTCCAAAACGTCGGACACGTAAACAGGCTTCTTATCGTCCAGAAATTTCTGAAGATAAGTCGCCACCGCGTTATCCGCGGGCGTGTGCACGCACATGAAAGGCACGTCCAGAAGACGCGCCGCGTCGACCGCCCTCGTATGATTGGCCGGAAGAAGCCTTCTTTCGACCTCTTTTATCCTCTCGTCCATGAGGTCTTCGGCCACGTGCACCGGAAGCCCGTATTTTACGAGTATGGCGGACTGCATGCCCATGACGTCCGAAAGGGCGCTCATGGCTCTGCCTTCCGGATGATGCGCGATGACGAGGTCTATTGGGACGCCCTTTTGCTTGAGCCTTTCGGCGAGGAGTATCTCGCCGACCTCCATGTCTATGCCCACGAGCGCGGTCTTAACCTCGCGCTCCGGGTCGCCGTAAAGAACGCGCGTGTCGGAGTAGGGGTTTACGAGCCGCTCCGAGTCGAAGAAGGGTTTATCCTTGTCCTTCAAGTCGTCGAATTCTTTTTTGGCCTTGCGGAGGTCTTCCTCGACCTCGACGCGTCCCCTCGGGTCGAGCTCCATGCCTCTTTTGACGGCCTTAAGGTATATGTCTTTTATCTTCATATAGATGACGCACCAAACTTGTTTCAGTATCGTTTCAGCATCTCGTTTTGAATTAAAGATAGACCCTGAAACAAGTTCAGGGTGACAGATGGAACTTAAGCAAACCTACTTTGAAAGCGCCTTTTTTACCATGTCCTGCACAACCTTGCCGTCCGCCCTGCCCTTCACCTTCGGCATCAAAACCTTCATGAGCTTGCCCATGTCATTGGGGCCTGTCGCGCCGCACTCGGCCGCGCTCTCTTTAACTATCTTCAATAATTCGTCTTCGGAAATCTGTTCGGGAAGGTAAGTAGTCAGTATGGCGAGTTCTTTTTCTTCTTTTTCGACGAGGTCGGGACGGTTGCCTTTTTTGAACTGCTCGATGGATTCTCTCCTCTGCTTACCGAGGGTTGAAAGAACCCCGATTGTTTCCTCGTCGTCGAGTTCCCTTTTCTTTTCTATCTCGATATACTTTACCGCCGATAAGGCCATGCGAAGGGCATTGGTCTTGAGTTTGTCGCCCTCTTTCATGGCCTTTGTAACGTCTTCCGCGATTCTGTGCCTGAGTCCCACTTTTTAAGTCCCTTTCTTGAGTTCCGCCAAGACGAGTTTGACGACCGTCTTCAATGTCTCGAAAACTCCGTCTCCCTTGACGGCTATGGCCTCGTAATCAGGAGCGCCTTCCGGATTAAGAACTCTTTTCATCTCGTCCAACGGAACGGGGTCGGCCACGTCCCTTTTATTGTACTGTATCACGTAGGGAAGTTTGGCGATATTGTAGCCGTGTTCTTCGAGGTTCGACTTCATGTTCTCGAGGCTTTCGATATTGGCGTCCATCCTCTCGACCTGAGAATCGGCGACAAAGATTATCCCGTCAACGCCCTTTAAGATTAATTTTCTCGATGCGTCGTAGAATATCTGACCGGGAACCGTGTAGAGGTGAAAACGCGTCTTAAAGCCCTTTATCTCGCCCAAGGCGAGCGGGAGAAAATCGAAGAACAGAGTCCTCTCGGTCTCTGTGGCGAGGGATATCATCTTACCCTTGGAATCAGGCCGGGTCTTGCCGTATATGAAACTCAGATTCGACGTCTTTCCGCAAAGGCCCGGGCCGTAGTAAACAATCTTACAGTTTATTTCCCGCGCCGAATAATTTATGAATGACATATTAAGTCTCTCACGTTGTTTTTTTGTGCCGCCTGCCGCGTCTTATTTGAAAAGATTCTCTATATCGTCGTCTGATATCTCTTCAAGGAGGTTGTCGGCCGCGGTCTGCGAAGCCTCCGCGCGCTTAAGTATCCTCTGTATGGTGGAATTTATCTCGTCGCCGGCCTTCCTCACCCGGAGCCTCACGAGACCCAAAGACGACCTGTTGTCGAATATCACGACCAAGATAACCCTTTGCCCGACTATCGAGATGTGGAGGTTATCCTTCTCTCCTTCGTGAAAGAGTATGGAGAACTCCTTCTCCCCTATGAGCTGGGCGAGCCCTCCGGTGGCGGCAATGTTCCCGGCCGTAAGGGACGCCAGGCTCGTGGCGTCGATGTTTTGCGTCTCTCCGCTTGCCGCTATCAACTGGCCGTCCTTATCGACGAGATAAATGCTTTTGGCGTTGGCCTCCTTAAGAAGCTTCCCTATTATCTCGCAAAGTTCCTTGGACTCGTCTTCAAACATCACCAGAGATGCTTGAACCATACTACCTCCCGTTTAACCGCGCAATCCCGCGAAATCGACAAACTAAAATACTCTTTTCCCGTCCATTTCAAGAAGTCTCTCCCACTCCATGTCAATCCTTTTTTGGGTCTCTTCGAGAAGCCGCTTGTTTTCCGGCTTAAAGAGATGCTTGAACCTGCCCTGCACCTTGAGCCACTCCTCGATGGGCTTCTTCTCCTTGGGTTTGTGCGTAATCCTCAAGACCCCGTTTTCCACTTCGTAAAGCGGCCAGTAACAGGTGTCCACCGCGAGTTCCGCGGCCTCCATGCTTATCTCCGGCTTGGAGTACCAGCCGAGCGGGCACGGGGATATGACGTTAAGAAAAGTCGGCCCTTTGGCCTTAAACGCCTTCTCGGCCTTATTGGCGAGGTCCCTCCAGTTATGAGGGGACGCCTGAGCAGCGTAAGGGATGTTATGCGCGACTATGATTCTCGTCAGGTCTTTTCTCCACTCCTGCTTGCCCGGCCTTACGCTTCCGGCCGGGGCGGTCGTCGTGGCGGAGCCGAAAGGGGTCGCGCCCGAGCGCTGTATGCCGGTATTCATATACGCGCCGTTATCGTAGCACACGTAGAGGAACTCATGCCCCCTCTCCAGAGCGCCCGAAAGCGCCTGAAAACCTATGTCGTATGTCCCGCCGTCGCCGCCGAACGCCACGAACTTGACGTCCCTGTCCGGAATCTTGCCTTTTTTCCTCAATACCCTGTACGCGGACTCTATGCCGCTTATGGTGGCGGCGGCGTTCTCGAACGCCGAGTGTATCCACGGTATCTTCCACGCGGTGTAGGGATATATGGTGGTGCCGACCTCAAGACATCCGGTGGCGGTCGTGCCGACGACAGGACCGTTAGCGCACCGGAGGACAAGCCTCACTATCGGCGGTATGCCGCACCCGGTGCAGAGCCTGTGACCGCCGGTAAAGAGTTCCGGCCTTGCTGAAAGTTCTTTTAAGGTAGCCATGTCCGGTTTCCTTCTCTGTCATTCCCGTCCGCTCCGTCCGCCTGAGGCGGAGCGGACGGAAGCGGGAATCCGTTTTTTATTTTAGAAGTTTAAATAGCCGGTAAGTTTCTCTATATTGCCTCTTTCCAAAACCTTATACAACTCAAGGAAAACCGCCGTGGCGTCCTTAACCGTGTAGTCCCTTCCGCCGAGGCCGAATATGCGGCCCATAACCTTCGGGGCCTGTTCAACGCCGTAGAGGGCCGAGCGGACTTCCGAAAAAAGAGGTCCGCCGAAACCGTTCATGGCGTCCGCCCTGTCGAGGACGCAGATCGCCTTCACGTTCTTGAGCGCGTCCTTAATCTCTTGGTGAGGGAACGGCCTGAAGAGCCTCGGCCGGAGAATACCGACCTTTTTCCCCTTTGCCCTGAGCTCGTCAACCGCGGCCTTGGTCGTGCCGGCGGCGGAATTCAAGACAACTATCGCGCAGTCCGCGTCATCCAACCCGTAACTCTCCATGAGGCCGTATTCCCTGCCGGTTAATTTTCCGAATTCTTTTCCTATCTCGATAACCGCGTCCTTCGCCCTCGCCATTGCCCCGGACTGGGCGAACTTGAATTCCATGTACGAATCCGGAAGCGTCATGGCTCCCATGGTAACGGGATTATCCGTATCGAGGAGCGGATGAACGGGCTTGTACTCGCCGATAAAGTCCTTCACTTCCTTGTCATCCATGAGCGTTAAATTTTCTATTGCGTGGCTCGTTATGAACCCGTCCATGCAAACCATGGCCGGAAGAAGCACGCTCGGATGCTCCGCGAGTCTCACGGCCTGAATCAGGTTATCGTAGGCCTCCTGCACGGTCTCGGAGTAGAGTTGTATCCAGCACGAGTCCCTCGCGCCCATGGAGTCCGAGTGGTCGCAGTGTATGTTTATCGGAGAGGAAAGCGCCCTGTTGACGAGCGTCATGACTATCGGAAGCCTGTAGCCCGAGGCTACGTAGAGCATCTCCCACATAAGCGCCAGTCCCTGAGAACTCGTGGCCGTCATGACCCTCGCTCCGGCGGCCGAGGCCCCGACGCACGCGCTCATGGCCGAGTGTTCGCTCTCGACCGTTATGAACTCCGTATCCACCTCGCCGTCGGCGTAGTAATTGGAAAACTCCTCAATAATCCCTGTCGAGGGCGTTATCGGATAGGCCGGGCACACGTCCGGGTTTATCTGCTTCATGGCGTAGGCTATGGCGGAATTGCCGGTAAGCCCTACCTGTTTTTTTTCCTTCGCTATCGCGCTCATGCGCCCTTCTCCTCTTCCATTTTTATGGCCTTCACCTTGTCCGGGCACTCGACCGCGCATATGCCGCACCCCTTACAATGCTCCATGTCGAAGCCGACCATCTTCCCGTCCTTCACTATTATGGCCGAGTCCGGACACATCACCCAACATATAAGGCAATTGGTGCACTTAGCCTTATCGAGCACCGGGCGCATCTTTCTCCAGCCGCCGGTCACATATTCGTCGGCGTTCCCCGCGACAGAAATAACTCCTCCGAGGGGAACGTTTTTCTTAGCGCCTTCTTTATCCTTCAAAGAGTCCTTCTCTCCCTTTTTCATCTATTTTTCCCCTTTCACGCCTTCGAAACCGGCCTTCATGGCCGCCACGTTGCCCTCGATTACCTGAGCCGAGTACTTCTTGGCGTAGTTTTCCTTGAAGTCCTCTATGAGAGAATCGAGTTTTATGAGCCCGGTCACCTTGGCAACCGCGCCAAGCATGGGGGTATTGGGCATCTCCCTTTTTATCGTCTCCCTCGATATCTTGGAGGCGTCAAGCGTATAGACCTTGCCGAAGCCCTCGGCAAGAGACAGCATCTTTCTCATGATTTCGGGCGAGTTCGGCGTATTTACGATAAAGATGCCGTCCTTTTCCGTTCCGCTCGTTACCGAGCCGAACGACTCCATGCCGCCCGAAAGCGCCATTCCTATAAGGGTCTGGTCGGCTATGAGAACGATGTTCGGATTCGTAACCTGACAGTGCATCTTTATGGGCTCGCTTGAGACCCTGTTGAACGCCCTTACCGGCGCACCCATTCTCTCCGGGCCGAACTCAGGGAAGGCCTGAACGTATTTGCCTTCCATAAGCGCCGCCTCTCCGAGAAGCTTAGCCGCGGTAACCATGCCCTGCTGCGCCCTTCCGTGCCATCTTACCTCGGTATATTTCATCCTGCTACCCCGCCGCCTGAATTGTTTTTTATGAAAACCTAAGCCTCTCTCCTGCCGTCCATCGCCCTTCCGAGCGTCGAGGGGTCCATATACTCTATCGAACCGCCGACCGGAACCCCGGAGGCTATCCGCGACACTTTGACCGCGAAACCCGAGAGCGCCTTTTTGATGTAAAGCGCCGTTGTTTCGCCTTCGGCGTCGAACGAGGTCGCGAGTATCACCTCGCTTACGCCTCCCGCGCTTACGCGCGAGACGAGTTCCCCGAGTTTTATCTCGTCCGGCCCCACGCCCTTAAGAGGGGCGATTGCGCCGTGAAGCACGTGATACCTTCCCCTGAAAGAACCGGCCGCCTCTATGGCGATCATGTCCTTGTAATCCGCCACCACGCATATCGCGGTTCCGTCGCGCGAAGGGTCGGAACAGAGCCTGCACGGGTCTGCCTCCGAAAAACTCATGCACCCCGAACAAAGCCTCACGTTCTCCTTTACGTCAAGGAGGCTTTCCACGAGTTCCTTTACGTAGTCCTCCTTCGCGTTCAGCACGTAAAGAGCGAGGCGGCCGGCCGTTTTTTCTCCTATGCCGGGAAGCCTTGAAAAAGCCTTTATGAGCCTCGATATCGGCTCCGCGTATCTCACGCCTAAAATAACCCCGGTATGTTTATGCCCATGCCGGATGTGATTTTTCCCATCTCCTCCGCGCTGTCCTCCTGCGCCCTTTTGCTTGCCTCGTTCACGGCCGCGACGATAAGGTCCTCCAGCATCGGGACGTCGTCCGGATTAACGACCGAGGGGTCTATCTTGATTGAAACGACCCTGTGGCTCCCGTTCACGACCGCCTTCACCATGCCTCCGCCGCTCGATGCCTCGTAGGCGCGGAGCGCGAGTTCCTTTTGCGCGAGAGCGAGCTTCTCCTGCATCTTCTGCGCCTGCTTCATTATGTTCGAGATATCCTTCACAATCACCTTATTCTTTCGTCTATCAACTTCGCGCCGAGCGTCGTAACGGCGTCCATCACCACCGGATCTTTGCCCGAGGACGGCAAAGCGACGGTCTTCTTCGTTGGTTTTGAATCTTCCCTTTTATTGACCACTACAATCATCTTCTTCTTGAAGAAATCCTCGGCCGCTTCCGACAAAATATCCTTCTTAACCTGCAAAAAACCAAAGCCGTCCGCGCCGGCCTCCACGATAAGGGTTCCGCCTTCGAGCCTTACTGTTTGGGATTCGAGACGATTAAACGTAAGCCTGTCCCGTTCTTTGAGGTAATCCAGAAAATCAGGAATTACGTCAGCAATCCCCCCGCTTCCCGTCGTGGTACCCCGAAGCGGCGTGGGTAGGGGGGAAACCGCTTGTCCCGTCTTTACCGCAACATCAGGAGCGTCGGGCGAAACGGCGTCCGGCTTAACCAAAGGCCTCGAATTAACCGGGGCGCAATCAACGGCCGGCGCGTTTTCCTTGACCTCTGTTGCGGGTTTTTCAATCGCGAAAGTTTTTTTTACCAAAGGCGCCGGAGTCGCGGAACCTCCCTTTAAAGCGTCTATTTTCGAGATTATCTCGCTCATCGGCGTCACGTCGTCCGTGTGGAGCGCCTTCAGGAGCGTCATCTCGAGTGAATACCTCGGGGTCGTTGACCTTACGAGTTCCTCGTAGCCTTTGCTTAAAACCGAAAACTGGAGTTGTAACCTCTCAAGCCCGGCAAGCCCGGCCATATCCCTCAGTATATTCATCTCGCTTTCCGGAAGGTCCGGAAACGAGGCCCCGTTGGTAACCTTTATTACCGCGAGGTCCCTTACCTGCTCGAGAAGTTCGGTGATTACCTTCTTAAAATCATAACCGAAAACATGCATCTTTTCAACAATATTCAGACACGCCTTCGCGTCCTTTTTGAGAAGGGCCTCGCAAAGGTTGAATATGACCGTCCTGTCCATGAGGCCCAAGGCGTCCAGGACTTCCTCGCGCCCTATGGAGGCGCCTGAGAACGATATTACCTGCTCGAGCAGGCTCTGGCCGTCCCTCATGCTCCCCTCGGCCTCTCTTGCCATGAGATACAGGGCGTCGTCAGAGGCCTTGATGCCTTCTTTTTTGGCTATGTCAATCAGCCGGTCATGAATCTTTTTTACCGGAACGCGCTTGAAATCGAACCTCTGGCAGCGCGAATGTATGGTCATGGGAATTTTATTAGGCTCGGTGGTGGCGAACATGAATACCACGAAAGGCGGCGGCTCTTCGAGGGTTTTAAGAAGGGCGTTGAAGGCGGATTTGGAAAGCATGTGGACTTCGTCTATTATGTATATCTTGTACTTACCCTCGGCAGGCGCGTACTTGACGCTTTCCCTGAGTTCCCTTATGTTATCCACGTCGGTATTGGACGCGCCGTCTATCTCGAGGACGTCCACGGAATGGCCGCTTGTTATGGCCTTGCACATGCCGCACGCGTTGCACGGCTCGGAGGCAGGGCCTTTGACGCAGTTCAGGCACTTGGCGAATATGCGGGCGATTGTCGTCTTTCCGACCCCCCTTGGGCCGGAAAAAAGATAGGCGTGGCCGATCCTGCCCGATGAGACCGCGTTCTTGAGCGTCCGGACGACACTTTCCTGGCCGATGACCTCTTCAAAAAGGGCCGGCCGCCACTTCCTTGCTATTACCTGATAACCCATAGACTCCAATACCGGTTATCCGTCATCGGTTATGGATGACCGTCCGCGGATAACAGGCAACTGATTGCGGGCGCCATTGATAGCCGGGCTTCCTCGCGGCACATGGATAAATACGCGTACCGTTGCTTCCTTCCGGACCTGGCGGGATTTGCGCCAACCCATTGCGCGAGACCCGACTATCAACAGCGCCCGCAAACCGCGGGCAAGACCAAGCCGCCTGACAACAACCATCAACCGATAACCGTGATTAAATGGCGGAGAGAGAGGGATTCGAACCCTCGGTACACGTTAATGTACACACGCTTTCCAGGCGTGTTCCTTCAGCCGCTCGGACATCTCTCCTTCCGGCAGTAAGATTTCTCTCTAAAACCTGCGTTAAGGGTATCTATTTATGTAACATCTTTCAAGGAGTCTTTGCAAGGAAAAACAGGAGGAAACGGCAAATTTCATTATATCCGCAAAGCGAAAAACCAAAAAACGAAAAACCGGATTTACCCTTTGTTTTTTAGCCCGTAAACCTTTATGCTCGCTATGGAAGAGGCTATCTTCTTAAGTTTCCTGTCCGTTATCTTGAGGTCTTTCATCAATGCCCCTCCGCCTGAGGCGGACGGGTCGCTTATCATGAGGTCGAGCGGATAGGACGCCGCGCTCCGCGCTTTAACGCTTTTAAACCCCGCGTCTTTTATCGCCTTCAGGTATCGGTCCTTCCCGACGGCTCCGGCAAGGCAACCGACATATGCCTCCATCGAATCCGCTATGTCTTTCGGCAGTTCCTTCAGAAGAACTATGTCCGAGACCATGAGCCTTCCGCCCGGCCTTAAGACCCTGAAGGCCTCCTTGAAAACCTTCTCCTTGTCGGGCGAGAGATTTATGACGCAGTTAGAGATTATGACGTCAACCGTATTATCCTCGACAGGCAGGTCCTCTATCTCGCCCAGCCTGAACTCGACGTTTTCATAACCGGCCTTTGCCGAGTTTCGCCTCGCCCTCACAATCATCTCCGGGGTCATGTCGATTCCTATGACGTGGCCTTTTTTACCGACCCTTCGGGAGGCCAGAAAACAATCCATGCCCGCGCCCGAGCCGAGGTCAAGCACCGTCTCGCCTTGTTTCAACGAGTCTATGGCAAGGGGATTCCCGCACCCCAACCCCAGATTCGACCCCTCGGGAACGGCATTAAGTTCTTCGTCTCCGTACCCGATTTTTTTGCTTACGCTTTTGGGCGAAGCCGCCGGGCCGCAACAGGAAATCTTCGGACCGCAACAAGAATCCCCGCTCTTGGCTATCCTTGCGTACCCTTGCCTTACTATTTTTTTGACGTTCTTCTTTTTCATGACCGGCCTCCGTTTTTATCGTTTACCGCGCGGAAAGTTTCGCGATTAAAAAAATTATTCAAGAGGGGCTTTCCCCATGCGCCTGCTTTGCCTGAAAAGATACACTATGACGAATATTATCGCCCCTTGCGCGACAAGACCGGTGACTATCGGAAAGAGCATGAGATAATCGAAACGGTAAACGCCGGTCTTCGGGTCGTAGGTGTAGCAAAGGGCGCGGAGCATGTCCTTGATGCCGGAGGCGTCTTTCCGTTTCGCGGGGGCCGAAGCGCCGGGCACGGCCGCCGCGTAGACGGGCTTCAGCGCCTCGTCGGAAGTCAACTCCGTTACGTAAATCTGAGCGTATATCCCGCCGTTCGAGTCCAGAACACTCGCCATGTTCGAATGGCTGAAGCCGGAACTGATTTTTACATACGTGAAACCGAACTCCCTTGTCATGGACTGAACGGTCTTTTCGTCCGCTGAGGCGAACTTCCACCTTGAAAAATCAACGCCGAAGCGCTTGCCGTGCTTTTTCATGGCAAAGGGCGTATCGCGGGGGGTGTCGAAACCCACGGTCAATGCCGAAAACTTTGCCCCGAAATCGTCCCCCGCCTTACGAAAGGCCTTGTCGAGATTCATGGTTATCGTGGAGCAGGCGCTTTCGCAGTCGGTGTAGATGAAGCTTACGACAAGGGGTTTGCCTTTGTAATCGGACAAACGGAAGGTTTTGCCGTCCTGGTCAACGAGAATATAATCATTCGGGGTATTGCCGATTGCCTCCTTCGAGACCCTGACCGCCTCTGCCGCGTCCTTGGATTCGAGGGAAGGGTCCTGATATGCCAAGGCAAAAGAAGAAAGAGAAAAAAACACGGCAAACGCCGCTATGCCGTTCGGAAAAACCACCTTGCCCCGCCGGATTCGCGCTTTCGCTTAAGACGTTTGAAATTATGTTTAACGCCCTCTTCGGCGCTGAACTGCATTATAACATACTCCTCGGAAAACGTAAAAAGAGCGGACAATCCCGCGAAACCGCTACCAAAGAGGCAGGTAGACGTCGGCTATGACCGCGATGAAAAGGCCTCCGAGGTAAACCATGGACGCCCTGAAATTCGCCCTCGCTATTTCCTTCCTCTGGGAACGGATGAGTTTCAGGTTCATGGCTATGAAATAAATCCCGACCGCCGTTGCCGCAACGGCATAGACAATTCCGAGGTATCCGAATAAGAAAGGAAGAAAAGAACTCGCGACAAGGACTATCGTGTTCAAGAGTATCCAGCGGGCGGTCCTCGAATCTCCTATGACGTTCGGAAGCATGGGCACCCCGGCCTTTTCGTACTCTTCCCTGTGGAGTATGGCGAAACTCCAAAAATGCGACGGAGTCCAGAAAAACATGGTTATCGCCAGAAGAACCGGCGCCGCGCATAACTCGGGCGTTGCCGAAGCCCCTCCGGCGAGCACGGCAAAACTTCCGGCGAGCCCTCCTATTATTATGTTCACCCAACTCCTTCTCTTAAGCCACGCCGTATAGAGTATGGCGTACGTCAAAGCGCCTAACAAAAGATGCAACCCCGCCATCCGGTTAAGCCAAAGAGACGAGACCGCGACGGAGATCGCGAGAAGAATTACGGCGAGGGCAAGCACGACTTTGCCGTCCGCCACGCCGCCCGAAGGAATGGGACGCGCCTTCGTCCTCGGCATCAACGCGTCTATGTCCGTGTCGAAATAATGGTTAAAGGCGCTCGCGCCGGCTGACGCGAGCATGGTCGCGAGCGCGAGCGCGACGAGAGACGAAAACGAGACGTTGACCACTCCGGCGGAAATAAACCCGACAACCGCGCTGAACGTAATGAGCGAGCATATCCTGAGTTTGAAAAGCGGCAAGTAACTTGTTATCGCGCCCATAATTCAATCCCTCCGCTTTCCTTTAAAAAAGAAATTCTATGTCCCCTTCTCCTCTTGCTTTTTCCTCCTCTCCCCTCAGGGGAGAGGATTGAGGTGAGGGGGTCTTCCTTTCTCTTTTAATCACTCCACCCCCACCCCAACCCTCCCCCATAAAGGGGGAGGGAGTGTAAGAGATGCACCGATTCCTTCGGCAAGACAAGACGCCCCCGCCCAACGCGTCAGTCCTTTTTGTATCCGTACAGGTCCCAATCTTCGGGGAGATTGACCGGCTCCGCGAAATTACCGATGGGAGGAGGCGAGGCGGTGTGAGTCCATTCGAGCGACCTGGAGCCCCACGGGTTCAGCGGGGCCTTCTCGCCCGCGACGAGCGCGTGTATCCATGAGATAAGCACGACAATAGCCCCGAGCAATATAACGTAGCTTCCGTATGTGGCTATTTGCTGAAGCCCTTCAACCTCGGGGAACTGCGCGTAATCGTAGTAACGCCTCGGCATGCCGTAGGCCGCGCCCATGTACAGGGTGAAGGAAAACGTGATATTCGCGCCTATGAAGAAAAGCCAGAAGCCGAGTTTACCGAGGGTTTCGTTGTACATCCTGCCCGTCATCTTCGGGAATATGTAATACGTGCCGCCGAGCACGGCGGTTACGGCCGACACGGCCATGATGTAGTGGAAATGCCCCGGCATCCAGTAGGTGTCAGTCAGGCCGATGTATATGCCGCTCATGGCGTTGGGTATGCCGGTAAGGCCGCCTATGAGAACAAGGAAGAGAAACCCCGCCGCGTACCACATCGGAGTTGAGTATTGTATCGAACCCTTATAAAGAGTCCCCACGAGGCCTATCATGAGAAGGCCTATGGGTATGCTTATAACGAGCGTCGTGGCCACGTGCACTAAAACCATCCAGTCCGGTATGCCGGCCACGTAAAGATGATGTGCCCACACTACGCCGCTTAACGCGAAAGTGCCGCCTATGCCGGCGTAAACGACCGTCTTTATGTTGAAGATCCTGTTCCTCGCGAAGGTGGCCACTATCTCGTATATCATGCCTATGGCCGGAAGGAATATGACGTAAACGGCCGGGTGAGAGTAAAACCAGAAAAGGTTCTGGTATATGAGGACGTCCCCGCCCTTGGCCACGTTAAAGAAATTAGTCCCGATATACTTGTCCAGACTCAACATCGTAACCGCCGTGCCTATGACCGGAACGAATATGATCTGTATGATGAAGGCCGAAAGGGTGCACCAGACAAAAATATTGAGTTTGCCCCACGTCATGCCCGGAGCCCTCATGAAGATGATGGTCGTCACCAGATTAATCCCTCCGGCTATGCTCGAAAACCCCATGAGAAGCACGGTAAAGGTGTAAAACGCGGTGTTACCGGACGTTATTACGGAGTACGGAGGATAACCCGTCCACAGGATGTCCGGAGGGTCGGGTATCACGAAGGTAAGGAGCGCCAGAACGATACCCATGAAGTAAAGCCATACGCTAAAGGCGTTAAGCCTCGGGAACGCGACGTCCTTCGCCCCTATCATAAGAGGCACCAGGTAGTTCGCGAAAAACCCGGTAAGCGCCGGTATAAGGAAACCGAGTACCATGGCCGCTCCGTGGAAATACAGCCACGTGTTGTAGGTTCCGGGATTAGCCGTGATGTCGGGGCCTATGTGGCTAAGCTCGGTCCTCATTAGTATGGCCATGGCGCCGGCCACTAAAAACGCGGCGCAGGCGCCTATAAGGTACAAAACGCCGACCCTCTTGTGGTCGGTCGTGAATATCCATTCTTTAAGGCTGAATCCGCCTTTTACCGTCTCCGCTGCCGCGCTCATACAGCCCCTCCTTTTGGTTTGTTCTCGTCCACCCACTTGTTGAAGTCGGCTTCGGGCATTACTATGACCTTGCCGTACATGGAGGAATGAAGCATGCCGCAGTATTCGGCGCAGGTCAGCAGGTACTCGCCGACCTCTTTGGGCCGGAAGTACACGTAAGTTTGCCTGCCCGGCACCGCGTCCCATTTGTTCTTGAAATACGGCAGGAAAAAACTGTGCACCACGTCTCTGCTCGTAATCCGGACGACTATGGGTTTCCCGACCGGAACCCTGAGTTCGTTCGTGGTTTTTATTCCCTCGTTATAGGTGAAGTCCCATCCCCACATGTAAGCCTCGACCTTCACCTCGTAGGCCCCGGCGGGCACGTTACGGTAGGCCTTCCAGAGTTCGAAGTTCTTGGCCGCGAGAAAAAGATCGTCCGCCATGAACACCAACGCCGGTATGAGCGCCCATCCGAACACGGCCAACTTGCCGAGTTTCGGACCGTCTCCCGTTTGGTCGGGGCTCTTCCTCCTGTACTTAATGAGGAAATAGAGCGTTATAAGGGCGAAGACAACCCCGATTATGGATATGTCCCACATGAGTTCTTTCCAGAGGTGGTGCCAGCCCTCCCTTGAATCAACGGGAAATTCCGGGAAACTCTTGGCATTGGCGATAACGGCCGCGCCGAAAACAAACGCCGTTGTCGCGAGCGTCGAAAATCTCCATTTCTTCATGGCCATCTCCTTTCTTTTTGTCATTCCCGTCCGCTCCGCCTCAGGCGGACGGAAGCGGGAATCCAATCTGAAATCTTTAAAAGCCTCTTACCATAATCAAGTCTTTGCGTCTTTTCGTAGGGCAGACCTTCAGGTCTGCCCCCGCAATCTTAAGCGGGGGTCTGCGTCTTTACCGCAGGGCTAAAGCCCTGCCCTACATTTCTTCGTGGCGCCCCGCCCTTTACCAGAAATACATCTGGCTTACGACGAAGAGCCACACGATGTCGACAAAGTGCCAGTATATCGAAGCCGCCCGAACAAAGGGCTTGCTGACCTTCCCTGAAAACGCCGGCAAAAGAACGCACAAAAACATCCCGAGCCCCACTATCACGTGGGAGACGTGAAATCCGGTTACGGAGAAAAACGCCGTAGAATGGACGTTGGTGGAGGGAACGAACCCTTCGCGGAAAAGCCCTGCCCACTCGTAAACGCTCATGCCGAGGAACGCGCCGCCCAAGAGCATCGTTATCGCAAGCCACCGCACGAAGCCGCTGTGGTCGTCACGGTCCATGCGCTCTTCGGCGAAGTGTATCGTAACGCTCGAAGACAGAAGCGCTACGGTCATTATTACCGGCATCAGGAGCGGCATCTCCGGACTTCCCGCCGGCGGCCATGCGGACGCGGAAAGCCTCAAGACCCAGTAAGCCGCGAAAAACCCGAAAAAAAGAAGCGCCTCGGAAACTATGAATATCGGCATCGCCCATACGCTATGCCCTTCCCCGTAGCCGTGCTCGTCGGCCATGCCTTCTTTTACCCAGCCCGCGACGGATATAATCGTGAGCGGAGCCCCTATGCCGAGGAATATGTACGAGAGCATGGAATTTTTGTAAACAAAATGCGCCGAGAAAGCCAAGGGAACCAGGAACAGTATCCCCACGCTCAGTATAAGCGGCCAGACGCTTGTGTGCCATACCGGCGCGTGCCCCGCCGCACGCGCTTCCGTGTGTTCGCCCATGGTTCTTTCACCTCCCTGAAGAGTTTTTTCCGGTTAAAGCGTAATCGCGCATTCCGCGCCCCGCACCACTTTTCAGTATTAACGCACAGGTAATACGTATGCCTGCGGCAAATATTATTGCCTAAACATTACGCGTTAACAGCGAAAAGTGGTGCGGGGCGCGCCCTTGCCCTATTGGAATCCAATTAAATATAATTAAGACCTTTTTTATCCTTTTTTTAGGATGTTGTCAAGGGATTTCTTCGCGGGGGGGGGTTAACCGGCCCTACGCCCCTCATTAAGACAATTGATAGCCGAGTTTCGCTTCATGTCAAGCCCGCGGGCTCGTGCGGAGTTTTTCGGCCTTCCGGCCGGGGGAATATAAATAGCAGGGATTTGAAGCCATTAAAAATCAAAATGCCGCCCCGACGCGACATCGGGGCGGCATTCCTATGGCAATATCTCTCCGAATTTTAGCGGCGAAATCTGGAGGAGAGAGGGGGATTCGAACCCCCGGTCCGGTTTTGAGCCGGACAACTGATTTCGAGTCAGCCCCCTTCAACCGCTCGGGCATCTCTCCTTATAAAACAAAGACCCGGTGTGCCGGCGCAAAGCGCGGGTCGCGGGTCATAAAACTTCGTATGCCGGCCTATTTCTTGCCGCCGGCGGCGACTAACGCCACGGAAAACCTGTCGTGCTTAAAGGAATTGAAACTGGAAAACTCGGGCTTGTTGAATATCCACCCTTTGGCAACGCTCTTATCCTTGTCGAAAAGCTCAACCATTATCGCCGGGTTATTGGGCTGATTCGACTTGCTGCCGATGTGATCCTCGTATATCGTATAGTCCGGCACGAAGGCCTCGACCTTTACGCTGAAACCCGCGGCCTTAAGCGCGATCTTCGTCCCTATCTCGGCCTTAACCGATTCCGACGTCTTGGCGGAAGCGTCGGTCAGATTTATCTCCACGACCTTCCATGCCGCCTTCACCTCTTTCGACAACTGAAGCGGCTTTGTCGACTTTACCGGCGCGTGAGGCACGCTTACCGCCTCAGTGCCCGAGGGAGGCATTGCCCCGTGGGGAGACGCTGCAGGCTGCTCCTGCGCGGCCGGCGCAACGCCCGCATCCGCCCCTGCCTTGGGTTCTTCCTTCTTAGAACACGCGCTTACCGCGAAAAGCGCGACTATGGCGACGGCTAAATACTTTTTAAACATGATTTTGTACGCTCCTTAGTATGAATTTTTTCCATGTTAATAATACCATCCCCGAAAAAAAATTCAATTCTTTTTTTGGAAACGCGCGGGAGATTAAGGCAATAAAGGAAAAACTTCTGGTTTTGAGAGGTGCGCACCAAGAAGGCCGATTAAAACTATTGGAAGTACCCCTCTAATTTCCTAAATACCCTTATTTAAATTCTGGGGAGGGCTTCAACTGGGACGCTTTCCGTATTTTTCTTGAAGAAACCGGCGCGCCCGCCTCTCAACCGCCCTTGCGCATCTTTACCGCGCCTAAAACGAGGTTGGCTATGGTTGAAACGAAGTATATTTCGTCTTCCTTGAATTCCCTCAAAACCACGGTCTGGGCGTTCAAAACCCCGAATGGCTCTTCGCCCGAAAATATCGGATAAGAGTACATGGTCTTTATCCTGTACTGCTCTTCCTTTGTCTCGGCGAAGTATTTATACCTCGGGTCTTTGGACACGTCCGGGATAAGGAGCGGGGCCTTCTCCTTTACCGCGGAGCCGGTTATACCCTCGCCTATCTTTAACTTTGCTCTTCCAACGGCGTTTTGTGAAAGCCCGTAAGTGGCCCGGAGCACGAGATATTCTCCGTCCCAGAGGTATATGGAGCAGATGTCCACCCCGAGCCTCTTCGCGGTCTTTTCGCAGACGTTTTTCAGGACCATGTCGAGGTCGTAATCCGAAGACGCCAACATACTGAGTTCCTTAAGGGTAAGTATCTCCATGCGCTCCCTGTCGGCGCGCCGGACCTCAAGATAAAAATCGCCCATGCTGTCGAACATGAGAGGGACGAGACTTTCCTTGGAATAGTGGGGGTTTATGGCCTTGCTTTTGGTCGGCGCGGGTCTGTATTCCGAAAAGCCGCAGCCGCAGGCGAACTTTATGTTATAGTCGTCTATGCGGCTGGACTTCATGGTCTTGCCGCATTTTCTGCACCTTATTATCGTCTTTTCCATTGCAGCGCCTCGCGGAGACACCCGAAAACGGGCATTGATTCTTAGGGAAACCGGCAAGTGAAAGATTCCTGCCTGTAGGCAGGAATCTTTACGGCAAGGTATGCCGTTATATAGCTCGCCCAGACCTTCGGTCTGCGGCGAGCATTCCGTTGTCTGCCAGACGAGGCGGCGGCCATTTTTGCGACCGAGCCGTATGTATCAATACGGTGAGGAGCAAAAATGTGCCGATAATGAAGTATGGCGGACAAATCGCCGGTTTATAAAATAACGTCTTCTATTCGGCAGGCAGCCTAATCTGAATAAACTGCCCCTCTTGACCGAGAGCGCCGAGCCCTTTGCCGTCAAACGTGACGTCCACCCCGGCGGCGTTCCCTATGCGCAAAAAAAAACTTTCTCCGCCTTCCACGCGACGCGCTCGTTTTCTTTAAGAATCATCTCAAACGGCTCTTTATCGTCAATGGAAACCTTAACCCATGTAGGCTGATTGGCGCGCATCTCGAGCGTGTGTATTTTCGCCTCCGGCGCGGGAACGACCGCCTTGGGAGCCGCAGGGGCCGGTTTCACCGGTTCCACTGCCTTCACCTCGGGTTTCGCGTCTTTCGCCTGCGCCGGCGGTTTCGCCGCCAAAGGCTTTACCGGCGCCTCAACCTTTACGTCCGGCTTAACAAGAACCTCCGGAACGGCCGTTACCTGCTTTTCTTCCGGAACACTTACCGCAGGCGCGGCGACCACCGCCTCTTTCGCCTCTTTGCCGTTGAAAAGAATAAAATAAAAACTCACTATTATTATGACGAGTACGGCGGCTCCGGCGAAGGAAATAATATAGGTCAGGCGCCGGCCCTGCCGCTTTTCCGCGCCCTGCTCGGCATTGGCGCGGGTCGGCTTGGTTTTTTCTCTTTCCTTATCCTCGAGTTCCTTGAGATAAGCCTCGTACCGGAGGGCGCAGTCGTGCTCGTCGAGGCCGACTTGCCTGGCATACGCCCTTATGAAACCTTTGACGTAGGACGAGTGGGGAAGCTTCGCGTAGTCGTCTTCCTCAATCGCCTTGATGGTCGTCACGGACAACTTAAGCGTCGCCGATAAATCCGCGACAGCCATGCCCCTCAATTCCCTCTCTCTCTTGAGATATTCTCCCGGCCTCTCCATAGCCCGACGCCCTTTCGCTATTTTAGTAAATCCAGATATTCCTTGGCGCTTCTTGCCTTGTCGCTCTGCGGAACGAGTTCCATTACTCTCCCGAAAGACTGCCTCGCCGTATCTTTGTCCTTCCTGCGTATGGACACCAAACCTAACTGATAGTGCGCGTCCACGAAGTTCGGCGCGAGCTCGACGGTTCTCTTGAAGGCCTGAGACGCCTCGTCCGTCTTGTTCATCTTATCGTAAGCGAGCCCCATGTTGTAATACGCCATCTGGTAATCCGGCACCGCCTCTATGGCCTTTTTATAACTTTCGACCGCGTTCGCGTACATACCTTTATTGTAATAAGCCCAGCCGAGATTATTCCACGCGTACTCCGGAGTCTTATAAAGAATATTGCCGGCAGCGGCCTTAAAATGAGCGATGGCCGTGTCGAAGTCCTTTAATTCCAACGCGACCGCTCCGGCGTTCAGATGGGCCTCGGAATAATCGGGGGAAAGACGGACTGCCTCGTTAAACTCCTTCAAGGCTTCGAAATGCATCTTTTTCGCGAAGTACGTGAGTCCGAGCATATTGCGGTAGGACGCGTCGAGGGGTTTTAATTTGACGGCCTTCATGAGTTCTTCGAGGGCCACGGAATAGTTCTTCTCGGCGAACTGGACTTCGCCGGTCCTGTAATGAATATCGGCCTTCTCTTTTCTTTCCTTGAGAGAAGGGCCGCAGGACATCAAAAATAGGCACGCGGCAACAGGGAAAATAATCGCTTTATTCCACATAGACGGCCTCACTATATCACATATTCTCGAAATGGGTCAACCGTTTAAACTCGGAGTATCGCGTCTTTATGTCCTTAAAGTCGAGAGCCGAAAGCCTGTCGAGACTAAAGGACTCGACGTTAAACGAAGCCATGACGCTTCCGAGTATTATGGCGCGCCTTATATTTTCGTCGCTTACGTTTCCGGTCGAGGCGAGATATCCCATGAGGCCTCCGGCAAAGCTGTCGCCGGCTCCGGTGGGGTCGAATATCTCTTCGAGCGGATACGCCGGAGCGGAAAAGACGGAAGACCCGTTGAACATCAAAGAGCCGTACTCGCCCCTCTTTATTATGAGGATTTTAGGACCCATGTCAAGAATCTTCTTCGCGGCCCGGACGAGGCTCGCCTCTCCGGAAAACTCCCTTGCCTCGCCCTCGTTTATGACGAAGAGGTCCACCCTCTTTAAGACCCGCTTAAGCGCTTCGGGCTTGCCGCCTATCCAGAAGTTCATGGTGTCGCAGGCCACGAACTTGGGGTTTCTCGCCTGCTCGAGCACCTCGTGCTGGATGTCGGGGTCGATGTTCGCGAGGAAGAGAAATTCCGCGTCCCGCTGATTTTCCGGGATAACCGGCTTAAACTCGCTAAAGACGTTTAACTGCGTCTCTAACGTGTGGGCCTGATTCAAATCGTACTCGTACCTGCCCTTCCACCTGAAGGTCTTTCCTTCCTTTACGACCTTGAGGCCGCTCAAATCAACGCCCTTATCGCGCAGGAATTTGACGTGCTTTTCCGGAAAATCGCCGCCCACGACCGCGACAAGGGCGACGTCCGCGAAATAACTCGCCGAGGTCGAAAAATAAGTAGCCGAGCCGCCTAACGCCTCTTCCACCTTTCCGAACGGCGTCTCGACGCTGTCGAACGCCACGGAACCGACTACAAGTATGTCCATAAACTCCGTTGCCGGCCTGCCCCATGCGGACTTGCTTTGCAATGGCCTGTTTTTTTTGCGTAGGGCAGACCTTTAGAGCCTGCCCCCGCAATCTTAAGCGGGGGTCTGCTTTCTTTACGCCCCGATGTAACATCGGGGCCCTACATTTACCTGCATATACTTACTTTCCGAGATATTTTCCGAAAAAAAGCGAAAGGTCTTTTTTTGTTTTTTTAGGGATTTTTTTCACGTCGGTTACGACCGCGTACTTAAGGGCCGTGGCGCATTTGCACGCCCTTCTACGGCTCACCATGGGAGCGGCGTTTCTGATTATATCCTTCGCGATAGATACGTTTTTCTTGAGCGTCGAGAGTATCATCTCGACCGTTACCGGCTCCTCGGTCGAGTGCCAGCAGTCGTAATCCGTGGATAAGGCCACGGTCGCGTAGCATATCTCGGCCTCTCTCGCGAGCTTGGCTTCCGGGATATTGGTCATGCCTATGACGTCCACTCCCCACTTCCTGTAAGTCATAGACTCGGCCTTTGTCGAAAACTGCGGGCCTTCTATGCAGATATACGTGCCGCCTTTATGCGCGGTGGCGCCGGTCTTCTTCGCGGCGTCGTAAAGAACCCCGCTCAAATTGCCGCACACAGGCTCGCCGAACTCCACGTGCCCGGTTATGCCATTTCCGAAAAACGTGCTTACCCTTTTACTCGTCCTGTCGAAGAACTGGTCGACTATGACTATGTGCCCGGGCGCGATTTCCTCTTTCATGCTCCCGACGGCCGAAACCGATATGAGCCACTCGACGCCTAATTTTTTCATTCCGTAGATGTTAGCCCTATAGTTTATCTCGGAGGGGGTGAACCTGTGCCCGCGCCCGTGCCTCGGAAGAAATACCATCTTCACGTTGCCGAGGTTACCGGTTATGTAAGCGTCCGAAGGAGGGCCGAAGGGAGTTTTGACTTTAACCTCTTTTACGTTTTCGAGCCCCTCCATCTCGTAGAGGCCGCTTCCGCCTATGACTCCAATAACCTTATCGGACATTTGAAACTCCTTGGGATTTATGTAACTCAAGGCTTTGGTGAATTTTTTCGCCTTATTCCCTCCCCACTCGTTGGGGAGGGCAGGGTGGGGTAGCCTTGAAACATCAACCCCCCGCTTAATGCCTGCGGGGGCAGGCTCTAAAGGGTTGAGTTACGTCCGCTATTTTTACCATTATTCAAGGCAGTGGGTCAAGGGGATTCCGGCGGACGGTTATACTCCGGCGCGCCGGACTCAGCCCTTGCCTTTAAGCTGTCCGCACGCGGCCTGTATGTCCGCCCCCTTGCTCGCGCGGAGGCTCACCACGTACCCGGCGTCATGAATAAGTTGCTTAAAGGCTTCAATAGTCTTTCCGTCGGGGCGCTCGAACCCTGAGTCGGAAAACGGATTAAAGGGTATGAGGTTTATCTTCGACGGTATGCCTTTCAGAAGTTTAACGAGGCGCCTCGCGTCCTCCAAGGCGTCGTTCACGCCCTTTATGAGCACGTACTCGAACGTGATAAACCGCCTGTTTTTAAGAGGATACTCTTTAAGGGCTTCAAGCAGTTCGCTTATGGGATATTTTTTGTTTATCGGCATAAGGCGGCTTCTCACCTCGTCGGTCGTAGCGTTAAGAGAGACCGCTATGTTCACGTCCGATTCCCTGCCGAGTCTTTTTATGCCCGGAACCACCCCGGCGGTGGAAAGAGTCACCTTCCTCGGCGAAAACGCCATGCCTTCCGCGTCAATAAGCGCCCGCAAAAATCTCGACACCTCGTCGTAATTGTAAAGAGGCTCGCCCATGCCCATCAAAACCACGTTCGTTATCGCTTCGAAGCCCTTTACGCCGCCGGAACTTACCAAATCAGCCGCAACGTGCACAATGCCGCACATCTCGGCCATAGTCAAGTTTCTTCCGGCCCCGATGCTTCCGGTCACGCAAAAAAGGCACCCGAGAGCGCACCCGGCCTGAGTCGAAACGCAAAGGGTGAGGCGTTTGCCTTCCGGTATTAAAACGCTCTCGACCGTTACGCCGTCAGGAAGTTCCACGAGGAGTTTTATCGTGTGGTCGGAAGATTTACGGGTCTTCGAGACCCTTACCTTGCTTATATAATAACCCTCGGTCTTGAGCCTCTCGCGGAATTCCTTTTTTATGTCCGTCATCTCGTCTATGGAAAGGACGCCCCTTCTGAATACCCACGCGTATATCTGCTTCGCGCGGAAGGGCTTCTCGCCCATAGCGTCCATGAGGCTCAATAATTCTTCGAAGACCATGTTTTTGAGGTTCTTTTCGAGTGAAGGGGAAGGCATCATGATTTATGCACGGCGCCGTCGCAGAGCGTCAGAACAAAGCAGACCGAGGCGCCGGGGCACTCGCGCCAAGCGGCGCGGGTCGGACGAGGCGGGGCACCCATCCAACGGATGGGTCGGCGTATTTTTACATACGCCGCAACGACGAGACGAGGAGCAACGAAGGTATGCAAAGTTATGACGCTCTGCATGAATCTACTCTACCTTCGAGACAAGCCAATAAACCCCGCCCAGAACCGCGACAGCCGCGATAAGCGACAGTTGCGCCTCCACCTTCTCGGTAGCGAGGCTTATGATGAGTATCTTTCTTATTACCGCGACAAGCGCGACGCTTATGAATACCTTTATGGCGAACTTTTTGCCTTTAAGATGCCTGACCTCCGTGTCCATGAGTTCTATCACGACCCATAACATAAGCAGAGAGCCGAGTGTAGAGAGAAGCCCTTTTTCTATGTCGCCCTGATATATGTGGGTCAGGTCATAGACGAAAAGCCACATGACCATGACGCCCATTCCGACGAGTCCCATAACGAGCATGAGATTTAAGCCGTAAGAAAACCTCCCCGCGAACTGTATGAGGTAAGACTCCACCCTGTGGGAAAGAAAGGCGACCCTTTTCTCCTCTTCCATATAGGAACTCGTGAAGACGTCGAGATTGATGTCGAGTATCTTCTCGACCGAACCGCAGGAGTAGGCCTGCTCGCGGCTGTCTTTTATCTCGCGCCTTACGACGTCCAAGAGGTATCTTTTCACGAAGTGCATGGCGGCGTTCACGTAATGGGCGGGAAGGTTTATCTTCACGTGCGCCATGCCGACCCGTTCGAGCTCCTTGAAATAACCGCCGCCGTACTCTCCGGAAAAGAGATTCAGCATCCACTGCCCCACGGCGTCCCTGTGCTTCTTTATGGTCTCCTCGTCCTTGAGATACCTCTGCGCCTCCTCGAGGTTTTTGAGATACCCGTAAAACGCCTCGACGAACTTATCCTTATCGGCCTCCATAACCGGCCGGAGTTGCCTAAGGTTATTGGTGTCATCCATGGTGAAGCCGTAATGGGCCTTTATGCGGTCTATCTTCTCCACGAGCGCTAACTCCTCCCTACTGTTTCGAGGGCGTTGAAGAAATACCCTATCTCGACCTTCGCCGTGTCGGCGGCGTCCGAGCCGTGAACGATATTGGCTTCTATGGAATCGGCAAAGTCTTTTCTTATGGTGCCGATTGCTGCGTCCTTGGGGTTCGTGGCGCCCATTATGTCCCTCACCTTTTTAACCGCGCCCTCGCCTTCGAGCGCCATTACCACGACCGGGCCGGAGCTCATGAATTCGGTGAGGCTCTTGAAAAACGGACGAGCCCTGTGCACGTCGTAAAAACCCTCGGCCTCTTCTTTGGAAAGCAAAATCATCTTCAGGGCGATAACCCTAAGCCCCGCCTTTTCAAACCTGCCTATAACCGCGCCGACGATGTTTTTCCTGACCCCGTCCGGCTTTACTATCGAAAGAGTGCGTTCGGACATAGCTTTTAAAAATCCTCCATGCGTGTTTTTTTGTTTTTAAATAAGACGAACCGCGCCGCTTGCGCGGGTGCGATTTTACGCCTAAGACCCTCTGGCAGGGAACCTCCCCGCCGGTTTAGACCCCTCACGTGCCGCCGAAGCCGGTTAAAACCTTAACCCCGTCAAGGGTCTGCTCGACTATCACCGGAACGCGGTCGGCCTCGCCGCTATAGAGGGACATCTTCTTAAGCGCGTCGGGGTTTTCCTTTACGTTTATGTACTCGACGTCGAAGCCTCTTTTGAAATAATCCTCGCGCGCCGCAGTCGTGTAAGGACACGTGTCCTTGCCGAATATAAGGACTTTTCTCGGCATAACCAAACCTCCAAAAAAATTTAAGTCAAACCGATGGTAGCACCAAAATATCGGAATTACAAGGGAAGAAGGACTTGTCTTTCGGAAAAGCGGCGGAACCTCTCACCCCTCTTTCAATGCCTCTTTAAGATACCTTCCCGTATGGCTTTCCTTGCATCTCGCGATTTTTTCCGGCGGGCCTTCGGCTATGACCATGCCCCCTCCTTCGCCGCCCTCCGGCCCGAGGTCTATCACGTAATCAGCCGTCTTCACGCAGTCCAGATTATGCTCGACGACCACCACCGTGTTCCCCGAATCAACGAGCCTGCCTAACATGTAAAGGAGTTTTTTTATGTCTTCCGTATGGAGCCCGGTCGTCGGCTCGTCCAGTATGTAGAGAAAGTCCCGGTCCTTGCCCGAGGCCGAAAGTTCCCTCGCTATCTTGAGCCTTTGCGCCTCGCCTCCCGAAAGCGTAAGGGCGGATTGTCCGAGCCTCAGATAACCGAGCCCCACGTCCTTTAAAACCGAGACCTTTTTGGTTATCTCGCGATTGCCCGAAAAAAAGACATAGGCCTCGTCGAACGTCATGTTGAGCGCGTCATATATGTTTTTACCTCCGTGCTTCACGTCAAGCACGGCTTCCGAATATCTTTTTCCGTTGCACGAGGCGCAGGTTATGTACATGTCCGGCATGAAATACATCTCGAGCTTCATAACGCCTTCTCCCTTGCAGGCCTCGCACCTGCCTCCGCCTGAGGCGGACGGCACGTTAAAGGAAAAATTCCCCGGACTAAGCCCCTCTTTCCTGGCGGAGTTTCGGCTCGCAAAGAGACGCCTTATCTCGTCGAAGGCCCCTATGTAGGTTACCGGATTGCTTCTGGGGGTTTTGCCTATCGGTTCCTGATTTATGAGCCTTACCCCGGTTATGTGGTTCGCGCCTTCGAGCGACGCGTACGGAAGAGGCCTCGCTCCGCCTGAGGCGGACGGCTCGAACCTGAGCGCCAACGCCGCGTAGAGCGTGTCGGTGATAAGGGTGCTTTTGCCGCTTCCGGACACCCCCGTAACGCAGGTGAAGGCGTGAAGGGGTATGGAGACGTCGATGTTTTTAAGGTTATTGCCTCTCGCGCCCTTGATTGTCACGCGCTTGCCGCTCCCCTTCCTCCTCCACGTAGGCACGTTTATTCTCTTTATTCCTCTCAAATATTGCGCCGTAAGGGTGTTGGCCGAAGAAAGGAACTCCTCCGTATTCCCCGCATAGACGACCCTTCCTCCCGTCTCTCCCGAGCCGGGGCCGAGTTCCACTATGTAGTCGGACGCCTTTATGACGGATGCGTCGTGCTCCACCACGCAGACGGTGTTTTTCCTCGCGGTCAGTTTTTTTATCTGCGCTATGAGGGTCGCGGTGTCCCTCGGATGAAGCCCTATCGAAGGCTCGTCGAGGATGTAGAGAACCCCCGAAAGCGCCGAGCCGAGCTGGTTACTGAGCTGAACCCTTTGCGCCTCGCCGCCGGAAAGCGTCCTCGTCAGGCGGTCGAGCGTTATGTAGCCGAGGCCCGTGGTTTCCATGAATTCGAGTTTCAGGGCGAGTTGCTTCAAGGCCTCTTTCGCGACCTCGCGTTCGAAGTGATTGAGTTCGAGGGAAGTAACGAATCTCAAGGCCTCGCTTACGGTCATGGCGCTCGCTTCCGCTATGTTCTTATCGCCTATCACCGTAAGGAGGGATTTCCCCTTGAGCCTCTTTCCGTTGCAGGACGGGCAGAGAAACTGAGCCTTGTATCTTGAGACGAAGACCCTTATATGGAGTTTGTATTTTTTCGTTTCGAGGTATTCGAAAAACCCGTCTATGCCGTCAAAGTCTTTCGTGCCGTTAAAAAGGACCTTTTTCTCCTCATCCGTAAGTTCCGAGTATTTTCTGTCCGTGTCGAAGCCGTGTTTTTTCGAGTGCTTTTTCAGCTCGTTGAACCACCACTTATAGGCGGGCTTTGTCCACGGCTCGATCGCGCCTTGGTTTATGGTAAGGGATTTATCCGGTACAACCTTGTCCTCGTCGTATTTAAGGATGTTGCCGAACCCCTTGCATTCAGCGCACGCCCCGACAGGATGGTTGAAGGAAAAAAGCAATGGAGTCGGTTTTTCCGTCGTTATGCCGCAGTCAACGCATCTTAAAAGCCTCGTGAAACGCTCGATCGCGCCTGTCTCAAATTCCACCCACGCGCTCTCCCCTCCTTCCCTGAACGACGTTTCAAGAGAAGCCGCGAGGCGGGAGAGCGAATCTTTCTTAATAACGACCCTGTCAATAACGACGCATATCGAATCCTTTATGAATTGCGACGGGTCTTCGGCGCTTATGTCAAAAAACCTGCCTTCGGCCTTAATCCTTATGAATCCTTTTTTGACTAACGCGTCGAGCGTCGGGCGGATGTTTTCTCTTTCGACAGGGACGATAAAACCCATGACGGCCTTTTCGCCTGCGTGTCCTTCTATGAGTTTAGAGGCCGCCTCGCTCGGGCTCGTTCGCGTAATCTCTTTCTTACATGACGGGCAAAGGGTGCGCCCTATCCTCGCGAAGAGGAGCCTCAAATAATCGTTCGCCTCGGTCACCGTTCCGACGGTCGAGCGGCTCGTCCTCACGGGATTTTTCTGCTCTATGGCTATGGCCGGGCGGATGTTTTTTATCTTGTCGAGGTCCGGCCTGTCCATGCGTTCGAGGAAAAGACGGGTATAGGTGGAAAGAGATTCCATGAATCTCCACCTGCCCTCGGCAAAGAGGGTATCGAAGGCGAGGGAGGACTTGCCGCTTCCGCTTAAGCCCACTATGGCGGTTATCTTGTCGTGCGGGATTCTGAGCGTGATGTTCTTTAGGTTGTTCTGCCTCAGGCCTTCTATGAAAAGACTATTCTTTTCAATCACGGGAGGCGCGTCGGCAGGAGGTATCGCATGTTTTTCTTTTTTGTCTATCATACGGGGCATAGGGCGCGCTTGTTCATTGAAATTAACTATTCATTATACAGAAATCATTGGAAGAATAAAAGGGGTAATTGGGGATTCAAGAAAGAGGGGCGAGATTGCTTATTCGCCGGTTATTCTTGCGAGTTCCCTCAACGCGTCCGGGTCATGGGGCTTAATCGAAAGCACGAGGAGAAATTCTTCTCTTGCTTTTTCTTTAAGCCCCGTCGCCGCGTAGGCCATGGCGAGGTTATAGCGCGCGTCAGGGTCTTTTGGGGAGAATTCAAGGGCCTTTTTGTATTCGTTTATTGCCTCTTTAAACAGGCCTTTTTCGAAATACGCGTATCCGAGATTGTTGAGGGCGAGGTAAAAAGAGGGGTCTATTTTGATTGCTTTTTTATATTCCCTTATCGCGGAATCAAGATCTCCTTGCCCGTGGTAAATTGTTCCGAGATTGTAAATGGCCTCTTTATAGGAAGGCGCGAGCCTTATTGCCTCCTTGTATTCTGTTATGGCCTTATCAATCGCCGAGGCGTCGTTATAGGCGTTTCCGAGGTTATAACGCGGCCTTGCCTTATAAGGGGATAAAAGCGAAATATCGCTCCAGAGAGACGTCTCGTTCAACCACGCGGCGTTTCGGCAGAAAGCGGAGGCGGACAAAATAAAGATAATAGCGGCGATTATTGCGGATGTTTTTCCGATGCCCGGCGTTCTTAATTTCACAGCCCCCGACCCCGCGCATGGGCCCCATGCCCTTTCATAAAAAGAAGAAATAAAAGACAATCCTCTCTTTTCTCTCCCCTCCTTACCAAGGAGGGGTGGGGGGAGGTTTCTTTTTCCGATTTTTTACCCCTCCCACCCTCCCCTTGTAAAGGGGAGGAGAAAAAAACAAACTTCCCCTTAAAAGACCGGGTCAAAGTATCTTATCCAGAGTTTCGTTGAATTCTCTTTCCGTAATCCCGGTGAGAAAGCGTTCAACGACAACGCCGTCTTTATTGATGAACACCATGCCCGCGCCGTAGGTTATGCCGTAGGCTTCGGAGATTACGTTGCCTCTGTCAAAGCCCATTGGCCAAGGTATGGCGTTGGCGAGGACGTAATTCCTTATGCGGGCTTCGGAGTCCTGTATGCCGATGCCGACGATTGTGAGTTCCTTATATTTTTCTCTTACCCCCTTCACGAGGGGGAGCTCATCCTTGCAGCGTATTCACCAGCTGGCAAAGAAGTAAAGCAACACGGGCTTGCCTTTAAGAGCACCCGGCTCGATGGTCTCTCCTCCGAACGTCTTAATGGTGAAGGCCGGGGCCTGCTTGCCTATGAGGTCAACCGTCTTAGTCGAGCAGGATACTATCAGAAGCGTAAGAACGATAAAAAAGAGAGTTCTCAACCATTACCTCGCGTCTTAAAGGCATTTTTCTTTAATTTATTATAAGTTACGCCTTAATTCAAGAATAAGATTGTTTTCTTTCTACGCGTTCTTTGGCACTCCAAGGCGTCGAGTGCCAAAAAACCCCTTGACAAAGCGGAACCCTGTGCCTATATTCTATTTTATAAAAAATTTCCGTTAGGGAGGGTTAGTGTATGAAAATCAGGCCGCTTCAAGACAGAGTCCTCGTAAAGAGGCTTGAAGAGGAAGAAAAGACAAAGGGAGGCATCATAATCCCGGAAACGGCGAAAGAGGCCCCTGCCGAAGGCAAGGTCGTGGCCGTTGGCCAGGGTAAAAGGGACGAGAGCGGGAAGATTATTCCCCTTGACGTCAAGGCCGGAGACAAGGTCATCTTCAGCAAGTACGGCGGCACAGAGGTGAAGATAGACGGCGTCGAGCACCTCATAATGAGGGAAGAGGACATACTCGGCGTAATCGAGAAGTAAACCTAAAAACAAAAATTCCAAGGAGGATATCCAAATGGCTCCAAAAGAAATATCATTCGGTCAAGGCGCGAGGAGCGCCATATTGAGGGGCGTTAATATCCTCGCGGACACGGTAAAGGTTACGCTCGGCCCGCGCGGAAGAAACGTGGTCATAGAAAAGAGCTTCGGAAGCCCGATTATAACCAAAGACGGAGTAACCGTGGCCAAGGAAGTGGAACTTGAAAACAGGTTCGAGAACATGGGCGCGCAGATGGTCAAGGAAGTCGCGAGCAAGACCTCGGACGTCGCCGGAGACGGCACCACCACGGCCACCGTCCTCGCTCAGGCCATATTCAGGGAAGGAAGCAAGCTCGTGGCCGCCGGACACAATCCCATGGACCTCAAGAGGGGCATAGACAAGGCAGTCGAGACCTGCGTCGCGGAACTCAGGAAGATTTCAAAGCCCGTCAAGGAAAAGAAGGAGATAGCGCAGGTCGGCATCATCTCGGCCAACGGCGACGCCACCATAGGCGAAACCATTGCCGAGGCCATGGAAAAGGTCGGCAAAGAGGGCGTCATCACGGTCGAGGAGGCCAAGGGGCTTGAAACGGTTCTGGACGTGGTGGAGGGCATGCAGTTCGACAGGGGTTATCTTTCGCCCTACTTCGTGACCGACGCCGAGAGGATGGAGTGCGAGCTCGAAGACGTGTTCATTCTCATCTGCGAAAAGAAGATATCCAGCATGAAAGACCTTCTCCCGATACTCGAAAAGATAGCGAAGATGGGCAAACCCCTTCTTCTCGTGGCCGAGGACGTGGAAGGCGAAGCCCTCGCCACACTCGTCGTGAATAAGCTCCGCGGCACATTGACCGCCTGCGCCGTGAAGGCGCCGGGCTTCGGCGACAGGCGTAAGGCCATGTTAGAGGACATAGCGGTTTTAACGGGCGGCAAGCTCATCGCCGAGGAACTCGGAATAAAGTTAGAGAGCATTGACATAAAAGACCTCGGACGCGCCAAGAGGATCGTCATAGGCAAGGAAAACACCACCATAATAGACGGGGCAGGCAAAAAGGCCGACATAGACGCGAGGATAAAACTCATCAGGGCGCAGATAGAAGAGACGACCTCTGATTACGACAAGGAAAAGCTTCAGGAGAGGCTCGCCAAGCTCGTCGGCGGGGTGGCCGTGATAAACGTCGGCGCCGCGACCGAGACAGAGATGAAGGAAAAGAAAGCGAGAGTCGAAGACGCGCTCCACGCCACCAAGGCGGCCGTTGAAGAAGGCGTCGTGCCGGGAGGCGGAGTGGCCTACATAAGGGCGTTGGACGCCCTTGAAAAGCTTTCTTTGGAAGGCGAGCAGCAGTTCGGAGTGAAGATAGTCAAGAGGGCGCTCGAAGAACCGCTCCGCCAGATAGCGCAGAACGCCGGCATTGACGGAAGCATAGTCGTTGATAAGGTTAAGAACGGCAAGGGTTCTTTCGGCTTCAACGCCGCGACCGAAACCTACGAAGACCTCGTAAAGTCAGGCGTCATTGACCCGGCAAAGGTCGCGAGGATAGCGTTGCAGAACGCCGCCTCGATAGCGGCTCTCATGCTCACCACCGAGGCAATGATAGCGGAAAAGCCAAGGGAAGAAAAGGGCGGCATGGGCGGCGGAATGCCCGGAATGGGCGGTATGCCCGGCATGGGCGGAATGGACATGTAAGAAAACCACCCCCGCCCCCTCCTTGGTAAGGAGTGGATAGACAATATCTCCTCCCCTTTACAAGGGGAGGAAGGGTGGGGGTAAAGGTTAGTTTTTTGTAGATCAGGGCAGTTCGACAAGCTCACTGCAGGCTTTATAGCCCTGATACAATAAGTAAAACCACAAGGGGCGGCTAAGGCCGCCCCTTTTTTCTTTTCGGAGAGTGAGAGTGAAAAAATCCGACATACCGGCTGTAATGGCCGTCCTTAAAAAAGAGGTCAAAAAACTTCCCCTTCCATACGTGACTGACGTCTCGATGAGGACGTCCGACCCTTTTAAGGTTCTCATATCCTGCATCTTAAGCCTCAGGACAAAAGACGCTACGACGAAAGAGACCTCGGAAAGGCTCTTTAAAAAGGCCGGAACTCCGGAGGAACTCGCAAGTCTAGGCGTAAAAGAAATAGAAAAGGCGATCTATCCCGCGGGCTTTTACAAAGTCAAGGCAAGAACGATTAAGAACATATCAAAAAAACTTATCAAACGATATCGTTCAAAGGTGCCCGACTCAATAGAAGAACTCCTGAAGTTCAAGGGAGTCGGCAGAAAGACCGCGAATCTTGTCTTGACCAGGGGCTACAACCTGCCCGGCATCTGCGTTGACACCCACGTGCATAGAATCACCAACAGATGGGGGCTCATTAAGACCAAGTCGCCTGACGAGACCGAGTCCGCCTTGAGAAATATCCTTCCCAAAAGATACTGGATAATAATAAACGATTTACTCGTGGCCTACGGGCAAAACATCTGCGTCCCGGTCTCGCCGCGCTGTTCCGAATGCGAGATTTATAAATACTGTAAAAGGGTTAACGTTTCGACGTCGCGGTGATAAAATTAAAAACAGCGCCACCCTCCCCCTTTCCCGAAGTAACGGGTCTTAAATCAAGACAATGCCGCGTCCGCGCCCCAAATCAATACCCTATGAATAATCAATAGTTACGGGATTCGGGGTTCGTTTTTCCCTTTTATTCCTTGACACCTTCGATGGCAAGGGGTTACAATGAATGACATTTTAAAAGGAGTCCATAACCAATGAAAACAATTAAAAAGATCATCTTCATCGAGACTAAACCGCCTAATTTCCACATATTCACGAAATCCGCCATGCCGAGGCTCGGAACGATTCTTCTCGGCACGACACTAAAGCAGCACGGCTACGAGGTCAGAAGTTATATCGAGAGCATCGGGGATCTCGACCTTAAAGACGTGCTTACGGCCGACATTGTCGGCATATCCTGCATCACCTCGACCTCAATCCGCTCATACGAGATAGCCGACATCCTAAGGAGCGCGGGGGTAACCGTCTTCATGGGCGGCCCTCACGTAACGTTCATGCCCGACGAGGCGCTCGAACACTGCGACTATGTCATGCGCGGAGAGGTGGACGACTACATACTGGAGTTCGTAAAGACCCTCGAAACAGGCGAAGGCTTCGAAAATGTCCCCGGCCTTTCCTACAGGCAGGGCGGAGAAGTCTTCCATAATAAAAACGCGGCCTATTGCAAGGACATGAACACAATCCCCGTGCCGGACTTCCACATGATAAACGGCCTTGGGGATAAGGCGTTCAAAAAATTCAGCATCACGCCTATAATGACCTCGAGGGGCTGCCCCTACGACTGCAGTTTCTGCTCGGTAACGAGCATGTTCGGCCAAAAATACAGGTTCAGGGACAAATCGAGGGTAATCGAAGAACTCGAACGCAACAGGGAATGCGGCGGAAAC